>ENA-OQIR01001098-OQIR01001098.1-human-gut-metagenome-genome-assembly--contig:-NODE-1098-length-10065-cov-2.117931_pt1 | contig 10065 bp, 19 predicted proteins | sample MGYA00242580_ERZ504745 | MGnify/ENA primary metagenome ERZ504745 (study PRJEB26092, sample SAMD00036214) | human gut metagenome | host: Homo sapiens | study: EMG produced TPA metagenomics assembly of... | reverse complement strand
AATGAGATCATGTCAGTTGTCTGCTGCAATTTATCAGGAATGTACTCCAGAAGATACCTGCGATCTTGTCATGTTATATAACTCTACTATTCCAATGAATGTAAGCCAGAAGGCGTTTACTTACATTGGTACATTTGCGGATAAAATTAAACGGATTAAAGATAATAATCGTTTTCTTAAAGATTGTACGATGCTGAATGAGTTAGACAAGAAAAAAGGCATCTGGGAAAGAGTGATCATCGAATGCGTTATGGCGATGTTTCATTTAGAAGAATGGAAAAAAGGCGCCAAGGGATATCTGCAAGTATCTTAATGAGAACGGAACAGAAGAAGAATTTGATACACTGAACAAATACTTTAATATGTTAATTCCTTACGCAGATAAACTCGATCATACAGAAGTAGCTGAATTATTTGTGTCAAAAGATTTTATGGCATGGATGACTCTTATGAAAAGAGCCTTAGATGAAGGAGTTTCACCAGAAAATTTTGGAAAATTCCTGATTGCATTTAATGACATGAAAGAAATCAAAGTCAATGATACTGATTGGATTGAAATAGAACAGGATAAACACACGAAGGACAAAAAAGTAATTCAGCAGAAGATTGATTATTTACATACTTTATTAGTGGATTTTTACATATTAAAGAGAATAAACCAAATGAAGATGCAGAGAGCGAAAGTATCAAAGACTCATCAGAAAATTCAGAGGGTGAAGAATCTGCAATCATTGGTGTTGATGATCGTATTGATCAGAATGATATTGATTTTGTACATACTCATGTAAATGAGAAAGTAGATCCAGACGACATCGAATTTTACAACGAGTGTCTTCAGGATACAAAAGTGTCTGCAAATGTTTATCAGCAGTGTAAAACAGCGTTAATTGCATTGATGGTTTATGCAGCGCAGAATAATCAGGATCAGGAATTTGAACAGTGGATTGGAGAATATCAGAATGCAGATGATGAATATAGTTCCAATCAGGGTATTAATTTCAGATTCATGAAACGAGATTTCGAAAACTTTCTTGTTGGGAAAGGAAACGCAGCGTAAAGAAAGGAGAATAAAATAATGCAGATGAATATTGATGACATCAAAATTTCAGATCAGTTTCTTACTTCTCATCCATCTCCAGAAAGATGGAAAGATTTGAGAAATATTGGTTACTGACGAATCATCAAGACAAGCCAATTGTTCTGGATAAGAATGGTTATCTTGTAGATGGATATATCCGTTATCTTATCATGAAAAGAAATGGTGCTAAGACAGTTCAAACTGTGTATAAAGTCCAGCCTGTTGCACTGATTAATGGAGTACATATTCACGCTAATGGTGCAACAAGCCAGGAATATACTTGGGAGATTCGTAGAAATAAGAACTGGAAATCTTTCCTTGAAAATCTCAAAGTTGGCGATTTAGTAATGTGTGCAACCAAATATGGATATAGTCCAGTGAAAGTTACAAGGATTCAAACGGAGAATATCGAGGGGGGGTAAAACATAAAAAAGTACTTTTAAACAAAAGAGTGACTATCAAAACAGAAACGAAATAGAAAAGAAGTGAGACGAATGAAAAGGTTAGGAAAATATTCAGGAAAGGTTTACGAAGAACATGAGATCCAGAATATGGATGAATGTGGAACAGTAATTACAGACGAACAGGCTGCAGATAAGGACTTTATTAAAAAACATCACATGTGTGATTTGGTACAGTGTGTATCATGCTTTTGGTGTCCGACATCGAAGAGTTTCTTCTGAATGAAAGACTGATTTCTGATGCAGAGAATACTACAGAAGGTACAAAGGAAAATAAAGAACTAGAAAAAGCAAATGTAGTTGGTGAAAATAATAAAGAAGAAGTTCGGAGAATAATGTAAAAGAAGAAACAACCAATAAGATGAAGGAAACAGAGAGCAAAGTAGAGTAAAAGATAACAAAATAGAAGAAAAACATAAAGAAGGAGAAAATATCATGTTAGATCAGTTCGTAATTTTTAAGGAGAAGCTTCAGAAACATTTCAATAAAATAGTCCGCAAATGCAGATAAGTTATTCGAAGTGGACGTAGACAAGGAGCTGCTGTGGGATACATATCTCGATAGCTTTGCGCTAGGAACGAACAATATTTTTAGAGAGAGAAGAGAACATGACTGTACCTGCTGCCGCCAGTTCATTCGTACAATCGGCGCTGTGGTTGTAATCAAGGATAATAAAATGGAAAGTATTTGGGATGTAGATATGTCTGGAACTATTTATGAGCCGGTAGTCAAGGCACTTTCCAAACTTATCCATAACGAAGAGGTAGTCGATGTTTTTGTAAGTCAGCTTAAAAATATTGGCACAGATAAGAACTTTGAAATGATCAACGGAAAATCTCATCAGTGGGATCACTTTTATATGAGACTTCCTGATAAGTTTGTATTTGACTCTCGTAGATCTGCAGGTAATATCCATGGTGAATACAGAGATATTAAAAACGTATTTAAACGTTCTCTGGATGAGATCACTATGGATTCTGTGGAAACAATTCTTGAGCTGATTAATTCCAATACGCTGTATCGTGGAGCAGAGTGGAGGATTCCGCTGGTTGAATTCAAGAAATACAAAAAGGAATACGACAAAATTCCGGAAGAAGAGAAAAATCTTTATGCCTGGGAGAAATCTCTAAAAGCAGGAGCCGTTATTGGTAAAATCAGAAATCATTCTATTGGAACACTACTTGTAAATGTAAGCGAAGGAATGGGCCTCGATCTTGCAGTAAAGAAATACGAGCAGATTGTAGCACCCAGCAACTATAAAAGGAGTAAGCCAATTTATACTCAGAGAATGCTGGACGATGCAAAGAAAACGTTGACAGAACTTGGATATATGGATTCTCTGAAACGTCGCTTTGCAAATCTGGATGATATCACAGTAAATAATATTCTATTTTCTAATAAAGATGCAGCGAAGAGAATTTCTGGTGGAGGAGACATTTTTACAGAGATGTCAAAATCTGTAGCAGTTAATCCAAAGAAATTCTCTAGAGTAGAAGAAGTGACTGCACAGGATTTCGTAGAAAAGGTTCTTCCGACCGCGAAAGAGGTTGAAGTATTTGTAGAGAATAAACATGAGAAAAACTTTGTTTCTTTAATTGCCCCAGAAAATTCGAATGCCAACACAATGTTTAAATGGAACAATGGTCTGAGCTGGGCATATACAGGAAACATTACCGATTCTGATATCAAACAGAATGTAAAAACGCTGGTGGAAATGTAGATGGTGTTCTTAGATTTTCTATTATGTGGAACGAGGATCAGAACGATAACAGTGACCTTGATGCGCATTGTATTGAACCAAATGGTCATGAAATCTATTTTGGTAGTGATAGAAAACCATGCAAGTCAAAACTCGGTGGACAGCTTGATATTGATATTACACAGCCAATGGATCAGATGCCAGGTAAACCGGCAGTAGAGAATATTACTTGGCAGAATAAATTAAAAATGATGCCAGGTGTTTATAAATTTTTTGTACATCAGTTTGCTAGTCGAGGAAGTAAAGGATTTAAAGCAGAAATTGAATTCGATGGAGAGATCTATTCGTTTGAATACAATAACCCAGTGCGTGGAGACGTAGACGTCGCAGAAGTAATTATGGATAAGAACGGAAACTTACCATCAAAGAAAAGCTTTTTGGTCACTCGGTTACTCCTAGTAGAGGAGTATGGGAGTACAGACAAATCAGTTACACCTGTATCTGTAATCAGTTACAGCCCGAACTATTTTGATGAGCAGAATGGGATCGGGAATAAACATCTTTTCTTCTTCCTGAATGGATGTGTAAATCCAGAACAGCCGAATGGTTTCTTTGTGGAATATCTTAAGAATGAATTAGTTCCACATCGTAAAGTATTTGAAGCACTTGGTGCAAAGTGTAGTGTAACAGACGTCGATGATCAGCTCTCTGGAGTTGGATTCAGTCTGACGCAGCGTAATGAGCTTATCGTTAAAGTAAAAGGTGCAACAGAAAGAATCATTAAAATTAAATTTTAATAAAGGAGAATATGAATTATGAGTAATATGTTTGAAAAAGCAGTAAAAGGTAAATATCGGTTCCCGTATAAGGGACAGATTGCAGTAGAAGATTTATATGATCTTCCGCTTGGATCGCTGGACACAGTATTTAAGACACTGAATGCAGAAGTAAAGAGGACGGATGAAGAAAGTCTGCTTCAGACTAAATCAGCGGAAGATGATATTCTTGCGACCAAGATTGAGATTGTAAAATATATCTTTAATGAAAAACTGGAAGAGAAAAAGAATCGGCAGGAATCTGCAGAACGTAAAGAGAAGAAACAGAAAATTATGCAGATCATTGCTACTAAGCAGGACGAGGCACTTCGAAATGCGTCCGTTGAAGATCTGCAGAAAATGCTTGATGAATTAGATTAAAAAATGGCTGGCTGGTATAAAACTGGTCAGCCAAATTTATAAGGTGATTGATATGACGCAAGAAGAGCATGATAGAAAAATTCTTATGGAACGAGTAGCTGTAGAGGAACTTTTACTGAAAGAACATATTGATGTTCCTGCAGCATACGAACGTGTCAGAGAATATGTAAATAGATTCGAAAAAGAATCGAAATTAGAAATTAGTAACGATTACTAAAATTTTGGAAAGTGAGGAAAAAATAATGGAAAACACGATGTCTGAATTAAAGGAATATCTTGATAGAATTGGAATTTCAATCGATGGTAAAACGACCTGTGAAGTGAATAATGAGGTTGCAAGTATTTGGAATAAACTTGCAGATAGTAAAGAGGAAAATTAATGCTTGGATTAGTATTGCAAAGCGAATATGATAACATGAAAGATTTCGCCCAATCGATTATCCATAATCTAAGAGACGATCTCGAATATGAGAGAAAGAAATCTCTATACTGGATGTGTCGATGCGATGGTACAGTAGCAGACGATGTATCGCTTGATGATTGGATAAAGAAATTTGATCAAGTAAGAGAGGAGAATAAACTGTGAAAACATTAATTGTTGTAGATGTACAGAATGATTTCGTAAATGGGAGCCTTGGATCGGAAGAAGCACAGGCGATTATTCCGAATGTGAAAAAGAAAATTGAAGAGTATTATAATCGTGGAGATCAAATTATTTTTACAAGAGATACGCATTATGACGATTACTTAAATACTCTGGAGGGAAGAAAACTTCCAGTAAAACATTGTGTTTTTGGAACAAGAGGATGGAAGGTTGTGAGCGACATTGAGGTTCCTAACTGCAGATATGTAAACAAAAGTACTTTTGGAACCTTGCAGTGGAGAAATATGACATGGATTGGAGATGGTGATATCGATCTGGTCGGTTTGTGTACGGATATATGTGTAATTTCAAATGCATTAGTCCTTAAAGCTATGTTTCCAAATACGGAAATTACAGTAGACGCAGGCTGTTGCGCGGGATCTACACCAGAAAAACATAAGGCGGCACTCGAAGCCATGAAAAGCTGCCAGATTAATGTGATTGGAGAATAAAGATATGATCATTTTAAATGGGAAAGAAGTAAAAGTAGAACACTTTCCAGATGGAACACAGAGAATCGTATTAGACGATTGTTTTTATCAGAAATATAACAACATTACATGGAAGTATGAGAAAGAAGAAGAACTTTCAGCGCTGATTTATATTACAAAACATTTAAAAAATTTTCCATATATTAAATCAATTGATCTTACAATGTTTTATCTTCCGAATGCCAGAATGGACAGAATCCATGATCAGGGCGAGGTTTTTACATTAAAAGGGTTCGCTGATGTTATTAATTGGCTCGAATTTGATAGAGTAGAGGTACTTGATGTTCATAGTAATGTTGGAGCAGCGCTTTTGAATAGAGTATATGTTTTTAATCCAACAGAATATATTGATGAAGTAATTGAGCAGATTAGTAAAGAAAATCTTATTCTTTATTTTCCGGATACCGGTAGTTCGAAAAGATATTCTGGATTGTTTTCTGACATTCCGTATTGCTATGGTGAGAAAAATCGAGACTGGAATACAGGAAAATTCTTGGACTCAAAATCAGAGATAACGATATTGATCTTAAAGGTAAAAAAGTTTTGATGATTGATGACATCATTTCATATGGCGGTTCTTTATATTATAGTGCAAAAGCGTTGAAAGAACGTGGTGTAGATAGAATTTATGCTTATGCATCACATACCGAAAATTCAGTTCTTGATAGAGAAAAAGGAACATTAATCAAATCACTTGAAGATGGAACAGTTGAAAGATTATTTACAACAGACAGTCTTTTCACAGGAAAACACGATAAAATCACAGTTATGGAGGCCTAAAATGAGAAACATTTCTTTTATGCTGATGGCAGATACATATAAAAATACAAATCCTGATGCTCTTCCAAAGGGTCTTACAAAATTAACTTCTTATATTACTCCTAGAAAATCAATGTTCAAAAATCTGAATGAAGTTGTATTCTTTGGATTACAGGGTTTTATTAAGGAATATATGATTGATTTAGCAAATGAAACTTTCTTCAAAAGACCCAAAAAAGAAGTTATTGCAGAATATAAAGAATATCTGGATAATCAGATCGGTTCTCAGAGTTATGATCTTGGACGTATCGAAAAATTATGGGATCTGCAGTATTTACCTGTAGAGATCAAAGCTCTTCCAGAAGGATCTGTTGTAACAATGGGAGTCCCGTGTATCGAGATGAGTAACGCACATCCGGATTTCGCATGGACGGTACAATGGCTGGAATGCATTATGCAGTCTTTTATTTTTGGGACATGCAACTGGGCAACTGTAGGTCATAAATATAAAACACTTGCAAATGAATTTTACGAGAAAACTACAGATGGTGCTAATCCTGCAATGGCTATGGCGGATTTTGGATTCAGAGGACTCGGCATTGAGAACGGAGTTCATGCAAGTTCTTCATGGCTGCTATCTTTCAATAAAACTTCTACAATTCCTGCAACTCAGTATATTGATAAAATGTACGATGCTGATTGTGCTAAGAACCATATTGGTATTGGAGCAGTTAGCCTGGAACATGCAACCGTATGCAGTAATCTGGCTGTATGCGAGACAGAAGAAAATCTGTTAAGAAGATTACTGACTGATACATATAAGAATACATCTTTCAGTTATGTCTCTGATACATTTGATTACTGGAACCTTATTGACGAAACACTTCCAAAACTGAGAAAAGAAATCGAAGAGCATAATGGCAAATTCCTTGTACGTCCTGATAGCGGCGATATCGTTGAGATTTCAGTAAAAACTGTTCAGAAATTATATCAGATTTTTGGTGGAACTGTAAACTCAAAAGGTTATAAGGAGTTAAATCCAAAGATTGGAATCATTTACGGAGATGGTTGTCAGTACAGTAAGATCAAAGAGATTTGGACACAGCTTGAAGGATTAGGATTTGCAGCAGATACGATTCTTTTTGGAGTAGGTGCGTTTTCTTTCTCTGCAATGTGTACGCCAGAAGATGGAATGGTTTGCTTAACAAGAGATACTTTTGGATTTGCAATGAAGAGCACCTATTGTGTAATTGATGGCAAAGAATATACCATTCAGAAGAATCCAAAAACAGATAAAAATAATCTGAAGAAATCTCATAAAGGACTTTGCTGTGTAGTAAAAGAAGAAAATAAATTCGTGTGTCATGATGGTTATGCAGAAGATACAATGCCAGAAGAAAATGAACTGAAACTCGTCTTTAAAGATGGAGAATTAGTAAAAGAACAGACTTTTGAAGAGATTCGTGAAAGACTGAATGGAGAAAATCATGATTGAAATTATCGAAGGAAATTTATTTGATACGGATGCAAAATTTATTTGTCATCAAGTAAATTGTATGGGAAAGATGGGATCTGGCGTGGCTTTGCAGGTCAGACAGCGATTTTTACATGTATACGAAGAATATAAAAAGGTAGCATCATCGGATATGCTGGGGAAAGTACAAATTGTACCAGTCAAGCCAAAATATATTGGATACGACTGTGGATCGATTGCGATTCCAAGTAATGAACAGTGGATTTGTAATTTCTTTGCACAAGATAACTATGGATATGACGGAAAACAATATACTTCTCTGGAAGCATTAGAAAAGTGTTTTAGAACTATGTGTTGGAAAACACATGAAAGGAACAATAATTTTAGTGCAACAATTGCTATGCCATATAAGATCGGCTGTGATCGTGGTGGAGCAGATTGGGACGAAGTATATTCAATGATACAGAAGATTTTTAATGAACTTGATACTCATATTGAACTGTGGAAATTAAATCAGTAAAGGAGAGGAGAATAGATATGTATACTTTTGATGCAAAAGAAACAAAAAATAAGATTGTCGAGTGGATTAAAATGTTCTTTGAGCAGAATGGGAAAGATTGTATTGCCACAGTAGGTCTTTCAGGTGGTAAAGATTCAAGCATTGTTGCGGCTCTCTGTGTGGAAGCTCTTGGAAAGAATAGAGTTTTAGGTGTGCTCATGCCAGACGGAGAACAGACAGATATTGAAGATGCCTATGAAGTTGCTAAATATTTAGGTATTGAATACTGTACTGTAGATATTCATCCAGCAATTCTTGCGCTAAAGCACGAAATCAGACCACAAATTGGTGATCATTGGTCAAAACAGACATCAATTAATCTGCCTCCTCGAATCAGAATGACAACACTTTATGCAATTTCACAGAGTATGAATGGACGAGTTGCTAATACATGCAATCTTTCGGAAACACTCTTATCTTGGGAAACTCGCTGGGGCGATGCAGTAGGAGACTTTGCACCATTAAAGGATTTCACAGTACAGGAAGTAAAAGCTATTGGATATGAGACGATTCTACTGAAAAAGATGGTTGACAAAACGCCGTCAGACGGATTATGTGGATCTTCTGATGAAAGCGCTCTTGGATTTAAATATTCTGTATTCGATCGGTATGCAAGAACAGGTGAAATTGATGATGCTGCAGTAAAAGCTATTATCGATGCAAGGGTTGAAAAATACAGATTCAAGAGAAGACCAATTCCATATTTTGAAAGTGGTCTGAAATCATATTTAGACTGATTTGCATTCTAAAATAACTTTAATAATTTGATATCATGAGCGTTCTACAATCAATTCTAATTCACTAAGTATATAAATTGTAGAACGCTTTTTGAAAATGGATTCTAAGAGAATAATCTTACATAGAATGATATAACTATTTACATAAAGAGAGGACAAAAATTAATGCCGATTAAAGATGTATTAGATGATATTGACTGCATGATCAACACACTTTACCTTGCGAAACGGGAACTAGGCTATGCAGTAGTATATGAAAGTGAAAGAAACATTCTAAACGAAGATCAGTGGATCGGATTTATCAAAGATCATCAGCAGCCAAGCGGAACAATTATCAGAGAGGGATTAAAACAGGTTAGCCGTGTTTCTCGCAAACTGGCTGATGAAGTTGTGTACGGCAAAGAAGATTCTAATAAAATTTGTAGAGGAGATATGGATGAATAAGATCATCGAGGAAGATTTCGAATGTCTTGATGGACATATAACAAAAGCATTGACATTCGATAAAGACAATGTATATAAAATTTCGGACTTTATCGAACTACTACAGAAAGCGATGGAGAAATATGGTGATAAAGAAATTGCTACACATGATATGAATTTTGACGTTATTTCAGGGATTACATGGCCCTATATTTATTTTGATGAGACTGCAGGTGTCGATAATAATGGTATGATTTGTATTTTTGAATAGGAGAAAAGAAAATATGAAAACTCAAATTAGAATGGGTGTGTTTGAGACAAATTCATCGAGTATGCATTCGCTTTGCGTGATGAAAAATGAAGGTAAATATACTCTACAAGAGATTACTCATGATATGTGGTTATGGGATGATTCAAAAACAGGAGAGAAAAATTGTATTTGGATGCCATATGAGGGAGATTTATATTTTGGAAGATCTCCATTTAGGGCATTGGCAAGTTTTTCTGATAAATGGCTATATGCTTGTGCTTCGTTGGTTGAAGAA
>ENA-OQIR01001097-OQIR01001097.1-human-gut-metagenome-genome-assembly--contig:-NODE-1097-length-10067-cov-3.204024_pt1 | contig 10067 bp, 12 predicted proteins | sample MGYA00242580_ERZ504745 | MGnify/ENA primary metagenome ERZ504745 (study PRJEB26092, sample SAMD00036214) | human gut metagenome | host: Homo sapiens | study: EMG produced TPA metagenomics assembly of... | reverse complement strand
CACCGTTCCGGTGAAATTGCGGTCTTGCAGACGGCTCGATGAAATCGAAGCTGGCGTTTGTGCGCCAGCCCGATTCCATCCCAAGGAAAACTGCATTTTCCTTGCGCTGCTACCGCAGCTATCCTTTCCTCTTAGATACGGCACGAGATTTCTTGATTGATTCAATGAATAGTGCTAAACTTGATGTCAGAATAACGATAGAAGGAAAGGATTTTGCCATGATTGAAGATTTTGTTCAAACGCTTGTGAATCTTATGATTGATGCAGGAACAGATGAAACAATAAAACACCTAAAGGATTCTTGTGAAAAACAGCAAGTTGAGAAAAAAATCATCAAATATCTTAATCAGCAGAAAAAATATAACGGATTATACTCAGTTGCTGAGGAGTACGATTTTGCCGGGATTTGTAACTATCTCAAGGAGAATTCTTTTCAAAAGGTTCTCGATGCAATTTCGGGCACTGACAGCAACGCAAAGCGGCGCGCTCAGAACTATATACCGGCGCATATCACGCTGCGCACGCAGAAACGGCCCAGTCTAAAGAAAAAGTCAGGAGACTCGTTTCTGAAACAGTTGACATACTTCGAGAAATTCAACACAGCAAAATTTTATTGAGCGACCGTGTTATGCAGGCTGAGATAGTAGATGATGTGAACGCTCATACGGATAAAGCTATCGAAGCATTAGCTAAGAAGGCTCAAGAAAACAATCAATCTCCTTTTTCACCTGAAAATGTAAATAAGCTTGGTTCAAATCATGAGTATGAAAAGTTAAATACGCTTTCAAAACAATTTCAAAATCAACTAGGTACACAACATCCATTGTATCCATATTATCAATTTACTCCATCTCAAGAATATGCGGGGAATTTAGTGAGCTCACCATTAAGAGATGATGCAAGAAAAAAATACCCACCTCGTTTTGTGCTCAATGGTATTGCTAAAATTGGCGATGACCAAATTAGTGAGTTATCTCCTGAAATTATAGAATATGCAAATCGACATCAGCTTTTGATTTCGCTTGAGATTCATTCAGCAATAAAGTATTTGGGCGAAGAAAAAGATCCGATGCAAATAGAAGCAGAATCGTTAATTGGAACGACAATTATCAAGAAACCGCGTGAATTTCCGGAGCCGAGACCATTTTCTATTAGATAGATGGTGACCCGATTTTTGACTATATAGAATTAGGTGCAATCGAAATACTTGAGGATGATTCTATTGTTTTAACGAACGAAAAACAACTGTCGCCGCTACTTAAGGTCAGGCTGGTTCTTAATGCAAAGACAAATAGCGCAAGCATATCAATGGAAGTCGCAGATCAATCAAGTGAAACACATCTGGATACGTTTCACTGATGAAAGCGGTATCCGAAGGTAAAAATATTTCGCTTTATGATTTGAAGAACAATACTACTTTTCTCAGTGGGGTTTTAAAAGGTTGTGATTATAAAAGTAGGTTCGCCAATATAGATGACGAATTGGATTTTTTAAAGCGTATTTGTGAGATTGAAAAATATTTTTCTGTCAAGCTAAAAATTCCGGATAGCTTTACAAGGAACGACTATAAATTGGTTTTCTATTTGAGCGATTTGATACGTGGCAAAAGAGTAAAGCGGAATATAGGCACAATCGAATGCACGGCAATAGTTGGAGATGAGATTAAAAAACAGTTATGGAAAGAGGAAGAGAAACGGAAGATTTAGTCCATGTTGGTCCGAGCAGGGTGACTATATTTGATCACGCATTTGATATTCAAATTGTTCGAGAATTGAAAAATGTTCGCTTCATGCAAATTGATAAGATAAAGGCGCTTCTTAACATACTGGATAATGGAGATACCTTCCCATTAAAGCTAGAATTGGTTACGAAAGAGTGCTATGAAAGTTTACCATCAGAAGGGCTTCTAGCGTTACTCGATAAATTAAATATGAACTGAATGATATAATTTACTGTCCGACCGTTCATCAAGAGCAATCTTGCTGGGCGGTCTTTTTGTTTGGAGGTGATGCCTATTCCGTGTCCGCATTTCAAAATTACCATCGTCAAGCGCAGCCAAGGACAGTCCGCTGTTGCCGGGGCCGCTTACCAGAGCGGCGAACGGCTGTTCAGCGAATACGACCAGAAAACGAAATTCTACAACAAGAAGAAAGAACTTGTCCATGCCGAGATCATGCTGCCATCCCATGCGCCGCCCGGATTTGCAGACCGGGCAACGCTTTGGAACGCCGTGGAAGCCGTGGAGAACCAGTGGAACTCCCAGCTTGCCCGGCGCATCGTGCTGGCGTTCCCGGTGGAGGTGCCGAAAGAGCAGTATCTCTCCATGATAAAAGAATTTTGTCAGGAGCAGTTTGTTTCCAAAGGGATGATTGCCGACTTTGCCATCCACGACAAGGGCGATGGAAACCCACACGCCCACATTCTGCTGACGCTCCGGGCAATGGACGAACACGGCAAGTGGTTCCCGAAAGCCCGAAAGGTCTACGACCTTGACGAGAACGGCGAGCGCATCCAGCTTCCCTCTGGGAACTGGAAATGCCACAAAGAAAACACGGTGGACTGGAACGATCAGAAGTACGCCGAGATCTGGCGGCACAGCTGGGAGACCATCACCAACCGCTATCTGGAAGCTGCTGGCCGTCCGGAACGTGTTGACCTGCGCTCCTTTGAGCGGCAGGGCATCCAGCAGATACCGACCGTGCATCTCGGCCCTGCTGCGCACCAGATGGAAAAGCGCGGGGTGGAAACCTTTCTCGGCAACCTGAACCGGGATATTCGAGCCGCCAACAGCCTGATGCAGTCCATCCGCAGCACCATCCGTGGGCTGCAACGCTGGATCGCAGACCTGACCGAAAAGAAGCAGATTCTTTTGGATGCACTGGAACAAGCAAAGGAACCCACGCTGTCCAATCTGCTGGTGGACTACTTCAACCTCCGCAATGAGCAGCGCAGCGAGTGGTCGAGTAAGGCGCAGATAAAATGCACAGCCCGTGACCTTTCCGAAGTCATGCAGGCTGTTGACTATCTGAAAGCCCACTCGCTGAACACGGTCGAGGACTTGAACGCTGCAATCAAAGACCTGAACCAGACTGCCGCCCCTCTCCGCAGACAGTTGAAGCAGAACGAGAACCGGATGCGTTCGATTGCTCAAATCAAGGACGCTGCCGCCGTCCATGACAAGCTGAAGCCCATCCATGATACCTTTATCAAGAAGAACTTCAAGCTGATCAAGGACGCTTATGCCGCCCAGCACAAAGAGGAATTGGACGCCTTTAACAAAGCTGTCCGCACCCTGATGAAACTGAACGGCAGCACAACTGTGGATTTTTCGGCATTGGATGCCGAATTTTCGGCGCTGCAATCGGGCAGCGCCGAGCTGCGCAGCCAGCTTGAAGCCCTGCAACCCGACCTGACCGCGCTGAAAAATATCCGCAAGTATATCGACATGGTGCTGAATAAGCAGCAGCTTTCCGCATCGGACGGCAAGACCCCGGAGAAAGAATCTGTGCTGAAGAAGCTGCATGAAGCCAAAGCCACCGCCGCCCTGAAGAGACCGGAGCAGCAGAAGAACACACCGGAACTTAAGGAGGAAGGAATATGACCTACACGCAAGCCCAGATTGACCGTGCAAACGCCGCCAATCTGGAAGATTTTCTCCGTGCGCAGGGCGAAACGCTGGTGCGCAGCGGAAAAGAATATCGCTGGAAAGCGCACGACAGTCTGACCGTGTGCGGAAACAAATGGTTCCGGCACAGCCAGAGCAAGGGCGGCTATCCGGTCGATTTTGTGATGGAGTTTTACGGCAAGTCCTTCCCTGAAGCGGTGCAGATGCTGACCGGAGAGCTGGGTGAAGTCCAGCCGGAGGCTGACCCCACCCCCTCTCCGGCATTTCGCTTGCCGCTGCGGAACGTCACCAATGCAACATCCTGAACTATCTGACACAGGAACGTAAACTCAGCCCGTCACTGGTGAACTTCTTTGTTTCTACCGGTGACATCTATGAGGATGCCGCCCACCACAATGTGGTCTTTGTGGGACGGGATGCAGACGGACACCCACGCTATGCAAGCAGCCGTGGCATTTATGAGAAGTTCCGGCAGGATGCAGCCGGCGCAGAAAAGGCATTTGGCTTTGCCCATCGTGGCACCGACAAGCAGTTGCTGGTCTTTGAAGCCCCATCGACCTGCTGTCCTTCATTGAGCTGTTTCCGAAAAACTGGCAGCAGCACAATTATCTGTCGCTGGGTGGGGTGTCTGCAAAGGCATTGCAGCAGTTTCTTTCTGAACGTCCGGACGTGGAGCGTGTGTTCCTCTGTCTGGATGCCGACAAAGCCGGAGAGGATGCCTGCAAGCGGCTGACGGCGCTACTGCCGGACACCGTGAGCGTGACCCGCATCCAGCCCTGTATGAAGGACTGGAACGATGTTCTGGTGCACCGGGCAGAGATCCGAACCGGGATTATTTCAAAAGTACCGTGCTAAAGGAGCCGTCAAAAGCGGAAACGGTGAAGATCATCCGCATGAGCGACGTGGAGCTGACCCCGGTGGACTGGCTCTGGAAACCGTATCTTCCATTCGGGAAGTTGAGCGTGCTGCAAGGCAATCCGGGCGAGGGCAAGACCTACTTTGCCATGCACCTTGCCGCTGCCTGCACTAACGGAAAGCTGCTGCCCAACATGGAGCACATGGAACCCTTCAACGTGATCTACCAGACCGCCGAGGACGGTCTGGGCGATACGGTCAAGCCCCGCCTGATCGAAGCGGGTGCAGACCTTGACCGTGTGCTTGTCATTGACGACAGCGAGGTGCAGCTGACACTCTCCGATGAACGAATTGAAAAAGCCATTATCGAGAACAACGCCAAACTGGTCATCATCGACCCAATTCAGGCGTATCTCGGTGCCGATGTGGACATGAACCGGGCAAACGAAGTCCGGCCCATCTTCATGCGGCTGGGACAGGTAGCGCAGCGAACAGGCTGCGCTATTTTGCTGATTGGACACCTGAATAAAGCAGCCGGGATGCAGAGTTTGCAACGAGGTCTCGGCTCCATCGACATTGCCGCCGCCGTGCGCAGTGTCATGTTCATCGGCAAGCTGAAGCACGACCCGACCATGCGAATCCTGACCCATGAGAAAAGTTCGCTTGCCCCGCCGGGTGCATCGCTGGCGTTCTCTCTGGGCGATGAGAGTGGATTCCACTGGATTGGCGAGTACGACATTACCGCAGACGAAATGCTGTCCGGCATCGAGCCGCAGCGGGAAACCAAAACGCAGCAGGCCAAAGACCTGATCTGCACCCTGCTTGCCGGAGGAAAGCGGGTGTACAGCGAGGACATCGACAAGGTAGCACTGGAAAGAGGTATCCCCGGCCGAACTGTCCGGGATGCCAAACGTGAACTGGGCGATGCCCTGAAAAGCAAAATCGGAGAAGGCCGCAGGAAGGTCTTTTGGATGGAATAAGCCGTTTGGCTGGCAGAAAATTTTGACTGGCAAGAACTTCATGGTACACCCACAGTTGCCAGTCTGCCAGTCAAATTTTGAAAATGACGATAAAAGGAGAAATTCAATGAAAAATCAGAATTCGAGTTATTCGGTGCAGATTGGTAAAACCACCTTTATTGTGTGCGTGAAGCAGTCCGAAACCGCCAAAAAGCCGATTGAAAAGATGTTCAAGGATATGTGCAGACATGAGGTCACAAGGGACTTCCTTGCAGACAACCTGATGAATTTAGAAAAATTACCGAAAACCTCTTGACGAAGTCCATCCCGAAGGTACAGGCTATCGGGCGAGAACGAGATTTGCCAAGTTCTTCAACCTCCCGGAACTGATGTCCATGTTCAAGGAGGTTGCGGACATTAAAACATCCGACCAGCTCCACTTGCCGGTGCCGGAAGCAAAGTTTGAGACCGTGGTGGCAAAGCCGTCCGACCTCCAAAAGGAGATGGTGCAGGGGCTGAGCAAACGTGCGGCGGAAATCCACTCCGGCAATGTGGATGCGTCTGTGGACAATATGCTCTGCGTCACCAACGATGGTAGAAAGATTGGCTTAGACGTTCGCCTGATGAACCCCATGCTCCCGGATGACCCCAACAGTAAGTTAAACGTCTGTGTGCAGAACGTGCTGAAGATTTGGGAGGAAGGCAAAGACCAGAAGCTGACCCAGCTTTTGTTCTGCGACCTCTCCACCCCGAAAAATGACGGAAACTTCAACGTCTACGAGGATATTCGCAAAAAGCTGATCGCCGCCGGTGTACCGGAAAACGAGATCGAGTTCATCCACAATGCCGACACCGAAGCAAAAAAGGCGGCGCTCTTTTCCAAAGTGCGCTCCGGCGATGTGCGAGTGTTGCTCGGAAGCACTGCAAAAATGGGAGCCGGAACCAACGTCCAATCGCGGCTTGTGGCGGTGCACCACTTGGACGTGGGCTGGAAGCCCAGCGACATGACCCAGCGCAATGGTCGCATCATCCGGCAGGGCAATATGAATAAGGAAGTCAAGGTGTTCAATTACGTCACGGAAGGGACATTTGACAGCTACCTCTTCCAGACCCTTGAGAATAAACAGCGGTTTATCAGCCAAATTATGACTTCCAAATCCCCTGTGCGCTCCTGCGAGGATGTGGACGAACAGGCACTTTCCTATGCGGAGATCAAGGCATTGTGTGCCGGAAATCCGCTCATCAAGGAGAAGATGGACTTGGATGTACAGGTGGCAAAGCTGAAGGTGCTGAAAGCCGACCACCAGAGCCAAAAATTCCGCCTGCAAGACAAGCTGCTGACCAAATTCCCGGCTGACATTCGGGAAACGAACGCCTATATTGCTGGGGTGAAAGCGGACGCACAGCTTGCCGCTGCCCACCCGCAGGTGCAAGAGGGTTTCTGCGGCATGACCATCAAGGGCGTGACCTACGATGAGAAAAAGACCGCCGGTGAGCGTCTGGTGCTTGCCTGCTCCGAACTGCCCAACGCCGAAGAAAAAGTCATCGGCAGCTACCGGGGCTTTGAGTTGTCTCTGCGGTTCGATACCTTCCGCAGCGAATATCAGGCGATTCTGAAGGGTGAGCGGAGGTACCCGGTAGCACTGGGCACCGACCCGCTGGGCAACATTATCCGTCTGGACAATTCGCTGAACAACTTCCCGGAGCGCATTAACTCTGCTGAGAATGAACTAGCCACTCTGCATCAGCAGCAGGCAGCGGCGCAAATCGAGGTGGAGAAACCCTTTCCGCAGGAGGAAGAACTGGCAGAGAAGTCCGCACGGCTTGCGGAACTGAACGCCCAGTTGGATGTGGACGAGAAAATCACGAGCCGGAACAGGACGAGGAAGAACAGGAGGATGCCCCTCGCCGCCCCTCGGTGCTGGCGGCACTGGAAGAAAAGTCGGATAAGCCGGAGCCGGTGAAGCCTTTTCGCAGTTATTACGACAAGGATGGTGATGCCCGGTGAGGGAAAAGCGCGACGAGATCATCATCCTGAGAACCACAAAAGCGGAGAAGAACCGCATCTATGAGAAAATGCTGGGCATGGGTATCCGCAGCCTGAGTGCCTATATCCGCAAAATGGCACTGGATGGTTACTGCCTGAACCTCGACCTGCCGCAACTGCGGCGCATGTCGTATCTTTTGCAGATGTGCAGCAACAATCTGAACCAGTACGCCAAACGTGCCAATGAGAGCGGCAAAATCTACGCAACCGACATGGAGGACCTGCGGCAGCGGCTGGATGAGCTGATCGACATTGGCAGACAGATCCTTTCCAAATTGGCAGAACTCTAAAATTTTACCCCGCAGTTGGAGGGCTGCGGGGCTACATAAGGGTTGACATCCTTGCAAAGCAATCGTTGATACCTTTATAATCGGGGTGAAAGAAAGGCGGGTGCTAGATATGAGGTTCGTTTTTAAGATGATCGTTTTCCCGTTTTGGCTGCTTACGGCTTTCCTTGCGCTGATGCTGAAATGGACGCTGAACCTGTCGGCGTTTGTGCTGGCACTGCCCATGCTGTATATTTTCGGCTGCGGTCTTTATACGCTGTACTGCGGGAGTGGCTGCAGTTTTTGATCTTGCTGGTGGCAGAGTTTGGATGCTTTGTGTTGATTTTTATGGGCGCTTTGATCGTGGATGCAGCAGAGCGTTTTAGTGGCTGGGTTGCCGGATTGTGAGGGATGCTATGGAAAACCAAAATTGGAGCTTGTTATTCTGAGCACAGCAGCACGATTTTTTCTGAAATGCTGGGTGAGGATGAAAACTATCAGCGGCTGAAAAAGATCAAAATAGCAGCCGAGGAAGCATTGCAGAACGTCATCAGCAAAGAAGCGTGGAAGCAATATCTCGCCTTAGATGAAATCTGCAACGAGTTGGAGTGCGCCCGATACAAAGCGATGTATTTGGCAGGTGCTGCCGATCACGAAAAATTATCCAAATAATTTTGATGCCGCCAATGTGCGGCATTTTCTTTTTGTAGGGGGTGGTGGCACTGGCAGCAACACGGTTGATTCCCATGCGGAAGAACAAAGGCAAGTCCATCGGGGCTTGTCTGCATAACCATACCAGCTATATCCAGAACCCGGACAAGACCGAACAGGGCGAGTTGGTCAGCAGCTACCAGTGTAGCCCTCTAACCGTAGACGAGGAATTTCTGCTGACGAAACGGTTATACGAGCAGACCACCGGGCGCAGCCAGAAAAGCGATGTAATCGCTTATCAGGTGCGGCAGTCTTTCAAGCCGGGGGAGGTCACGCCAGAGGAAGCCAACCGCATCGGCTACGAGTTTGCCGAGCGTTTTTTGAAGGGCAAGCACGCTTTTATCGTTGCTACCCACACCGACCGGGCGCACATCCACAACCACATTATTTATAATTCTACCGCCTTGGATGGAACCCGGAAGTTCAAAAATTTCTGGCTTTCCACCTTTGCGGTGCAACGGTTGAGCGACCTGATTTGTTTGGAGCATCAGCTCTCCACCATCGAGTACAAGCCTTATCGGGAACGGCAGAATCGCATCGTCTATCCGCCCAAGGAAAGTAACCGTGACCGTCTGTGCGGAATCATTGACACCATCCTTGCAGAAAAACCGAAGGACTTTGAAGTTTTTCTGCAAGAGCTGGAGCAGAATGGATATGAGGTGAAGCGTGGCAAGCACACGGCGGTGAAGGGCAAGGGACAGAAACGCTTTATTCGGTTCCGAACTCTGGGCACCGGCTATGGCGAGGACGAGATCAAGGCGGTGTTGGAGGGAAAGGCGAAGCACCAACCGTACCAGAAAGAGCCGCCCAAAGAACAACCCTTTCAGTTGCTGGTGGACATTCAGGGAAAAATGGCAGAGGGCAAAAGTGTCGGCTACAAAAGGTGGGCAACCAAATTCAATCTGAAAGAGATGTCCAAGACCCTGCTGTTTTTGCAGGAACAGAAGATCAGCAGTGCCGACGAACTGCGGGAACGTGCAGCGGCGGCAACGGAACGCTATCATGCCATGGGGGATTCCATCAAGGCGGCTGAAACAAGGTTGACGGAAATTGCCGTCCTGAAACCCACATCATCAACTATGCCAAGACCCGCCCGGTCTATGATGCCTACCGCAAGTCGGGGTACAGCAAAAGTTTTTGGAAGCCCACCGGGAAGAAATCACCCTGCACAAGGCGGCGAAAGCGGCCTTTGACGAAGCCGGGCTGCAGAAGCTGCCGAAGGTCAAGGAGTTGGATGCGGAGTTTGCAGAACTACTGACCCAAAAGAAAGCAGCCTACCCGGACTACCGCAAGGCACGGAACGAGATGCAAGAACTGGTTCGGGCACAGAAAAACGTGGAACGATTTTTGCGGAGGAAAAGGACACTACCGAGAAAACGCAGACCCGATAAACGAATACCGCCGAGGAGCTTTCCCAGTTGGGAGGCATCCTCGGCGGTTATTTTTTAGTTTATTGTAGCAGCGGTCCTGTTTTACAAGCCAATCTTCACCACAGCCGCTGGGCTTCGGCCTTTGTACAGCAGGTGCAGTTTGAAAAGTCTGCCATGGAAAGAGCAGTAAGTGTAGTGTACCTTCGGGACTCCATTGGCATCTCGAAATCAACG
>ENA-OQIR01001096-OQIR01001096.1-human-gut-metagenome-genome-assembly--contig:-NODE-1096-length-10070-cov-3.830735_pt1 | contig 10070 bp, 17 predicted proteins | sample MGYA00242580_ERZ504745 | MGnify/ENA primary metagenome ERZ504745 (study PRJEB26092, sample SAMD00036214) | human gut metagenome | host: Homo sapiens | study: EMG produced TPA metagenomics assembly of... | reverse complement strand
CGATGCGCTGCGCGAGAAGCAGGAAAAGGCTGCCTGATTTCGCTGCGGCTCGCCGCATGAATGAAGCAACCACAAAAAAGAAAAACAATTGTTTTAAGGTGACGGCCACCTCTTCAATTCAGTCCGTCGCCAAGAATGAAAGGAAGCCATTATGGCTAAGTACACCAACGATGAGCTGCTCGAAGCTTTCGGTGAGATGACCCTGGTTGAGCTCTCCGAGTTCGTCAAGGCCTTCGAAGAGAAGTTCGACGTCGAGGCTGCTGCCCCGGTCGCCGCTGTTGCCGCCGCTCCGGCTGCTGGCGCTGCTGCTGAGGAAGAGAAGGACGAGTTCGACGTCATCCTCTCCGCCGTTGGCGACAAGAAGATCCAGGTCATCAAGCCGTCCGCGCTATCACCAACCTGGGCCTGGCTGAGGCCAAGGCTCTCGTCGACGGCGCTCCGAAGGCTGTCCTGGAGAAGGCCAAGAAGGAAGACGCCGAGAAGGCCAAGTCCCAGCTCGAAGAAGCCGGCGCCACCGTCGAGCTCAAGTGATTCGCGCGGCTTCAAGCCGCAATCACCAAGCTGTAATGGAAACCCCGTTTGCCGTAAGGCAGCGGGGTTTTCCGCATATGGAGCATGACTCAGGCATGTTCTAAAATGGGGGAATTAGGCGAAAGTTGTCAATTTATCGGTTCGGAATCCTTACTTTCGCGATGAATCATGACACAATGGCAGATAGTGTAGTGCGAAAGGAAGGCCGACAACGGTGAGCGAGGATCGACGAATGACGCGGCAGTGGACCGTCAAAGTTGACGGAAACAACGTGAAAACGCTTCATGACGGCGAAAGCGTGGAAATCGGGCGCAAACCGTTGCGCCCGCTGTCGGATGACGGGTTCGTTCGTCTCGACATCATGGATCCGGGCAAGTCCATGTCGAAAAGACATGCGGTCCTCTCCGTCGACAAGCAGGGCAATTGCTCCGTACGAGATCTGCATTCCACCAACGGCTCGTTCGTGGTGACGAACAACGGCCAACTGATGCGCCTGCCCGCAGGCGAGGACATCAAGCTGCCCATCGACTCGATGACCCTGCAGTTCGGCGACGTGCGTCTTACGCTCGAATCCGCATTCGAACACGATGACGAGGATGACGACGCCACCTCCGGTGTCTCGGATGATACAAGCCAGCCGGTTTCGAACCTGTTCGAATACGCGGTCTCCGATGAGGCTTCGCAGGAACCGGATGCAGCCGACATGTCCGTGGACGACATCCTCAATCTGCGTGCCGGCGAGCCGACGACGTTCTTCCACGCACGCAATGTCACCGACCGTGCCGATGCTCTGCACCAGGCGGAACGTCAGACCTTCACGCCGGAGCATGCCGACAAGCCGGAACTCGAAGATGCATTCCCCTCGGTCTCCTTGGTTCAGGAAACCGTCGTGGCCGCGGACAAGCCCCGCGACCTGTTCGCCGACGCCGCAGCGCAGGCCGAGGCTGAAGCTGAGATCGAGCCGATGCGGCCGATTCCGCTGATGCGGCTGCGACCGATGCCGAGGTGGCTGCCGCATCAACGAGACAGCCGCTCGGCCCTTGGAAGCATCCCATGACGGTAACAAGAACAACCTGATTCCGGTGGACAAGCTGTTCAGCGCGCGCCCCAACACGCCAATCGCCGTCGCTCTGCCCGACAGGAACGACACTGGCGATAACACAGGCAACGTTGACAAGGCTGACAATGCGCTGACGCGTCCGCCCAGGAACAGACGCAGTCCGCCGAACAATCGCAGATGGCGGAACAGCCACATCGGAAACTGCCGAACAGCAGCCCGCCGAACAGCAGTCGAAGCCGATGCACGCTACGCAGCCGCAGACGGAACAGCCGGGAACGGTGACCGCGGAAGACGACGACGAGCGGTTCCGCCCGCAAAACAGCCAATCGCAGCCCGCGCCGGACGAAACCGCCGCATTCAAGCCGATCTTCGAACCGGGATCGGTATTCGACCGTGTGTCCAAAGGCGGCCTCGCCAAGCAGGAGCAGACCATCGAGGTCGACGGCCTGACCTCCGATGACGCCAAACGCACGGATGATTTCACAGTGCAGTTCCAGATGGCGCGTCATCCGGAACTGTTGCCGTTCCTCGCCATGAACCCATCCCTATACGATGACCTGTACGCGTGGTTGGGCGCATTGGGCAACCAAGACATCGATGCGGCTTTGGCACACAATCCGGGATATGAGGAATACCGCAAGGCAGTAGGGAAGTGAGTCGGTATATGAGCGAAAACGAAGAGACGGCCACCGCGTTGGACCGTATCCGCGGATGGCGTGAGGAGTATCGCCTTGGTCTGGCACCATCCCCGCTTGAGGATGTGACGCAACTGAGCGCCCAGCTTGACCTGACGCATGCGCACCCATCGGGCATCGCGCAGCTGTTCGCCAAAGGACACGTCACCTTGGACTCGTTGTTCCGAGACAACGGCATGCTGCGCGCCGCGGGCAGGCGTGTGGAACGCGTGCTCGACGACCGTGACGCGAAAAGCCGTGTCAGCGGCGTCGGCGAACTCTCCTTGGTGGTCGGCGTGGCCATTTGGAAAGGCAACCAGATGCCGGTGCTCATGTATCCGGTCGAAGTGCGCAAGGAAGGCCGCAACATCGAGAACGGCACCGTCATCGCGTTCACCGGACGAGTGCGTCTGAACGCGGCCTTCGCCGCCGTGATGCGTGAAAACAACGTGACATTGGACGAGACCAAGCTCTTCGATGGTTCGAATTACGAAAGCGGCACCCCCGAAACGTCCGCGGTGTTCGCGGCCATCACAGCGCGCGCGTCCAGCGTTTTCCCCGATTTCGAAATCGAACGTCACATCATCCTCGGCTGCTTCATGGACCGTCCTCGCAGATGCTGGTGGAAAGTCGCCAGATCATCAACCAGCTGTCCCAAGGCCCGACAGGCAACACCGTCCTGGACGCGCTCGCCGGGAACAAGGAAGCCGCGGACGCGCTGAAAGACGCGCAGATTCCCGAATACAGTCCGTTCGACGCCGATCCCCATGGCGAATACGGGATTGGCGACGTTGACAACACCGTCCGATACGCGGCGCAGCTGGCCGCATCCGGGCATTCGATTTTCGTGGACAGCGCGATCAGCGGCAACACGGCCGAACAGGCCGCGGCAATCGCCTCCCGTTGCGTGATGGGCGGACACAGCGTGTTGTACGTGCCGTGCGTCACCGACCAAAAGCGCCGTTTCATGCAGACGATCGCGGCCAACGAGATGAGCGGCCAATTGCTGGACATCGCCGATGACGGCGCCAATGCGGCAATCGACCGTCAGCTGATAGCCGCAGTCGGTTTCCAATCCGGCGTCGCGACTTCGCGTTTCGACCAGATCTCCGACGAACTGGTGGCGTACGCTCCCGCCTGGCCCGCTATCTGGGCGACCTGCACGGCGTCAGCCAGGAATGGGGCGTGTCCGCATACCAGACCATCCAGAACCTCGCACAAATCGCCGTCCTGCCCACGCATCCGACCACGCATGTGCGTCTGGCCAAGCAGTCCGCCCATTCCATCGCGGACAAGATGGAGGAATGGGCCCAGAAGCTGTATCGCGCGGGAGAACTCGGCGAATACACCATCGGCGCGCAGGACACCGCCTGGTACAAAGCCTCCCTGTATTCCGAAGAGGAAGCGGTCAGCGCATACCAGCGTGTGGTCGAGCTGCTGCGCAAGGTGCTGCCCGCCACCCGCAAACAGGTGTCCAGCACCGTGCAGACCTGCGGCTTCCCGATTCCCACCACCGCGCAGGAGTGGGGACGCCAGGTCATGGTGCTCAAGAACCTGCGCCGCGTGCTCGACGTCTTCCAGCCGGAAATCTTCGAACGCGACATCGATTCCATGATCGAGGCCACCAAGCCCAAGGCCCAGCGCAAGGCCGAAGGCAGCTCCATGGGATTCTGGGAACGTCGCCGCCATATCAAGGAGGCCAAGTCGATGCTGCGCGTCGGCGCGCAGGTGGAGAACCTGCATGAGGCGCTGCTCGTGGTGGCCAAGCAGGCCGAACAGTGCACATGTTCGTTCCTCACGGCGGATGGCCGGTGCTGCCCGCCAAACTCGACGACATCATCAACACGCAGGACCAGCTGACAAACGATATGACCGCGTTGAACGTGGCGCTCGCCACCACACCGCAGGGCGGCAATCTGGACACCGTCGACCTCAACCAGGTGGAAGAGCGTCTGAAGGCCCTGTATGACGACAAGCAGGCGTTGGATACGCTGCCGGAACGCGCCCGTCTGGAACGTGAGTTCCATTCGGCCGGTCTGGATGAGCTTGTGGCGGACCTGAGCAACCGCGGCGTGCCGAACGACGCCGTGGCCGGAGAACTGCAGCTGGCGTGGTGGACCACAGCTTTCGAAGACATCGTGAAGTCCTCCGCCATCATTTCCAACCAGGATGGCTCCGCCATGCAAAGCGCCGCCGACCGATTCACCCAGGTGGATGTCGAACACGTGCGTTCCATCGGACCGATGTCGCCCAAGAGTCCGTACGCCGTCTGTGCGACATGCTTTTCTCCCGCACGCAGGAAGCCAATCTGCTGCATACCACGCTTGCCGGTTCCCGAAACGTGCCGTTGAACAGGTGCGTAGGAGCATCCGCAGATTTTGGCCGCGGCAAAGCCGATTCTGGTGGCAACGCCAGCCACGCTCGCTGCCATCACCGACCCGGCGCCGCTTGCCGATACCGTCATCATCGATACGGCCGCGCATATTCCGTCCATCGAGCTGCTCAGCATCATCGCCCGCGCGAAGCAGGTCGTGGTGATCGCGCACCGCAAGACCGTCACATCCGATGGCCTGCAGCGACTGATCGCACTGCTGCCAAGCGTGAAGATAACCGACAGGCCGGTTCGCCGTGCGCCGAAGCTCAACGCCTTCCTTGAATCGGAAGGATACGGCTCCGTGCCGTGCGATGTGGCGCGTGAAGGATACCAAGGCGAAGTCGCGTACCATTTCGTGCCGGACGCCAACGGTGTGCCGGTCATCAATTCCGGTCTGGTCGAATCAAGCCAGCAGGAGATCGACGAAGTGGTGAGCATCATCCGCAAGCGCGCGGCCGGTTTCACCATCGTTCCCGCATCGTATGTGCTTACCGTGGTGGCGCTCACGCACACGTTCCGCATCCGTCTGGGTGCCGAGCTCAAGTCGCTTGCCAACAAAGACAAGGCCATGGGCATGTTCCTGCGCCACGTGCGCATCGTGGACATCGTCGATGTGGCCGGCGCCCACGCCACCGACGCGATTCTTGCGATGTGCTACGCCAAGACCTCGCACGGCAGGCTGCTGCAGCAGTTCGGCGCGCTGGAATCCGACGGCGGCCGAGGCATGCTGCTGGACGCTTTGGCGGTACCGGACCGTCATCTCGACATCGTCTCGTCCTTCGCATCCGACGATATGGACGACGAGCGACTGCATCAGGATGGTCCGAAGGCGCTCAAAACCGTGCTGCGTTGGGCCGAACAGCTTGATGACAGCATGGTCCGCCCGGCGATCAAGGAGTCCGGAGAGAACGTGCTCTTCAACGATCTCGCCGAGAGGATCCGCGAACGCGGCTTGGACGTGGCCGTCGATTACGGTTTCGATGACGGACTCAAACTGCCGTTGGTGGTTGGTCTGAAAGGCGAGCCGTTCGCTTTGGCCGTGCTCACCGATGACGCGCAGTTCATGGGACTGCAATCCACCAGGGAACGCCATCGCGTGCTGCTGCAGGACATCGAATCGCTTGGCTGGTCGGTGATGACGGTATGGAGCGTCGGCGCGTTCGTGAACCCCGATAAGGAAGTCGACCGCATCGTGGCACGACTGGGAAGCCTGTACCGGGAGGAACGGTGAGCGCCGAGCATATCGAAAACGTCATGGAGCATGACGATTCGCAGACCCAGTCCGAGACGCACTCCACACCCAGTTATTCCGCCACGCGGCGGACCGCACGCAAGCATAAGCGCGTGGTCCGCCAAGGTACGGAACTGTTCGATGCCGATGGCGTCAAACTCGAACCTTCGGACGTGCTCACCAAGCGCCAACGCGAGGCGGATGACGACAAGCGCATCCTAAACGAGCTTCCGCCACATTGGGCGGTCTTCTCCGAACGCGGCCGCTGATACGTCCAGCCGGGTGCCAGCTATCGATTAGGATTATCAGCCATTAATTGATGGTGGCGATGACCGCACTGTATTCCTGAACCCGCAACACGACGGCCGCCTCATTGGGCGGCATGGCGAACACCGCGATGGTATTGCCTTGCGCATCCTTAGCCGGTTTGCCGGTCAGCAGCGCTTCGGCGCAGATCGTGCGTAACTGCGCATCCACACCACCGTCCGGCATATCATTAGCCATGCCGGACGGCGTTTCCGTACCGTTTGGCATATCCGCGACATTCGGTGTGCCGGACTGCATCTCAGCATCTGTCATAGTGGCGCTGGAAAGTGTCACCTTGTCTCCGGGAATCAAACCGTCGGCCACACTTGCCAAACGCACTTCGATACTCGTATGGCCCTGCGGCACAACGGGGGACGCACGGGCCATGCCCGACATAAGCACATCGTGCGCGCCGATGCCCACCTGTGCGATCAAGCCGACGGCGTCGTCAAGCGTATGGAAGGCGTTGCTCAGCGAGCCATCGCTCGGCGCCTCACGTAACTCCACGTCTTCGCGTGTGATGGCCGTGCCTTTGGCGACATTCCGCACCGCGACCACAATAGGCTGCGTGGCGATGGCTGCGCGTACGCATTGCAGCGTGGCGAATACCGTCAGGCCAGCGCACAATGCGGCGAGGAACCGATGCAGGCGTGCGTTGCTTCGTCTGGCTTCCAACGATGCGGCAGTCGAACCATGCCGGTCTCGTTGCAGACGCGTCGTGCGCGCGGTCCGTCCTTCCGAAGCCGTCGATGTGCGCAAACTCGAATGTGGCCGGCGGTCCATCAAGGAATGAAAAAAGGTCATCATGCATGCATGATGACTGATTGTTATGACCACGGCAAGCGGAATCCGGGGTTGTGGTCGGAGAATGGGAGTTATCCACAATCTCCGGCGTGTCGCGTTGGATTCCGCGCCTGTGGGTCACTTGGATTTGTCGGTGCGGTAGAAGCCGGACCCCTTGAACTCGATCGGCACCGCGGAATAAACCTTGCGGACCTGCTCCTCGCCGCATTCCGGGCATACGGTGATCGGATCGTCGGTGAACGACTGCTGCTCGGTGAAGTCGTAGTTGCAGTTCTTGCAACGGTAATGGTAAGTAGGCACGATATCCTCGCTTTACGCACAATCCCAAATTTCTTAACGGGACATATCCTAGTACGTTCCCTGAGACGGCCCCGCAACCGTCCTATCCTCGGACATCGGCATAACCATCCGGCGTGAGCACGCGTCGACGGGAATATCATGCGGCTCATGCGGCACGGTCTCGTCGGTCGGCTCCCAAGGCCAGCAAACGGCGACCACGCGCGCGGTGCTGCTACGATGCTCCAAAGCGCGGTCGTACCAACCGCCGCCGCGCCCCAATCGGAAACCATGTTCGTCCACAGCGAACGCTGGCACAATGATCAGCTCGGCCGAAGTGAGAACTTCCGGTCCTTCCGCTGCGTTTTCCGGCTCCTGCGGGCGATGTGTGTTGATGGAACCATCAGCATTGCGCTGGTCGCGCAGATCGTCAAGACCGTTCAGCTCACTCCAGCCGACTTCCATGCCAGCACCCAGACGCGGCACCAAAACACGGCAATCCGTGTCGAACGTCGCTTCGAGCAACGGCATCATCGATATTTCACTGCCCATCGAGCGAAGGCCGCGACGGTTGATCGCGGTCGAATCAACGACGCTTCCAATGCGTGTTCGGCAAGCAGTCGTCCCGCTTCGCGCCGCTGGTCGCGGACGTCCGCTTTCGTCGTTCGATCGCAGCCGCGCGCCAATGCCGTTTCAGCTCGCGTTGTTGCTCATACATGTCCATATCGTTCGTTGTACACGGTTCGATTGCGTGGAAAACGGAACATGGGGTATGGGTGGGGCACAATGGAAGGGTGACGATTTTGCAATCCTTGAGCGACATGATGCGTCGTCCGGGGAATAATTCCTTTGAAATGCCGGAATTCATCCAATCGCATAGCATGCGCGTCCCGGTGAGTCTGCGCCCGTTGACGGGTGCCGACTATGACGAGTGGAACGAGGTTCGCTGGCGCAACGATGCCTGGCTCAAGCGTGGGAATCCGGCGATCCGCTGCACGGCGCCCCCATCACCTACAAGGAATGGATGAAACAACTGCGGCGCAACGAACGGGCCGGTACCGGTGCCGTGTTCGCCATCGAACAGCATGGCCGTATCGTCGGGCAGATCTCGTTGGGCGCGATCTGCTACGGCGCGATGCGTTCCGGCGTGGTCGGCTATTGGGTGGACGAGCGTTGCGCCGGGCGTGGCTACGCGCCGATGGCGGTGGCGCTGTTGGCGGATTGGGCCATGTTCGACCCGACCGGACCTCGACTGCATCGCATGGAAATCGACATTTTGCCGGAAAACAAGCGGTCCCGTGCCGTCGCGCGCAAGGTCGGAGCAACGTTGGAGGGGGTGCGGCGCGCGTATATGTACGTCAACGGCCAATGGCGCGATCATGAAAGCTACGTATTGATGGCCGAGGACGCGCCAAACGGTTTCACCGCGCGTCTGATGACAGGGAATTCACCCTCCTGATTCGACACGCCGGGGAGGACTCGCCTCGAATGTCGGAATGTCACCTATTCTTATGACATATGGGTTATGAATCGTTAAGCACGGTGGTCGTGCTTGCGATCGTTGTCATCCTGATGCTCATTTGGTTGCCCAGACGGACGATTAAAGGCATGAAGAGGGTGATCGAACATCGCGAGGACCGCTTTTCACCGTCGTTGCATCTGGTGGATGCCGACAGCGGAACGCGATTTTCCGATGAGACCGTCGCGGCAGCGAAAGGGGTACTGATGCAGTCCACAGAGGCGCACAAAGGCGCAACATCCGAAGAACGGATCGCGGAAATTCGCGCCCTTCGTCACGCCGCGGTCCGCAGGAGGCGCGCCATCGCCGTCTCATTGCTGACAATCACGGTCGTTGTGCTGGTCTGTGCGTTCGCACTGCACTTCAGTCCGCTGTTCGCGCTCATTCCGGCCGCGTTGCTGGCCGCGGTGCTCGCGTTGGGTGTGCGTGCGTCCAAGCAGGCCGTGGCGTGGGAGCGGAAGGTCGCCAGATACCATGCCAAGGTGAAGAAGCGTGCCGCCGCCGAACGCAAACGTGCGCAGGCGGAGCAGGCGGAACGTGCCAGACTCGCGCGCAGGAGCTGGCCGAGGCCGCAAGGTCGCCGACGAGCAGTTGAAGACCGATGTCGTTTCCGAGGGGGAGATTCGCCAGGCGATCGCCCGTGGCAAGGCCGATCGGGACGCCGCGGTGAAACGGCGCAAGGAAGAGATGTCTTCCAAGGAAGAGACGCAGACTGCGAGAAGGCCGTCGACCAGACAGCCGAACGTGCGGATGCCGCGCCCGCTGACGTCAAGGAAGTGGGACTGTCCATCCACGATGAGCGAGGCAATATGGCCGAAGAAGCCAAAACCGTTGCCGTCAAGTCCACGCAGGACTTGATTTCCTTCTCGTTGGGTGCGCCTCGCGACGGTGCCGACGTTGAGGTGGATGCTCCGGAAAGCATGGAGATCAAATCCACCAAACAAGTGGCCAAGCCGTGCCCGTCGAAACGCCTTCCGACGAGGCTGAGCCGTTGATTCCGCCAAGCGACGCAATGGCAGCATGGATGCCGATGAGCCGCCGCCCGCGTGGATGAGGGCGTGCACCTCAGAGAGGTCGACGTTCCGGGATTCCACGATGCCGAAGTACGTGCCGATGTGGAGGCTCCGGATGTGACTTCGGACTCTCTGGGCACCGGCCTGGAGGCATTCTGGCCCGTCGTAGCGCCTGACGAAACGCTTGAACCGTTTTTACAAAGCCTGGAACCGCATGGTTTCAGGCTTTTTTGATAATTTCTCTCAGAGCGTTAGCACTCGAGTTGGCAGAGTGCTAATAAT
>ENA-OQIR01001095-OQIR01001095.1-human-gut-metagenome-genome-assembly--contig:-NODE-1095-length-10075-cov-1.680941_pt1 | contig 10075 bp, 17 predicted proteins | sample MGYA00242580_ERZ504745 | MGnify/ENA primary metagenome ERZ504745 (study PRJEB26092, sample SAMD00036214) | human gut metagenome | host: Homo sapiens | study: EMG produced TPA metagenomics assembly of... | reverse complement strand
CCTGCCATTCTCTTCCTCTCCCTTCATGATCTTTTCCACAGTGCATCTTCTCCGATGGACGACATTCTGTGAAACTCATATCCCGGTATCTTCCTGTCAAAGCCGCACACAGTAAGATACGGACAGTATGTGCAGGCATTCTTTTTTTCAAGTTCATAGGGTTCCACTGCCGCATTTCCATCCAGGATCGATTCCCGGATGTCACAGATCTTTCTCCGCACATACGCTCCCAGCGCATCAAACTGCTTCCTGGATGCAACAGAAGATCTTTTGCTGAAGCTTCCGTCCCGGTTCAGGGACACCGGTATGGAGGCCATAGTGCTGTCGATTTTGGTGCTCATATTATCATCTGCCTGTACAAGCCCGTTCATTTTCATTTTCTTCAGCATCTGCTCATTGATGCTTTCCATATCCGCATGGATTTTCTCCTGTATCATAGGATCCTTCACATTGTAATAAAACACACCTGCCGGAACGATCTCGCGATCCGGATACTTCTTTTTTCCACCTGTAACGCACCATCCAGATAGACCATCAGCTGAAGCTGAAGCCATGATACAACGCCAGCAGATCAAACGAAGTATTTCCGGTTTTATAATCGATCACCTTCACATAGACCCGATTGTTCTCCGGTTCTTCCATGATATCTACACGGTCAATCCTTCCGCCCTGAAACCTCACCTCAAAACCTTCCGGCCGGAATGCTCCATGCTTCAGCTGTTCCTGCAAAGCCCACACTGTACGCCGCAAAATACGTCTGGTCCGTTCGATCATATATTCATTTCTCGCACTGCTTTTAAGAACTGTATTTCCGTAATCTGCTGAAACCTGATCCAGACAACTGTCTATGATACGGTTTCGCTCTTCCTCCGTAAGCTCTGCCCAGTCCAGTCCCTCTTGCGGACTTCCACCGCAAATTTTCCAGTGCCATATGCATGACATTTCCCATATCCATAGCCCGGAACTCATACTCTGCACGTTCTGTAACCTTCAGGCCATACTGCAGAAAATGTGCAAATGCACAGGCCGCAAAACGCTCCAGCCGGGTAGCGCTGTACAGAGAAATTTCTCCATAGAGGATCTTTGCCACTGTTTTTCCGATCTTGTCTGACGGTCGTTCTGAAAAAGATGCCTCTGTAAGTTTTTTACAAGGATCCTGTATTCCGGGCTCTGAAGATACCAGCTGTACAGCTCCTGGAAGACCGCATTATCCTGGTAAGCTTCTCCTGCAAGCCCTCTCAGGAAATAATCCAGGCTGATTCCCGGAAGCTCCAGTAATTCCATAGGCTCCTGCATATCTCCGCACTGCCGGATCTCCATTTCCGGAAACATCTCCCGGATATTACTGACAAGAAAGGCCGGACTCAGGGCTTTTCCCTGGCTGTCAGACTGACAGAAGGACAGACAGAGCAGTTCTCTTGGCTTGGTCATGTTCAAATACAGATAAAACCGCTGCATGTTCATCAGTTCCTTTGGCCCCGGTGCAAGCTGGATTCCCTGATCTTTAAAAAATTCTCTGTCAATCTCCGTGAGCATTCCTCCGCCGGATGTGTTCTTCGGAATATTCCCTTCATTTACTCCCACAAAAACAGTGCACGGATATCCTTCAGCCTGGTTCTCTCCATATCTCCCACAAGTACCTGGTCCATACTTGGCGGGATCAGAGCCACCTTGGCCTGGTTCAATCCTGTTTCCAGAAGCTGTCGGAAATCCTGACGGTTCACGGTTTCCTCGCCCAGGATCTCCACCATATTATCCAGAAGTTCCATAACAATTCCGTATATCTGGGCATATTCCTTTTCCATGGCCTTGTCGCCCTGTTCCTTGAATTTCAGTTCCTGATGCTTCAGTTTCTGCTGCACCTGGCTCCGCACTGCAAACTCGTAGAGAAAAGTACAGTATTCCCGGACCGTCTTTTTCCCGCCTTTAAAGCTTAGCGCAAGCTCTGGTCTCATCTGCGAACCGCTTCCGGATCTCATTAAGCCTCTGAATGCTTTCCGGCGGCATTCCCCGGTAAATACGCATCCACGCTTCATCCCATCTCTTAAATCCACGGATACCAAGAGCCAGCACATAATTCTCCAGAAGGTCTGCTTCCTCCCTGGTCACACAGGACATTCCGCAGCGGAGATACCGGAATACACTCTCATAGGAAAATCCTGCACTGCCATCTCAAGTGCTGCCCGGAAATATTCTACAAACGGATTCATCAGGACCGTATGCTTCTCATCAATGAAATATGGGATTCCTGCTGCTGTAAATACCTGCTTTGCAAGATTGCCATACTCCTCCAGATTACCTGTGATCACGCGATCTCACCGTAACGGCAGCCCTTTTCCCTTACAAGTCTGGCGATCCGGCGGGCAGCTTCTTCCATTTCCTTCTGCGGGTTCACTGCCGAAAACATGCAGATCTCATCCTGCGCTTTTTTGTATATATTTTTTCGGTAACGGAAAATATTTTTTCAAGGAAATGGAGGGCAGGTGCCTGGGAAAAGCGGGATTTTCCCACATCCTTCAAAAGAACCGGCGTCTCGATCTCCCTGGTCAACTCCGAAAGCCCGTGGATCATCTGACGGCTCATATAAAAAAGCTGATAAGGTTTTCCTCTCATGCTCAGATTCTCATCCGCATCCATGGTCACCGTTACCATCACCTTTTCACAGACAGCAAGAAGTTCTCCCACGACACGCATCTGAATAGGAGTAAAACCGGTGTAACCATCCAGAAGAAGTACACTGTTTTTCATTTTTTCAGAAAACGGAAGAGCTTTTTCCAGCGCATCCATTACTTCTTCTCCCGTCATATAATGATCCTTCAGATATCCGGTAAACGCCTGGTAAAGAACAGCTACGTCTTTCAGCTTCATCTGAAGTAACGCTCTGTCACCGGAATCCTCGATCATCTCCTGAATCTCACTGTCCCGGATATCGTACTGCATAAACTCCGACAGGATAGACTTCACTTCATCCAGGTATCCTGCTTTACGCATCTGACCTCCCAGATAGGAAAGCTCCTTTCCATGCTGCTGTACCATCTTCTGCAGCACCATACTCTTACCGGTTCTTCCAGAAGGGTGCGGCTGTCTCCTCCAACTTCCTCCAGAACACGGTATGCAAGACGCTCAAAGCTCAGGATATCAATATTCAGGATTCCTTTGCCCGGACTCATCTCCACCAGTGTCTTCTGGGTCTGCATGGTAAACTGCTCCGGCACGATCACATAAAAAAGCTTCTCAGGATGCAGCCCCGCCTGTTCTATTATATTCTGATAAGCATAACAGGATTTTCCGCTTCCGGAACTTCCTATGATAAACTGTAATGACATCTTCATCCTCCCGATCACTTGCAGATTTTCAGTCATTCCGGCGCCCTCCTGCGCCTGAAGTATTCCTATCATACCACAAATTCTGCTCCTATAGAACGGTCGTTCTCCATATTCTGAAATATCCGCCTGCTCTTTTCCTTATTTTTCCAGACACGGTATCGGATGGTCTGCGCACAGCTGTGGCATAAATCCTCCATCCCGATAATAAACTATACAAAAAGCTTTGGGAGCGTGCGCCATGAGTTCCAAAACCAGGATCATCGTTCTACATATGAAAGAGATCATTTACACAGCTATCTTTCTGGCTCTGGCTGTTGTTCTGGCTGTCGTTCTTTTCTTCATGTTCGGTCCCGAAAAAATGCCAGTCATACAGCCGGCGAAAAATCCCGCTACAAGCCGGGCGTCTATACCTCTTCCATCACTCTGAATGATAATACCTTCGATGTGGAAGTTACTGTAAATGCTGACAGGATCAAGGCCATCCGTCTGGTGAATTTAAATGAAACGACAAAAGCTTCCTATCCTCTTATGGAACCGGTTCTGGATTCTTTGGCAAGTCAGATCTATTCCAGTCAGTCCCTGGAAGACATTCAGTATGCAGGAGACCGGAAATATACCTCCAGGTGCTCCTTTCAGCTATCACGGACGCAGTAAAAAAGCGGAGAACACTTAAGCTCTCCGCTCTGCGATCTACGTTCAGATTTCAATCTTCTCCAGCACATCCTGCCAGATCCTTGCACTTGCATCACTTGGCATTCTGAGATCTCCTCTTGGAGAAAGTGCCACACTACCTACCTTCGGGCCATCCGGCAAACAGGAACGCTTGAACTGCTGGGCAAAAATCTCCGATAGAAGGTTTTCAGCCATTTCAGGATCGTCTCTTTATCATAAATCCCGTCAAAGGTCAGGCAGGCAAGCCTGTAGATCTTATCCGGTGTAAATCCTGCACGCAGCATGTAATACAGATAAAAATCATGAAGCTCATAAGGTCCTACCAGATCCTCCGTCTTCTGGGCGATCTTGCCATCCTTAGGAGGAAGAAGCTCCGGGCTTACCGGAGTATCCAGGATATCCAGAAGAACCTCCTTCAGTTCCTCATCTCCGCAGGTATCCGCATAATAACGTACCAGATGACGTACCAGTGTCTTCGGAACAGAAGCATTCACACCATACATGGACATGTGATCGCCATTATAGGTTGCCCAGCCAAGAGCCAGCTCGGAAAGGTCTCCTGTTCCCACAAGAACGCCGCCTTCCTTATTTGCCGTATCCATCAGGATCTGGGTACGCTCACGTGCCTGGCTGTTCTCATACGTCACATCGTGGATCTCCGGATCATGTCCAATATCCCGGAAATGGATACTTTACCGCCTCTTTGATTATTACCTCGGTTAAGCCTTGCACCAATGGCAGCGGCTTAACTTGCAGGCATTCTGATAGGTTCTGTCTGTGGTTCCAAAGCATGGCATGGTCACACAGTGGATCTGTTCTCTCGGCATTCCCATCCTGTCAAAGGCACGTGCCATTACAAGAAGCGCCAGGGTAGAATCCAGTCCTCCAGAAAGTCCTACCACCGCACTCCTGCTGTGAATATGCTCCATACGCTTCTTAAGTCCCATAGCCTGGATGTTCAGGATCTCCTCGCAGCGCTCATCACGCTCTTCCTTCACAGACGGAACGAAGGGATACTGTGGATATTTTCTGGTAAGTCTTGTTTCCTCCTCTGCTACAGAAAAATCAACTCTTGTATGACTGCAGGTAGAAACTGCCGGATACGTGGACATTCTTCTTCTCTCATCAGCCAGTCTCTGCACATCGATCTCACTGTAAATGATGCTGTTCTTAAAGCGTCTGCTTTCCGCAAGCATGGAACCGTTCTCTGCGATCATATTCTGTCCGCCAAACACGAGATCCTGGGTAGACTCCCCTTCCCCTGCACTGGCATAAATATATCCGCAGATCAGTCGTGCTGATGCCCGCTTACCAGAGTTCTCCGGTAGGATCCTTACCTACCATCTCATCACTGGCAGAGAGATTAACGATGATATGCGCACCGTTGATGGCATGACGGATACTTGGCGGCGCAGGGACCCAGAGATCCTCACAAAGCTCTGCTGCAACGGTGAATTCCGGAAATTCCTTACATTCAAAGATCAGCTCTGTTCCAAAAGGAATTTCATCCCAGAACTCATCCTCCTCATTTTTCTCGCACTTCAGGAAGTCCACAAATTCCACATCTTCTTCCTCTGCACCTGCAAACTGTCTCTGCTCATAAAACTCATTATAATTCGGAATATGAGTCTTCGGCACAAATCCCACGATACGGCCATGATTCAGAGCTGCTGCCACATTATAGAGCTTGCCTCTGTGACGCAGCGGGAGTCCCACAAAGATCAGGGCGTCCGTTTCCCTTGTCTCCTCCGCAATATGCAGAAGCTCATCCCACGCACTGTCCAGAAGACATCTCTGGAGAAAAAGATCGTGACAGGTATATCCTGTGATACAAAATTCCGGAAATACCATCAGCTTGACATGCTCCTTTTCCATTTCATGAATGGCCTTAAGGATTTCCTCTCCGTTTGCCTTGCAGTCTGCAACGGTAACTCTCGCGTTGCCGCTGCCACCTTGATAAAACCATGCTTCATTTTTTCTTCCTCCGAGTTTTATCGCTTGCACTCTCTTATGATCCTCTTAAGATCTTCCACGGTAAAATTATAATTCTTATTGCAGAAATGACAGTTCATCTCAATGTCCTTGCCTTCCTGGATCATCTCGTTAAGTTCTTTTCTTCCGATGCTGATCAGCGCTTTTTCCACACGCTCTCTGCAGCAGTTGCAATGGAACTGTGTGGGCAGTGTATCATTGATCTCTATGTCAAAGCCTTCCAGTACTTTTTCAAGAAGACTTTCCGGTGTATGTCCCTGTTCCAGAAGATTGGTAACAGAATCGATCTTTGATACGTTTTCCTCAAGCTTTGCGATCACTTCTTCCTCTGCAAAAGGCATCAGCTGTACAATAAAGCCTCCCGCCTGACGGACTGTATTATCCTTATTCATCAGCACACCCAGTCCTACCGCAGACGGAACCTGCTCGCTGGTTGCAAAATAATAGGTGAGATCTTCTGCGATCTCGCTGGTCTGAAGAGCAACCTGTCCCACATATGGCTCTTTCAGTCCCATATCCTTGATCACATCCATAAAGCCTACGCCGACAGCTCCCGCAACATCCAGCTTGCCTTTGCTGTTTGCCGGGATACATACATCCGGATTTCCCACATAACCCTTTACATTTCCGTGAGAATCTGCAGTTACTGTGATTCCCTGCAGTGGTCCGCCTGCATGGATCCGAAGTGTAAGGAGATCCTTTTCTCCTTTCATCATAGCTCCCATCATAGCACCGCCGGTAAGGAGACGTCCCAGTGCCGCTGTTGCCACCGGACTGGTGTTATGATTCTTTCTCGCTGTCTCCACCATATCGGTTGTAACAGCCGCAAATGCACGGATCTGGCTGTTTGCCGCTGTTGCTCTTACAATATAATCACTCATATAAAAAAATTTCCTCCTTTATTTCTTTTCTGACGGAATTTCTTTTCCATGTTCTCTGGCCACAAAAGTCAGTCTTCCGCTGTCCGGCTTCGGCACATCCTTGGTGTATGCGTCATAAACCGCCAACGGGATCAGGCCTGCCTTTTCAAGAAGTTCCCTTACTTTCTCTGGATCATAGGCCTTCTGGTAATGAATTTCCTCGTCTCTCTCATAAAGACCATCTTCTCTCGGAAGAAACAGAGTCAGATCATACACATTGATCCCGGTCTCCTCATCAAATTCATTTTCCCAGATAAAGCTTCCCTCTTCCCGATTCTCTGCAATAGTCGTATTTCCAAGCATTTCCCGGTATTTATATGGGGTGTTCATATCAAATATGAAAATTCCATCCGGATCAAGATAATTGTTCACCAGTTTAAATACAGTAAGCAGATCATCCTCCTCTGTGATGTAATTCATACAGTCACAGACGCTGACGACAGCACGTACCGTTCCATAAAGTTCAAACTCCCGCATATCCTGTTCCAGATAAAGATCTCATGACCGGATTCTGCACGTTTTTCCATAGCTTCGCCAAGCATTTCCTCAGAATTATCCACGCCTATCATATCATAACCGGACTCAGCCAGAAGCTCTGTCATCACTCCGGTCCCACAGCCAAGTTCCAGCACGATCCCGTCTTCAATTCCGTATTCTTTAAGACTTTCTATAAGATATTCCGCCCATTTTCATATTCCACATTGTCCATGAAAATATCATAAACTCTGGCAAAATCGCTGTATGCTTCCATAAAAACCTCCAAATATTTTTCGGACGTTCCATCGCCCGCAGCGTTCACATTATACCATGTCTTCCTGTATAAGTATACGCCTCTGACATAATATGACACAAAAAATCCGGGACCGCAGCCACAAAAGCTGTGATCCCGGAACTCTTATCTAACCGAATCTCCTGCTGCTCCAGGCTTTACTGTACAGGCATATAGTATACGTCTGCAGCCTCACCGTGCCAGTTAGAAGCTTGTTCCATCCTCTTCGTATAACATCACAGTCATACTGAGAAGAGAAGGTGAAACGGTTTCCTTCGTTATCCATCCATGCACCGTTTCCGTCCGGAACGATAACACGTGGTTTACCATCGGAATTTCTGTAAATAGTTCTTGTCTCATCTGTGTTGCCAAGCTGCTCATCTGTAAATCCGCCATTTACGATAGCACCGGAGGAGCTGCTGTCAGTGGATGCAGTTCCATCGGAAGAACCGTCAGATGTGCTGCTTCCGTCAGACGCTGCACTTCCGTCAGCAGATGTGCTTCCGCCGGCAGCTGTAGTTCCATCTGCTGCTCCGTCAGTAGAAGCTGCTGCATTACCATTTGCAGATGCATTTCCGTCAGAGGAAGCTGCTGCATTATCTTTACCGGCAGTCTTGGCTGCGGAACCATTTGCCGCACTCTTCAGAGTGGAATCACCAAGGATCGCAAAGCTGTCGACAGACTCCTGAACCTTTTTCAGAGCATCCTCTTTTTTAACAGAGGCCACAATGCTGTAATACTCGCTGTCATTTACAAAGTACTTATTGATAGCATATACATAACCGTCACTCTTGGTCGTATCTTTATATTTCACAGTATAGGAATAAACGTTGATTCCGTCTTTCTGATCTGCCTTGTAATCCTGGATCTCAAAATCGGTTCCATTTACCATGTTCTCTGCCTGTGTCATGGAAACTGCCATATCCTGGGAGTTCGGGATCACTGCGGATTCCAGGTCAGCACCGGAGCCGTGAAGGATCAGGATCCTGCCCTGGTCCGGAGACTCGAAGCTTACCATATCTGTCTCATCGGATTTGTTGGCCCAGGTTGCATCCGGAAGCTTGATCGCTACAGATTTATCCTTGGATGTATAGGTTGTATTCTGTGCATCTGCTGCAACAGTCGGTGTAACCTTCACTTTTTTCGCCGGTGTAGGAGTAGGAGTAGACTCCACAACCACGCTGTCCTCTTTTCCTCCTCCGAAACTACATGCCGTCATGACACCAGAAAGAGCAACAGTCATAGCTAAAAGTGCAATAAATTTTTTATTCTTCATAGTATCCTCCTCATAATCATCATCAGTCACAAAGTGTACCCGGAATATTCACTCCTGAACACACTCTTTGCTATAGTTTACGATTTTATTACAACTTTGTCAATTGATTTCTCCCTGTACTTTATGAATATCCCGTCCCGGGTTTTCTATGAACTTCGCTCACAAAAAACACCTCGCGGGACATTGCCAGTGAACCGTAAGCAGACATCCTGCTCCGTACAGGATTTTTCTAACATTATAATCTTCCCAGATATACCTATCTTATTCTCTTCCTATGCTGACCCTGTATTTCCCGTTTTACGCCTTCATTACGAAAACTCTGTTTTATTCCCCACCAGGTAAACCTCCTGTTTTAATGACAAATATCCTCTCAGATCTGTTCCCTCTTTTTTTCTATAATTGTGTCTTTATTCATGCACACTCATGTTGTAAAGTATACCCAACCAAAAATATATGAAAAGAGGACATCCATACATCGATGTTTTCAGGAAGGGATCTATCACTATGGAAAAAGCAGTTCAGACATCTCAGAGAACTGACCAGGAGCTTTCATCTGTTCAGTTTCTCACCATTACAGCCGCATTTGTTGCACTGACTTATATCTTCACCGCATTTATTAATGTTAAGCTTCCGATCGCAGCCAACGGCGGACTGATCCACCTTGGAAATGTGCCGTTATTCATCGGTGCCATTTTATTCGGAAAGAAAACCGGAGCCATTGCCGGTGGGATCGGAATGGGGCTCTTTGACCTTCTCTCCGGCTGGACCCTGTGGGCACCATTTACTCTTATTATTGTAGGGATCATGGGCTTCACAGTAGGTAAGCTCACAGAAGATCACCGGCACCAGAACATGAAATGGTATGTGATCGCCATTGCCGCAGCCTGCGTGATCAAAGTAGTAGGATACTACATTGCAGAGGTTATCATCTATGGAAATCCACTGGCACCGGTATCTTCCATCCCGGGAAACCTGGTCCAGATCGGTGTTGCAGCTGTCATCGTTCTCATAGTGATCACCCCTTAAACCTTGCAGCAAGAAAAACCGGATTAAAAAACAGCTGTAACAGCAGCCGTAATTTACGGAAATAATATCAAAGAATCAAAGAGTGAGACTTATG
>ENA-OQIR01001094-OQIR01001094.1-human-gut-metagenome-genome-assembly--contig:-NODE-1094-length-10081-cov-2.029536_pt1 | contig 10081 bp, 18 predicted proteins | sample MGYA00242580_ERZ504745 | MGnify/ENA primary metagenome ERZ504745 (study PRJEB26092, sample SAMD00036214) | human gut metagenome | host: Homo sapiens | study: EMG produced TPA metagenomics assembly of... | reverse complement strand
TGCGCAGTATCCGCAGCAGCTGAGCGATAATTTTGTGGCGACGCTGCTCCAACAGGTGCCGTACATCGTTCTCAGCATCTGTATAAGCAGCAAAGGATTTAACCAGCGCGATGCTACAGTGTAATGCTGCGCAAGTATCCCGATGTGATGAACATCGAGCAGATGTGCGATGCCCTGCGAATCAGCACCAAAACGGGGTACAAGCTGCTGCACGAAGGCAAAATCCCGGCAATGAAAATCGGGCGTTCGTATCGCATCCCCAAAGCCCATCTGTTTACCTACCTTCAAATTTGCGGTCAACACTGTCGAGCAGAGAATCGACAGTGTTGATTGTTTTGCGTCGTTGCGTTATGCTGTTCTTGTCAACAGCAGATCGGGGGCGACCCAAACCGAAGGAGGTATTTATGGTCGCAGGGCATCTGCAAGAAAAAATGGTATCTACTATGTGGTACTGACCTACAAAACTTATAACGGCAAACGCAAAACCAAATGGCAATCCACGGGCTTGCCCATCAAGGGCAACAAGCGGCGCGCCGAGGCGATGATGCGTGAGCTGCAAGACGACTTTGAGCGACCCGTTGACCCCAACGGTCCGCCCAGCAAAGCTATGCTGTTTGCGGATTATCTGGTGCAATGGCTGGAAATCGCAAAGTCAACCGTCAAGCTGACAACCTACGCAAGCTACAAAGAACTGTCGAACAGCAGGATCATTCCTTACTTTAGAAATCTCGGCGTTACGCTGGGCGACCTGAAAGCGGTTCATATCCAAGCATTTTATCAGGAGCAGTTGGAGCGTGTGAAGCCCAATACGGTCATTCACTATCATGCGGTTATCCACCGCGCCTTGAAATACGCAGTGAAAACGGACCTGATCAATGTGAACCCTGCCGACAAGGTAGACCGCCCAAAGAAAAACGAATTTACCGGGAACTTTTACAGCAAGGACGAAATGAACGCGCTGTTCGACGCTGTGCGCGGCAGTAAATTGAGGTGGCAGTTATGTTGACTGCCTTTTATGGTCTGCGCTGCAGCGAGGTTGTAGGGCTGAAATGGGCTGCTGTGGATTTTGAGCAGAACACGATTGAAATCTGCCACACGGTCACAACGGTTCGGCTGGATGGAAAAGAAGTTCTTGTAGAATCCAATGGCACAAAAACCAAATCCAGCAAGCGCACCTTGCCGCTTGTACTGGTTTTCCGGGAACGGCTGCTGGCCTTGCAGGAGGAACAGAAAGAAAACCGCAAGCTGTGCGGTAGGTGCTACAACAAAAAATACGCAGACTACATCTGCGTAGACGCAATGGGCAATCTGCTCAAGCCGGATTATCTCTCCAATTCGTTCCAGATTATCTTGCAAAATTATCATCTGCGGCGCATCCGCTTTCACGATTTGCGCCACTCCTGTGCCATCCTATTGCTGAAAGAGGGCGTGCCGATGAAGCATATTCAAGAGTGGCTGGGCCACAGCGATATTTCTACCACGGCGAATATCTACGCGCATCTGGATTCGCAGTCCAAAAACTTAAGTGCCCGAACGATGGTAAACACGTTGACACTGCCCGAAGCCGCAGCCCATAAAGAAGTGGTAATTTGAACAGCGGCGGCATCTGAGAAATCAGGTGCCGTCTTTTTGCTGTCAATTTGTACCCAAGCTGCGGGAAGAATCTTGTGTAGTTCTGTGAATAGCTATTTGCCGCGATTGCTGGTATGATTTGTACCGAACCCGAAAATCGCTACTTGAAAATAAAGGGGAGATGTTTATAAGAAAAGTACGGGGATTTCACAAAGCGGCAACAAAAAAATCACTATCCAATGTAGAATTGAGTAGTGATACTTGGCGCAGACGGTGGGAATCTCCCGGGCGCTTTACCTTTTACGCACCACATTGGTCAAGCAATAGAATCCGTTGCAGCGACGGATTCTGTTTTTGTTTTTATGGGGGTTACGGAGCGACTGAGACAATCGCTGGTTTTGCCAATGAAACGGTAATAGATTTCGATGCGCATGACCGTTTCACCATCAATTATCTCTTTCTCGTGGACGATGATTTTTTCAATCAGCGTGTGGACCAGTTCCTCATCCAACTCCGTAATATTGGCATACGGGGCGACCAAAGCGGTGAAATCCTGTATGCCCTGCGTTTTAGTGGTTGCTTCGGTGAGAAGCGCTTGAATTTCTGCGGTGCGGGTTTTCAATTTCTTTGTTTTCGCTTCATACTTGGCAGATAGGGTTTGGTAGAGGTTATCTGCGAGTCGTCCGAACACGTTATCCTCGTAGATGCGCTGCATCAGCGTGGCCAGTTCGGACAGGCAGCGCTGGGCTGCGTCCAATTCTTTTTTCATGGCTTTCTGTTCGCTCAACTGCCCGGTCTGTGACAAGCTCATCAGATAGTCGGCATACGCATCGGCATCCTCGGCAACCAGCATGGCGTGGCGGCGGATGTCTGCCAGCACGATAGCTTTGACCTGCTCCAGCGAGATGTAGTGCGTGGTACACACCTTGCCGCCGTAGCGCCGATTGGCGTTGCAGCTGAATGTCCCCAACGACTTGCCGCGCTCGTCTTTTTTGCGGCTGCAAACGCCATGCGCTTGCCGCACTCCCCACAGAACATGATTCCACGGAAAATGTTATTCTCGCTGCGCTTTTTACCCGGCTGCTTGACCTTGATGCGCTCCTGTACCGTCCAGAAAGTCTCGGCATCCACCAGCGCTTCGTGCGTACCCTCCACAACGACCCAATCATCTTCGGGCTTCCAAATCATCTTTTTTGACTTGAAATTTTGCGTGCCGGTGCGGAAATGCACCATATTCCCGATGTAGACTTGATTCATCAGAATGGCGCGAGGGTGAGACCGTGCCGGAGGTACGGACGACCGATCTGCGGTTCAACCTTGGCAAAGAATCGCAGCGGAAAGCGTGGCAGTATTTGCAGACGATGGACAAATCGGTGTTCAAGTCATACAGCCAAGCGGTTGCCACGGCGGTGGTGGACTACTTTGACCTCTACTACCAGACGCAGGATGACCCCTATCTGGAAACGCGGGCATGCGAGGAACAGTTTGTGCAGCAAATCGTGGATGCAGTGCGGGATGCTTTGCGGGAGACGATGCCGGTCTTTCTGGCAGGTGCATGACCGGGATGGCGCAGAACCCCGCCGCTGTTTCTCCCCAGCTTGTAAAAGAGCCTGTGAAAGACAGCATCAACTGGGATTTTGTGGGTGGCTGATATGGCTGTGCGGACTTTACAGGAATGTCTGGACGAGTTTGTGTCCGAACGCCCACTCCAGCCGGATGAATACCCCGATGTTGTCAGTGGCTTGCCTACTGTAACGCTGCCACTCCCCACGAAGGACGCGGCAGATGTTGTTCGGAAAAGAGAGAATCCTCCGATAGTGCAGATGCCGGATGGAAGATGCTGCTTTTGTTCAGAGCGGCAGCATATGCTGACCATGCGCCCGCTGGATGCCCACGGCAAATGGCAGGGCAAAACGCAAAAAGAATACCTGTGCCGCAAAGCCGATGAGGAACGCGGCTTTACGGCACAGGAGTTTTACAGGCAAAAGAGGACGGCTGGGAAAAGCAGTTCAAGTACAGGAATACAGCGGGCGTGTCGGCGTGGCTTACGCCCACACAGGCCGCCCGCGAGCCGGGGTGGGGGCGCTGCTCGAAGCAGCCGAAAGCGGCGAAATTTGGGCGTCAAAACCCGCTGTGTGCGCGTTGGAACAACCCGGAGCAACTGCTGGATTGGCGAGAAGCGTGGGCGGATGCCGTGAACCGCGCACTGAAAGAAAAGCAGCAGCCTGCCCGCGTCACCCATCCACAGCAGAAATTTACCGGCAGATACAGACCACTGCTACCGTGGATGATATTCTGTTCTCAAAAGCTGAACAGCGCGCGGAACAAATTACAGCAGACACCCGTAACGATGCTGTTTTCACTAGGAAACCAACAGAACCTACACGCTGAATTACTCCATCGGAAAATACGCTGCTGCGGTAAACACCCCATCGGACAGGCTGTGCTCAAACCGGCCGCCGTGTAAGCGGAGCATCTGGGCGCAGTTCTGCAAGCCAAGACCCGTGCCGGGTTTGGCATCCGGGCGCGCGGTGTTGCTGACGATGAGTGCCAGCTCTTTATCCCGCGCAAGCAGTGTGATTTTTACAGGCTGGGTGCGGTCGGCATAGCGGCGCAGATTGGAAAGCAGATTGTCAAACAGCCGCTGCAAAAGCCTGTATTGACCCGCACCGTGCCGGAGGGAAGCTGCGGGGCGTTTACGGCAAAATCATCCTGACGCAGCAGGTCGGCGAATTCCGCCAACAGCTTGCCAAATGCCTGTTCCACTGTGCAGGGCGGAAAATCCGCCTGTGTTTTGTCTGAGGTGGACACAAAGAAATACTCAAACAAATCGTTGAGCATCCCGCGTATCTGCAAGGCACGCTGGCGGCATTTGCAAGGTAGGGGCTTTCGCTGGCCGGGCGCGGGTCGCCTTCCAAAATTTCCAGATAGCCCAAAAGTGCGGTCAGCGGGGTGCGCAGGTCGTGGGAAACGCTGGTCATTAAGCGGTTTGTTGCTTCCTCCATCTGCCGCTTTTCCGTCTCACGGCTTACCATAGCCCGCCGCATATCCTCAACGCCTTGCGCCAGCTCACCCAATTCGTCCTGACCCTGCACGGTAATGGCGTAGTCCAGATCACCGCCCTCTAAAATCCGCAGTTCGCTTTCCAGCGTTTTGATAACGCGCACCTTGCGCTGAATCAGTGCAACCATAATTGCCACAAAGCAGACAAAAAAAACAAGCAAGTCGGCGGCGGTAGCATAATCGGTGTAACGGTGTTCAAACAGGTCTGTGATGTACACGGTTGCCGTTCCATCGGCAAATTGTATGGGGTAGGCGTTCATCGTGCTCCAGCCGTCATGTTCCTCGCTGCAAGTGTGGTAGAGGGGCTGCTCTTCCAGCACGAAGGTGATTTCCACCAGTTCGCGGGTGGGCGTCCAGCCGTTCATTTCAGCTAAATCATCCAGCCGCAGATGGTTGACGGCAACATACTCTTGCAGTTCCTGCACGGTCTGTTGCTCGTGCGCGGCCACGATTTCCGGGCGGGCGCAGTAGGCTTGCAGGGCTGTCCGCGTTCCCCATTGCAGCAGGGCAAACAACAGCGCCGAAGCGCCAAACGCCGCCAGTGCCCCGACAACCAATTTTTGAGAAAGCCGCGAGATTCGCTTTTCAGGCAAGGTAATACCCCTTTCCCCATACCGTGTGGATGTATTTAGGCTGGGTCAAATCGGTTTCCAGCTTTTTGCGCAGATTTTTGATGTGTACCATGACCGTATTGTTGGCCGAGGGCAAAAAGCTCTCTTTCCAGACTGCCTCGTAAATTTCCCGCGCCGAGAGTACATCGCCGCGATGCTGTGCCAGCAGCCGCAAAAGCTGGGCTTCGGTTTCGGTCAGTGTCAGCGGGTTGCCCGCCAGCGCCGCCGCGCCGGTGGTGAGGTCTATGGACAACTCGCCGCTTTGCACGGTCAGGGGCGGTGCTGCCGCCGTTTGCGGCTGGTACACCATACTGCGCCGCAGCAGCGCCTTGACGCGGGACGTAAGCTCCAGCGCCGAGAACGGCTTTATCAAATAGTCATCCCCACCGTTGGCAAGCCCCTCGGCCTTATCCACATCGCGGGTCTTGGCGGACAAGAACAAAATCGGCATCATGGCCTTGGTGCGTATCTCGCGGCAAAGCTCAATGCCGGACAGCCCCGGCATCATCACATCCAGAATCACAAGGTCGGGCAGCGGGTCAAGCCGGCGCAGCGCCTGCTCGGCATTGGCAGCTTCCCGCACGGTGAAGCCCTCCCGCGCCAGCAGGATATGCACGATTTCCCGAATATCGTCGTCATCATCCACAACCAAAATATTCGCGCCCTTTGCGGTAAACTCTGCCATGAAATGTACCCTCTCATCCTTGTAAAAATCTGTTCCCAGTATAACGCCGAAAGCACCAAAAGGCAACCTGTACAATTCTGAAGAAATCTGAAGAATGGCCGTAAACCGTTGATTTAGCGCTGTGCAGCGGGTACAATGACAAACGCTGATGACCACTCCCGTCAGTGTTCGCATTTTGTCCTTTGTTTCCCGGAGGTATTTCCTGATGAAAAAATTCAAACGTTTTTGCTATCGCATCCTGCCTGTTGCCCTGTGCGCCGCCATGCTGGGCGGCTGCGGTGCCTCTGCTGCATCCTCTTCGGCTGCGGAGAGCACCGTTTCAACGGACAGCGCGCCGCTCAAGGTCATGGCCAGTTTTTACCCGATGTATGATTTTGCCCAGAAGATCGGCGGCGATAAAGTGACCGTCACCAATATGGTTCCCGCCGGGACCGAACCCCACGACTGGGAGCCGTCCACAACCGATATTACCAATCTGGAAGATGCCGACGTGTTCATTTACAGCGGCGCGGGCATGGAGCATTGGGTCGATTCTGTTCTGGGCAGCCTGACCAATCAGGACTTGGACGTGGTGCAGGCCTCCGACGGCATCACGCTGCGCGAAGGCTATGAGGACGAGGACGGCGATGTTGGCGCAGACCCGCACGTCTGGCTGGCCCCCGCCAACGCAAAAATCGAGATGAAAAATATCACGGACGTGCTGTGCAACGCCGACCCTGCCAACGCCGAATACTACCGGCAGAACTACGAGCAGTGGGCGCTGGAATGTGACCGGCTGGACACGGAATTTACCGAGGCACTGTCTGCCCTGCCCAACAAAAACATTGTTGTCTCGCACGAGCATTCGGTTATCTCTGCGATGCCTACGGTCTGAATCAGGTCGGCATTGAGGCATCGAGGCCGACTCCGAACCTGACCCGGCGCGGATGGCGAAAATCGAGGATTTTGTAAAGGCCAACAACGTGAAGGTCATCTTCTCGGAGGAGCTTGTCAGCCCCAAAGTGGCGCAGACCATTGCCGATGCTACCGGCGCACAGATGCAGGAGCTGAACCCGCTGGAGGGGCTGACCGATGACCAGATCGCCGATGGGCAGGACTATTTTACGGTCATGCGGCAGAATCTGGAAGAACTGAAAAACGCATTGCAGTAAAACGGAGAGGTTTTATGAACGTACTGGAAGCAAAAGACCTGAGCTTTGCCTACGGCAATACCCCGGTTTTGGATGCAGCCAGCTTTACTATGTGCGAGGGCGGCTTTGCCGCCTCGTTGGCGTTAACGGCGCAGGGAAAAGCACCCTTTTACGGCTGCTGCTGGGGGAGCTGAAACCCACGGGCGGGCATATCGCACTGATGGGGCAGGACATCGGCAGCTTCAAAAGCTGGCAAGCGTATCGGCTATGTGCCGCAAGGATGGACTGACCCGCAAGGAATCTTTCCCCCGCCAGCGTGAATGAAGTCGTATTAGCCAACCTGTACAGCCGCATCGGGCTGTTTCGCTTTCCGCGCCGGGAACATCGCGAGGATGTGCGCCGCACGTTGGAGCTGGTGGGAATGCAGGACTATGGTTGCCGTATGCTGGGCGAGCTTTCCGGCGGGCAGCGCCAGCGCGTGCAGCTGGCACAGGCGCTTGTCAGCCGCCCGGCGCTGCTGTTGCTGGATGAGCCTACCGCAGGACTGGATGCGCAGAGCACAGCAGATTTTTATACATTGCTGAAGAGTCTGAACCGGGAGCGCGGTTTGAGCATTTTGATCGTCAGCCATGATTTACAGGAAATGCCCCGGCTGACCGATACGATCTACTGTCTGTCCCACCAAAAAATCACCCGCCTTGACGCAAAGGAGATGCGCACCTATGTTTGAATATGCTTTTATGCGCCGCGCCTTTGCGGTGGGCTTGCTGCTGGGCGTCATTATGCCTTGTATTGGCGTGATGATCGTGCTGAAACGCCTTTCCATGCTGGGGGATGCCCTGCTCTCACACCTCACTGGCGGGCGTAGCGGCAGGGCTGTTGCTGGATATTGACCCTGTGCTGGGCGCAACGGCCACCTGTGTTGCTGCGGCATTCGGCATTGAGGTTATCCGCAAAAAGATACCGCAGTACGCCGAGCTTTCCATTGCTGTTATGCTTTCTGCCGGTGTCGGGCTGGCGGGGGTGCTGTCCGGCTTTGTGCGGAACGCAGCCGGGTTCAACAGCTTTCTGTTCGGCAGCATCGTGGCCATCACGCCGGGGGAACTGACCGCAACGGCGGTCATCAGTGTACTGGTGCTGGCCGCCTTTGTGCTGCTGTACAAGGAACTGTTTGCTATCGCGCTGGACGAAAATGCAGCGCACCGCGCCGGGGTGCCTGTCGGCGCGGTCAACAGCCTGTATACGATTCTGACGGCCGCTACGGTCTCTGTGGCGGCGCGGACAGTCGGTGCATTGATCGTTTCCTCGATGCTGGTGCTGCCTGTGGCGTGTGCCCTGCAGCTTGCCCGCAGCTACCGCCAGACCGTGTTGTTCAGCATCCTGTTTGCCGTAGGGCTTTATCGCCGCAGCTGATGCTGGCGTTTTATGCAGGGCTGAAGCCGGGCGGTACGATCGTGCTGCTGGGTGTTGGCTGTCTGCTTGTGATTCTTGCGGGCAAAACAGCGGCGGCGCACTTTGCCCGCAGAAAGCGTGATACAAAATGACAGAACTCTATCTGATTTCCGGCTTCCTCGGTGCAGGCAAAACGACGCTGCTGCAAAAGCTGCTGCGAGAGGGCTTTGCCGGCCAAAAAGTGGCACTGGTCGAAAACGACTTCGGCGCGGTCAGTCTGGATGCAAAACTGCTGAAAAGCGGCGGCTACACCGTGCAGGAGCTGCGCGCCGGGTGTATCTGCTGTACACTGAACGGCAATTTTGTGTCGGCGCTCGTCTCGCTTTTGCGGCGGGTACAGCCGGATGTGGTGCTGATTGAGCCGTCCGGCGTGGCGAAGCTTTCCGATGTAGAAGCCCTTTGCCGCGACCAGAGGCTGGCGGCGCTGGCGGTGCTAAAGCAAAAAATCACTGTGTGGATGCCGCAAACTGCGCGTCCTACTGTGAAAACTTCGGCGCGTTTTTTGAGGATCAGGTGCGCTGTGCCGACACGTTGGTGTTCAGCCACAGCGATGCCGGAACGCCGCAGACCGAAGTTGCCCGCCGCCTTGCGCAGAAGCTGAACCCCCGTGCCGCCTGTTTTTCCGGGAGCTGGGATACGTTCTCGGCGCAGGATATTTTGCAGCCTGCACCGCCTACCCCGGCATCGACACCTCGCCGCCCGATTTTGGTGCGTCGCACGCCGGAGACATCGCCGTTTTCTACTGTCACGGTTTCGTTTGACCATGCCGTAGACCTGAAGCGGCTTGCCGCGCAGCTGGCAAAACTGCAAGACCCGGCGCTGGGCACGATTTTACGCGCCAAAGGCGTGCTGCAAAGCGAAAAAGGCGCGGTGCTGCTGCAATTTGTATGCGGGCAGTGGAGCCTTGCGCAAACCGCACTGGAAGGGAATGAACTTTGTGTCATTGGAAAATTCAGCAAGGAACAGGCCATCCGGGATTTGTTCGCCGCTGTATGAGGCGGACTGCGAGGAGAACGCCCGCCGTCTGCCGCTGTATGTGGTGGCGGGCTTTCTCGGTGCGGGCAAAACCACGCTGCTGAATCACCTGCTCGCCCCGCGGCTGAAACGCGGGCGGTTTATTTTGTGTATCCAATTTGAAAGCGGCAGCGCCAAACCGACCTGCCTGCCGGGGTCAAAGGCAAGCTGCGTGTGCTGACGATACCGCCCCGCGCGTTGGAGACACACCGCCGCAAAACCGAGCAGCTTTTGTATCACACCATCAGCGATGGCCTTTACGATGAAGTTTGGGTGGAGTGGAACGGCTTGCAGCCGCTTTCCACATTGCTGTCGTTCTTTCCCAAAACGATGCTGCGGGACACCGGCACGCCGGGCGATTTGTGCGTCTTGCGGCGGATTCTGTTTGTTGCACAGGGCGCAGGGCTGGCCGAACTGCTGGCGCAGACAGGCGGTCTGCTGACCGAACAGCTTTTGAATGCCGACGTAGTTGTGCTGCGCGTGTGCAAAACCGTGCGGCGTTATCCGGGCTGCGCGCCGCGATCCACAGCGCCAACCCCGGCGCACAGGTCGTG
>ENA-OQIR01001093-OQIR01001093.1-human-gut-metagenome-genome-assembly--contig:-NODE-1093-length-10086-cov-2.163771_pt1 | contig 10086 bp, 9 predicted proteins | sample MGYA00242580_ERZ504745 | MGnify/ENA primary metagenome ERZ504745 (study PRJEB26092, sample SAMD00036214) | human gut metagenome | host: Homo sapiens | study: EMG produced TPA metagenomics assembly of... | reverse complement strand
AAAAGTGGGTCGGAGTATGCCGGATATCCGTTAGGGGAACAGGCTGGGTAGCATTTTTGTTTTGGCATGAGTAAGCCACTCTCCTTTATTGTGATTTCTTTGTGGAGATTCATCAGGAGCTCTTCCGTCAAAGCCATAAGCTTTTCCTTCCCTCCTGATTTTGGGATAAGCTTTTCCCTTTCGGCAGGCACCAGTATTTTTCTCGGATTTTTTATTTTTTCCATTCATATTTCACTGCGGCGTCCCATTTTCCCACTTATTTTATGAACTGCACGGAGCGCCTGTCTTTTCAGACAGCGCTCGCCGCGGATTTGCTGTTAAAACTCAAAAGAAATAACCGCTGTTGTCCCTTTCTTCATTTCAAGGTTAAATTCCTTACCGTTTTCCGCGTAAAGCTTTCCATCTACAAAGACCTTGCGATAGCCCACTGGGAACAGGTAATGAATTTCCTGATCTTCTAAAGAGGAGATTTCCGCGTCAGCCTTTCCGGCCTTCATATCCCATTCCATGCTTTCAATTTTCGCAAAGGTATACAGCCATACGCCTTTTACGGAACCTTTGCTCAAATCGTCAGGAACCGCGGGCAGCAGCTTGATAAGCCCTTCGTCTGAATACACCAGCAATTCCAAAAGCATAGCCGGCATAGCCCCTAACAGATCCCCGCAAAACACACGATAAGGATAGTGGACTGTATTCAAGGTTCGGGTAACGTAGCCATGCTCCATCAGCGTACGGAAATTATGCATGGCATCCGGCAGGTCGCCCAGCCTGACGGCGGTAAAATATCTGTGAATCACGCCATGGGCCGAATCATCCTGATGGCCCCGCTTCCGGTTGGACAAGATAAACGGCTGAACCAGCTCCGGCGTTTTTTCCGGGGTAATCGCTCTGCCCGGCCATACGTCATAGTGGTGCGATACATGGCGGTGATCATAGTTCTCCCCGGAATATTTGAAAGACCATTCCTTGACGGCGCCCTCTTCATCCAGCAGATAGGTGGGCAGCTTTCCCCGCAGCTCTTTCCATTTTGGATAATCCGGTTCATCCAAATCTAAGATTTCACACGCTTCCATCAGATTATCCAGCACCTCGCGGCAAGCCATAACGTCCATCAGTGAGTTACATTCATGGCATACACGTCTTTCGGGAACGGCACATGGTAATCGTTCATTGAAGGATCTTCCGGAGAATAGCTGGGATAAAAAATCACCTTTCCTTCCTCATCCGTATCGGACAGAAAGTCAAGATAGAACTGCGCGATCTCTTTTAAGCCAGGTACGACGCGCTCCCGCAAAAACTTCTTATCGCCAGTCACAAGATAATGGCCCCAGAATTCGTTGTAAATCCAGCCCAGCATCGCAGTCCAGCAATAATGCGGATAGACAATCGAGAACTGGTAGAACAGGCCTGAATTATAGTCGCAATGCACATTTCCCAGCACACCCCGGCAGCCAAAGAACCGTTTGGCGTTTAATCTAAAATCATCAAATTTGGTCTCGTAGAACCTAAAGTAGGTATCCATCACCTCAGGCAGGCCAGTCATATTACCCGCGCACACCTGCAAATTGGTATTGATATTATGCTGGAACAAGGAAGGCGGGTCGTCGCCGGTATCCGCAATCATGAAAAATCTTCCATGTCGTATAGCTTTTCCATCATCATGGGGCTCAGCTCCACGCCTCTGCTGTGCTGCTCCTGGAGAAGCTCCTCAGCGGAAAGGGCCCAGTCCCCTTCAAGATTCAGCGTAGACCGTTCCATCATCGGCTGCAAATGCGCTCTGTTTTCTTCCAACAGCTCCTCATAAGTTCCCGTAATTTTTCTAATATCTTCCAGCACCGTTTCCGCAAGGCTGTGCTCATAGTCCTCCTCATATTTATTCGTCCGGGATAAAACAGTGACCGCTGTCGCGTCTTTCACCGTGATATATCCGTTAAAATCATCGCTTTTATGTTCCGTAACCTGTCCATCCGTTTGAATCAAGGAGGAACAGCAATAGCCTCTGGTTCCGTATTGGGGATCATACGCTAAAGATACGGTACAGCTGTCCGCCGACGTCTGAACCTGGACAGAGCTTCCCGGAATCGGATACATTTCATGGAAGTCCACCAGCACAAACTCTCCAAAGTCATCCTGCAGTTCATATCCGCCCGGCGCAACAAAACGCATGGTTACATCAAAGCTTTTCCCGTCCTGGCGCTTAAATTCCTGTACTACCACATCCTTCGGGAACGACGCGAAAGAGCGGCGGATGATCCCGCCCTTGCCGTCTTCGCACCGCACCGTAATTTCTCCGGACATCATGTCAAGATAGCGGAGATAGTCATGGCTGTTTTCTGCCTCGTCAAAATCCAATAATAATTCCATTACCGAATGCAGCCGGGGATGCAGCCGAGGAAACTCCACGCCAAATGGACGTTTGTCAAGCCATTTATCATAGCCCGCATTTCTCGTCGCCTGATCCATCAGCTTTGCCGCTTTCTCAAATTCACCCTGTAGTAAAAGCCTTCTGCATTCCGGGATCGCATAAGCCACATCAGGCGGCTCCGGCGTATCCTTCCAACGCATATCCATGATTCGTTCTCTTTTAAAAATGATTCTCTCATGATAGGGGTCGCCAATCACATCAATGCGTTGTTTTCCGTTCCCTGTTACCACAACATCAATATCCGCCTTCGCCGGATAAAGACTGCTTACGCTTTTCTTCGGCAGCAGTTTCCTGCGCTTTTTGATATCCATTGGCGCATACTTTAGCTCGCATGGTTTTGTCTGAATTCCATAATTGCTCATAAAATCCTTCCCTTCTTAAAAATTCCTGTTAAATGCCGCGTAAACCCCGCTGGCACTTTCAACGGAAAATTTGTATTAAACTACGGATTCATATTAACATTGACCATTCGCAGAGTAAATGGAAGATGCTGAACAACGCGATTTTGATTATTGTGAACAGAAGCAATCCACCACGGCTTAGCCGCCTGATGCGCCGTTGTCCTGTACTCCTGAAGCTGAAAGCAAAAGCAAAGGCCCTGCGGCAAGCATTCTGCTTGCGCAGGGCCTTATTCGCGCGGTGAAATAGCCGTTACCTGTCTCTAAGGGCTGTCTTAAATAAAAAAATCCGTCCCCTCGAAGCCATATGCCGCAATAGCATGAAGCTTCTATTGAAAGCTCCTTGTTTCCTTCTTTCCGCCGCGATTCCCGATTTTCGCTTCGTGGCGCATTTCCCGCGAACAGTTGAAGAGAGCCTAAAGCTCATCCATAAAAAGCACGGAAAACGCTTAAATTCAGCTCACTTCATTTTTCAGCTTAAAGTCGAGCCTTCTATTCAACCTTTATCACATGAGCCTGATCGCCGCAAATGGACACCCGGTAGAATTCTCCCTTCATGCACACAGAAAACGAAAGGGATTTCCAGTGCTTTGGAAGCCTTGGATGAAAGGTTGGCTGGTCGCAGTCATATTCCCATTTCATACCGGCAAACCCCAAAATGACGCCTTGCCAGATTCCGCCGCAGTTCGCGATATGAACGCCTTCCGCCGCTCCCATTTTCGCTTCGCTCAAGTCGATTTCCAAAGCCCTTTGAAACAGCTCCCACGCCTCACGGTCTCTCTCAAGCCGGACGCACAGGATAGAATGTATGATGCGGAAAGCGAGGAATCATGGGTAGTATAAGGATAATAGAAGTCATAGCTTTGCCTGATTGCTCCGCGGAAAACCGCTCCGGAAACAGATAGGGCAGCATGAGTACGTCCGCCTGCTTCAGCGCCTTGACCCGGTAATTATACTCCTGAGACACCTGTCCGCCAAACGGCTTGGAGCGGTCCGGCCACATCGTTTCAAAATCCGGCTCCTCATAATCCTCAAAATGGTCGCATTGGGGAATGACCCCGGACCAGTCCACAGAATTCATAAGGCCCTGAGCCGTCTCCCGCAGATCTTCTATAAAACCGGGCTCCGCTGCTTCTCCGCACAGTTCCAAAGCCCAAGCGGTAATTTCCAGGCTGCGGGCCGCCATGAAGTTGGTATAGGCGTTATTATTGCACAGGCAGATATATTCATCCGGCCCCATAACGCCATCCAGCGTCACGGCCCCGCCGGGCCTGCGGCAAACACGGGCAAGCCAGTAGCGGGCCGTTTCCTTCAGCACCGGCAGGGCATTTTTCAGAAACTCCATATCTCCAGCCGCCTGATAATAGTGCCAAATACCATGGACGACATCAGCTGTAACGTGGATCTCATGATCCGCGTACTGCCAATTGGGGCACTGCTCCTCACCGGAAACAGAAGATTCCCAAGGATACCGGGCGCCTGGATATCCGTATGCCTTGGCGTTCGCCATGGCGCCGGGCAAGGTCTGAATGCGGAACTCCACCAGCTTTTTGCCAGCTCCGGATTGGTATACAAATAAAGGGAGTAAATAGACCTCAGTATCCCAAAAGAAATGCCCGAAATAAGCCTCGCCGGAATAGCCCTTGGCGCAGACAGCCACCCGGCTGTCGTCTGGATTGACGCTGCGGAGCAAATGGTAGATTGAAAAGTTCACTGCCTTTTGCGCCGTCTCATCTCCAACGATAGAGACGCCTGTCCTCTTCCAAAGGCGAGCCATTGAGCCTTGTTCTCCAGATAGACCCTTTCTCCACTATTAATGGTTTCCGCCAGCAAGGCTTCCATTTGGTCAAATTCCAGATAGCCAGCGTCTAGATCCCGGGATGTGGAAACGGCGGACAATTTAGTAAGCTTCAGGGTTTCCCCCTCCCGCAAAACGGAATCAACGACAGGCCCCAGCACTTTTCCCTGACTGTCAAACAGCATGGAAAGCATCCGAATAGAATCCCCGTTGTCCGTTTGGACAACGCACCCGCGGCGGCCGGCCTCTCCGCTCTCTTCTACCTTTTTAAAATGGTTGTAACCGTTGGTCGTTACCTTGCAGTCAATTCCATTTTCAATCGTCAGGCGGCAGCGGCCCGAAGCCACCTGAAAGGAGAATTCCTGCACAACCACCCGCTTCAGCTGTCTGGGCAGAAACCGGCGGTATTGACAGCGGACAAGCCCGCTTTCCGTACGCCAGTCAAAGTCCCGGTAAAGAACTCCGTCCCGAAAATCCAGGCACCGGCGGTAATTGTGGATTCCAGGCAATTCCATATCGAGCTTTTCCCCATCGGCGGTAACGTCCAGCTTTAATAGATAGGGCAGGTTCACCAGCTCTTCCTTCAGCATGGGATGGATCCCCGTGACACCCGGCACATAGACTCCCCATTTGGAATAGGGATGCCTTGGCTTTTCAATGGTCACGTTAGCGGGCATACGCATATAGAGCTCGCCTTGGTCCGCGCAGGCGAGGCCCTCCTCATAGGAGCCGCGAATCTGCAGATACCCTGATCCCTGAGCGAAAACGCCTCGTAATATTTGGTATAACGCCGGCAATTACGTTCCTCCTCGACACAATAGGCCGGGTCAAATGGTTTCAAATAATTCATGGAAATACCCCTTTAATTATAAAATGGCATACTCATACGGCTCCAGGGAGACCGCAACCCGCCGTTCCCCCAAGCACACTTCTTCCGCAACAGCGACGGGATTCGGATTCAAGCCACAGCTTTGCCGTTTTGCTTTGGAATGATTCTCAGGCGTTTCGCGCCGGAAATATAGGCTTGACACCGATTTTTCCAAGCAGAAGCTTCACGGCTTCCGCTTGGCTGTAAAATGTGGGTTCCAGGGAGAATGGAAGCAGAAGCAGTTCCCCCTGGCCAAGAGTAAAGTAAAATACGGCCGGATTTCCGGCATCCTCCGCCGCCAGAATATTTTTTGCCGCCGCCATAATCGGCTGTACGGTTCTGCCGATGTAATATTCCTTACCGTCCAGCTTCAGCTTCTGCTGGTCGTCTCCTTTGTCTTCCATTTCCTCCGCGCAGATGCCAAACATATCCGCCAACAGGGTGCAGCTTTGACTCCAGGAATCCCGTGTCGGCACCCGCCCGCACAGAATCAGCCTGCCGCCCTCTTTGACAAACTCGCAAAGCTTTTCCTGAACCGTCTCATCCATAGCTTCGTCGGAAAGGACGCACAGGGCCTGCGCTTCTTTCAGCCGCTCCATAGGCTCCTCCGCGAAATCGCACACTCTTGGCGTGAAGCCCGCCGACTTCAGCACAAAATAAAAATCGTTGCTGGCTCGGGCGGCCCGCTTCCAGATCAGTCCCGGATCGTTCTTGACGCCGAACAATAGATCATGCCGGACAGGCGCTGTCAGGTCCTCCTGGTTCTTCTTAATTTCCGACAGGGAACGCGCCAAATACGGGTAATTTTCCAGCCGCTCTCCGGTGCGGCTTACGGGAGTCTGCCAATTATGGTCGGTACCGTACCAGCCCATACCGGGCCGTTCTCACATCCGGCGAACAGGAACATATTAAACCCCCGGTAGCCCGCCGCGATCGTCCAAAGGTCCATAGATAAAGCTCCGGCCCGTAAACCTGGGGATAGTCCTTCCAATACCCGCTTTCCTGCTCAATGACCCAGGGAGCCTTCGCCAGAAAATTCGAGGCGTATTCCGCGCCGTAATCGCAGAAATAGGTTCCCTCCCGGATTCCGAGCTGGCCTGTCAGGGAATAATAGCAGTCGATTCCAATATTCAGCCAGGGATTTTTCCGGTTGTTCCCGTAATGCAGGGAAATCGCCCTGGGATTGTAAGCGTTATGTATCATTTCTACCTGAACGCCATTGTTCCGCGCGTTTTCCGCAAGGTCTGGAAGTAAGCCGGAAAATAAAAGTCATAGACAAACTCCAAATGATCCGCTGTGCTAAGCTGGGATTCGCCGCCTCCAGCATATGGGGCTCTATGGTGAGCAGATCGGAAAAATCCGACTCATAATACTGGTTCAGCCGGCTGGCCTGCCCATACTTCTCTGTCAAATAGCGGGGATAAAGTCCGTCCTCCCGGCCGATCCCCAGATTTTCCGGATTTCTGTCATCCAGATCCTCGGTGGGGATCTCATTGCAGAGCTGGAACATCACAATGTTTCCCTTCGGCGCCAGGTAATCCTGGATTTCTCCGCACACCGCCTTATACCAGCGCTCCGCCGCCCTGATAAATCCGGATGGTTGTGGGCCACATTGTTTTCATTCCCACATCCACATATTTGCCATCCTGATATCCTTTGACGTGAGCGTTCCGGTATTTCTGTGAAAACCATTTAGCAGTCCCAAATCAGTGGTTTCCGCGTATACATAGGGGCCGGGACGGAAGAAGCCCAGCAAGCCCTTTTTTTGAGTCAGCTGAATCCAGGTGTGAAGGTCGTTCTCCGGGCAAAGCTCGCCGGTAAAATCGAATTTTCCCTCCTCGTATTCATGGACAAACCAGGGAACGTAATAGGCGACCGCGTTGCATCCGCAGTCTACCAGCGCGTCCAGCGCTTTTTCCCAGTATTGCTTTTCCATGCGGAAGTAGTGCAGCTCTCCGCATAGAAGCAGCTCCTTTTTTCCGTTTATCATAAAATCTGTTTTTGTAATTTTGAAATCATACATTGCTTTGATCCCCTTCTGATGACGACAATAAAATTTTCTGATACCAGCTGGTTTCCCCGATCAGGAAAGATCTGCGATCTGCTCCTTGCAGCCTTGCAGGACACCCGCCCTGCTGACGCCGATGGAATACATTCCCGCACGGTTCGCCGCTTCGATTCCACCTGGCTGTCCTCAAATACGGCGCAGTCTTCATAGGGGATTCCCACCAGCTCGGCTCCCAAGGTAAACACCTGAGGTCCGGCTTGGCCTCCTGAACCATATTTCCATCCACCACGGCGTCGAACAGCTCCTGTATTCCAAGGCTCTTCAAAATCGGCGGGGCATTCTTGCTCGCGGATCCCAGCACAACGGCCACTCCCGCAGCTTCAGCTCTTTCAAAAGGCATTCGGCGCCTGGCAGCAGGTCCTTTTCCGTCAGTGTGGCGATCAGCTCCCCGTACCACCGGTTTTTCCGCGCCGCCATCTTCTCTTTTTCCTCCTGGGAAAAACGGTTCTGAAGGCCGCCGGAATCCAGCAGATATTCCAAGGACTGCATTCTGCTGACGCCCTTTAAGCGCTCGTTCTGCGCCTCGGTAAACTGGAAGCCCAGCTCTGCCGCCAGCCTTTTCCACGCCAAATAGTGGAATCTGGCGGTATCTACAATCACGCCGTCTAAATCGAAAATAGCAGCCTGCTTCATGTTATTCTCCTTCTTATCATTTTAATAAAAAGAGCCGGCAGACATCCGATTTGATTTCCCTTTGGATGCCTGCGGCCCACGGTTTTATCCTTCCTCTAATCCCTTAGAAGAATTTTTTCTTACTGCTGTTCCTGCAAAAGCCTCGGGCCCCGCAGCTACAGGAGATTTAAGCGTCACGCTTTCTGCGCCGGAAGATCACAATGCCGGCACCTGCCAGGGCCAGAGCGGCCAGCAATATGGAAATTCCAGAAACCAGCCAGTCGCCTGTAGCCGTATGACCGCCGGAGCCTGCCTCTGTCTTTTCCAAATCCTCCATAGCGGCTTCCAGCCGGGCCTCCGCGCTGTCTACCATCGCCTGGGTAGCGTCTGAATCGGCCAGCACAGCCTTGGCCTCCTCCAGGGCGGATTGGAACCATCTCCAGCTGCTGTCGGTATAACCCTCCTGCCTTAAGGTTTCGGCTCGGTTGACCGCGTCCTTCAAGCCGCTCTTATCCACTTCTGCCGGAGGATTCACCAGGTCTAGATTGGCAATCGCCTCGCTGAGCTCTTCCGCCGCCAGGTTTACCGCCGCTGATCCGCGTCGGGATTCGCATAAACGTCTCTGGCTGCTTTCAGCTTTTCCTGCATCTTGTCCCAGGAATCCGCTGTATAGAGCTCCTTTTTCAGGCTTTCCGCTGCTTAATCGCCCGGTTCAGCTCTGTCTTATCCACCTCGCCGGGGACAATCACATCCTCCAGATCACTGATGGCCTGCTCCAGATCCTTAGCGGCGCCGTTGACCGCAGCCTGGTCCGCCTTTGGATCATTGTAAACGTCCTTTGCCTTTGCCAGGAATTTCTGCATATTCTCCCAGGAAGCAGCGGTATAGTCGGCTTCCTTCAGAGAGTCGGCCTTGTCGATCTGCTCCTTCAGAGCGCTCTTATCCACCACTGTCTCATCAGAGATATCCGCTCCCATCAGTTCTACCTCACGAACGGTTACGCTCTCGGCGCTGTTCACGATTTCTACCGTGATGGAGCCGGTGTCAGCCTTAGTGAAGGTAAAGGCGTTCTCGCCGTTTTTCAGCTGATCCTTGGTCTTTTCCGCCAGAACCTGTTCGCCGGCCTTGATCGTTACCTTCTCAGGCACGCCGTCCAGGAACACCAGAGCGTTTCCGACCTCTTTGCTGTCCTCAAAGGTATAAGTCAAATAGTCGGTCTCTCCGCCGCCTCTGGTAGCCCAGCCTTCTTCGCTCTCCACCTTACCGTCAATGGTGTAGCCATTGGGGTCTGTGGGAAGGTAAAGGTCTGATAACGGCCTACTTCGCCGCTTTCACAACCCACGCCGTAACCACTGGAACCGGAAAGCTCGTAGGAATAGTCGATCAAGGGCTTGCCGTCTGCATCCCGATCGGTGTATACCCGCATCCAGCCGGTGCCCAGGTTTTCTGTTCCGGCATTGGCGAAGGTGCCGTCGGACTGCGGCTCATATTTGCCGTAGAACTGGTCGACGCCGTCAGGATGCTGGCTGGTGGGCCAGCGGTAGCACTCGTTGTTGGGATAAAGCCGGATATCCTGAGTAGCGCCCAGCACGTAGGTAGAGCCGGCCTTCAGCACCAGGTCTCCGCCCTCCATATTGGTCATCTTAATGTTATAGGGCTTGTTGAGGCCGCCCTCTTCAATCTCCTCAACGGGCAGGACACCCTTGCCGATCGGATCTCCTACAGGGGTTCTGCGTCGGCGGAAGTCTCATAAATAAACACCAGGAAGTCGCTGTAATGCTCAGGGAAGGTATCTTCCTTCGCTACACAGATATACATGTCCACAGCATTTACGGTAATATCGCTGTTGATGCTGGTTTTTACATCGACTGCCGGGCTGCCGTCGGCTTTCTTTTCCGCGGCGTAGTTGTTGCTGTT
>ENA-OQIR01001091-OQIR01001091.1-human-gut-metagenome-genome-assembly--contig:-NODE-1091-length-10097-cov-5.842327_pt1 | contig 10097 bp, 19 predicted proteins | sample MGYA00242580_ERZ504745 | MGnify/ENA primary metagenome ERZ504745 (study PRJEB26092, sample SAMD00036214) | human gut metagenome | host: Homo sapiens | study: EMG produced TPA metagenomics assembly of... | reverse complement strand
GTTCAAATGCTAATTAAGTATAGCACACAGCTATGAATTTTTCTATTGCGTTCCCCTGACTTCGGAATAGTGGCAGGGCTGGCTGTCTTTGTTTTGCTTTGTGCTTCTCTACCGTACATGAGCATTGGCACCGGGGTTGTCGTTGCCGTAGCCTTCCAGCAGGTTGATCGCTCCCCAGATGCCGAGGCCGGCACCCAGTGCGATAACGAGGGTCTGAAGAACGGTTACTGCGCTGTTGAAAAATGCCATAAATGTGTACCTCCTTGTACGTTGCGCCCTTATGCTGATGAATAGTGATTTTCCATCTGCATGTGCACCTGCAAATGGGCAAACATATAGCCAGATTTCCAATCCCAATCAGAAACCTGGCTATGTAAAGAGGCGGCAGCTCGCCGCCCCTTCTTATTCTGTTGCCAACAGCACACCTATGACATCTTCATCACCGGAACGAACTTACTTGGCATGATCTGCATCAACCACTTCGTACTTATCACCGGGCTTGAGTTTCAGCCGATGGTCAAGAAACGCCTCGATGCTGAACGTGTTTTTCTTATCAGCACCGGCAGTGAGCTTGTAGTTCGGATGCTGGGTCAGATCATATTTATCTGACTTGAACGGTCTCACACCGCGCAGCTGCAAAATGCACTTACCGCCATCCAACACAGACAGTTCATCCACCGAGGCCAGGTCATGCCCGACTTTTTGGTAATTGGTGCCGTAGGATGGGCTATTACCTCTGGTATCGGAAGTGTTGTACAGATCAATCGTTTCTTTCCCCAGTGCCTGATTCAGCTCTTTCAGCGTAGTCTGCTCCGAACCGCCAAGAAAAATACGGGAATCCATATTGCCGATGATGGTATCGGCATTGTCCTTGTAGATTGCCTTCAACTGGCTCTGTGCCTGAAGCACCAGACACGCGAGATTTCTCTTGATCGGATGGTGGCTACCAGCTTTTCCAGATTCGGAATCTGACCAATGTTCGCACACTCATCAATCAGGCAGCGCACATGCACCGGCAGTCTGCCGCCGTAAACATCATCCGCTTTTTCGCACAGCAGGTTAAACAGCTGTGTGTAAATCATGGAAATCAGGAAATTAAAAGTCGGGTCTGTATCGCTCATAATGAGGAACAGAGCCGTTTTCTTATCTCCCACCGTATCCAGCGACAGCTCATCGTACATAGTGATATCACGGACTTCCTCAATATCGAAGGGAGCAAGACGTGCGCCGCAGCTCACCAGAATCGACTTTAAGGTCTTGCCCGCCGCCAGCTTGAACTTGGCATATTGGCGGACAGCAAAGTGGTTCGGTTTTTTCTTTTTCAGAGCTTCAAACATCTGATCCACTGGATTCTGAAAGGTTTCATCATCCTCGCGTACTTCCATCGCATTCAGGAATTCAATCAGCGTTGCAAAGTTCTGCTCTTCCAGCGGTGCCTCATAGTGGATATAACCAATCAAAGCACAATACAGCAAGGTCTCTGCCTTCGTCCAGAATTCGTCACCGGCCTTGCCGTCCCCTTTGGTGTTGGCAATGAGGGTTGTGGTCAGCTTCAAAATATCCTTTTCGCTGTGAATATACGCGAAGGGATTATAATGCATCGACTTTCTGAAATTGATAGTATTGAAAATCCGGATACTGTATCCGTTCTTCAAAAGGGCTTGGCCGCAGTCGATTACGATATCGCCTTTCGGGTCAGTGACCACATAGGAACTGTGGCATTGTAAAAGATTGGGTTTAAGCCAAAACCGGGTCTTGCCGCTGCCGGAGCCGCCCACCACCAGCACGTTTTTGTTTCGGGCATTTGCCGGATTCTTCGGGCGGTTGCCCATCATCAGCCGCTCCGTCCGGGTCAGAATCACATTGTTTGCAAACACTGGATCTTCAAACGGTTCGATGTCTTTCTGCGTACCCCAACGAGCAGAGCCATACTCCATGCCATGGCGATATTTCTTGGCATTTTTGCCTTTCAGGTACACAGCAAGCCGCAAACCCGCTCCGCAGCACACACCAATCAGCAAATCCATCGGATGCAGACTTGGCATCGGGTTGGAAAATGCTGCACCCAGGCAGAAAGAAAGCGAGGAGCTTTTCAGACATGTCTGCGCCCTCGGTAATTCTCCACGCTTCTCCCAGATTGGTACATACAAGACCGGCAATGAAGTACGGTAGGTTCAGGAGCAGCTGCTTCTTTGTCTTATTACTCATAGATCACGCTCCTGACTTTTGTGGCGAACCTTATCCGGAAGAATTGCAGCAACCAGCTCTTTGAGCTTGTTAAGCTGCTCCAGAACACTCGGTTTTTCCTTTGTTTTCAGCTTTCGGTTGGTGAATTCCTCAAAAGCGGAAGTCAGTGCATCCGCATCCTTCGCCTTAAAGAACACCGTGTACTTGGGTGGCATTACATTTTGGTCTTTCGTAATGGCATAATCCACACCATATTTCCGTGCCACCTGTTCAAAGCCTTTCAAATCCGTTTTCTCAATGGGGATACTGCTGACTCCCTGATTCTGACCGATCAGTTCTTTGATGCTCTGCTTTCCAACCGGCAGCTGCGCTGTTTTCTGAGCCACCTTTGCCTGATGGTGCCGTTTCCACGCATTATAGCCATTCACGATGGTGCGAAAGGTCAATTTCGTGGTGCTGATTGCCAGATTGACGGTACGATTTTCAACTTCTTCCTGCATGAATCTCCGCCTCCTTCCTTACAAACTGTCCCGGTCCGGTGCAGGTTTGCTCTTTTCTTGGGGCTTTGCAGCCTTTTCCTCCATCTTCTTCACCATGTCATCCGGAACCGGAATCGCCATGATGCTGCGACCCATACGAACGAACATCTGGGCTGATGGAACTGTTCCTCAAATTTCTGCATCTGCTCCGAAGTCAGAGAACCAAAGTCATCCTCTGTCAGCCCTACCACCAGAAAATCACCGGCATAAATGTCCTGCATATCCCCGTCTTCAGTGTAAATCGCACGGTTCAGCGGCAGACCATTGATTTTGCCGGATTCATTCAGAATAATGGCCACTTCATCCTCAAATGGATAGGTGACTTCAATATCGCCGCCGACCATGGCCTGCAAATCTTCCAGCTCCGTGCCAACACTGATTTTCTTCGGATAGGCATTGGGCTGTACCAGCAGCACATCCATTGTCCTGGTCTCTGCCAATTCATGTTCTCCCACGGTCTTGAAATCCACACCGGTGAAATCGCCGGAATCCAGAACATAGTCCTGATTGTTCCACGCCTGCGTCACCATGCGTTCCGCATCTTCCTGTGAGGCAGCTTCCACGGAAACCTTTCTCTGGAGAGTCTCTGTAATCTCCACATCAAATTTCTTCATAGGCGCTCCTTAGATCAGGCGCAGTGCCGGAACCAACTCGCCGCCAATGGAAACCACCGTCAGGTTCTCGTTCACATAGTCGATGGTACGTTCCAGCGTAAACAGATTGATGCTGCATTCGTTGCCGTTCTGGTCGATTTCCGAAACCTCCGCAGCTCCCAACAGATAGCGGGTTCTGTCAGTCTCGATCACATCGCTCTTATCATAATGGAGAAGCAGTTCCCCATCTGCACCAGATCAGCCTCCATCTCATCGTAAACATCCTCAAAGATGTCTCGACTGCCAGCCTCGGTCAGAAGTTCGCCGCCAGTCCCCGGCAGGATCACCATCACAATACGCTCCTTCGGGTGATCTTCACGGATTGCCTCCAGCATCACCCAGTTATGAAGCATCGCAATGGACTTCTCAAACTTGGGATCATCCATCGGATTCGGCTGCGATGCACCGTTCGGGCAGTCCTTACAGTCCATGCTGCACACTGCGTTGTTCTGATTCTTCTTAAAGTTCATCATCATAAAAATCTCCTTCTCATCGTTCCATATCTCGTTGTTTACTTCGCTGCCACTTTTCCAGCAGCCGGATAATCGTGTCCTGCATCTGCTTCGGCGTATAGGATTTCGGGAAATACTTCCGAAGAACCTCATTTTTAATCGTCACATGGTCAAGCTCATCCTTTTTGATTTCATTCATCACTTCACACATGGCATCCAATGTGCAGCCGCCCTCCTGCGAGAGTTTTTTCAGCCGCTGCGCCTGCGACAGGGATGGAGATGCCTGTGCATAGTCCATTGCCTCCAGAAATTCTTTCTGTTCAGACGGTTTCAGATAAGACAGCTCTACCGCCGGATTGAAGGCGATTTTCTTCTCATCCACCATATCCAGAATTTCAGGAATCAGGTTTGTAAGGCGGATATATCGCTTTACTTGGGATTTACTGTCACCAGCTTCTTCAGCTACAACCTGAGCTGCCCACGACTTCGGCCCAACTTGGGCCGAAGTTAAATCTCCGCGTTCCCCCTGATGCTTCATTGCCTCTAACTTCATCTTGTAGGAAAACGCTCTCTCACTGGGAAGGATATTTTCCCGCTGCAAGTTGCTGTCCACCATAAAGATGATTGCCGCATCATCATCCATTTCCTTAACGATGACCGGCACTGTCTCCAAACCTGCCAGCTGCGCCGCATGAAGTCTGCGGTGTCCCGAAAGGATTTCGTATCCGCCTTCCGGGTCCGGTCGGACAATCAGCGGTGATACCACACCGATCTGCTTGATGCTCTCCACGGTCTGTGCCATCAGCTCATCGTCCAACACCTTAAAGGGATGCCCTTCAAAGGGATGCAGGTCTGAAAGCGGCATCTCCGTCCGCTGCTCCTTAGCCGCAGCGTCGGCAGCTGAGCCACTGCGGTTTTCTGTTGTAATACTGGTTTTTGCTTTTGCCATTCAGCTTCTTAACCTCCTTCCAGCGGTGATAGATGTCATTCTTACCTGCGAAAAACGCCTTTTTTGCCTTGCACTTCATAGATCAAGTACCTCCTTAACGACCTGCTGTTTTTCTTTTCCAATGCTTTTTCTGCGGTCCTCTCCGCTGATTCGCACCGGCGTACACATTTCCAGAATCCTGCTGTAAATCCGGGCGTATACCACATCCTGCGGATTGCGGATTTCAGCAATCTTCAGATTGGTTGTGATAATGACCGGAAGCCCGGACTTATACCGCTCATCAATGACAGCGTAGACCTGCTCCAGCGCATATTCGGTGCTGCGCTCAATTCCCAGATCATCCAGAATCAGCAAAGAATAGTTGGAAAACGAAGCGATATACCGGTATCGTTCTTCCGAATACATGGCACCCATCTGGTTCAGGATTTTGGAGAAATTCGTCATCAAAACCGGAATGCCTGATCCAGCAGCGCATTTGCTATACATGCCGCCACAAAGGACTTTCCGGTTCCGACATCTCCCCATAACAAAAGGCCAAGGTTTTCAGCCTTGACCTTTTTCCACTGCTCCACATAACGTTTTGCCATCTGGATGTCCTTGTTGTCTTCTGCAACGCCAAAATTCCATTCCAGAAGATGCTTTTCCTGAATCCCAGTTGCTTTCAGCTGCCTGATTTTACGCTGCCGCTCCACCAGTTCATCCTGGCGTTTCTTTTCCGCCATCGCTTCCTGCTGGCATCTGCAAAGGCAGGGAACAATCTTGTCTCTGCCCCAGAGCTTTACCCTGCACTGCACCGGCGTATGGCAGTTTCTGCAATACAACAGTCCGTCATCGCCCTGGTATTCCAGCTCTCCGGGTTCTTTCGGCGTAAAGAGCGAATCCAACGCCGCATTCAAAACTTCAGGCACCATGTCCCTCATAGGCTGTCTCCTTCCTCAAATGTGTAGTCTGCCGGGTTGTACTTCGGCTTTTCTCTCTTTGCCCAGCTCCGGATTGTTGCAAGGTGGTTTTTGTAGCTCCTGCCGGTGGAGGCCATATACTCAGAGAGCCGTTCCACTCGCATCTGATAATCTCCTGGGAACTCCTGCCGGAGCTTGCCGTATTCCGTGTCAGAAAGAAGGACATTTTCGTATGAGCATACCGGTGTTGGATTTCCTTCTTCTCTCTTTTATTGATTGTTTTAGTACTTGTTCTATTAGTACTTAATTGCGCGGGATTTTCCGTAACCGGTGTGTCCGTATCCGGATTTACCGCATACGGCTTTTCCGTACACGGTGATTCCGAACACGGCTTTTTCCTTGGCATCTCATAAATCACATACTCCGCTCTGCCCATCCGACCGTTACTCTCACGCTGCTGGTTCCTTTCCAGATACCCAAGACGCTCCAGCTCCTTCAGAGCCGTAAGCACTCCATCTACGCCATCCGGCGTAATCGAAGATAACCCCCGTACCGAATAGTTCCATGTGTCTGGCAAACTGAGCAGCATGGAGAGAAGTCCTTTCCCTTTCAGGCTGAGACCCTGATCCCGCAGGTGGTAATTGCACATTGTTGTGTAATTGCTGTTCTTCTCAACCCTGAATACCGGCATGGTGCTCACCATCCTTTTTCGCAGGCTCCGCTTTTTTCTTCGGACATTTGCGCGGACGATCTTCGCTGTCCTCTCGGCGATGGTATTTGCCGGTATCCTGCATCATGCGTTCAAACGCCTGAAGGCGTCCCTCTGTAAAAAGCGTCATTCGATCACACCCCATTTCTTAAACAACTTGAAGAGATGATTCTTTCCCTTGCAGGTCACTCTCGTCTGCTGCACCAGTTTTCCGCTTCTGCCGTAGCAATCCCGGACAATAAAATAGCCCCTTGCAGATTTATCTGCAAAAGGCATCAGCCAGCCACTCGGACTGCGGTACAGATAGCGATGATCCAGTAAGAGAGCCACTGCCGTCTTCTCCGGGATTCCGATTTCCTTACAGAAATTCCTGATGCAGGTACAATCCTCCGAGTTCACAAAGGTGTCGAAGTAGTCTGCCTTGGGCTGTGCCGCATCCAGCTGTTTGCGGATACCCTCAAGCTGCTCCCTCTCGGCTACAAGCTCCTGTGCCAGGGTGTAGATGACCTCCGGATGCTGAATCACCTGATCCAAAATGGAATCGCTCATATACACTCCATGCTTGCGGATAGAAGGGAGAACTTCATCAAACACCCAGTGTTCAAATCGTTCTGCCGATGGCAGTTTGCTGTGAACGATCAGCCGGTAAACATCGCCTTCTGTGATAAAGGAGATTTCAACGACCTGCTCTCCAGCATCCCCATACTGGTTCACCTTCTGAACGACCCCTCGCGTTTCGTTAGGGGGCCTCTGCAATGGCGTTTCACTGCGGCGTAGGGATTCACATACCCCAACGCTTTCGCCACGTCGCTTGCACAGAAGAAGGTCTTGCCTGCCTCCTGTAACAACCGGATCGAACCAAACTCCTGGTTCTCAAACACTTCCATCATCTGCCTCGACTGTCCGCCATGACTACCCACATCGGTATCATGGGTCTTCTGATTGAAATCCGTCATACCTGTTACCTCCTACTCAAATTTGTCTCGCCGGATTTCAGGCGAAAAAAAATAGAGCCTCGACCCATTCTCGTTTTCAAAGAATGAGCCAAGGCTCTATGTAAATCGGTCAAGTATGTGTTCGTCCGTCGATGGCAAAATTGGACTTCATTTGCTCCTATTGTCCACCAGTAATTTAACCCATAAGAGGTCAAAATGGGCTTGTCCACCAGTAATTTGACCACTATAAACCCATAAATTTCCGTTCAAATTCCATCAAAACCGAACAGTCCAGACAGAATTTTGGGCATAGAAAAAGCCCGGAAAATAGCGTATTTCCGGGCTTTTTTAGCATTTTTAAGCTGTAGATTATCGCTTGCTGAACTGAGGTGCGCGACGAGCGGCTTTGAGGCCGTACTTCTTACGCTCCTTCATACGAGGATCGCGGGTCAGGAAGCCGGCCTTCTTCAGGGTGGAGCGCAGCTCGGGGTTGAACTGCAGCAGGGCGCGGGACAGGCCGTGGCGGATAGCGCCAGCCTGGCCGGCACAGCCACCGCCGACGACGTTGACGACAACGTCGAACTTGCCCTCGTTCTCAGTCAGAACGAGCGGGCTGTTGGCGAGCAGCTTCAGGTCTCCAGACCAAAGTAGTCGTTGATGTCGCGGCCATTGATGGTCATTTTGCCGGTGCCGTTGTAAACGCGAACGCGGGCAACGGAATGCTTACGACGGCCAGTGCCGTAGAAATAAGGTTTGGTTTCGTACATCTTCTATTGCCTCCTCACTCAAATCTCAACAGCTTCGGGCTTCTGAGCAGCATGAGCATGGTCAGCAGCCTTGTAGCAGTGCAGGCGGGTCATAGCCTTGGTGCCGATGGTGTTAGAGGGGATCATGCCCTTGACAGCGTAGGTCATGGCCTTGTCGCTGTTCTCAGCCATCAGGGTCTTGTACTGGGTCTCCTTCAGGCCGCCGATCCAGCCGGAATGAGTGCGATGGAACTTCTTCTCCAGCTTCTTGCCGGTCAGGACAGCCTCATCGCAGTTGATGATGATGACGTGGTCACCGCAGTCAACGTTGGGGGTGAAAGTGGTCTTGTTCTTGCCGCGCAGGATGACAGCAGCCTTGGCAGCAACGCGGCCGAGGGGCTTGCCGGCGGCGTCGATCACATACCACTTGCGGTCAGCCATTTCAGCGGGCTTAGCGAGAGTCGTGCTCATAGTAGGAACCTCCATTGAGAAATTAACACGTCCGTCTAATAACGGTATTTAACAGCGCCCCGCAGGACGCTTTTTCGCGCAAGTGTGATTATAGCAGAAAAGGGCAGCAGAGTCAACGGGTTTTGGCAAGAATTTTAATTTATACTGCGCTTGCTCACGAATTCTCTCAAATGCTCTTTTTTTTCTCGTGTTTTCAAACTTTCTATTTTCAGAAAATTTTACGCAGCGGCGTGATGCGCTCCTTGCCTTCCCCGCGGGGGAAGCCTTTTTGCGGCAGCAAAAACCGCCCCGCGGCTTTTACACCGTGGGGCGGTCCTTCCTATTTTACTGCTTGATCGCGTTGACAACGCTGTTCAGGTCGCGCTCATCCTCGCAGACGATCTTGACGGGATGGCTGTAATCCAGGCTCATCATGCCCAGGATGCTCTTGGCATCGGCAATGCTGCCCTTCATGTCATGCACGCCGACATCGTTATAACACTTGGCGGCAGCAGACACGATTCCCTTGACCTCGGTAAAATTGGAAACCTTGACTTGTTTCACCATAATAAATGACCTCCGAAATAATCCCACGCAATCAGCCGCATCTTCAGCACCGGTGTCCAGGGCGGAACCGGGCGCACGGCTTGCGGTAAGGAGGTGAGCCACCATGCTCTATCTGCTCCTTACATTGGGCATTATAGCATAATTATGTGCCGTTTCTTTGTTCACAATGCACAAATCCGATTTTTTCCATTTCCTGCACAAAAGAGAAAATCCTTCATTTTTGGCTTTTGGTCAGAATGCCCGAGTTTTGCCAGCCGCAGCCTTTCGTTTTCACATATATTATGTATTTAACGTTAATATTTTCGTTTTCTGAATGTTTTTGTCGTGTTTTGGCGTAGATGTACGACTTATCTTGTCAAAGTCTTAACACCGTCTTTTTTTTATATGCAACATTTATATATGTTCGTGCCGGTTTTGTATTAGTTTTGCTGGGGCACGCCCTTCATCGTCAGGGCGATGCGCTTCTTGGCGGTGTCCACATTCAGCACCTTGACCCGCACAATGTCGCCGACCTTGAGCACCTCGCGCGGGTGCTTGATAATTTATCGCTGATCTGTGAAACGTGGACCAGGCCGTCCTGATGCACACCCAGATCGACGAACGCGCCGAAGTCGATAACGTTGCGCACGGTGCCGGTCAGCTCCATGCCGGGCTTCAGATCGTCCAGACCCATGACGTCACTGCGCAGCAGCGGCTTGGGCAGGCTGTCGCGGACGTCGCGTCCCGGCTTGCACAGCTCGGCCACAATATCGTTCAGCGTCGGCTCGCCCACGCCCAGCGCCTCACAGAGGATCCCGGCCCCTTGGCTCTGACGACGCCGGGCAGATCCGCCAGCTTGTCTGTGCCGATCTCGCAGCCGTGTAGCCGCAGGCGTCCAGCAGGGCCTTGGCGGCGGCGTAGCTTTCGGGATGGACGGCGGTGGCGTCCAGGCGGTTCTTCGCCTCGGGCAGCCGCAGGAAGCCCGCGCACTGCTCATACGCCTTGGGGCCCGAGGCCCTTGGACCTTTTTTC
>ENA-OQIR01001090-OQIR01001090.1-human-gut-metagenome-genome-assembly--contig:-NODE-1090-length-10100-cov-3.167252_pt1 | contig 10100 bp, 14 predicted proteins | sample MGYA00242580_ERZ504745 | MGnify/ENA primary metagenome ERZ504745 (study PRJEB26092, sample SAMD00036214) | human gut metagenome | host: Homo sapiens | study: EMG produced TPA metagenomics assembly of... | reverse complement strand
ACGCATTAAAAGAAAAGTTGAAGGATGTTGAGAATAAGATAATCCGGTACTTGTGGAGACAAATAGAATATATATATATCAAAGCTTTGATGGAATATCGGAGCAACATTACATTATAAGGCGTTGAAAGAGTTATATGGAGAAAAGAATATTTTTACGTATGATTTACGGCCTATTGTTACACATTACGAAGAAAATTACAGTTGTCCTGGTAAATACAAAAATTATATTGATAGAATTCAACGCTGGATGCAGGGAAATATGATGTTTATTAGCAATAGCATTATTGCTGATATATGCAAGACGATTAAAGAAAGAAATATAAAAATTGTCTTTATTGAGGATTCTGTATTCGGTAATTTGGTTAAAAAAGTTAAACAAGAATTTCCGAAAGTGCAAGTGGTAACTTTTTATCATGATATTAAAGCGGATTTATATCCACAGTGGATGAAAAAAGAAAGGAATATAATTTCTGAGATTGAATTTAGAATTGGAATAAAACAGGAGGCATTAAATAAGAAGGTAGCAGATGTTAATGTGGTTTTTAATGCTAGAGATGCTGAGGTTTTTCAGAAACATTACGGAAAAAGACCAGATGCAATTATCCCTCTACCGGCACCAGTTCCATCTATTTCGCACGATATCATGAATTCTATCACTGGGAAAGATGAAAAAAAACACATTCTGTTTGTAGGAAAGAAATATTATCCGAATTTGGTTGGATTTAAATGGTTTGTCGATAATGTTCTTCCGAGTCTTACTGATAATATTCAGGTGGATGTTGTGGGCAGAGGTTTGGAGGAACTTAAGAGTGAGTATTCAGATCCACGTATTAATGTAATTGGTGGAGTGGAAAGTCTTAATCCGTATTATGAAAATGCAGATATTGTGATTGCACCGCTATTTGATGGTGGTGGAATGAAGTCTAAAACAGTAGAAGCTCTTTCATTTGGAAAATAATTTGTTGGAACTGAAGAAAGCCTGTTTGGATTTTGGGAAGAAATGGATAGTGGTATCAGAGGAATGACTTGCTATCAGTGTAACACGCCAGAAGAATGGATTCAGACCATTAACAATCTGGCAAATGATGATATTCACAAATTTAATGAAGATGTCTTTGAACTTTTCAAAGCAAAGTTCTCTTATGATGTCGTTAGGGATAAGATGAAAGCTATAATGGAGGATTAATTATTATGAAAGTATTAGTTACGGGCGCAGGTGGAATGGTTGGCTCTCACATGGTAGAGCTGTTGCATGATCAGGGTCATGAAGTATTGGGCACGTACTACAAGCCGACAACTGATATTACAGAGCTTGACCCAGATATTCGCATGGAAGAATGCGATGTGCGCTATTATCAGGCAGTTCAGCGTGTGATTTCAGAATTTCAGCCGGATCAAATTTATCATCTTGCAGCGCAAAGTTATCCGACAGTTTCCTGGACACATCCGCAGGCAACAATGGAAACAAACGTAAATGGTACGATTAACGTATATGAAGCAGTCAAGTTTGTCCGTCAAACTAGACCTGATTATGATCCAATGGTTGTTGTTGCATGCTCTAGTGCAGAGTACGGTCAGACTTTAAATGAGCTTGAAGATCCGTATGTGAAAGAAACAGCGGAATTAAAGCCTCTCCATCCTTATGGTGTGAGCAAGGTTGGACAGGATCTGTTGTCGTTCCAGTATTTTATGAACGATCATATTCGTTGTATTCGTGTTAGAATTTTCAATTCTACCGGAACGAGAAAAGTGAATGATGTTACGTCTGATTTTACCAAGCGTGCTGTTTTGGCAGAACGTTCTGGTGTTTATGAACTGCGTGTAGGTAATCTGGAAACAAGACGCGCCATTATGGATCAGAGAGATCTTGTAAATGGTTTGATGCTTCTTGCAGAGAAAGGTATTCCGGGAGAAGTTTATAATCTGTCTTCGGAACATTGCTACCAGATGAAGGATATTGTAGCAATGATTGAAAAGCAGATTGGACATAAATTTGAAATTAAGGTCGATCCGAAATTGCTTCGTCCTACTGATGAAAGAATTATCATTGGTAATGTTGAAAAACTGAAACGTGATACCGGATGGAGCCAGAAAATTAGCATGGAACAGACAATTGCGGATATGCTGGATTATTGGCGCAAAACCCTGTAAGGAGACAGTAGATGATTATTACAAAAACACCGTTCCGTATGTCTTTTTTTGGCGGCGGAACAGATATGGAAAGTTTTTTTAAAGAGTATGGTGGCGCAGTCATCTCTACAACCTTTGATAAATACTGTTATGTAAATGTGCGCCATTTGCCACGCTTTTTCGATTACAGTACTGAACTTACATACTCAAAATCAGAGCGAGTATCAAATGTAGATGATATTCAGCATCCGGCAATTCGCAATGCAATGAAAATGTTAGACATGCATGAGATTCGTCTTACTTATGAAGCGGATCTCCCAGCACGCTCTGGTCTTGGTACTTCTAGTTCTTTTGCGGTTGGAATGCTGAATGCCTTTTATGCTTTGAAAGGTAAATATGCTGATAAGAAAAAACTAGCAGATGAAGCTATTTATCTAGAGCGTAATCTCTGTCAGGAAGCTGGTGGTTGGCAGGATCAAATCGCGGCTTCGTTTGGCGGATTCAATCGCATTAATTTTAATGCAGATGGGTATGAGGTTTTACCAGTCATTATTTCGCCGGAGCGAAAGAAGCAGCTTAATCAGAATTTGATGATGTTTTTCACTGGGTTTACCCGGTTTTCTTCGGATGTGCAAAAAGCGAATGCAGCAGGAAAGCAGGATAAGACGGCCCAGTTGAAAGAGATGCTTGCGCTAGTTGATGATGCAGAGCGTGTTCTGACAGACAAGAATGCAGATCTGGATGATTTTGGTAGAATGCTGGATCACACTTGGAAACTTAAATGCCAAACTGGCTCAGCAGTGTCCACGAATAGTATTGATGAACTTTATGCAAAAGGCGTGGCGGCTGGTGCATTGGGCGGAAAATTGCTGGGTGCCGGTGGCGGTGGATTCTTGGTATTCTATGTACAGCCAGAACGACAGGATTCTGTACGTTGGGCAATGCGTGATTTGATGCATATCCCGTTTGCGTTTGAAGATGGCGGTACAAGGGTGATTCATTATACGCCGGAGACATATGTTCCGAAGGAGTAGGGATGAAAAGATTAAGAGTTTTACAGATATTGAATTTCTGGCGATTAATTCCAGCCTATACGTGTATTTGTATGGCACCAGAAGAAGTGAAGAATGTAGTGATAGAGGAACTGTATCATTGGAAAAAATGTGATAAGAGAAAAGAAGTTTCCAGATTTGATATTTTTTCTGGATTGATATTGGAACGGAAAGAGTATCGGTCGTTACTGCATTACCGGTTTAATCGGGGGGGCAAAACTTCTGCTGAAGATTTTGTTTCCTGGGATGGAAACGCTTTATATTAATACACCAGAGATTGGCCCTAGATTGTTTATTCAGCATGGCTTTGCAACAAACATTAGCGCAAAACAAATTGGGAGTGATTGTTGGATTAACCAACAGGTTACCATAGGGTATACCTTTGCACCAGAGCCCCCAATCATTGGAAATGGAGTTCGTGTTTCTGCCGGAGCAAAGGTGGTTGGAAATATCACAATTGGCGATAATGCGATTATTGCTGCGAACGCAGCAGTAGTAAAAGATGTCAGAGAAAACGAAGTAGTTGGTGGTGTCCCGGCAAAAATCATTGGTGAAAATGTGGAACATAAATTGTATTTTGGAGAGAACGAAAACGTTCTAAAATGATGCTATGAGGTAAAAGAATGAAGGATTTAATGAAGCATCTAGATATACTAATTAGTAGATATCCGGTTTTAGAGGAATCAAGGCAAGATATTGAAAAGGCATATTTAGTTCTTGAAGAGTGTTACAGGGAAAAGAAAAAAGTTCTAATAGCAGGAAATGGCGGATCGGCAGCGGATGCGGAGCATATAGTCGGTGAATTGATGAAGGGATTTAAGCTTCCAAGAAAACCTGATATGGATTTTTCAAAAAAGTTGATTGAAAAAAATAAAGAGCTTGGAAGTGTTTTAGCGGAAAATCTTCAAGGAGCACTTCCAGCAATTGCATTAGATGGCCACGTGGCATTATCTACAGCATACATGAACGATTGCGAACCATTACTTTGTTTTGCACAGCAGGTGAATGGTTATGGTGGAGAAGGAGATGTATTCTTTGGTATTTCCACAAGCGGAAACAGTAAAAATGTTTTGTATGCGGCTGTTACGGCACATGCAAAAGGGATGAAAGTAATTGGTTTGACAGGAGCTAAAAATAGCAAGCTTGAACAGATGAGCGACGTTTGCATTAAAGTGCCACAAACAGAAACATATATGATTCAAGAACTGCATCTTCCAGTATATCATTGCCTGTGCTTGATGCTGGAAGAGCGGTTCTTCAGTGAATAAATATGTTGGAGGAGGAAAAAAGATTGCCTGCATTAAAAATAAAAATTAGTACGTTATTTATGATAATATACTGCTTCGTTATGTTTGTTCCTGGTTATTTTTCAAATGCAGGTATTAAGCTATTATCAAATTTGATGATGGTTGTGGCTGCCTTCTTCCTGCTTCGTCATAAATATAAACCGAATAAATTCATTGTACTGACTGGTATATATATGTTGTATTTGATGATAATTTCATATATAAATCGTACAAATGCGGCAGATATACATTTGATTATTTCTTATTGTAAGATATTCTTTTTTTTAGGCGTTTTTGATTACATGCTTAAAAATAACCAAGAAAATGCAGTGAATATAATGTTTTATATATTGTTATTGTTTGTTTCTTTGGATTTCTTTTCGATTATATTATTTCCGAATGGATTATACCATACATCTTTGAAATGGAATGAATGGACTACATCGCAAGAGGCTCAATGGATTTATGGAAATAAAAACAATAGAATATATTGGTATATCATGCTACTGATGACAGCATGGGAACGGCATATAATAAACGGAAAAAGTAAGGCTTGGCCTACAGTAATTGCTATAGGTACCATAGTTACGATGATGTTAGTAAAATCCAGCACAGCAACAACAGTGGCAATTGTTGTTGGAACTGGAATTCTTGTTTCGATTTATAAGAAAAAAGAAATACGGTTTAGTATTAATTCATATCTATTGGTTGGTATTTGTACTGTGGTTACAATTTTAATCCTTGCAGGTTCCACTGGATTTCTAAAGATAGTTGTTGAAGGAATATTTCACAAAGACATGACATTTTCTAATAGAAGTCAAGTTTGGCAACAGGTGGTATTGTTAATTGCACAGAAACCATTTTTTGGATGGGGCATTGTTGATAGTGATACGGCGACGGGACTGTTGGGAAGTTTAACATATGTAAATGCACATAATCAGTTTTTAAACTGCCTTTGGCAGGGTGGCATTGTATTAATTTGCATTTTAGGTGGAGTTATTTTGTGTACGGCAAGGAATATAAATGCTATTGCTAGTGACCGATATAAACTGGTGTTTGAGTGTGTGTTAGTAGGATTAATGATTGATATGATGTTTGAGGTTATTATGGGCACTACTGCAACATGGGGGTGCTTATTATTGCTGAATAGTATACACTTGTTCTTAGAAAAACAGGAATATTTGTTTTATTAGGAGATAAGATGGATAAAGTAAAGAGAATGCTAATGACAATTTTAACGTCAGGAATAGCAACGATATTAAGTTTTTTAATAAGTTTTAGTTTGACACCGTATATAACAAATAAACTTGGCGTGGAGGCGTATGGATTTGTTACATTAGCAAAGAACTTTACCCAGTATGCGACGATTATTACAATTGCATTAAATTCGTATGCCGCTAGATATATTACGGTTTCATATCATAAAAATGATATGAAAAAGTCTCAGGAATACATTTCTTCTGTATATTACGGAGACGTGACAATTTCAGCCGTGATAATGATTATTGCAGTTGGTTTCATTTTATTTTTAGATAAAATACTTAATATTTCGTTAGAACTTGTATTTTCTGTAAAACTACTGTTCTTTTTTGTCTTTTTAAGCTTTGTTATAACAACGGTTGGCACCTCTTATACAGCAGCAGCTTATATAAAAACAGATTAGACATTGTGGGAGTATTTCGCAGTCTTTCCTATGTTTTTGAAGTAATTTTTTATATTGTTGTATTTTCTTTTACAACACCGGAAGTTTGGCAAGTAGGAGTGGCGATTTGCATAGCTCAATTGGTGATATTTGGAGGAAATTATTACATATATAAGAAGTATACACCAGAGTTAAAAATTAGACGAAAGAGTGCTTCGTTTATTGCAATAAAAAATTGGTAGTAAATGGTATCTGGAATTCCATTAATAGTCTTGGCAATACGCTGAATTCAGGTTTGGATCTAATAGTGACAAATCTGTGGTTGTCTGATTTGGCAATGGGGCAAATTGCAATAACAAAAACAATTTCAAGTATTTTTATGAGCTTCAATCAGTTGTTGGCTCAGCCTTTTCAGCCATTATTTTTAAAGAGCTACTCTGATGGGAATAAGGAAAAACTTATTTCTGAATTGAAGCTTTCCATGAAATTAACGGGTTTGTTTTCGAGTATTGTATTCGCAGGTTTCTTCTCGTTAGGAAAAGTTTTTTATGCTCTTTGGATACCGGGGCAGGATATTGATCTGATTTATGTTTTGACGGTTATTACGATGCTTGCTTCAGTTGTCGAGGGACCAATATATCCACTATACTATATATATACATTAACAGTGAGAAATAAAATACCATGTATTATTACAGTTATAGGTGGAATACTCAACGTGGCGGGAATGGCAATCTTAGTAAAATATAGCTCATTGGGGATATATTCAATTGTATTAACAACAACGGTAATTATGTTGTTTATTAATCTTGTAACGAACCCTATCTATATGACGTATTGTTTGAAGGTAAAATGGTTTACATTTTATCCAACACTTTTAAGAACAGTGATTTCTTGTGTTTGCATAACAGCGAGCTTCATATTAATTGCCGATGTATTGAATCCACACACATGGGTGATGTTTCTTTTAACTGCAGGATTATGTGGCGTTTTAGGCTGCATAATACACCTGATTCTTGTCTTTTCAAAAGATGAAAAACAGCAGCTGTTACTTATTGCTAAGAACAAAAATAAATGATACTAAATAATACAGAGACATATAATACGCAGGAAAGGATATAGAATGATATCGACAAAGGAAGATTTGAAAAATGTAATAGAACTTGAAAAAAAAGGATATGGCAGAAATAGTTTAATACGTCGTTACTTACGAGAATTAAGAATTTGCGAATACTATAAAAATTGCGGGGGGCATAACACGACTCTTATTTAAACTCCATAACTTTTATAGAAATAGGTTGGGGTTGAGATTAGGGTTTGAAATTCCACTAAATGTTTTTGGAAAAGGTCTACATATATTTCATACAGGAAATATTATTATTAATGGAACCTCATCTGTTGGAGAATACTGTAATATAATTGGATCAACTTGTTTGGGCAGTAAGAACGGTGGAAACGGTCCAACATTAGGGGATCATTGTGAATTGGGAATGAACTCAGTTGTCATTGGAAATGTTCAAATTGGGAATAATGTTTATATTGGAGCAGGGGCAGTGGTAACTAAAAGCTTTGAACAGAATGGAGTTTCTTTGGCTGGGGTTCCAGCTAAAATTGTAGCAAGCAGAAAAGATAGTAAGAAAGCTGATTGAAAAATTATGAAAACAGTGATAATGGCCGGAGGGCGAGGAACTCGAATATCTGAATTGTTTCCCGATATTCCGAAACCTTTGATTCGGATTGAAGGTGTTCCGGTTCTTGAACGAGAGATTATCTCGTTGAGAGATCAGGGATTTAAAGATATCTTTATGACAGTTTCCCATATGGGAGACAAAATCATGAACCATTTTGGAGATGGCTCTAAACTTGGGGTGGAGATTCAGTACTACAATGAAATCACACCGCTCGGAAACGCCGGTGCGCTTTTTAAGTTGCGAGAGCAACTAGGGGATGAACCGTTCCTACTTTTGAATGCAGATGCTGTTTTTGATGTTGATTTTAATCGAATGGTTAGATTCCATCAGGAACATGGTGGATTAGTGACGCTGTTCACTCATCCTAATAACCATCCTTATGATAGTGGGCTCATCATTGCGGAAAGGATATGTCGGTTCAAGCTTGGCTGGCAAAGGAAGATGTTCGCCCGACATATTATAAAAATAGAGTTAATGCGGGCCTACATGTGATTGATCCTAAAGTCCTTGATATGGTGGCAATTGATACAGATAAAATCGGCACTGTGGACAAGACAACAGGGAAGACCGTAAAAGTTGATCTGGATCGTCAGCTTCTGAAACCGCTGGCCGGATCTGGTAAGATGTTCTGCTACGATTCTCCAGAGTATGTAAAGGATATGGGAACACCAGATCGCTTCCATCAGGTAGAAGAGGATTTCAAAGCAGGAAGAGTATCGGCTAAGAATCTTTCAAACAAGCAGAAAGCTGTGTTTCTCGACCGGGATGGTACGATTAATAAATATGTCGGGTTCCTTAGAAATATTAATGAATTTGAGTTGATTGATGGTGTGGCAGAGGCAATCAAGAAAATCAATGCGTCTGGTTATCTTGCAATTGTAGTTACAAATCAGCCTGTTATTGCTAGAGGAGAAGTGACGTTCCAAAAACTGGAAGAGATCCATAATAAGATGGAAACAGAACTCGGCTTGCAGGAGCTTACCTTGATGCAATCTATTATTGCCCTCATCATCCACACAAGGGATATGAAGGTGAAGTACCAGAATTGAAGATTGAATGCGATTGTCGTAAACCGAAGCCGGGAATGTTGCTAAAGGCGGCGGATGATTATAATATCGATTTGAGCCAGAGCTATATGATTGGTGATGGTGAGAACGATATTAAAGCTGGATTGGCTGCAGGATGTAAAGCAGTTCTGATTAATGGTGAAGGAACAGATGCTAGGAGTGAATATTTTGGACAAATCGATACAATGGATTCAGTATTGGAGTTTGTAGATAAGTATTTGTGTTGATAAAAGGCTAGAAGAATTTTTGGGTTTAATTAAATTGCGAGTACAGAGAGGAGAGAGTATGAAAACAACATTACTTATTATGGCAGCCGGTATCGGTAGCGTTTCGGAACGGGAATTAAACAGTTGGAGCCGGTGGATGATGCTGGTCATATCATCATGGACTACTCAATCCATGATGCGATTGAAGCAGGCTTCAACCATGTAGTATTTATCATCCGTAAGGATATCGAGAAGGAGTTTAAAGAGGTTATCGGTGATCGCATTGCGTCCATTTGCTCTTCTCATAATGTAACTGTTGACTATGCTTTCCAGGATATTAACGATATTCCTGGTACGCTGCCGGAAGGTCGTACAAAACCTTGGGGAACCGGTCAGGCTGTGCTTGCAGCAAAGGACGTAATTAAAACTCCGTTCATCGTCATTAACGCAGACGATTACTATGGCAAGGAAGGCTTCAAGGCTGTTCATGAGTATCTGGTGAACGGCGGAAAGTCCTGCATGGCAGGCTTTGTGCTGAAGAACACTCTGTCCGATAACGGCGGCGTAACTCGCGGTATCTGCAAAATGGATGAGCAGAACAATCTGACCGAAGTTGTAGAGACAAAAAATATTGTGAAGACCGCAACCGGAGCAGAAACAGAAGGAAAAGTGATTGATGTGAATTCTCTGGTTTCTATGAATATGTGGGGATTAACTCCTGATTTTCTGGATGTTCTGGAGGAAGGTTTCAAAGAGTTCTTTGAGAAAGAAGTCCCGGGCAATCCTCTGAAAGCAGAGTATCTGATTCCTATCTTCATCGGTGAATTGCTGGAGCATGGAAAGATGTCTGTAAAGGTTCTGAAGACCAACGACACCTGGTATGGCATGACCTACCAGGAGGACGTTGCAGCAGTAAAGGACAGTTTCAAGAAGATGCTGGCGGATGGCGTGTACAAGGCTGACCTGTTCAGTGATCTGTAAACGACGATGAATGAAACGATTGATTTACTCGGAAAGATACTCA
>ENA-OQIR01001089-OQIR01001089.1-human-gut-metagenome-genome-assembly--contig:-NODE-1089-length-10122-cov-3.129665_pt1 | contig 10122 bp, 14 predicted proteins | sample MGYA00242580_ERZ504745 | MGnify/ENA primary metagenome ERZ504745 (study PRJEB26092, sample SAMD00036214) | human gut metagenome | host: Homo sapiens | study: EMG produced TPA metagenomics assembly of... | reverse complement strand
CGTGGTCGAAGTTGTGGAAGACGTAGCTGGTGGTCTGGTAGATCGGCACCGCGCGGGAGTCGGTGGCCGGGTCGGCCTGCTCCTGGCCGACGTGCAGCTGCAGGGTTTCGAAACGATAGTTCTTGTTTGCCATGATGCGCTCTCCTTGGATAAGGGTTCGTTGTTCTCGTCTTGGTTGGCCACCCGCCCTGCCGTGTAGGGCGCTTGGCCAGGTGTTGGTAGCGACAATAAACCGGCCGGCGAGCGCAACGCAAGCCGAACGTTATCGCACTTGCCTATATCCCCTTATAAACCGTTGGAATCATCGGCTTTCCCCACTCCCCCAACCGTTGAAAAAACCATTCGGAACCATTCGACACGCCGAAGTCCCACATGCCGGTGACCCACCGTGAGGAACGGATGCGCGTCAGGTCAGGGGAACGGCTAAAGTCATGGGCAGGCAAATCGCAAGAGAGGTTCCGATATGAGCGATGAGATTCTGTACGACCGTGATCCGCGGTATATTCCGCGCGTCGCCGCGGTGCATGACATGTGCGGTTATGGCAAGTGTTCGCTGACGGCGGCCATTCCGATTCTGTCGGCGGCCGGCTGCGACGTTTGTCCGGTGCCGACGGCGCTGTTTTCCGCGCACACGCGCTACGAGGTATTCACGTTCCACGATACGACCGAGATTCTGGACGGCTATCTGGACGCATGGCGTCAGGAGAACGTCGATTTGGATGGCGTCTATTCCGGTTTTCTTGGTTCCGCGGACCAGGTCGCAATCATCAAACGCCTATACGCGGAGTATCCGCATGCCTTGCGGTTGGTGGATCCGGTGATGGGCGACGGCGGAGAAATCTACGCCACGTACACTCCTGAGCTATGTCGGGCGATGGGCACGCTGGTGGATGGCGCGGATGCGCTGATGCCGAATCTTACCGAGGCATCCATTTTGACGGGCCGTGACTATCCAGGCAGGATATCGACGACGCGCAGGTGGATGAGATTCTTGGGGCGTTGCTTGCCGCCGGCGCGAAGAACGTGGTGCTTAAGGGCATCGATCGAGGGGATGGCATGATTCGCAACTATGTGGCGTCAGCTTCGACGGGCGTCGCCGGAAAACAGGAGCTGGCGCATGCCAAGCTGCCGTTCATGACCCACGGCACCGGCGACGCGTTCGCGTCGGCGCTGTGCGGCGCGGTGATGGCTGGCCGTCCTCTGGCCGAGGCCGCGAACATCGCCGGCGAGTTCGTCCGCCATGCGATGGAAAGCACCCAGTATCAGCCGAATCATGAGGAACGAGGCGTGAGCTTCGAACTCAATCTCGACGAATTGACCGCTTTGACCCGTCGTTGACGGTTCATCGGTCACTCTTTTCGCACAGAGGCCTTGGATCGTGTTGTGGATAGGTGTGGATAGCGTCGACTCATCCACCGACTATCCACGACACGCCCGAGATACGTAAGTTATCCACATTAGCCTATCGGCCTTGTCATGCGTGGCTTCTGTCTGTTGGACTAGGGCATGAACCATTCATCATCACATGATGTTCCGGCCCCAACGCAGCCGCCGGAGCAGATTCTCGATTCCCTAGCGCGGCGTCTGCATGACGGCACGCTGCGTTCCCGACAGATCGGCGAGCTGGGAGAACAGTACGCCGCCGCATGGTTGGAAAGCCAAGGGTGGCGGACGCTCGACCGCAACTGGCATTGCCGATACGGCGAACTCGACGTCGTGTCGCGCAATCCGATGGGCCAGATCGTTTTCGTCGAGGTCAAAACCAGACGTACGATGCGCTACGGCACCCCTCAGGAGGCGGTGACCGCTTCCAAGCAAATCAATCTGCGCCATGCCGCCGTGCAATGCTGACGGCGCCGGAGCACCGCATGCCGAACAGTGGCGTGCGTTTTGACGTCGTCACCGTCGTGGTGCAGGGAGACAGACCTTTGCTGCATCATATCGAGGGAGCGTTCTGATGGCCATCGGCAGCGCCCTTTCCGTAGGACTGATCGGTTTGAAAGCCTTCATCGTCCAGATTCAAGCGTTCGTATCCCCTGGACTTCCCTATTTCTCCATCATCGGCCTGCCCGACACCTCATTGTCCGAGGCGCGCGAACGGGTCAAGTCGCATGCCAGGCAAGTGGTTTCAAATGGCCGGAAACCCGTGTCACGGTCAATCTCTCCCCAGCGTCCATGCCGAAGAAAGGCTCTTCGCATGATCTGGCCATCGCGGCCAGCGTGCTCAGCGCGGCCGGCGCAATCGCCCATGACTGTCTGGCCGGCACCATCGTGCTTGGCGAGGTGAATCTTGACGGCACCGTATTGCCCATCAACGGACTGCTGCCCATCATGCTGCATGCGCGGGAGCAGGGAATCGCAACAATCATCGTGCCTTACGCCAACCTTGATGAGGCCCGTCTCGTTCCGGATGTCAAGGCGATCGGCGTGAGGCATGTCGGAGAGCTCATCGACTGATGGGAGGCGATGCGGACTACCGGATTCCCGAAGCCACGCATGTCGTGAACGCCGATGTCGGCGCCACGGGCATGTGCCTCCGCCCGGCGACATGAGCGAAGTGATGGGCCAGCAAGCGGCCAAATGGGCGTTGGAGGTGGCTGCCGCCGGAGGCCATCATCTGATGATGACCGGTCCGCCCGGCACAGGCAAGACCATGCTCGCTTCGCGCATTCCCGGCATCATGAGTCCTTTGAACGAGACGGAACAGCTTGAAGTGGCCTCGATTCGTTCGTTATGCGGCACGCTTCCCGGATACGGAATCAGCGACGTTCCACCGTTCGAGGCGCCCCACCATACCGCGTCGACCGCCGCGCTGGTGGGTGGAGGCGCAGGATTGGCCCAGCCGGAGCCATCACCCGCGCGCATCGCGGCATCCTGTTCATGGACGAGGCTCCGGAATTCTCGGCGCGTACGCTGCAGACGCTGCGCGAACCTTTGGAATCCGGATATGTCGCGATTTCCAGAGCGAAAGGCGCCACATACTATCCGGCTCGCTTCCAACTGATTATGGCGGCGAATCCCTGCCCGTGCGGCTACGCGTACGGCAACGGCGAGCGCTGCACCTGCCGAGAAAAGGACCGCGTCAAGTATTTCAGCCGGCTTTCCGGACCGATCCTCGACCGTATCGACATCCAGATCGAGGTGCCTCCGGTGGAGCGGATAAGTCCGGGGAACGCTCCCTCCGGCGATTCGAGCCATGCCATACGTCTGCGTGTCATCGTTGCCCGGCAGATGGCGCAGGAACGGTTCCGCGAATTCGGCTGGTGCTGCAACGCGCAGGCTACCGGCACCTGGCTGAGAGCCAACACCTCCCCCAAGGCCATCGAATTGGTCAACCGCGCTTGGCGAGCGAGCGGCTGAGCCTGCGTGGCGCCGACCGTGCCATGCGGCTTGCGTGGACATTATCCGATCTGGCGGGAAAGACTTCCCCAGGACCTGAGGAAATGATGCAGGGAATATCCATGAGAACGAGGCTGGCATGATGGTGACGATCGACGACGAGACCCTGGCCCGCGCGGTGCTCACCTTCTGCCTGGACAGCGCCGACGCGATGATGTACGCGCTGGTCAAAGGCACCGGCTCCGCGGCAAGCGCGCTACAGCTGATCGCTGACAGCGGCCCTGGCAATCACGAAAATGTGACGGCCGCGGCCTGCACGTCATTGGATGCGGCGTTCATCAACGGCGTCACTCGTTGGGGACGCACCATCAACGCCCGCGGGATGGCTTCGTTCCATGGCTCGCTGGTGTCATGGCAGCAACGTCTGGCATCGTTGCCCAGCAAGGATCCGGACGCATTGCGAGACTGGTTCACAGCAGACGGCACGCAGTGATCATCGCCCCGCATCACCCCTGTTGGCCCAGCCAACTGAACGACCTTTCACTGCGCACCGACTGGGCCTCCCCGCTCTGCCTATGGGGCAAAGGCGATCCGAAGGCGCTGGTGTCATGCCCCGAGCCGGTGGGTATCGTCGGCTCACGGGGCGTAAGCGACTACGGTAGGCAAAGCGCCCACGAGTTGGCCCTTCGGATGGCGCGTGCCGGACATCTGGTGGTATCCGGCGGCGCGCTGGGCACCGACGCCGCGGCACATTGGGGCGCGGTCAAAGCCATGGACGAAATGAGCGCCGCGCTGGCAGGACGCACCGTCGCCGTATTCGCTGGCGGACTGAACCATATCGGTCCGAAAAGCAACCAGAACCTGTTCGAGCAGATCGAAAGCCATTCGGGCGCTTTGATTTCCGAACTGTGCCCCGGAACCGTGCCGGAGGCAAGACGGTTCCTGCTGCGCAACCGTCTGATCGCGGCATTGTCATCCACTCTGATCGTGGCGCAGGCACGTGCGCGTTCCGGCGCGCTCAACACCGCAGGCTGGGCGAACGAACTCAACCGCAATCTGTTCGCCGTGCCGGGAGACATCACCATGCCGCATAACACCGGCTGCAATCGCCTTATCCAAGACGGCAGAGCACCATCGTCTGCTCACTGGCGGAGATCGACGAACTATGCCATAGCGCGCATCGCCCGCAACATGTCGACCTGCCGGATGACACCGAACATCCGCAGGAATCGACAGATGAATCCGACGATGCCATACTCGCCGCCATTAAAACTTGCGCCGAAGCAAACGGCCACGTCTCCGCCGACGATCTGCTCGATCTAATGGACAAGACGCATCCGGGAGAATATCCCGTCTCGCGAATCATGCGCGAACTGGGCTCCTTGGAGCTTGAAGGCCGCATCAGCATGCGGTCCGGATGGATCATCGCCGAGCAGCGATAGCAGGCCCGGCACCTCCACCTCAGCCGCGTCGAACGTGCGAGGTCACACCTTGTGCGAGAATCGGTGGTATGAGTCCGAAGCATGTTGAAGATATGTATGATGCAGTGATCGTCGGCGCAGGCGCGGCCGGCCTGTCCGCAGCGTTGGGAATGCTCCGTAGCGAGCGGATGCGCCAGATGCGGGCGGACGGCATCGAACCGAACGTCCTGGTGATATCCAAACTGCAGCCGCTGCGTTCGCACACCGGCTCCGCGGAAGGCGGCATTGCGGCCAGCCTTGGCAACGTGGAGAAAGACGATTGGCATTGGCATTACTATGACACAGTCAAAGGCGGCGACTGGCTTGTCGACCAGGATGCGGCGAAGCTGCTTGCCGAACAGGCTCCTGCCACTGTGATCGCGCTGGAGCATGCCGGCGTCGCGTTCTCGCGTACCGATGACGGCCATATCGCGCAGCGCCGTTTCGGAGGCCATACCAAGGATTTCGGTAAGGAACCGGTCCGCCGCGCCGCTTATGCGGCCGACCGGATCGGGCATCAGATTCTGTTCTCGCTGTGGCAGCAGTGCGTGGCCGAGGGCGTTGAGTTCGCCGAGGAATGGTATGTGACCGATCTGGTGGTTTCCGAAGACCACGGCAAGGTCGAGGGCGTGGTGGCGTTCGACACGCACAAGGGCGAGACGCATGCCATCCACGCACGCAATGTGCTGATGGCCACTGGCGGTGCCGGCCGTCTGTTCCATACCACGTCGAATTCGTGGGATCTGACCGGTGACGGCATGGCGTTGACATTGTCCGCCGGCCTTCAGCTTGAGGATAGCGAGTTCGTGCAGTTCCATCCGACCGGTCTCGCCCATACCGGCATTCTGCTGTCTGAGGCGGCACGTGCGGAAGGCGGCGTGCTGCGCGACTCCGATGGCGAGGCGTTCATGGAACATTACGCGCCGGGGCATGCCGATCTTGCCGCGCGTGATGTGGTGAGCCGTTCCATCATGGCTGAAATCCGACGCCGGACGAGGAATCGCCGATCCGAAGAATCCGGATGGGCCGAAGGATTGTGTCTGGCTGGATATGACCGGCATCGATGCGGATCATATGCATGAGGTGCTGCCGCAGGTGGTGGAGACCATCGAACAGTATGCCGATCTCGATCCGACCCGCGACTATGTGCCGGTCAAACCCACCGCGCATTACACCATGGGCGGCATCCCCATCACCACCGACGGCGAAGTCTACCGTTGGGTCGATGGCGAACGCGCCGTCGTGGACGGTCTGTTCGCCGCTGGCGAATGCTCCTGCGTGTCGGTGCATGGCGCGAATCGTCTGGGCGGCAACTCGCTGTTGGACGCCTGCCTCTTCGGCACCCGTTCGGGCAAGGCGATGGCTGAACGTGTCGTCGATAATCCAGTGAACGATCCGATGGCCGAGCCTGCCGACGAAGCATCTATCGACGCGGTGTCGCAGGCTGCCGACAAGCGTTCCGCGCAGGTCAAGGAACTGTTGACGCGGCCGTCCGATGACGACGATGCGTCGTCGGACAATCCGTACCAGCTGATGGCCGATTTGGGATCCGTCATGGAGCAGGCGGTCGCGGTGCGTTGCGACCGGAACAGCATCGAACAGGCGTTGGCTACGCTGGACGATACGCTCACGCCGCGTGCCGAGGCGCTGCATGCGCATTCCGACTCCCCCACGTTCAATCAGGAAATCACCGCCATCTGGGAGGTGCGCCATCTGTTGGAGCTCGGCAAGGCCGTGCTCGCCGCCTCCGATGCGCGTCACGAATCCCGTGGATCGTTGAAGCGTCTTGATTTCCCGGAGCGTGACGACGAGCATTTCCTGGCCCATTCCATGACGGATGTTTCCTGCCAGGTCTCCTGGCAGCCGGTGCACATCGTGGACATGCCGCCAAAGGCCCGTGAATACTGACACCCTGGGCACGGCGTATGGCAGACTGGTTGACGGTTTTTTATCGAAAGGCAGGTATATGAGCGGCATGGAGAACGGCATGGAAACGGTGACGTTGCGGGTGAACAGGTTCACGCCGCGTCCCGAACGCAGCCGTGAACGAGGCGGCTCGCCGTTCGCTAGGAAGAGCTCTCCCTTCGGCGATTCCGGATCCGCGCGCAGGCGTCCGCGAGGCAAGCAGTGGGTGCAGGATTACGTGGTGCCGGCGCGTCCGGAGGACACCGTGCTTGACTGCCTGCTCAAAGTCAAGCGCACCATCGATCCGACGCTTGCCTTCCGTTATTCGTGCGGTCATGGCATGTGCGGTTCCGATGCCGTGTCCATCAACGGCACGCCTACGCTTCTGTGCACCGCCACGGTGAAGGCTTGGGCAAAGCAGCCATCCGACGCACAGGTGGATGAGGACGGCTTCCGTCATACGGGAGAAGACGTTCAACCCGCGCAAACGCAGGATGCCGACGATTTGGGTGTCATCGAGCTCGCACCGCTGCCCGGTTTCCCCGTGCAGCGTGATTTGATCGCCGATATCGACCAGATGCTTGGCCAAATCAGGAAGCTCAAGCCGTATCTGCAGGCCAGTGGCGAACTCGCCACCACCGCGGACGGCAAGATCAACGCATTCGAATATCTGCAGAATCCCCAGCAGCTCTCCAAGTATGAGCTGCTGAGCAACTGCATAGCCTGCGGCACCTGTGAGGGAAGCTGTCCGGTATATGCAGGCGGCGAGGCGTTCATCGGCCCTGCGGCTCTTATCGCCGCCTCCCGTTTCATCAATGATTCACGCGACGGTCAGACGGATGCACGTATGGATGCCATCGATTCCGCCGATGGCATCGCCGCGTGCCAGTCGGTGCGCGCCTGCACGCGTGAATGCCCGCGTGGCATCGATGTCGGTGAGGAGATCTGGCAGCTGATCACCCAAATCAAGGAGCGCTGAAATGGATAGGACGTCATATACCAATCTCGCGAAATCGTGGGAATACGTCGAGGATCATGCGTTCTCACGCCAGTCTGCCGAGCTCAATGCGATCAGAACCGCGGCCGAGGAAGCCGGCATTCCCCAAGGATCCGCGGCGCAGGCCGAATTGCTGCGCATGCTGGTGCGGATGTTGGACGCCTCGTCGGTGATCGCCATCGGCACCGGTTCCGTGGTGGAGACGATGCAGCTGATCAACGGTCTTGACAATGCAGGCCAGCTTACGGCCGTCGATTCGTCCACGCAGGGCATCGCGCTGATTCGCAAACTGTTCAATCGTCTGTCCGATGACACCGAAACCACATTGCGTGCCGTGAACGCGTCCGCAGGTGTGTTTCTGCCCCGCCTGAACGCCGAGAATTACGATTTGATCGTCGTGGCCGGCGATTCGGAGAATTATGCTGCGGCTTTCGCTCAGGCTCCACGCCTGCTGAAACCGCATGCCGCGATTGTCTTCACCGATGTGCTTGCCTTTGATTCGGCCACATCGGCCGGCGGCGTGCTGAATCCCGCCAATCGTGATGCCAAATCCATCGCGATGCGCGAATTGCTGGAAACGGTGGAGTCGGATGAACGGTTCGTCACTGCGTTGACGCCGACCGGCACTGGTCTGCTGGTTGCCGTCAAGAAATAGACCAATCAGATTAATCAGCCGTGCCGCAATGGCACGCATATGTTAAAGGGCCATGCATGGGGATGCGTGGCCCTTTCAACATATGGAGATCCCTTTTACTGTTCCTGGTGGGTGCCGATTATCTGGCTGACCACCACGGTACCGTCTTCCAGCACCGTCTCAACTTCGTTCATGCGTCTTCGTCGCCGGTATGATGCTTATGCTTCGTACCGTCCTCCAGTTCGAATCGTTTGGATTGACGGCTCAGCAGAATACCTGAGATCACGGCTGCGACCATGGACCCCACCAGGACGCCGAAACGGGCTTCAGCCGATAGTTCGGCATCCTGATATGCCAGCGACGCGATGAGAAACGACACCGTGAAACCAATGCCGCAGGCGCAGGCGGCGGGGAACATGTCGCGCACGCGCAGCCCCTTGGCCATCTTCAGACCGCCCACGTGCGTGGACAGCCATGCGGTGGTGATGATACCCAGAGGTTTGCCGACCACGAGCGCCACCATCACGGCAACGACCACCGGCGAGACGAACAGCGCCAAGGTCAACGACTCGAAGTGCACACCAGTGGCGAACAGTGCGAAGATCGGCAACGCCAGCAGTGCGGAGAACGGCTGCAGCTTGTCGGCGTAACGTTCCGCACGCGGCATCTTCTCACCGAAACGCTCATGCGCCGGCGTGAGCAGTCCCACGAGCACGCCGGCCAAAGTGGGGTGCACGCCGGCTTCGAACATCATGACCCATGCCAGCACGCCCACGATGGCCACGGCCAGCCACGGTACCTTGCGCATGCGGACAAGGAAGTACCAGACGACCGCGCATACGGCTATGCCAAGGAACCAGTACCATGCGTTCACCGATGAGAAGAACACCGCGATCAGGATGATGGCCAGCAGGTCGTCCACTGTGGCCAATGTCATCAGAAAAGCGCGGATGGATCCCGGCAACGCTTTGGCGAACAGGGCCAATACGGCCAATGAGAACGCGATATCCGTGGCTGTGGGCACCGCCCAGCCATTGGACATCTGTGCGAAGGAGAACGACGTTCCTGAAGCGATGACGAGTTGCCCTGATCCTGCCGCCGCGAACAATGAGATCACGCCGATGAACAGTACCGGCGGCGCAAGCATACCGCCAACCGCGCACAGCATCGGCACGGCCGCGGCTTTGGGATTGGACAGTGATCCCGTGGTGAGTTCCTGCTTCAATTCCAGGCCTACGGTCAGGAAGAACACCGTCAGCAGGCCATCCTGCACCCAATGGCCCAATCCCATGTCGATATTGGTGTGTGGAATGGCTATATGGAAGTTCTCAAGCTGTTCGAACGCATGCGCGGTGAACGGCAGATTGGCGAGCAATAGGCCGGCAAGAGCGAAACCGAGCATAATCAGACCGGATATGCGGTCGGACGCGGCTATGCGTCGGATTGTTGCCCAGGTTCCCCTCTTCGATGTGGCCATCATGCTCCTTGTCTTGCGGTCCCCGTTCGACCGCAGTATCCGTAAACGTAGTATCAAGTGTATCGGAGGGTCTTGGCGTTCATCCCTGCCGCATATTGCGCTCCGCTGTGCGCGCAATCAATTGCAGGCTTCACAAAAATCCACGGAAAATAAAGAAAGCCTCCTCCGCATTCGCGAAGGAGGTTCATGTGCGCGAGACAGGATTCGAACCTGCGACCTGCTGATCCGTAGTCAGCTGCTCTAATCCGCTGGGCTACTCGCGCAACGTCATCTTATTTCTTTGCGCCACCTGATGACTGGTGGCTGGTGC
>ENA-OQIR01001088-OQIR01001088.1-human-gut-metagenome-genome-assembly--contig:-NODE-1088-length-10123-cov-1.915866_pt1 | contig 10123 bp, 13 predicted proteins | sample MGYA00242580_ERZ504745 | MGnify/ENA primary metagenome ERZ504745 (study PRJEB26092, sample SAMD00036214) | human gut metagenome | host: Homo sapiens | study: EMG produced TPA metagenomics assembly of... | reverse complement strand
GTCGACCGTCGCCTGCGTGGATCACGGGAGTGCGGGAGTAGCGGGAAGCGCGCAGCGGTGCGCCCTCGTTTGGGGTGGCGCATGGCCACGATGTCCGCATAGCAGGACACCACGCGGATGGTGTCGGCAACGCTTTCGCCCTTGCTTGCGCTGGACACGTTCTCACTGGGAAAGCCCAGCACATGGCCGCCAAGGTTCAGCATGGCTGCCTCAAAGGAGAGGCGGGTGCGGGTGGAAGGCTCGTAGAACAGGGTAGCCAGCTTTTTATGCCGGGCCACCTCCTGATACGCGGCCGGGTCGTCATGGATGCGGTCGGCCAGGTCGAGCAGAGTGGAAATTTCCTGCTGGGTAAAATCCAACGGGTCGATCAGATGTCGCATGGGTGCATACCTCCGTCAGTTTTTTTGGTTTAGAGCAGCTTGCGTAAAATGGAAAAATCAAAGAAGTTTGTGTAGTAGCTCAGCGAACGCATCACCGGGCGGCACAAACGATTGAAACACACTTCGTCCAGCAGCAACATGGCCTCGCCGGGGGCAAGCCGCATGGCTGCACGGATGGACTCATCGCCGCAGCTGGCTTTCAGGTGGGCCACGTTCGAGGAGATCTGCTGGTGGCACTCCCGCTCCAGAATATCGAACACACCGCCGGTCAGGTCGATGCGGGTGTAGTCCCGGTTGCCGAACAGGCTGCGGGCAGGTAGTCGATGGAGTAGATCACCGGGGTGGTATCGGCAAGGATGCGCTTTTTGATGCAGATTACCTCATCGCCGACTTCCAGCGCCAGCGCGTGGGCCATCTCCTCGCCTGCACGAAGAAGCATCACCTGAATGCCGTCGGCATGGGGGTAGCTGCCAAAACTGCGGATCAGCGGGTAGTACTCCAGCTTCTGGTCCAAGCGGCTGCGCAGCCCCAGCACAGCGCGGTTCACTACCGTGCCAATGCCGCGCACCCGTTCCACATAACCGGCGCGCTCCATCTCGCTCAGCGCGTCACGGATCACGGTACGGCTGACACCGAGTTCCGCGGCCAGATCGACCTCGGCGGGCAGGCGGTCGGCATCGGCGTAGCGGCCGGTGCGCAGTTCTTCCAGAAGCGCCGCGACGACACGGTCACTGATGACCGCACCGCCCAGGCGGATGGATGACGAAGAGCTGGATTCTTTCATGGGCTGTTCCTCCGGTTCGCGGGCGGGGCAGTGCCCGCCTGGACTTGGGAAAACCTGCCCTGCAACCCAAAAGCTGCGCCGGACAGATTTTCTTACTTTCATTATAGCATGATTTGACTTTATTTTGAATGGTAATTATACTGGAATCCAGCAGAAAGTATGATTTTATTTTTGGAGGGTTCACAAAATGGAACTGATACTGCAAAAAGTGTGTGGCCGGCCTGCACAGCTTCCCATTCGCCTGCGCCGGTGCGGCCCTGCGGATGCCGCCGCATTCTTTGCTTTGCAGAACGAAGTGCGGGCCGCCATGCCTCACCCGGAGCAGTTTGTGCCTGACACGCTGGAAAACATCACGGCCTATCTGAGGGAGGACCTGTGCATCGGGGCATACGACGGCGAACGGCTGGGGGCGTACTTTATCCTGCGCTACTGCGGCCGGAGCGCGCACAATTATGCGGCCTTCCTGGGGGTGCCCCGGGAAGAGTGGGAGCACTGGGCCAATGCAGACAGCGCGGTGGTCCACCCGGACTGGCGAGGCAACGGTCTGCAGCGGAAGCTGCTGGAAGCGGCGCTGCCCCTTGTCCGGCCCGGCATCGTGGGCATCGGGGCCACCGTCAGCCCGGAGAATCAATACAGCCTGAACAATGCCCTTGCCTGCGGTTTTGTCATTGCCGACCGCCGTGAGATGTACGGCGGGTATGACCGATATCTGTTAAAGAAGATGCTGTAAACAAAACGCTCTCCTGCTGAGCACAGGAAAGCGTTTTTTGTTATGCGGCCAGGCGGCTCTCTTCCTTCAGCTGATCGTTCATCTTTTTGCGCACGACCAGCAGACAGATGAGATGCACCCCTGCGGTCAGGGCCCAGCTGATGGGATAGCTGATGTACAGCGTGCCGGTGGAGCGGAACATCCGGAAGATGGTTGCGATCCAGACCAGACGGAGCAGGCAGCTGCCCACCAGGACTGACGATCATGGGAATCACCGAGTAGCCGCGGCCGCGCAGGCAGCTGGCCAAAGTGTCCATTATGCCGCACAGGAAGTAGGCAGTGCAGATGATCTGCATCCGGGACAGGCCGGCGGCCACCACGGCTTCATCCGTGGAGTAGAAGTGCAGCAGGACCTCGCCGCCAAAGTAAGCGCCGCAGCCCAAGAACAGGCCCACCACAGTGACGCAGAGCAGGCAGTTGCGCATGACGCGGTCGAGGTTGTCGTACCGGCGGGCACCCACGTTCTGGCTGGTAAAGGTCACGGCTGCCTGCGCAAAGGCATTCATGCCGGTGTAGATGAAGCCCTCGAGGTTGGATGCGGCAGAGTTTCCGGCCACGACCGTGGAGCCAAAGGAATTGATGGCCGACTGGATCACCACGTTGGACAGGCTGAACACGGTGCTCTGCAGACCGGCGGGCAGGCCGATCTGGATGATCTGCAGCATGGCTTTCTTGTGGAAGCCCAGATGCCGCAGGTCAAGGTGCATGGCACCCTCTTCCCTGACCAGCAGCACCGTGACCATAATGGCGGATACCGTCTGGCTGAGGATGGTGGCCAGCGCAACACCCGCCACACTCATCTGGAATACGATGACGAACAGCAGGTTCAGCACCACATTGATGACACCTGCCACTGCCAGACAGACCAGCGGACGGCGGGTGTCACCCACGGCACGCAGCAGGGAGGCGTTGAAGTTGTACAGCATGGTCATCGGCATTCCGATGAAGTAGATCTTCAGATAAAGGGTGGCAAGGTCAATGACATCCTCGGGGCTGGACATCAGTTCCAGCAGGCCGTGGGCTGCAAAAAAGCCCACAAAAGCCATCAGAACGCCGCCCACAAGGCTCAGGGTAACAGCGGTCTGCACCGCTTCGTGCACGCCCTGGTCATCCTTTGCACCATAACAGCGGGCTGCCACAACGTTTGCACCCAGCGCAAGGCCGACAAACAGGTTGACCAGCAGGTTGATGAGTGCACCGTTGGAACCAACTGCTGCCAGCGCGGCGCTGCCGGCGAATCGACCCACCACGACCACATCGGCAGCATTGAACAGCAGCTGCAAAAAGCTGGATGCCGCCAGCGGCAGGGAAAACAGGATGATCTTTTTCAGCATCGGGCCGCTGGTCAGATCACCGGCTTGGGACATTTGTGCCATGAAAGCTCCGCCTCCTTTGAAACTTTTCTCATACTCTTGCACCAAAATCAAAGCGTAAAAAATGCGCCGTGCCGTTTTGCGGCACAACGCAATTTGTAAAGAACACCTATATTATAATACAGTTTTCTGTAAAATACAAGATGCCGCGCAGGGGGTTCCTGCCTTTCTGGGGCGCTTTGATCAGGAATGATGGATCTGCAGCGTTTTCCAGTGCTCTTTCTTCTCGTATTCCGTTGTCACGCCGTCGTCCCGGTACATCCGGTACTCCGCAGATTCGCCGTTGGGCAGGAAACTCCACAGGGTCAGGCTGGCATCATCCAGCTCAGCGGTGTTGTTGGCGGGCTGTGCCACGGGAATGATGTGACCCGGACGGATGAACAACAGCATTTCGTCCAGCGCACAGCGGATATAGTGGTGTCCGGCGGGCAGGATCTCTTCGTCGTAGTCGTCCACAGCCCGCAGGCGCAGGAGCTTCATGGCTCGGGCAGGTAGACATGCCGCCCGTGGGCATTCTGGACATAGACGGGAGCGGCCATCAGGCCCTCGCCCAGCAAAAGCTGATCTTCCACCTCCCGGGCATCGGGGTCATCCGGGTAATCGAAGGCCAACGGCCGGAAGTAGCTGGTGTTTTCCAGCGCGGCCTTCATAAATTCGCTGTACAGGTAGGGCAGCAGGGCGTAGCGCAGACGGATCATATTACGCACAGCGGGCAGCACCTCGGGGAAGCGGTAGTATTCCTGCATCCGGGTGCCCACCGCGGAGTGGTTGCGCATCAGCGGGGTGAGCAGACCGAACTCAAGCCAGCGCAGGGCAAGATCCGGCGTGGTATCGCAGGAGAAGCCGCAGAGGTCGGCACCGCTGTACAGGAAACCGCACATCTGGACACTGGGCATCATTTGGATATTGGCAGCAGCTGGCCCAGCTGGAATTGTTGTCGCCCAGCCAGATGCCGCCGTAGCGGTGGCTGCCAATGAAGCTGGAACGGCTGTAAAGCAGGGTGCGCTGGCCCGGACGCAGGTCGGCAAAGGCTTCCCCTGCGGCGCGGGTCAATGCTGCCGCCATAAAGGTTGTGGACCTGATCGTGACGTACCTTCCGGCCGTCTGCCTCGTGTAGAAACTGGCGTAGTCTGCCGGGCTGTTCATCAGGCCCATGGCACCGCCCACCACGCGCGGGAAAAACTCCTCCTGCTCAATGTTGTCCTTCTCCCGCAGGGCGGCCATATCGTCCAGAAAAGCGCGCAGCCGCTCAGGTGAGTAGAAGAGGGAGGGCTCGTTCATATCGTTCCAGAAGCCTCGATGCCGCAGTCGGTCAGGGCCTTGTATTTGTGACCGAACCACTCCCGCACCTCGGGACGCAGGAAGTCGGCAAAGTAGGCCTTGCCGGGCCAGACTGCCGCCACAAAGGGAGTTCCGTCGGCCTTTTTGCAGAAGTATCCCTTTTCCAGCCCCTCAGTGCAAGTGGAGTCGTTGGGGTCGACGCGCACGCCGGCATCGATGATGGGCACCAGCCGGATGCCCTGCGCTTTCAGGTCTGCGGAGAGCTTTGTAAGGTCTGGAAAACGTTCCTTGTTTACGGTGAAGTCGGCATAGTCCTGCATATACTCGATGTCCATACAGATCATGTCCAGCGGCAGGTCGTGCTCCTTGTACTGGCGTGCAACCTCCCGCACGTCCTCCTCGGTCTTGTAGCCCCAGCGGCTCTGTGCCAGACCGAATGCCCACCGGGGCGGGATGTAGCTGCGGCCGATGAGGGTGCGGAACTCCTTGCAGATCGCATTCTCGTTCCCGCCGGAGAGGAGATACAGATCATAGTCGGGAGTCTCGGTGTGGAAAGAGAGAAGATCGTGGCGGGAATAACCGATGTCGTAATAAACCTTGCCCGGGAAATCCACGAACAGGCCAAAGCAGGTGCTGCCGTCCCGCACCAGCAGGAAATTGTGCGCACCATAGAAGGAAAGCTTGTCCTCGCTGTGGCGGGATTCATCGGTGTTGTTGGCGATGTAGTGCCAGCCGCGCTTGTTGATGCCGCGGGGCATTTCACCCAGACCGTAGACGGCAGCCTGCTCACTGAGGGTGAGCTGCCAGCCGCTGCCATCGGGAGTCAGAAAGGGGATGGGGCCGCTTTCCGCGGGAAGAGACAGCACAACGCTCTGGGTGGGAAAAGGATGCCCGAAAGAAAAACGTTGGATCACAGAAAAGACCTCCTGTTTCAGATAGAGTTGTTACTATAATGATACGGCAGAAATCGTTCCGGAACAAGAGAGAAAACAGGATGAATAATACAACAAAACAGGCGTTTTGTGGCCTGCGCAACAGCCAATACTTCTGCTGCACCTGCCTGAGCCTCTCGGGCGAGAAACTGCACGGAATGGATTGCAAACTGTCGAATGGCTTGCTATAATAAAAAGTACTCTGAAAAGGGAGGATCTTCCATGTATCGAAACGGCATCAAGCGGCTGCTGGCGGTCATTTTGTCTCTCTGCGGCATGATCGTGCTCTCGCCGCTGCTGCTCATCCTCTGCCTTGCCATCAAGATCGATTCCCCGGGGCCGATCTTTTTCAGGCAGAAGCGGGTGGGCATCCACAAACAACATTTCAATATCCTCAAGTTCCGCACCATGCGCATCGACACCCCCCACGATATGCCCACCCACATGCTCAAGGACCCGGATCAGTATATCACCCGGGTGGGGCACTTCCTGCGCAAGACCAGTCTGGACGAGCTGCCCCAGCTCTGGAACATCTTTGTGGGCGATATGGCAGTCATCGGTCCGCGCCCGGCGCTGTGGAACCAGTATGACCTGCTGGCCGAGCGGGACAAGTACGGTGCCAACGATGTCCGCCCCGGCCTGACCGGCTGGGCTCAGATCCATGGGCGGGATGAGCTGGAGATCGTGGACAAGGCCCGGCTGGACGGCTACTATGTGGAGCATCTGAGCTTTGGCATGGACGTAAAGTGCTTCTTTGGCACCATCAGGGCGGTGCTCGACCACGACGGTGTGGTCGAGGGCGGCACCGGCACTTTGCACGAAGAGGAAACCACAAGAAGTAAGACTGGCCCGGCAGAATACTTGATTTATCCCCTGAAAAGCGTATAATAAAACGGTATAAGACATCAAAGGAGGATTTCCATGAATCGCACCTACATCAACGAGGTACAAAAGGAAATTGGCAATACGGTCAAGGTACAGGGTTTTATTGAAAACCTGCGCAACAGCAAGTATATGGCCTTTATCGTATTGAAGGATATCACCGGCAAGCTGCAGATCACGGTTGAAAAAGAAGATCATCCTGATCTGGTGGGCACCATCGATCAGCTGACCCCTGATTCTGTCATCACTGTCACCGGCAAGGTGGTCGAGAACGACTACGTCAAGATGGGCGGCATCGAGATGATCCCCGAGGCCATCAAGGTGGAGAGCATTGCGGATGCACTGCCCATTGCCCGCAAGGCCATTGCCGCCACCAAGAAGAAAAAGGCGGTGGAGCGTTCCAGCATCGACCAGCGCATTGATTACCGCTGGGTCGATCTGCGCACCGACGAGAACCAGCTGATGTTCAAGGCCCAGAGCTGCATGGTCAACGCCATGCGCAAGTTCCTGCTGGACCAGAACTTCATCGAGATCCACACCCCCAAGCTGATCGCTGCTGCCAGCGAGAGCGGCTCTGAGGTGTTCAAGGTGGATTACTTCGACCGCAATGCCTATCTGGCACAGAGCCCCCAGTTCTACAAGCAGATGGCAATGGCTGCAGGCTTTGAGCGCATCTTCGAGACCGGCCCTGTGTTCCGCGCCGAGAAGAGCTATACCAATAAGCACGCCACGGAGTTCTCCGGCTTCGATCTGGAGTTCAGCTACATCACCTCTTACAAGGATGTCATGGCCATGGAGGAGCAGCTGCTCAAGGCTGGCCTGCAGGCTGTGAAGGACGCATACGGCGACCAGATCCAGGAGCTGTTCGGCAAGGAAGTCATCGTGCCCGAGACCCCGTTCCCCGTGGTCAAGCTGGCTGACCTGTACAAGGGTCTGGAAGAGGACTTCGGCTATGTGGTGGACGATTCCGAGAAGGGCGACCTGACCACTGAGGCCGAGCGCCTGAGCTACGACTGGGTGAAGAAGCACTATAACCACGAGTTCCTCTTCGTCACGGATTACGATGCTGAGAAGCGCGCTTTCTACCACATGCGCGACGAGAACGGCGTGCCTCAGGGCTACGACCTGATCTGGCGCGGTGTGGAGATCACCACCGGTGCCCAGCGTGAGCATCGCTATGAGGTGCTGAAGAAGCAGGCTGAGGAAAAGGGTCTGGCTGAGGATGTCAAGTTCTATCTGGAGTTCTTCCAGTATGGCTGCCCCCCGCACGGCGGCTTCGGTCTGGGCATCGACCGCCTGACCATGCTGCTGGTGGGCGAGAGCATCAAGACGCGGAGTTCCTGTTCCGCGGCCCCAACCGTCTGACCCGTAAGGACGGGGGTGTTCGTATGAACGCCGTAGACCATTATCTGACCCGTTATCTGGAAGCGAAGGATCTGGATCAGTACAACGCACTGCTCCGCTACACCTTTCAGGTCACGGAAGAAGAGCTGACGGCCACAGGCTGGAAGGACGATGAGATCAAGCAGTCCAAGTTCCCGGTGTTGGAACGTGCCGATGTACTGGGCTGCTTTGATGGAGACACGCTGGTGTCCCAGTTTGCCGTCTATCCGCTGAAAATGAACATCTACGATACGGTCTACCATGTGGGCTTTGTCACCAGTGTCTGCACCTACCCGGAGTACACCGGGCAGGGCATTATGAAGCACCTGATGATCAAGGGCCTGACCCAGATGCACGAGGAGGGCAAATCCTTCGCCCTGCTCTACCCGTACAGCATTCCGCTGTACCATCATCTGGCTGGGAGATCGTTTCCAACAAGATCTCGTTCAACATCAAGGACCGGCAGATCCCCACCAAGGTCAAGGCCCCCGGCTATGTCCGGCGTGTCAGCTGGGATAATACCGAGTTCCATGAGCTGCACTCTCATTTTGCGTCCATTACCCACGCTGTCTGTTCCGCAACAGTCTGGCCTGGGAGGAATACTGGCGCTGGGATGAGGACGATACCAATGTTGCGGTCTACTACAACGTCAAGGATAAGCTGCGGCTACATGGTTTACCTCATCAAAAATGACATCATGCACATCAAGGAGATGGTCTACCTCAACCGCGAGGCCCAGAAAGGCCTGTGGGAGTATATCCATGCCCATGATTCCATGATCGATGAGGTGCACGGCAGCACCTATTTCAGCGAGCCCATCGCCTTTGAGATGGACGATGGCGACATCAAGGAGAGCATCCGCCCCTATGCCATGGGACGCATCATCGACGTGGAGGATTTCCTCGCCGATTACCCCTGTGACCCGGACGGCGGCACCCTGTGCATCGAGCTGGAGATCGAGGACTCGCTTCTGCCATGGAACGACCGGACGTTCAACGTTCGCTTTGCGGATGGGCACTGCACCATGACCCGTGAACCCGCCGAGTATCACCTGAAAATGGGCATCGGCACCTTTACCACCCTGTTGCTGGGCTACAAGACCGCAGAGCGTCTGTATGAGCTGGAGCGCATCGAGGCAGGGAAGAGGCTGTGGAACGGCTGGATGACGTGCTCTTCCATAAGATCCCGTATATTTCGGATTACATCTGACAAAAGAAAACAACCCTCTCCGTCAAAGCCTTTTGCTTTGCCTGCTTCCCCCGAAAGGATGAGGCGGCATTGCGAGGCAATGACGGAGAGGGTTGTTCTTTTTGACTCAGAGCAGCGTCGGCACCAGCTCGGCCAGCTTCTCGGCCAGCTGTGCGTGGCCTTACGGGTCAGGTGCATGAAGTCGATCTGGTTGAATTCGCAGCCTTCAGCATCCAGAAAATAGACGTTGTTGCGCTCTGCAATGATCTTGTACCAGCCGGCAACGCCCTTGGACTTCTCCACACAGCCGTCACCCATGACCTCATCGTGGAAGCCTTCCTTGATGCGCGGAGGAGCAACTACAAGAATGTTGGGTTCCTTGCCGCCCCAGCAATCCACGGTCTTGCACTTCTGGATCAGGCGCTCCATGCCAGCGCCAATGCAGGCGGCGTTTGCGTTGAAGCGCTCTTTCACATCGTTGGTGCCCAGCATAATGATGAGCAGGTCGATGACTTCATGGCTCTTGAGCAGGGATAGGCCACGCTTAGAGCATCCATGGACTCGTGGATGGGGTCTACAAAAACGGTGGTGCGGCCGGAAAGGCCTCTTCGGTTACCAGATACTTGTCGCCCAGAGCAGTCTGCAGGCGGCAGGTCCAGCGCTCGTCCTCGTTGAAGCGGATGCCGCCATCAGCATTGTCCTTGGGGTCGGCACAATAACCGTGGGTGTTGGAATCGCCCAGGCAGAGAATATGTGTTTTCATCTCAATACACTCCTTTGATCGTTCAGATGATCAGGCTTCGCCGTGATGCTGGCGGAAGTAATAGACTGCACCTACCATACCGGCATCATTGTGCAGCTGGGCGGCGCGGATCTCCAGCCCCTCGGCAAAGGCGGGCATAACGGAGGCCCTGACTTTGGCGGCAATGGGCTCAATGAGCAGCTTCTGCTGGGCGCTCACGCCGCCGCCGATGAGAATGAGCTGCGGGTTAAAGATGTGCACCATGCCTGCAAGGCCCTGTGCGATCTCATCCGTCCAGGCATCCAGCAGGGCCAGAACGCTCTCGTTGCCAGCCTCTGCGGCAGAAAAAATAGCGCGGCCGTCTTTCCAGGCCGGGTCCTTTTCCTGTGCGGCCCCGTACCCAGAGCCG
>ENA-OQIR01001087-OQIR01001087.1-human-gut-metagenome-genome-assembly--contig:-NODE-1087-length-10139-cov-3.683180_pt1 | contig 10139 bp, 14 predicted proteins | sample MGYA00242580_ERZ504745 | MGnify/ENA primary metagenome ERZ504745 (study PRJEB26092, sample SAMD00036214) | human gut metagenome | host: Homo sapiens | study: EMG produced TPA metagenomics assembly of... | reverse complement strand
GCAGACGATGCGGCGCGTCACGCGGCGCCAGCTGCCGTGTGCGAGCAGCGTGCGACGGCACACGTCGGGCTCGACAAAATGGGCTCCAGAGGTTTTGTCATTGCGCTTGGGGGTCGTGAACAAGGCGGCCATGGTTACTCCCATCCTCATAGGCCTATGCGATTAAGCCCAGCATATCTGCAGGATGTAGCCGGCGGTAGTGCCGTTTGGAGGGCAAAATGTCCAAAACTTGGGAAGCAAAACATCGCGCGTCTGTGCGTTGCCTGGCTTTAAAAGAAAAGCGCGGAGCCGCTCGATGCGACTCCGCGCTTTGGTGTTCTGTTTTAGCAGACTATGCCGTTACGCTACGAAGAAGTAGACGAGGAAGGCGAGAGCTGCGATCCACATGAGCGGCTTGATCTTGGAGGCCTCGCCCTTAAAGAGCGCGACGATCACGTAGGCGATAAAGCTAGGCCAATGCCGGCAGAGATGGAGTAGGTGAAGGGCACGCCGGCGACAATCATGAACGCCGGGAAACCCTGCGACACGTCGGACCAGTCGATCTCGGAGGCCTCGCTCATCATGAGGTAGCCGACGTAGACCAGAGCACCGCAGGTGGCGGCGCTGGAAACGATGGTGACGATGGGGGAGAAGAACGCGGCGAGAATGAACAGCACGCCGGTGGTGACGGAGGTGAGGCCCGTGCGGCCACCGTCGGCGGCGCCAGAAGTGGACTCGACGAAGGTGGTGATGGAGGAGACACCCATGAAACCGCCCACAGCGGCGGCGGCGGAGTCGACGATTAGGATCTCCTTGATATTCTCGACGTTGCCGTCGTCGGTGAGGAACTCGCCCTGCTTGGCTACGGCCATCGCGGTGCCCATGGTGTCGAAGAAGTCACTCATGAGCAGCGAGAACGAGATGACGAGGAGCGCGGGTCGGTAAGGACCTTGACGATGGCGGGCACGCCGCCGGCGTCGGCGATGGGGCCACCGATGCTCGAGAAGTCGAGCGGGGCGATGATACCGGTCGGAGCTGGGTCACACCTAGGGGGATACCGGCGATGACGGCGACGACGATGCCGATGAGCAGCGAGCCGGGGACGTTGCGGCAGGCGAGGGCGACCGTCACCAGGATGGAGATGATGCCGACGATGAAGGTGGGGGAGGTGATGTCGCCCAGACCGACGAGTGTACCGGCGCCAGCGGTGATAATGCCGGCATCGCACAGGCCAATCATGCGATGAACAGGCCCAGACCCACCGAGATGGCGTGACGCAGGACAACCGGGATGGCGTCCATGATGGCCTCGCGCAGGCCACAAAGCACGAGCAGCAAGATGACGATACCCTCGAGGAAGATAACGCTCATGGCCACGTGCCAGTCACCGCCGCAGACGGTGGTGGCGATTCCAGCGATCATCGCGTTGACGCCTAAGCCCGACGCGCAGGCGAGCGGGCGGTTGGCGAAGATGCCCATGCAGATGGTCATGATGCCGGCGCCCAGGCAGGTGGCGCAGGCGAGCGCTCCCGCATCGATGCCGGCGCCCGAGAGCACCGCAGGGTTGACGGCAATGATGTAGGCCATCGCCAGGAATGTTGTCAGTCCAGCGCGAAGTTCGGTCCCGATTGAGGACTTGCGCTCACTGACGTGAAAAAGTTCGTCCATGCATACCCTTTCCTTGTTCGGCCCCGAGTTTAGGCCGATTGACACGAACGTTCTCACTATAGCCCCTTTACGACGCTGTTGTTCCTCGCATGTTGATGTTCGGCGCTTTGTAGCAGACGGACGGTATTTTTCGCATGAAAATGTGTGGGTACCGTATACTTAAGCGGTTACAACGACCCCTATGGAGGAACGTATGATTAAAGAGCTTTGCCACGACGAGGCTATCCTGTCCCAGCGTTGCGAGGTTGCGACCGTCGAGGACGAGTCGGTTGCTCAGGACCTGATCGATACCATTAAGTCGCTCGACGATGCCGGCTGCCTTGCCGCTAACCAGATTGGCGTTACCAAGAAGGTCTGCGTCTACCTGGACGACGCCGGCGAGCCCCACGTGCTCTACAACCCCCGTCTGGTGTTTGGCCTGGGCGCCAGCAAGATGGAGGAGAGCTGCCTGACGCACGAGGAGGTCACCAAGTCCACGCGCTATATCAAGTGCAAGGTCGCTTATGACGTGATCGTCGACGGCAAGATGCGCGAGCGCAAGCAGGACTTCGTCGGCTTCGAGGCGCAGATGATTCAACACATGATTGACCACTGTCTAGGAAAGTTGGTCTAAGGGGACCAAAGCACCGCACCTTGCCGCTCAATCGTCGCTCGCGTACCTTAAGTACGCTTCGCTCCTCTTTCGTGGCAATCTGCGGCACTTTGACCCCTTAGAGACCTGCGGGGTTAACTTGGTTGAGTTTATCCTGCTTGAATAGCCCGGGCATGACATTGTTGTCATGTCCGGGCTTTTGTGTTTAGCGCCTTTTTGTTTGGAGACAATGAAATTAGCAAGAACGTAAAGCTAGGAGGCGCTATGTGTACGAGTATTCGATTTACCGATAATTCTGGCCACATGTATCTGGGCCGCAACCTCGACTGGAGCTTTGACTACGGCCAACAGGTTCGCGTGATGCCGCGTGGGTTTCACATTCCGTATTCGTTTATCGACGACGCGACAGCGGCACACGCGGTGATCGGTATGTGCATCGATTACAAGAACTACCCTATGTTCTTCGATTGCGGCAACGATGCGGGCCTCGCCGTGGCGGGTCTCAATTTCCCTGGTTATGCCGAGTATGCCGATGACCCTGTCGACGGTAAGACCAATATCGCGGCCTATGAGTTTCCCCTGTGGGTGGCAGCGACGTTCTCGACGGTCGATGAGGTCGAGCGCGCTGCGCGACACGGTGATTGTCGCCAAATCTGCCGGAGAGGGGCTGGGCGTGTCGCTGCTCCATTGGATTATCGGCGACAGCCAGCGTAGCATCGTGGTCGAGATGATGGCTGACGGCCTGCATGTATACGACGATCCGGTCGACACCCTTGCCAACCAGCCGACCTTCCCGTGGCACATGGAAAACCTCCGCACCTATATCACTGCCACAAGCGATTTTCCGCAGACGGCGACATGGCGTGGCGCCGAGCTCAAGCCCTATGGCGCGGGTGCCGGCATGCGCGGTATTCCGGGTGACTGCTATTCGCCGAGCCGTTTTGTAAAGGCGGCGTATCTCAATGCCAATTACCCGCAAAGGAGAGCGAGACCGAAAACGTCGTCCGTATGTTCCGCTCGCTCGAGGCGTGGTGATGATTGAGGGGCGTCCAGGATGGGCGATGGCAAGTTCGAGAAGACTATCTACACCGGATGCTTTAGCGCGCGCACGGGCAATTATTACTACGCGATGTATGGGGATCCGTCGATTCGCTACGTGAGCTGATGGATGCCGAGGGCGCGAGCCCCGATAGACTCGTGGTTCCCGAGCCGCGTCGTTCGTAGCCGCTAGCTTTACTGCAATGCAAGGCGGCCCTGCGTCTCCCGTGAGATGCAGGGCCGCTGTCGTTGATTTGTGACGTCGCTAGAAGTTGGCGTCGTTGAGCTGGGTGCTCTCGAGTCCGTCGAGTTGCTGTTGCTCGGGCGTATCGGCGACGCTCTCGAGCAGCTCGGTGGGATCGACGTTCATACTCTTGCCGGCCTCGTTGCCGTTGACCAAGTCGTCCGAGAAGATATCGACTTCCATTTCCTCGGCCTCTTCGATCTGAACCTCGAGCGGCACCTGGGTGCGCACGAGCTTAACGGCCGGGCGCATGCGGGCAAACAGTGGCACGTACTCGATGATGATGGCCGAGTTCTCGAGACCATACCAACGTGCCGGGCTTCCGCAGGCGCGGCGGACGGCGTACTTGATGGCCATGACGCGATGGTCGTTGCGGTTGATGTCCGTTTCGGGGGCGAGCATCTTGCGCAGCATGCAAAAACGGAAGTCGCCCACGTTGCCGCGCGTCTCGTAGATGGAGTAGGTGTGGTGCTGCGGCGGCAGCTCGCCCGATGCCATCAAGTCGCCAACAATCTGGCGCAGGTAGCATTGATGCGCTGGTTGACCTTAAAGCCCAGGTCCAAGCGCACGCGGAACAAAAAGTCCGTGCCAAAGGTCTCGACGGAATACTCGTGCGTATAGGGCTCGTCGGTAACGTGCACGTTGATGAACCAGTATGCCTTGGCGCGCTTGGGATGCTTATCCAAGATGGAATAGAGCACGTCGCGGTCGAGCGTGAGCGGGTCGGGACTGTTGGTAAGGAACACCAGATTGTCGGCGAGCACGGGGTAGGTCTCGTCGTTGCGCAGGCGGTCGAGCTGGTCAATGTACTTGGAGACGGGCAGCAGGATCGTCTGCGTGCGCTCGATGGCGGTGCCGCGGCGCCACACGTACATAAGGCCAAACAGCAGCGAGGCCAAGAAGATCATGACGTAGCCGCCGTCAAAGAACATGGTGAGGCACGAAGCGAAGAAGCACAGCTCAATGGCACCAAAGAGCAGGGCAAAGACGCAGGCGCCCAGCTTGCGCTTGAGAATGCCGGCGATATAGCTCGTCAGCAGCGTGGTGGTCATGAGCATGGTCACGGTAATGGCGAGGCCGTAGGCGCTCTCCATGCGCTCGGAGTTTTGGAACAGCAGCACGATGAAGATACAGCCGACCCACATGATGTTGTTGACGAGCGGAATATAGAGTTGGCCCTTGGTGTCGCTGGGGTAGTGGATGCGCAGATGCGGCATAAGGTTGAGGCGCGTTGCCTCCGAAACCAACGAGAACGAGCCGGTGATGAGCGCCTGCGAGGCGATGATGGCCGCCACGGCCGAAAGCACGATGGCAAAGGGCGCAGGGCTCGGGGAGCATCATATAGAACGGGTTGACGATATCCATCGCGAGCATCTGGGGATTGGAATTGTTGGCGAGCAGCCAAGCGCCCTGACCCAGATAGTTAAGGATGAGGGCTGCCTTTACGAACGGCCAGGATGCGTAAATGTTAGCCTTGCCACGTGACCCATGTCCGAATAGAGCGCCTCGGCGCCGGTCGTCGACAGGAAGACGAAGCCGAGCACCATGATGCCCGAGTGTTGATGGGCGAGAACAGGAACATGATGCCGCGGATGGGGTTGAGCGCGCGTAGGATGGACAGGTTGCCGAGCATGTTGAACAGGCCGGCGCCAGCCAAGAACAGGAACCACAGCGTCATGAGCGGGCCGAACAGCTTGCCGATCGACGAGGTGCCGGCGCGCTGCATGGCAAACAGGCCGCAGATAATGATGATGGTGATGATGATGACGTTGGTCTGGCCGTCACCCAAAAGCGCATGGCCCCACTCGATAGTGCGCAAGCCCTCGATGGCCGTGGTAACCGTGACGGCGGGGGTGAGGATGCCGTCGGCGAGCAGCGCCGCGCCGCCGATCATGGCGGGAAGGATCAGCCACGGCGCCACTTTGCGCACCAAGCTAAACAGGGCGAAGATGCCGCCCTCGTTGTGGTTATCGGCCTTCATGGCGATAACCACGTACTTGACCGTGGTCACGAGCGTCATGGTCCAGATGACGAGCGAAAGCGCTCCTAAGATCATGTCCTCGCTGACGGTACCGATGCCGCCGTTGTTGGCGACGATTGATTTCATGGTGTACATGGGGCTCGTGCCGATGTCGCCGTAGACGACGCCGAGCGTAACGAGCAGCATGCCAGCGGAGAGGGGAATGGCTCCATGCCCGCCTTGACCACGCTGATCTTGGGGCTTGCCTCCAGTTTGTTATGTGCACGTGGACTCCCTTGGACATCCGGTTATCCGTCTAGGACAGATAACCTTTATGCCGTCTTTATACATACAAGAGCAGTTTGGCACATCAGGTTATTTTAGACAATAATCCCCAGCTGAGGATTATTTATGTACGCAGGTAGCATTTCAAAGCAGGGGCTTTAAGCACGTGCTGCCTGGCGATGCCAGCCTTGGCGTTTGCGCGTTTGCCGGCGAGTTCGCAAAAGATCGCGCCGCCGATGATAAGCACGGCGCCCATCAGACGGACCGGTGTTATGGCTTCGCCCAGAAGGACGGCCGAGAACACGACCGCCGAAAGCGGCTCGAGGTAGCCGACGACGGCGACGGTCTGGACGGGCAGTTTGGCGACGGCGCTAAAGTAGAGCAGGCAGCCGATGCCGGTGTTGACGACGCCGAGCATGACGACGGCGCGCCAATCAATACTGGCGGCGACGCCGGCGGACAGGAATGAGGGGGCGCCCTGCGTGAGGAGCGTAAGGACCAGCGCGGTCAAAAAGGCGGCGCTCACCTGGAGCGCGGAGTTCTCGAGGCCCTCGATGTGCGGCGCACCCTTGCTGGCGATGACCATCAATGCATAGCAGAAGGCCGAGGCGATGCCGCAAGCGATACCCGCAATGGCATATTGCCGCCTAGACCTTGTGCCGCAATGAGAAAAGCACCGCAGGCGACGGCGATAAAGCCGGCGATTTTGCTGCCGGTCAGCTTTTCGCCAAAGATGAGCGGGGAGAGCGCCATGACGATGATGGGGCCGCAGTAGTACAGCAGCGAGGATACGCCGACGTCAATCGTCTGGTAGGCGCGGAACAGAAAAATCCAGCTGGCGCCCAGCGCGGCTCCCGAGAGGAGGAGGGCTGCGGCTTCGCGGGGCGGGATGGCGCCTGCAGCTTATGGCGTTGGGTGACGGCGAGGATGGTGACAAGCGAGAGTGCGCCCAAAAACGTGCGCAGTAGCACGATATCGGAGCTCGGCAGCGCAATGGCAGCGGCGATGATGCCGTTGGAGCCAAACAATAGCAATGCTGCTAAGTACGTAAACAGTCCGTTGTTCATGCGCTGAAATCCCCTCTATATCCGAGCATGTTCACTATGGGTGAACAGGCTATAGAAGAAAAGCGAATATAATTCATAGATAACATGACAAAAGCTCATGCATATGTGGAGGGGTGCCGTGGAAACGAATGTTCAAAAGATGCAGGTCCTACTCGAGACCGTGCGCGCCGGCAGTTTTACGCGCGCCGCCGAGCGGCTGAGCTATTCGCAGTCGGGCGTGAGCCGTATGGTGGCCGATCTTGAGCCGACTGGGGCTTTAAAGTGCTTGATAGAAGCCGCGAGGGCGTAGTGCTTTCTGCCGACGGGCGGCAAGTTATGCCGGCTGTTGAGGCGTTATGCGAGGAATTCACTCGCTTGCAGCGACGGGTGGATGAGATGCGTGGCTCATGCGCGGCAAAATCTGCTCGGTACATTTTCGAGCGTGGCGACCCACGTGCTGCCGCCGGTGATTGCGCGCTTTCGCGCCGATCACCCGGACATCGATTACGAGCTGCTGATGGGTGATTACTCCGAGATTGAGCAATGGGTGGCGGAAGGTCGCTGCGACCTGGGCTTTATTCCGCGCGAACCACGCGGCGCCGGCATGGCGTCGCGGCCGTTGGTGCGAGACGAGTTAATGGCGGTAGTGCCAACAGGCTCTTTGCTTGCCGCGGCGGAGGTCGTCTCTCTTGCCGATTTGGCCAACGAGCAGTTTATTCTGCTGGAACGCGGCACAGATGATGAGATTACGCCGCTGTTTCGCCGCGCGGGCCTGGCGGTGCGCTCTAAGCTGTCGACCTGGATGATTATGCGATTATGGCCATGGTCGAGGACGGTCTGGGCGTGAGCATTCTTCCGGCGCTCATCTTGCGCCGCTGCCAGTTCGATGTTGCCGTGCGCCCGCTCGAGGGACATCCTCATCGGCAGATCAACGCCATATACCGCACCGCTGACGTTTCGCTTGCGGCGGCTCGTTTTCTTGAATATCTCTAAAAGCGCGTACCTGTTGTCTACTTTGGGACAATTCTCGAGGCTCGGTACATTTTCTTGTGAAATTGAACTTTCGGATAATGTGCCGCGCTATACTGCTGCCTAAATTGAACTCAGGTTCAATTCGTGTTCTATAAATTGAACTTTGCCAGCAAGGAGGTTCTAGTGGCCCAAGAGACGTTTTGCGATCGCCTGCGACAGACTATGTCCGATCGCGACGTTCGCCAGTCGGACGTAATCCGCGCATCGGAGATGCTCGGCAAAAAACTCGGCAAGAGTCAGATGAGCCAATATGTGAGCGGCAAGACGATCCCGCGGCGCGATGTGGCAGAGCTGCTCGCCCGTATTTTGGAGGTCGATGTTTCCTGGCTGCTCGCCAGTGACGCCGATCAAGTCGAGACGTCCTCGTCCCATAACGTTGCCAAATCCGAACCTAGTCTCTCAGCTCAAATTCCAAGGAGCACCACCATGCGTACTTTTTCTAAATCCACCAAGCTCGATAACGTCCTGTATGACGTGCGCGGTCCCGTCGTCGACGAGGCTGCCCGTATGGAGGACGAGGGCGAGCGCATCCTCAAGCTCAATATCGGCAACCCGGCGCCCTTCGGTTTTCGCACGCCCGACGAGGTTATCAAGGACATGCGCCAGCAGCTGCCCGACTGCGAAGGCTATTCCAATTCGCGCGGCCTGTTCTCTGCGCGCAAGGCGATCATGCAGTATTCGCAGATCAAGGGCCTGCCCAATGTTCAGATGGAGCATATCTACACGGGCAACGGCGTGTCCGAACTCATTCAGCTTTCGATGAACGCTCTGCTCGACAATGGCGACGAGATTTTGATCCCCAGCCCCGACTATCCGCTCTGGACGGCGTGCGCAACCCTCGCCGGCGGTCATCCCGTGCACTATCTATGCGATGAGCAGGCGGATTGGTATCCCGACCTGGAGGATATGGAGTCCAAGATCACGAGCGCGACCAAGGCCCTCGTCATCATCAACCCCAACAACCCCACGGGCTCGGTCTACCCGCGCGAGGTGCTCGAGGGCATCGTCGAGGTTGCGCGCAGGCATCAGCTGATGATCTTTGCCGATGAGATCTACGACCGTCTGTGCATGGACGGCTACGAGCACGTCTCGATTGCCTCGCTCGCTCCCGATCTGCCTGCGTTACCTTTAGCGGCCTTTCCAAGTCGCACATGATCGCGGGCTATCGTATTGGCTGGATGGTGCTTTCGGGCAACCAGCGCTGCATGAGCGACTTCATTATGGGTATCAACATGCTCTCTAACATGCGCCTGTGCTCCAACGTGCCGGCCAGTCGATCGTCCAGACGGCGCTCGGTGGCCATCAGTCGGTCAACGACTACATCCGTCCCGGCGGTCGTGTCTACGAGCAGCGCAACTTTGTGTATGAGGCACTCAACAAGATCGATGGCATCTCGGTGGTCAAGCCGCGCGCGGCGTTCTATATCTTCCCCAAGATGGATGTTAAGAAGTTCAACATCACCGATGACGAGCAGTTTGCCCTCGACCTGCTGCACGAGAAGAAGATTCTGATCACGCGCGGCGGCGGCTTTAACTGGGCCGAGCCCGATCACTTCCGCATCGTGTACCTGCCGCGCATGGAAGTGCTCAAAGAGTCGCTCGAAGACCTCGCCGATTTCTTTGATCACTACCGCCAGGCGTAGGGGATAGAAGTTCCGCACTATGAAGAGCTCCCTGCAGTTGCTTGGCTGCAGGGAGCTTTCTTGAATTGGCGCAACTATATAACTATTCCTTGGCAGTGGTCGATTTCGTGCTGGATGATCTCGGCGGTGTAGCCCGAGAAGTTTTTGATGCGGCGGACAAAGTTCTCGTCCAAATACTCAACCTTAATGCGGCGATATCGGGTACAGGGACGCTCGCCGGCCAGCGAGAGGCATCCTTCGCTCGTCTGATAGGCATTGACCTGCTCAAGAATTTGAGGGTTGTACATCAGGAGCGCCCTGTTGCCGTCCTTTACGCAGATGATGCGTTTGCGCACCCCGATCATGTTGGCGGCGAGGCCCACGCACTCGTGCTCATGCTCGTGGAGCGTATCCAGGAGGTCCTGCCCGGTCGCGGCATCGTCGGGTCCTGCGTCTTCGGAAGGCAGGCGCAAAAAGAACTCGGATTTCATGATGGGCTTGATCATGGCGGGCTCCTCATGTCTTATGCTTTCGTGGACTTTTAATAATGGCTCTGTTAGACCAAGGTTGACATAAAAACGATGTCACCGCGAGGCGGTACCCTTCAATTAACGTCGAAGGAGCGCCCATGGATGCAGACGACTGGTCATCACCCTCAAGAAGAGCCTGGCGAAG
>ENA-OQIR01001085-OQIR01001085.1-human-gut-metagenome-genome-assembly--contig:-NODE-1085-length-10153-cov-2.827748_pt1 | contig 10153 bp, 10 predicted proteins | sample MGYA00242580_ERZ504745 | MGnify/ENA primary metagenome ERZ504745 (study PRJEB26092, sample SAMD00036214) | human gut metagenome | host: Homo sapiens | study: EMG produced TPA metagenomics assembly of... | reverse complement strand
CCAGGCTCTCGGTATTGCCGGTCTGCAGGTAGTTGTCCAGCACGCACGCCCGCGGCGGCGCCGTCCGGCACGGCCACGACCCGCACGCCCGGCGCTGTACAGCTTGTCGATCAGCGCACCGCGCAGCTACATTGCCGCGCAGGTTGTCGGTGTCGGCCACAAAGACGCGGTAGTCGTCGTCGCCGAAGTCCGACGCATCGAGCGCGTAAGTCATATCAATGCGGTGCAGATACTTACTATTGTACTCCTCCACGGGGTTGGTCACGTCGGCGCTCTCGCGGGTCGCAATGACCAGCTCGCCCGCGGCCTCGGCGGCGGCGGTCTCCGGCGTGGCGGCAATGACCTCCTCGGCGGTCTTATCATTGTACAAAAAGTCCTGCAATGCCTTAATATTCACGACCCAGTCGGGGTCGTACATCAGGCGGTCATCCATGCCCGTGCGGATGCCGTAGGTGCCCTGCAGCGGCATGGACATCTGCTGCACATCGCAGCCCAAAAAGCCCGGCAGCTGCACGAGCAGCGCGGCGATCTCGGACTTGGTAAAGTTCGTCTGGATCAGCGGCAGAATGGTGTTGAGCAGGTTGTCCAGCTCCATGACGCTGGCGTTCTGCACCTGATCCAGCACGGCCTTAATGACGGTGCGCTGGCGCTCGACGCGCTTCCAGTCGTTGTCGATCTTGCGCAGACGGGCGTATTGCAGCGCCGTGTAGCCGTCAAAGTGGTTGGGGCCCGGGTCAACGTGGTTGACGATCAGCATCGAGTTGGAGGGAACCTCCCAGTTCAGGGCCTTGGCCTCCATCTCGGTAATATCAAGGTCTACGCCGCCGACGGCGTCCACGATCTGGACGAAGGAGTTGAAGTTGACGCGGACGTAGTGGTCTACCTGCACGTTGAAGCAGTCCTCGATGGTTTTCATTGTCAGTTTTGCGCCGCCGTAGCGGAAAGTGTGGGTGATCCAGTCGCACTGGCCCTCATAGCCGTCCAGCAGGATCGGCACGCCGGTGCCGCGCTCGATGGAGACCAGCCGGATGACATGATCCTTGATGTCGAGCGAGACCAAGATCATGCTGTCGGCGCGCGCGTCGTCGCTGAACTCGGTGGTGTCCTCCGTGCCGTCGAGCTGGTTCAGGTGGGTGAAGGCATCGGCGTCGTTGACGGCTCGGTGCGCTCGTCGGTGCCGATGAGCAGGATGTTCAGCACGTTGTCGTCAGAGAACGGGCTGCCCTCGGGCATTGTCATCTCGCTTTCGGTGTGGGTCAGGCCGGTTCCGTCCAGGTCCTGGTCCTCGTCCGCGCCGATCTCACCCATCTCGCTGACGCTGCCGTCATCATAGCGCAGCAGGTCGAGCTTGCCGTTGACGTAAAGGGCCGCCAGCACAGCCAGCACGGCCAGAATGCCGACAACAATGACTGCGATTTTGCCGCCCTTGGGCAGGCGCCGCCACGGGTTCCTTTTTGGCGCTCCATCGGTTGTTTTTTCGATTTTCGTTTCCAGTTCGTTCATATTTTTACTTTCCCCTGTTGTTGCCTTACCTATAATCCTGATGTGTAGGGGCAATGGCCGCCCCTACATATATTCAGCGTGTCGAAAAACCTCCCTCTGCGAGACAGACTCCCCCGATACGGGGGAGGTGGCGCTTGCGCCAGAGGGGGAGCGGTGCCCCGAAGGGGCGGAGGGAGAGAACCTTGCCATAGCCCGAAATATTTCGGGTGCCGTACAGTTCTCTCCCCCACCGCCTGCGGCGGAGCCCCTTCGCAGAGGGGGCCAAGGGGTAAACGCACCTTTTTCGACAGTCTGCGCCACTGCAGTGGCTTACTTATGTCTACTATTTTACACCCCCGGAGTACGGCATCGCAAGTGGCAAAATGAAAAGGGCTTCTGAGTACTTGTAAAAATTCATCGCGCTTCATTTTCCATCAATTCCTGTTGCTGTAACTTTATTTTCGATTTTTTGTTGTGTTCGCTAAGATATCTCTTGACTGCCAAGCCACTGCTCTCGCTGCTATAGCATATCGAAGCTTTCCCAAATGCTGTATGCCTTTATAGCAGACGCAAACCCAATCCTGCTGCCAGTCCCCCTCCCCTGCCCTCTTGAGATAACCCTTACCTTATTGGATGGTGTTTGCTTTATGCTTTTTCTTCCTTCGGCATGTGCCATATAACCTACGGGGCGATAATCCGGCTTTCTACCTATTGCAAGGTCCATTCTCAAATTCAGCTTGTTTCGTGTTGCGAAGGCTTCCCCTCCTACCTAAAAGAGAGGTTTCTACACTTTAACAATCGGATAATTTTCCTTTTGGGAATAGATTATATGGACCAATTTGTATATTTTCCATATATTATCCTATTAGTATATTAAATTGTATCTTATACAGCCACTCACCTATCATTTTATCCACCTTATGTAAGTACATTAAGCCCGCAATCCGTGTGGATTACTGCCGAAAAAGTGGATAAGTCCGCCAAAAAGAGGTTTTCTCATCAAGAAGTCGGGAAGTCCAGCGAAAAGAGAGGTTTCTACATCTCATTACCGAAAAAAATGTTTACTTTTCACCAATTATGAAACTCTCTGGATCATCTTCGCACTACGCTGTGTACATATTGTATACATTATAATAATATTTCCTCATTGTATTTCATCTGCAACGATTTTTCCATTTCTATTATCTTTTCTTCCAGCTTTTTTGGTTTTTCAAGTGCTATTTTCTTTACTATATCTATATATTGTGGTTTTACACCCTTTTGTCACTACGCAGCTTTGGTAATGCCTTTCTGTACATGGCTATGTTTTTTCCTCTTTTCTTTCGCTCTTTTGATGTAGAAACCTCTTTTTAGTGCAGATAATTCCTTTTTCGCAGCCCAGTTATATATCGGTATATCGCCTATTATTCTATTTAAAAATCTTACGTTGTTTATGTGTAGTAACCTCTTGGTTCGCCACTATTACCTTTCCTGTCTCTGCCTATATAAACTCTCTTTGTGCAAGAATAAGTATGTTAGTTGATCCACAACACCAATATATAGTGTTTTTGAAGCAATTCCTAAAAGGAGGTTTCTACACCGGAAAAAATCGAGCACCTCCTACCGTAGAGATCACTTGCAGCAACAAAAGGAGGTTTCTACACTCGCGAAAAGGGAAATTCTTGTTTCACTTCTCCCCTGCTTCTATGCCTACTACCCTAATTCAAGCGCCGGCGTTTTCCGATGCTTGTGCAAAGAGAGGTTACTACACCGGAAAAATCAGCTATAACACTCTCCACCTATGTTTGCACGGCAATGCTCTCCCGATATCGCAAAAGGAAGATTTCCGTCCTGCACAATTTGTAGCCGCAACAGACAGTATACAGAAAAAACTTTGAAAACAGAGATTCTTCCACGGCAAAAAAGAGGTTTCTACATGCTTATTTTGGCTGATTGGTCTGTAGCAATCTCTTTCTACAGCCTTTTAAACCTCTTGCATCCGGTGTGGAAATCTCTTTCGCCAAGTGTTTTTTCCTCTCCGCTGGCATGTGGAAACCTCTCTTTCTACATATTATAATAAATAAGTAAAAGTAAGATATAAGATAAATAAGTATAAAAGAGAAAAAAGCAAAATTTGAAAAATAGAAAAGCTCCAAACATTTTTCGTTGACAGTAGTCAAATAGTATAGTAATATTATCAGTATAATGATATTTGTGTACCTATTTGTATAGCAACATCTAACGAAAGGAATATATAGCTGTATATCGTAATTATTTTAAGTCCCTCCTTGTACAGCTATAAGTAATGGATATGAACAAAACGAATTCGTCCATTGATGAAAACGAGGAATCTTTAGTTGGAGAGGTCCTTTCTGATGATGAGGTTCGCGAGAAAAAGCAGGCGATTGCGAAATGGCAGCACTCCCCTGTCGGCTTTGGCTCTTACATTACCAAAAGTAATGACCTGATCCAGCGGACAAAGTACTCTCTGCCCAGAAATGAGCAAAAGGTTCTCTTTATGCTCATGTCTAAAATCGACCAGAAAAATGATAAGGATGCATCCAAATATTATTCGATCACTTTCAACGATTTTGCCAAGTTGACCGGAGTGCGCACGGTGGATACGACCTATGCGCTGAATCTGAAGGAAACTATAGAAAATTTGGAAAATCGTACCTTCTGGGTCAAGAAAGAACCCGGCAGTAAGGTGTATCGCTCCATTTCCTGGCTGCAAAAAGGTTCTGAGGTCGATTTCGACAAGAAAGAGATTCGCCTGCGCTTTAACCAGGACATCTGGAAGGATATTGCGCAGCTTACCAGCAACTATACCTCTTACAGCATCGAATATCTGCTGATGATGAAAAGCACCTACTCTATGCGCGTTTATGAAATCATTCTCTCCTATGACAATGGAAACAGAGACTATGGCTATACGAACGGCCTTGTATTCCAGCCGGTAAATGATGAGATCCTGAATAAGTTCTCCTCAAAGCGCGACGAGCTGACGGGTTATAAGTATAAAAAATTCAATATTGATGAGTTTAAAGGTCTGCTCTCTGCACCCACAGAGGCAGAGAGAGAGTCCACAAAGAGCAAAAAGAAAAAGGATCCGGCATCTGCGACAAGAAAAAGTTTGACCGGGAAAAGCCGCTGTCTGAAAAGTACAAGACTTTTACAGAGTTTGAAAAGAATGTTTTAAAGACCGTTAAGAAAGAAATCAATGAGATGACGGATCTTTGGTTTGACTATGCCCCGGCGCGCAAGCGCGGTGTTCGCAAATATGAATACCTGTATATTTTCATCAAATACAAGACCAAAGCGGAAATGAGGGATGTCCGCTCCTATCATGATAGAAATACGCACGATGACGAAATTGTAAGGGATTCCAGAAAGAAGAAAACCCAGAGTGCGGAAAAAGCAGCTCAGCATATTACAGAGCCATTTAGCACAGATATTTTAAAAATGAAGTATAGAAAAGCAACTACGGAGATCAGAAACAAAGCAGACTATGCTTCGTATGAGGATAAGCTGACGGGCAACGAGAAAAATATCTGCAATGATATTTTCACATACACGGCTAAGATCCTGACAAACACCAACAAGTGTGACCAAGCGGAGGAAACGCTGGATTCTTTAAACAGAATCATTCATGACAATGCCGGGCTGAAAACATGGACCTGGGACTGTGTGTAAAATTTACGGAGATGTTTGAAAAAGCAACCGAAAGGAAGTCTGCACAGTATTATCGCACGGTTGTTTATAATGATACGATTGAAAACAGTGCTTTGATCATCGCGGCCGGCAAGCAGAAGCTCGCATCGTTGGATCCGGCTGGAGTGTTCAAGTTCGATATGTCTGTCTTTGAGGATGCATAAGTATTATTTGGCAGCAGCTGCAACATGCAGGCTGCTGCTTTTTGCTGTAAAGAAAAAACAAAGATTATAAGTGATAAATAAATACAAACCGAGAGCAGCAACAAGAATTGAAAGATATGTTGACTCTGTCATACTGTCGAGAAACTCTTGTAGGGGCGAGCATTGCTCGCCCGTGCCCGTTTGCCTTGTAAGCAAACTATCCCAGAAGATGCGTTGCTGCAGTAAGTTTACGGGCGACAAATGGTCGCCCCTACACATGCAATAAGGCAAGAAGGTAATTCTTTTGGCGGTCTGGACTCTGTTTCGTACTGTGAAGCACGGTGTGAGTGTGTAAAGAAACAGCCTATACGAATGCAGATATATTAAAGAACAGCAACAAGAATTGATAGACTTGAAATATTGTTATGGCAGGATGATACCCGGAAAAGAGAATTGACTTTACTTATATCTATGTTATAATTGAAATCACAATAAGCAGCAAAAGATGGCTGCAACTATTTTGTGGTGAGGTATAGGCTTCAACATATTCAGCCACTGAAGTATGATAAAATCGTACAACCGGAAATGGCAAAAAGAAATGGGAAATCGATTACAAGAGAATCACAGAATGATAATTCACAGCAACAAGAATTGACGGACACATCCACAAATAACAGTCTTTACAGAAATGAGGAATTGCTCAATGTCTGCAAAAATTATTACAATTGCCATTGAAAAGGGAGGCACAGGCAAAACCGTAACAGCCTCCAATCTTACCTACCTGATGGGCGATGAAGGAAAAAGGTCCTTTGCGTGGATACTGATCCGCAGGGAAATCTCACCAAAGCACTCAGCGGCGGCTTGAGCATCACAAGCGATGAATTCTACGGCAAGGCACTCTATAATCTTTTCGACGGGTTCCTGTATCATAGCAAGACGCGAGACTTTATTGTGGAAACGCAGTATGAAAATGTGGATATGATCCCGTGCGATGCGCAGACGCCGCGAATCAATAAGCGCATTGAACTGCTGATTGGCGATGCAGAGCGCCTGAAGGACGGAGACCCGAGGAAAGTTTCCGGTATGGGGGATTTTCTGTACTATTTCCTCAATCAGGTACGTGATGAGTACGATTACATTCTTATTGACACACAGCCTACGCGGGACAGCTTGTTGCTTTCCAATGCAATCTATGCAGCGGATTATATCCTGATTCCAGCCGGCTGTGAGGATAACTCCGAAGAATCGGCATTTCGCCTTTATTATGAATGCAATAAGATGAAGCAAAGCTCCACTTCTCACCTGATGGGTGCCGGTGTGTTGTTGGTGAATGTAGACAAAAGCGCAGCAACAGACAAGAAGATTCAGGAGCATTTTAAGGAAGAACTCGGCACATCGCTGTTCAGCGTTGCAATTCCCACAAGCAAGACGGTGAAAACATCCATTTCCCGCTTTTTGCCTGTGTGCTATATGGCAAAAACGCAGCCTGTGGCAAAAGCCTATGTGAAAGCCTACGAAGAGTTGAAAAAGCGTCTGGAGGTGAAATGATATGGGAATGAAAAGCCCCGCCAAAAAGAAGGAAATCGTAAAACGTTCCCGCCCGACGGATGCAGAGCTTGGCAAAATTGATTCCAATAATGGCGATGCAGGAAAAATTATCAGTGATCTGACCGCAGGGCATAAAAGCATTGAATACGAAGCACGGGATATTGCACTGTACGATATTCGCGTAAATGCGGACAACGAAATCTTCCGGCAGGCAGATACCCAAGAGGATATTGTGCAGCTGGCGGAGGATATTCAGCGCAACGGCCTGATGCATAATTTGGTGGTGTTTCCGCAGGAAGAAAATGGGAAAACAGTGTATGTCCTTCTCTCCGGTGAGCGCCGCTACCGCGCGATGGAGTACCTCGAAAAGAGAGGAGACGCCACCTGGAACACCATCAAAAACTGCAATGTGATCACAACCAGTCTTTCGGAAAATGAAAAAAAGGTGCTTTTATACAGTGCGAACCTGCAGGTTCGCGGCGGCTTTGCGGATGAACAGATCCGCCGCAAGGCCGTTGCAGAATTTGTGGTCTGCCTTCAGAACGAGCCGTTCAATATGACGGAAAAGGATGCTAAACAGGCAATTAAGGAAGTGAGTGCAACCACAGCCAAGCAGATCGACCGTGATTTCCGCATTGAGGAAAAGCTGGACAAAGAGCTGCTTCGCCTTTTGGATAACAAGTTCCTGACCCGCATGGAGTGTGAAGGCTATATCACGCTGGAGCCGGAGGTGCAGCATAAAATTGCGCAGTGCTATCTGTTGCTGAGCGCGGTTGATGTGAGCAACTGTGACACCGATGCCCGGGAGCGTCTGCTGCAGGAATGCAACAGCGTACATTATGACTTTATACGGGCTATTGACAGAGCCAGAAAAACCAACGAGCCGGATGAGCGGGACGAGCGCCTGGAGACCGCGTTTGCGGAGTGTGAAAACGCAATCCGCCTGCTGCAGAACAGGGTAGGGGAGTACCGTACCGCCGTCAGTCGGCATGATACGGAGAAGGCTGAAGAAATCGCAAAGGATGTGGCCAGAGATCAGGAGGCAAAGCGCGTCGAGAAAAAGGAGCAAAAGAGCGAGTCTGAAAGCGCGACCTTTGTGGAAAAGACGATCCAGCCTGTTGCCAATAAGATTTTTAAGAAAATGAGTTCAACCAGCTATAAGCGCGGCGTCAGAAAGATGTCTCAGGAGCGCCGTGATAATGATGTTGCGATCCTGAATGAACTGATCGAGCAGGCGCAAAGCTCCGGGATTTGATTGAAGCCTCAAAGTAAGTCAGGGTAGGGAGGAGACACTGTCCCGGTAACAAAGGCAACACCGCACAATTCCCGCCTTACGGCTTAAGCACCGCTCCGGCGGCTGCGGCACGGCATCTGCGTTGCCAAAATGCTCGATAATACACAAAGTATTATCTGCGCTTTTGGCTTAGCAGCTGCCGCACCTCGCTCGCCGTATCGGCACTTAGAATTATGCGGTATTGCCCAAAGGGTGATGCGAATGAAAGAAGAAAAAGTTAAGGTCAACCTTCGGGTAGGGCTCCTGATTCGGGAGACGCTTGTGGATGAGGCTGCTGTGGAGGATATCCGCGTAGGCACCCTGGCCAATCGGCTGCTCCAGTCCGAGATGGATAAGGTCATGAAGGTCGGTGCTGACAACTGCCTGATCATGAACAGCAGGGAATATCTGGCCAGCGAAGCAGAAATCGAGCAGAACAGGGCGGCCTACTATCTGTTTCCAGAAACAAAGGTTGTCAGCCGGTTTATGCTACGCAGTTGGATGACAAGATCTATCCACAAATATCTTTTTACTTTTTGAAAGAGCAGATGGATGCGCTGGAAAAGCTGGTACGAAAGCAGCGGATACCGCAAACGATCCGAAACGGTGCGGTGCACTCCTATCGGTATGTTATCGCCGGTATGTTGCTGAATCATCCGCTTTGCCGTGCGCTGGGAGCATCCGCAAATAATGATTGAACCCAAAGCCCACAGCCGCCGCTGTGGGTGTTTTTTTGTCTGCCGCTGCCTGCAGCAAAACGCGCTGCAGAGGCGTCCACTCACGCGCTCTGAGAGAGGGACGCGCTGAAGACGGTAAACAAAAAGCCCCACCCGCAAATGCGGGCAGGGGAGAAGGGAGACGCAGCCTTGAAAAAATATAGGGGCGGCACACAGAATTATGCGGTGTTGCCTTAGAGCCAGGTACCCTTCCGCAGGTACTGCGGTCAGCATTTTGGTTTCGCCTTCCTTACAATTTGTTTCTATAGAGGGAAAATTTTGCTTGCTTTTGGGTTGCGGTGCTATTATACTTTGTGACATAGAATGTGTAAAAAGTATTTACCGCATTATGACTATGTAATTTTGGTATGAATGAGGCTGTGCTATGTATGTCGATTGGGAATACTACAAGATTTTTTACTTTGTCGCAAAATACCGCAATTTTACCAAGGCGGCCCGCGTGCTGGGCAGCAACCAGCCCAACATCACACATACGATGAACAAGCTGGAGGATCAGCTGCACTGTGTGCTGTTTATCCGCTCCAACCGGGGTGTGACGCTGACGCCGGAGGGGGAGATGCTCTATACCCGTATTTCCTCGGCTGCTGTGCAGATACAGGATGCCGAGGAGGAGCTGAGCGCCAGCGCGACCTTTGAGCATGGTGCAATCAGTATCAGCGCAACCGAGACGGCGCTGAACATCTACCTGTCGGAACGGCTGCGGGACTTCCATGCGCAGTATCCCGGTATCCGGCTGCGGATCTCCAACATTCAACGCCGCAGGCGATTCAGGCTGTGAAAAACGGCGAGGTCGATTTTGCTGTTGTGACGACCCCCACCGGCGCAGAGGGGGAGCTGAAAAAGTTGATTTGATGCCGTTCAACGAAATCCTGGTCGGCGGGAAAACCTTCACGGCGCTGGCAAGCCGGATGCTCTCGCTGCAGGAGCTTGACGCCTATCCGCTGATCATGCTGGGGAACGAGAGCATGAGCCGCCTGTTTTACCGGCAGTTTTTCCTTGAGTATAGCGCAGACCTGAAGCCGGATATTGAGGCGGCCACCACAGACCAGATGATGACGCTGGTAAAGAGTGAGCTTGGCCTTGCCTTTGTGCCGGAGCCGATGGCCCGCAGCAGCCTGCAGCGCCGCAGCATTGTGCAGCTGACCCTGCGGGAGGCGATTCCGCAGCGCTCAGTAAGTCTGGTTTATGACCGGCACCGTCCGCTGAATACGGCGGCCCGGGAATTTCAAAAGCAGCTGCTGAATGCGGCCAGACAGGAAAAAGCATAATAACGAATGTGC
>ENA-OQIR01001084-OQIR01001084.1-human-gut-metagenome-genome-assembly--contig:-NODE-1084-length-10166-cov-2.034764_pt1 | contig 10166 bp, 13 predicted proteins | sample MGYA00242580_ERZ504745 | MGnify/ENA primary metagenome ERZ504745 (study PRJEB26092, sample SAMD00036214) | human gut metagenome | host: Homo sapiens | study: EMG produced TPA metagenomics assembly of... | reverse complement strand
TGCCTTCAAATTTCCACCACCTCTTGCAACGTAGCCAGTTCACGGGTTTCCACTACATCGGCATACTTCAGTGTGAGCGTAGCTCCCCGAAAGCAGTGTGGTAGATATATTCTCCTTCAGTTCGACCCTAAACGTCACAGGTTGCCATAACTGATAGGCCAGCAAGAAGAAAGCCACTATCACCACAGGCAGCAAACAAAGCAGTACAAAACGTCTAGTACGCGGTAAGTCTACAGGATTGGGACGTATGAAACCTTCATTTCCAGTTGCGTTAACTGATAGTTAAAATAAGCTCATTTTTATTTATTTTCCATCATTTGACCTATATACGCAAATCGCTGTATTATAGTGTATTTTAGCAAATTTTCTCTCCAAATAATTTGCATCGTTTTCCGATAATCTCTATTTTTGTATGCAAATCGTATGCACATATATTTGCATACAGACCAAGTAAAGAACCATCAAAAACGGCAGATTATGTACAAGTATTCAAAGGACGGAATTTCGGTGCTGTCGGTACTGGACGCACGCAGGGCGAAGAAAAGCGGCTTGTTCCCCGTGAAGATACAAGTCATACACAACCGCAGGCAGAAATACTATTCCACGGGGCAGGAGCTGTCAAAGGAGGATTGGGCGAACCTTGCGGAAAGCAAGAGCCGCAGGCTCACGGAGGCACGCTCGAACATAGAGAACAGCTTCTCAATCATCAAGGGGCAGGTGGAGGCACTCGCCGAGCGTGGCGATTTCGCGTTTGATCTTTTGAGTGTCCGGCTGGGCAGATGCTCCACCGCGACAGTGAACGCCGCGATAAAGGCGAAGACGGAAGAGTTGAAACGTAACGGGCAGGCGGGTACGTACCGCAGCTATCATGCACTGCTGACGGCGGTGGAGGAGTTTGCAGGGAAAGACATTCCGTTTTCTGCCGTCACGGTGGACTGGCTGAACCGCTGCGGAAGATTCTGGACGGGCCAAAAGAAAAGCAAGTCCACGCTCAGCGTCTATTTCAAGATGCTCAAGGCGATAATGAACCGGGCAAAGGCGGACGGCATAATAAAGGAGGCGCACTTCCCGTTCGGCAGGAACAGGTTCGAGATACCCTCAGCCGAGGGCAGGAAGCTGGCACTCACACTGGAGCAGATAAAGAGGCTCGTCACCTATACCGACGGAAGGGAGGAAACCGAGCTTTACCGGGACATGTGGTTCTTCTCCTACCTCTGCAACGGCATCAACTTCCGGGACATGCTCTATCTTACTTACGGAAACATCGTGGGAGGTGAAATCTGTTTTGTCAGGGCAAAAACGATGAATACTTCCAAGCAAGTGCGTACCATACGTGCGGTGCTCACCCCCGAGATGCGGAAATCATGGACCGCTGGGGTAACCCCGACGACGGAAACCCCGGCACGCTCATCTTCAAGTTCGCCACGGGGAAGGAGGACGGCTTCGCCACCAAGCACCTTGTCGATACGGTCATACAGAAATGCAACAAGGTATTGGGTAGGATAGCCGAGGCGGTGGGTCTGCCCCCCGTGACCACGTATTCGGCCCGGCACTCGTTCGCCACCGTGCTCAAGCGCAGCGGGACGAATATCTCCTACATATCCGAAAGTCTGGGCACTCCAACCTTGCCATAACGGAGAACTACCTTGCCAGTTTCGAGCGGGACGAACGGATGAGGAACGCGCAGTTACTTACCAAATTCGACTGACCATGCCAAGAAAGAAGACCAGAGAGATAAAGATACGGCACCTCAAATGTTTCGGTGCCATATGGGAGGAGCTTTCCGGACATCCCGGGCTTGCCGGATATGAGATAACGGAGGCCGTGATACGCGTACAGGAGCGGGTACGGCCCACCATAAACAATGTGGAGGCGGTCATCGAACGCATAAGGTTCAGCCATGCCACCCGCAAGTACAAATACCCCGTCATCCTCGGCAGGGAGATGATAGGCCAGAGTGTACTGGCAAAGATGGCGGGCGTGAGCCGCCAGAGCATAGCCCGGTGGGAGGAGCTGGGCTTCATATCGCGCTCCGACATCGGGATACCGGGAGAGAAATATTTCGTAATAGAAGAAGTCATTTCCCAACTCGGAAAGTTAAAGGATGTGAAATAATAGTGCATTCCGAATCACTTGACATATGTGTGCAAAACGGTGCCATTGGAAGATTATATCCGCCTATGGCACCGTTTCCCTTTTTACCCGCCCCACGCAGTGTCACCAAAAGTCATGAAACGTCCATAAAAGTCATATCCGTGTTAAGTTATTTGCGGTTCGATATTCGCTTTCCTTTATTCTTCCTTTGCGCCACAACCGGTTGGAACGGCTGTGACGACAGCCATAGTACAAACACCCAAAAAGAAAGGAAGAAAATGAACCAGATCATTCTTACCACGCCCGAGGAACTCCGGGCAATCGTGAGCGAGAGCGTCTCGCAGACACTGGCAGGGCTCACCCTGCCGAAGGACGAACCGACAACCTCACGCCGGATGCGGCTGTGGGGGTGCTCGAACAGCACGGGTTCCTGATTTCAAAGGCCCGCCTCTACAAGCTGACCGCCAAGGGGGATGTGCCGTTCCGCAAGTACGGGAACAAGCTGCTGTTCTCCCGCAGAGCTGCTGTCATGGGCTGAAAGCCTCGCAAGACGTGTGAACGACAAGGGCGAGGCGGCACTCGCCATCGCCAGAAGCGCAAACCGAAAACTCCGCAGCCATGGAAAGTAACGAGCGTATGGAAGAAGTGACCCGTGAGAACGCCATCATCATCTGGCAGGCCTCACGGCTGAGCATCGGCATGAAATGTGAGAAGGCTCCCGAGATACTGAAGGCGAACGGCACTGTCGTCGGCACGCTGGGCAATTTCAGCGCGTCCATCGGCAAGGCGAAAAGCAAGAAGACGTTCAACGTCTCTGCCATCGTCGCGGCGGCGTTGAAGAACGGCACGGTACTGCTGTATTCGGCGGAACTGCCCAAGGACAAGCGGAAAATCCTCTACGTTGATACCGAACAGAGCCCGTACCATTGTCTCAAAGTGATGGAACGCATCCTGCGCATGGCAGGCCTGCGACCGACCGGGACAGCGAGCACCTCGAATTTCTCGCCCTGCGCAAGTACACCCCGAAAGAACGCATCGCGGCTGTGGAGCAGGCCATCTACAATACCCCGGAACTGGGACTTGTCGTGATAGACGGCATCCGCGACATGGTGTACGACATCAACAGCCCCGGCGAATCCACACGCATCATCTCCAAGCTGATGCAGTGGACGGACGACCGCCAGATACATATCCACACAATACTGCACCAGAACAAGGGTGACGAGAACGCGCGCGGGCACATCGGCACGGAACTGAACAACAAGGCCGAGACGGTGCTGCTGGTGGAGAAGGACAAGGGCGACGCCGACATCAGTCGGGTATCGGCCATGCACATCCGGGCGATGGACTTCGAGCCGTTCGCCTTCCGCATCAATGACAGGGCACTTCCCGAACTGGTGGAGAACTATACCCCGCAGGGGAGGAAAGCCGGAAGACCGCAGCAGGAGCCGTTCGACGCGTACAGGCACATCACGGAGCAACAGCACCGCATCGCGCTGGAGGCGGCATTCGCACTGAAAAGCGAATACGGCTACAAGGAACTGGAGGACGCGCTGATAAATGCCTATGCCTCCGTCGGCGTGAGACTGAACCACCACAAGGCGGTATCGCTCATCATCACGTTGCGCAACAAGCGGATGATAGTGCAGGAGAACGGCAGGAAATACACCTTCATGCCCGATTTCCATTATTAAACCGGATGCGGAGAAACGCTTCACTTTATTCACGGTGCCTATATATAAGGGAAAAGCGAAGCGGTGCGCGGACATCACGCAACCGCTTCACTTAATACCCGTATCCTATATATACGAGCATTTAAGTGAAGCCATGTATATGCCGTACCTTATATAAGAAGGTGCGGGCGAAAAAACAAAAACAGTCATTCATTCAAACACTCACACGTATGGACATTCAGACAGCGAAACAAATCAGCATAGCCGAATACCTGCACAGTCTGGGGTACTCACCCGTAAGACGGCAGGGCGGCAACCTATGGTACAAGTCACCGTTGAGGGAGGAAACCGAGGCCTCGTTCAAGGTGAACACCGAACGTAATCTCTGGTATGACTTTGCCACCGGGAAAGGCGGCAACATCATCGCACTAGCGGCGGAACTCTACGCATCCGACCATGTGCCCTACCTTCTGGAAATGATAGCAAGGCAGGCACGCACGTGCGCCCCGTCTCCTTCTCTTTTGGCGGGCAGACATTATCACAACCAAGTTTCCGGCAGTTGGAAGTAATGCCGCTTTCTTCCCCCGCCTTATTCTCCTATCTGCGGGAAAGGGGGATAAATACGGAACTGGCAAAAAGAGAATGCAGGGAGGTGCACTATCTGACCGACGGCAAACCCTACTTTGCCGTCGGTTTTCCCAACCGTTCGGGAGGCTACGAGATACGCAACAAGTTCTTCAAGGGCTGCATAGCCCCGAAAGACATCACTCACATACGGCAAACGGAACCGGGGGAAACCTGCTGCCTCTTCGAAGGTTTCATGGACTACCTCTCCTTTCTCACGCTGCGGCAGGCGGGGCATCCCGACCGCCCCGCCCTTGACGGACAGGACTATATCGTGCTGAACTCGGTTTCCAATCTTTCCAAAGCCTGCGGCTGCTGGGGAATTATGAGCGGATACACTGCTTCCTTGACAACGACCGCGCCGGGCTGGAAGCCCTGCGCGAAATCCAAAGAGAGTACGGTTCGCGTGTCCGCGACGCATCACCTGTGTACAGCGGGTACAAGGACCTGAACGACTACCTGAACGGAAAAAAGTTGTCACAGCAGGTGAACCCGGTACAGCAGGCAAAGCAAGTACAGTGGGTGCAGCAGCCGGGCAAGAAAAAGGGGAAGGGCATCGGAATGTAACCCACGCATCCCGCAGGCTTTTTGCACAGTGAAAAGCCATAGCTCAATAGGGCGTTTTCTTCACGCAGCGCAAGCGCAGCTAAAAACGCCCTATTGAGGCGAGGGGCCGGCCCTCTGCACACCCCGTTCGCCGTGAGGCATATCCGCACGGCAGGCGGAATTGTCAAACTTAAAAAGACTTTACAATGGGATATTTCTCACTCGATTTCAGAAAAGCGAAGGGGGCATCCGACAGCCGGATGTCCGACCATATCGAGCGCAGGGTGATAGCACCGAACGTCGACCCCACGCGCACGCACCTGAACCGCGAGCTCGTCCGGATGCCCGAAGGCATCAGGGAGCGTGACGACGCGATTGCGGCCCGCATCAGCAGTGCGGGCATCAGAAGGAAAATCACCCACGACCAGGTACGCGCCATCCGTGTCATGCTCTCAGGAACACATGAGGACATGATGGAAATAGAGAAAGCCGGAAGACTGGACGACTGGTGCCGGGACAGCATGGACTGGCTGTACAGGACCTTCGGGCGGGAGAACGTGGTCTCGGCGGTGCTGCACATGGACGAGCACACGCCGCACATACATGCCACACTTGTACCGATAGTGACGGGAGAGCGCAGGAAGGCGGGGCAGAAGAAGCCGAAGGAGGAAGGGCGAACTACCGCAAGAAGCGAATGCCGTCCGGCTGTGTGCCGACGACGTGTTGAACCGTACCAAACTGATTGCCTATCACGACGACTATGCCAGAGTCATGGTGAAATACGGCCTGCAACGCGGGATAAGAGGTTCGGAAGCCCGGCATGTCTCCACCGCCCAGTATTACCGCGATTTGAGGCGGCAGACGGACGAACTGGAAGAGAACGTGCGCCAACTCCAAGCCGAGCAGGAAGAGGCGGAGAAACGGCTGGAAACGGCCAGAAAGGAAATCAACACGCAAAAGCTGGAGGCGGTCAAGGTGGAGGCAAAGACCGCCATCATGGCGAAGGTGGGTTCTCTTTTGGGCAGTGGGAAAATCAGGGAGCTGGAGGCGGACAACCGCAGCTTGCAAAACGAAATAGCCGCCCGTGAAGAGAGCATAGAGGACTTGCAGGCCAGTCTGCAACGGCAGCGGGCACAGCACGGCAGGAACTTGCCACGGTGCAGACCGACTACATCCAAAAACTGGAAAGGGAAAGGGAGCGGACGGCATATCTGCAAAAATGGACGGAGCGTGCGTGCGGCTGGTTTCCTCTTTTCGCCGACGCGATGCGCATGGAGAGGTACTGCCATTCGGCAGGCTTCACACCCGAGCAGACGGACCGGCTTTTCACGTTCCAGCCGTTGGAGTACAGCGGGAACCTTTACTCCGAGGAACACAAGAGAGCCCTCTCCGTGACAGGTGCCACTGCGCAGATGGGAATAGAGCAGGGAGAGAGAGGGAAACGCTTTGTCCTGCGCATCAACGGGAAGAACATCCTCGACTGGTTCAGGGAGCAGTTCGAGAGGCTGCTCCGACGAATACGGCCAACGATACAGCAACCGCAACGGAAAAACAAGGGATTCAAACTGTAACGATTATAAATACTTATGTGCCAACATAAAAAATGCAGGAAATATTATTGCGCTTCCTGCATTTTTCATATTTTTGCATTTGGAGAGAGCAACTCCCTCCAAGACATTTTAGAATTTGAAGAAGCGTTATGCGTATCTTGTAAATTGAAAACGTAGGAAATTTTCAAATGTAGTACAAGGGATTGCATAGTGGTTCTCACGCTATAGCGTGGGCTGCTATATCCATATCTGTACTACGGGTTTTCCTACGACCTTCAATTTAGACGTGGCATTGCAGTTCACGCTTCGTGGTTTAGTAAAGGTTCTTATGGTAACTGGGGAACAAAAAACTTGGTAATATGAAAAAAATACTATCAATTACGATGTTGCTTATGTTTTCAATAGTCGTACATGCGCAACAAGATGTTACCCAATTTCTTGGAATTCCTATTGATGGGAACAAGAAAGAAATGGTACGCAAGCTAAAAGAAAAAGGTTATCAGAATGATCCTATGTCAGAAGCTTTAGTAGGAGAATTTAATGGCGCAAACGTTAATGTTTTTGTAGTGACGAATAATAACAAAGTTTGCCGCATCATGGTAGCTGATGCCAATAATGTTGATGAACGGGCTATTCAAATAAGGTTCAATAGACTCTGCGAACAATTTGCACATAATCCCAAATATGTATCTTTACAAGACTATACAATACCCGAAGACGAAGACATCTCCTATGAAATAAGTGTTCACAAGAAACGATATGAAGCCGTTTTTTATCAACAGCCAACAGATACTGTTACCGTTAGAGAAAAATTACGATCTGTCCTATTATCCAAATATACAGAGGAGCAATTAGCAAATCCGACCGAAGAAACCCAGTCAGAGATTATAAAACTCTCGACTGAATATTTAATGGAAGATTGGTCAAAACGCCCTGTTTGGTTTATGATTTCAGACTATTATGGGAAATATTATATTACAATGTTTTATGATAACGAATACAATCGTGCAAATGGCGAAGACTTATAACAAATAATAGCAATGAATATGAATAACTTAAATCAAGGATTTTCCGTTAAGTGTGGAAAAACAACTGATAGTTTTGATGAACTAAAAATGTTATGCGAAAAAGAAGCAGATAAACTGTTGGAAACAATAGATTTTTCCTCTCAATCAATGACTTCTGTAGCTTTTTGGACAACAGATATTCCTGAACTTATCTGTGTAGGTGATTTTTTTAAAGAAAAAGGAGATAAGGTTTCTTACCATTTGGATTTTTCACAAACTACTTTATAGCATTTATTACATTTGAAAATTTAAAAGTAGCCATTTTTTTGATTGTACGAAAAAATGGCTACTTTTAAATTTACAGAGAGTTATGTGACAGCATTGCATTACAGATCGCAGAAAATGGAACGGTTGCCAATTCGTTACTTCATACTACTCAAATACTCTGCTAAATGTTTATTCCTCAAATGATTGTATCAAAATCGCTGAAAATCTAAAATAATATTATTACTTTTAATCAATACACATTTTATTCACATTAGTACAAACGGAAGAAAATAGTGCTAAAAAGGGCTTACTATTTTTCATTTCAAAATTCGTATTTTTGCGTATTTGCTTTCTTGAATCCGGTGTTTTTGTATGCAAATCGTATGTATACATATAAATAAGTTTGATTAAATTGTTTTGTAAAATATTGATTATTAATATGTTAGATTATAAATTTAAACGTTTTATATTTAACATTGTGTTAACCTGCCATTAACCACGTAAGGAAAAAAGTCTCCCTACTTTTGTTTCGTCAAAGTTAAAGAAAATATTAAAAACAAATAGATATGAAAAAGCAAAATTTTATCATCACATCGCTATTTTTATTTTGGGTTATAGGAACAACCACTGCACAAACCATTACCGGAAAGGTTACAAACATCCATGCACAAGCCATTGACGGTGCAACCGTCATCCTACAAACCATTGATTCTACTTTTGTGGACGCCGTAATCACAGATACCACCGGTTACTTCAGGTTCAACCGGCAACCAGCATCTTATCGGCTGATTTTCCAACACATCATGTACGAAACCCTCTTATTGACAACTACAGGAGAAGACGCAGGCACGATTACCCTGAAAAGTAAAGATTATGCTTTGGACGAAGTTATCGTCAAAGGGGAACGCCCTCTTGTAAAAGTGGAAGAAGGAAAATTATCGTATGATCTGTCACAACTCACCACACATAGAATTGTGAACAATGCTTATGAAATCCTTCAGCAATTACCCGGTGTACAGGAAATAAACGGCAACCTTTCATTAGCAGGCACACACAATCTGAACATTATTTTAAACGGAAGGCCCACAACAATGAGTCACGAACAGTTGACCATTTTATTAAAAACACTCCGGCTTCACGTGTAGAAAAGGCAGAAATTATGTATAGCACACCGCCGCAATATCATGTAAGAGGTGCTGCCATCAACTTACTTTTGAAAAGTTACCGTCCTGAAGAAAGTGGGTTGCAAGGAGAAGTTAACGCCGGATATCTATACAATTACAGAAGTGGCACACAAGGAGGAATCAGCCTGCTTTACACCACTCCTAAATGGAATATAGACTTGCTATATAATACCCATTATGAACAAAACAGACAAACAACAGATACGTACTCACATCACACCTTAAAAAATAATATATATGATATCTGTCAACACAATGATATTGACAGGAAAGGAATAACACATTATGTACGAACAGGCGCTGAATATAAATTCAATGATAATGCTCATATCAATCTAGCTATACTGGTGTCTTCAACCCTAACAACGATAATCATTCATATTCCGACGGGAACATCACAACCGCAGACAACCGGACAAAAAGGAGACTCGAATGCACAATATCGCTTTTAGATTATCTCTCTAGCTTCGGTATGAAAGCTGGAATAAACTATACCTCCTACCATTCCGAAAGTCATCAGCAATTCACCAACAAAGACAACAAGAACCAAACAAGCGAATTTCACACGACTAGCGGACAAACAATAGACCGCTGGAAAATATACGTAGACCAGTCACACACACTACCACGAGAGTGGACCTTGAACTATGGCACCTCTTTGACTTATGCCAGTGACCATAATACTCAGTTCTATCATACCCAAAACGGAACAGACATGAGCGAACTCAATACAAACAATCGTTATAATGAATATACATATGACTTCTACGTCGGATTCAGCAAAAACATGGGAGAACATTTGTCTTTCAGCGCGTCCATAACCGGAGAATATTACAAAACGGCCCGTTATCATGCATGGGCGGCTTATCCTACAACCGAATTAACATACGTAATGACCCCAGCACATATTCTACAACTTTCATTCACATCAGATAAGACCTATCCCAGCTACTGGGATCTGAGCGAAAGTACCGGCTATATAAGTGGTTATGAAGAAGTACAAGGCAATCCAATGTTAAAGCCATCCACCGATTATTCCGCAAATCTGAATTATATTTTTAAGAACAAGTATATCTTCAGCCTGGCTTATGATTATCAACCCGATTTATTTCAGCAACTAGCCTATCAAAGCACAGAACGCCTGGCTTTGATTTACAAAACCTTAAACTGGGATTATCAGCAAAGTTTCTCAGCCACGACTATCATTCCCTTCAAAATCGG
>ENA-OQIR01001083-OQIR01001083.1-human-gut-metagenome-genome-assembly--contig:-NODE-1083-length-10168-cov-3.263121_pt1 | contig 10168 bp, 12 predicted proteins | sample MGYA00242580_ERZ504745 | MGnify/ENA primary metagenome ERZ504745 (study PRJEB26092, sample SAMD00036214) | human gut metagenome | host: Homo sapiens | study: EMG produced TPA metagenomics assembly of... | reverse complement strand
CACCTTTTGTAGTACTTTCGTTTCTCGCGACCGTCGGAGCCAGTCACGATTCGGGGTGTCCGGCAAGGGGTGGCAGGGTTTCGGGCACCGGAATCGGCAGATAGGCGAACAGCGTCCATTCGCCGTCGCGCAGCGTTGTCTCGAGTTTGCCGCCATGCGATTCGAGCTGTTTGCCGAAATACGCGAGGCCGTGGCCTCCTGGACGCATGCCCTCCGTCGGGAAGGCTCTTTCCTGGTTGATCTGCGTGATTTCGACGGCGTTCGGCTTGAGTATCACCGACAGGTCGGCTTTGCTGCCGGACTGGGCATGACGCGCGATGTTGGCGTAGGTCTCGCGAAGCAGATCATTGGCGATTCCGGCCAGGCTCGGGGAGGCGCTTGGCGCACCGCCCGCCACATGGAGGATCGAGGTGATGTCGAAGCCGAGCGCGCGTAGACGCCGGTCGCCGTCGGCCATCGTGGCTTTGAGCAGGTCGGAGAAGGCCTTGCCGTCCGCATCCTCCTCAAGGACGGTGACGTCCATATCCAGTTCGTCGATGACGCGATGCACGTTGGTCAGGGCGGACAGGATGTAATCGTTGACCTGCGTCCATTTGTCGAGCTCATCGCGTCTTTCGTCCGCGTTCTTGCCGTCGTCACCATCCGTCGAGGCGCTGCCATCGCCATCGTCTCCGCCGGACAATGCATCGATGCGACGTTGCGCGACGAAAGCCGCGGCGGACAGATCTCCCGTCACGGCGTCGTGTATGGCTTCCGCGATGTGGTTGCGGCTTTCCATCTCCCGTAATCGCGTCTTCGCCTGCTCCGCCTCCGCGCGGCTGGCGGTCATGGTCGCGTTCCATCGCAAACCGCATCCGAGCATCAGTACCAGGCTGACCATGGCGATGATGGCCACGGGATTGCTGTTGCTCGTGCCGAGGACCAGTTGACGGAACAGCTGGTCGCCTATGGAATAAGCGAGCAGCAGCAGCGCCACAAGGTTGTTGGTTTCGTAGGCGAGCATGCCGAACGTGTAGAGGATTCCCGGCAGCGAATTGACGTCGGCTCCGGGTATGAGCCAAGGTCCCGACTGGCTCATGATCAGAAACAGCAGCGACATCGATTTCGGAAAGAACGGTGACAGCAGCAGCACCGCGATTTCGATGATGGTCCAGACGATCGCCGCGGGATTGTCGGTCGGGGCGAGCAGCAGGCAGAACAGGATCCACCATACGGTGATGACCACGATGGTTATGCGGATCGGATGCCAGAGTTTCGGATGGTCGGCACGCATATGGTTGTGCCAGGAGCGGAAGGCGCTTACGGGTCTGGGTTTTGTGGGTTCAGCGTGCATGCGATCTCACCCACAATGCCACTGCCTGGCGTGCGTCTTGCAGTTCAGCTTCTTGAGAATGCCCTGCATATGCTTGCGCACGGTGCTTTCGGAGATGTCCAGTCGTTCGGCGATCTCCCTGTCCAGCATGCCGTCGGCGCACAGGGAGATGATTTGCTCCTCGCGCACGGTGAGCCGCGGTGAGGTCTCCTCCTCGCGTCTGATGCGCACGTTGGCCAGGGCGGGAGGTTCGAATCCCTCCATAACGTTGCCTCCACAGAGCCGCTCGATGGCCTTCGCCAGCTGATCGGAATCCTCCTTGCCGATCAGTCCCTGCGCTCCGGCTTCCATCAGCCTGCTACGGTAGCTGTTGATGGAGAAGCTGGTGATGCCCAGAATCGGCAAATGCCTGTCCATGAGACGGATCCGATGGCAGATGGCCGGCCCCTGCAAGCCCTCCATGGACATGTCCAATACAAGCAGGTTGAGATTGTCGTCGTTCCTCTGGCAACGTTCGATCGCTTCGTCGCCGGAAGTGGCCGTCCACACCACGTAGGCCGTGGGGACCTTCGCTTCGATGAGAAGGCTCAGCGATTCCAACGCGCGCGGATCGTTGTCGACCAGCGCCACACGGTGGACTTTGGGTATGGGAGCTGCGGATTTCGTGGGATTCATCGCATGGCTCACTTTCCACACAGCCAGTAAAGCGGCGGCGGGCAGTCGATGATGGCGGATGCGGTTCCCCTCGCCGCGTCGGCGAAGATGGCAGCCTTCCCGTTGGAAGGGGCCATCGTTCCGGCTGGCTGCATGGTGCAGAGCATGACGAATGACACACACAATGACATGATTTTCATACCGACATTGTACGGGGGAGCGCGTCCACGAGTGAGGAGGCGCGTTCGATCCGTGGAGCCGAAGCGTGGGGCTCTGAAGGCTGTTCATGTGGGATTCGTATGATGAAAGCATGACTCTTAGGCTGCTCGACGAGGTGAATTACGACGCCGAAATGGAAAGCAAGGTGCTGCCCGCGCTGGACGCCTGCATGACGGAAGGATGGATGGATCCAGCCACCGTTGACTGGAACGGCGACGCGCTGCCCAAACTGGACGAACCCGGCCGGTTGCACTATTGCTGTTACGACGCGGCCAAATTCGATGCGCTGCGTGAGGACGGCGCTTCGGGCGTGTTCCGTGGCGTGGTGGTCATCTCGCATGGATTCACCGAATTCGCGCGAAAATACAGCGAGATGGCATGGTACTTCCTGCTGTCCGGCTATTCCGTATGCATCCTCGAACACCGCGGGCACGGCCATTCCGCACACGACGTGAGCAATCCCAGCCTGGTGTGGATCGACGATTGGCGTCGGTACGTGGCCGATTTCGCAGCCTTCGCCGACACTGTGGGCCGCGAATACGCGTGCGGCGAGCCACTGAACCTGTACTGCCATTCGATGGGCGGCGGCATCGGCGCGGCGTGATGGAACACTATCCGAGCCTGTTCGACAAGGCCGTGCTGTCCGCACCCATGATCGCCCCCGTCGTCGGTATGCCGACATGGATCGCACGCATCGCTACAGGCGCGTTGTGCGGCTTGGGATTCGGCAAAGCGCGCGTATTCGGTCACACCGATTTTTCCCCCGAACTCGATCTCGACGAGCATAAGGCGCGTCCGAGGCGCGCGTTCGCTGGTTCCACAAGCAGCGCGTCGACGACGTGGCATGCCAGACCAACGCGGCCACCTTCGAATGGGCGCATCAGGCGATGGCATTGTCTCGAGCCGTACTCAAACCGGACATGTGCGGTGCGATCGAAACTCCGACGCTGCTGTTCCAAGCGGGCCGTGACGTCTGGGTCCTGAACGGTCCGCAGGACGATTTCGTGGAACGCGTGCGCGAAGGCGGCGGATCAATCGAAAAAATACGGTACGGCAAGTCGTTGCACGAGATCTTCTCCATGCCGAACACGGTGGTCGGACCGTATGTGAACAAGATTCTCGACTTCCTCAGCGCGCCCGCGGACAGTCTGTGAGCGGCTGCCACTGCAGGCGTGTACGGTGTGCGATGAGCGAACAGTGAAGGGGAAGGAGCCGCAGTGGCGGAAAAACGTTCGAACGCACGCCGAAAGACCTGATTATCGGCATTGCGATGACCCTGTGCGGCGGCGTGCTGTGGGGCGTCAACGCCACCGTCTCCAAAATCCTCATGGGCACGTACCACGCCTCGCCGCTGTGGATCGCATGCGTGCGCGAACTGGCAGCCGGCGTGCTTTTCCTCACCTGCTCGGCCATCATGACACCGAAACTGCTTACCGGCGCGCTACGCGATCGCAAATCATATCCGCGGCTGCTGGCCACCGCCATCATATGCGTGCTGCTGGTGCAGGTCGCCTACCTCGAATCGATCAACTGGACCAACTCCGGCACCGCGACCGTGCTGCAAAGCCTGAACCTGCTGTTCGTCTTGGGGGTCGTATGCCTGCGCGGGCGGCGACTGCCCGGCGTACGGGAAGGCATCGGCGTGGCGCTCGCCTTCGCGGGAACCGTGCTGATTGCGACCGGCGGCGATTTCACCACGCTGAAACTGCCGTTGGTCGGCCTGATTTGGGGCGCTATCAACGCGGCGTCCACGGCGGCCATGGTGTTTCTTCCGGTCAAGCTCATCGAACGTTGGGGCAACTTCACCGTTAATGGCATCGCGTTCCTGATTTCCGGGCTTGTGCTGCTGCCGTTCGTGCGGCCGTGGGCTACGGCGCCGCAGTTGGATTGGCTGGGTGTGGGACTGATGGCGTTCACCGTGATCGGCGGCACATTCGGCGCGTTCTGGCTGTACATGGCCGGCGTGGTGCGCGTCGGTTCGATGCGTGCCACCATGCTCGGCACCGGCGAACCGGTGATGGCCACGATTTCCGCGGTGGCATGGACGGACGCGGTGTTCGAACCGACCGATTTGGTTGGATTCGTGATGATTCTCATCATGGTGTTTTTGGTGCGTTAAGTGCCGTGACGGGCGTTGCTTTTCGGGCGGCGGCGTGCGGACAAACAAAAAAGCCGGACATCCACTTACGGGCGTCCGGCTTCGCTTTGCTTAGCGATTACCGTGACTTACGACGTGCGAATATGACGTACGGCAGCTGGAAAATCAGCCTTCAATCGCAATCTGATGCTTGGTCTCAACCTGCTGCTGCGCTTCGGGCTTCGGCATTTCCAGGCACAGGGTGCCGTCCTTGTAGCTGGCGTGAATGTCGGAATCCTTCACGTCCTCGCCAACGTAGAAGCTACGAGAGCAAGAGCCGGCGTAGCGTTCGCGACGCAGCAGCGGCCGTTGTCGTCCTTGTCCTCGTGCGAGCTGTTGCGATGCGCGGAAACGGTCAGATAGCCGTTCTGCAGGTCCAGCGAAATGTCGTCCTTCTTGAAGCCAGGCATGTCGATGTCGACCATGTAGCCCTTGTCGGTCTCACGCACATCGGTGCTCATCATGCCTGCGGACATGTTCGGATCGCATGCGGCTGCGCGGTCCATGTTGCGCCAACCCTCGAAGAACGGATCGTCGAACAGATCGGAGAACATCGTGTCATTCATCAAAGCCGGAAACATTGCCATAATCGGTACTCCTTAAGCAAATGCGCGTTCTGTGCGCGGAGTAATGCGGCTTGGCAGCCGGCCGTGCGATTATCGCTGCGGCGTCACCATCCAGCGAGATCGGCGACCGGGTTCGTTGCCGCATCCGGAACCCTCCCGGGCTCCTGACCTTGACCTTTCACTTCACCCAACTCTTCCGTGTCCTGCTCATTCCGCGGTTATGCTCACAGTGAAATACCGGGAAATGCTTGCGATTGCGTGCGCGGAAAAGTCGTACGGCGAATTTCGTTTTTCTTCAGAATCGGACGCATGGGATTGGTCTGCAATGCGTTACGTATCTGTTTTTCCAACCGGTCACGTGAAGTGTGGTTTTGGGTGGCTATGTGTTCGATTCTGCGAATTGGTTATTCGGATTGTGTTTTCTGGAGAATCGGACATTTGTGGTGCTGGTTTTGGGTTTGGATGTCCGTTTGTCTGTTTCTGCTGAGATAGCTGGGCTTTCGGCGCATTTTTAGTACTTTTTTGTCACATTTCATACGTTTTGGATAAAGCAAAAGGGCTGGAATCGTTGGATTCCAGCCCTTTTCGGCCCGTGCGAGCGGGGGAGTTGAACCCCCACGAGCATACACTCACTGCCACCTGAAGACAGCGCGTCTACCATTCCGCCACGCTCGCAGACAATCGACTAATTTACACCTTTACTATCTGTGGCACAAATCGGCGTGTCGCACCGCCGTATTCGCAAAGCGAATGCACAAAGCGGTGCGACGCGAGGAGGGAGGAGGCCCTGTGGACCTCCAGACGATGGAGCCATCCTTTGTTCAAAAAGCCGCGTTTGCGTAGCAAATGCTCAAGCCCCGCGACTTCCATCCAGCTCCTCTGGCTCAGCCCTTCGAACCGTTCTCGTAGAACTTCGCGAGTGTCTCGTCACGGAATTCGTTGAAATAGCCACCGTCGATTGATTCGCGGATATCGTCGAGCAGCTTCACGAAGAAGTGCTCGTTGTGAATCGTGGCCAACGTGAAACCGTTGAATTCGCGGGCGCGCAACGCATGGTCCACGTAGGCGCGCGTGTAGTGCGTGCAGGTGTAGCAATCGCAACCCTCTTCAAGCGGACTGAAATCGTGCTTGAACTGCGCGCGCTTGATGTTGTAACGGCCGTGGCGCGTGAAAATCGCGCCGTTGCGGCCGCAGCGGGCCGGGGCCACACAGTCGAACGTATCGCCGCCGTTCTCCACGCAGGCGAAGATGTCGTCGACCGCGGCGATGCCGAGCACATGTCGCGGACGCTTTCCGGCATCGCATCGCAGATCCAGGCGCACGTGTCGCCGATGATGCGCTTTTCGATCGCACCGCCGATGCCGACGCCATCGAAATCGAGCGAGGCGATCTGCTCGGCCGCATGCCGGCGCAGATCCTCGTAATTCGCGCCTGCACCACGCCATACAGCGCCTGATACGGCTTGCCAAGACGCTCTTCGGTGAGCCGCTTGTGCTCGGCTACGCAGCGTTGCGCCCAACGGTAGGTGCGTTCCACGGAACGTTCCTGGTAGCCGCGGGTGTTCATCAGCGTGGTCAGCTCGTCGAAAGCGAACATGATGTCGGCGCCGATCTTGTGCTGGATGCCCATGGAGATTTCGGCGGAGAACCGGTGCAGCGAGCCGTTGAGCGGCGACTTGAACGTCACACCGTCCTCGTCCACGAACGCGAGCCGCTCCTTGCCTTCCGCGATCACGTCGTCCGATTTCATGCCGGTGACGTCCATGGCGAGCGTCTTCTTGAAGCCCGCGCCGAGTGACAGCACCTGGAATCCGCCGGAATCGGTGAACGTCGGACCGTTCCAGTTCATGAATTTGGCGAGTCCGCCGGCTTCGTCGAGCACCTGTTCTCCGGGTCGTTCATACAGGTGGAACGCGTTGGACAGCAGGCATTGCGCGCCAAGATCCTTCATGGTTTCGGGCAGCACGGCCTTCATCGCGGCCTGCGTGGCCACCGGCACGAACGCCGGGGTGTGGATGTCGCGTGGGGGGTGTGGATGATGCCGGTGCGTCCGTATCGCGCGCCGCCGCGGCCTTGCCATCGGCCGCATCTGGCAGGCGGGTTTCTGCTCGAAGTAGAACGCGTCGCGGCGGCCGGGCTTGCCGGGTTCCGCGCCGCGGGGATGCTCAATAAGGTTTTCGGTCGATGCCGCGCTGGTCGTGTTGCCTGCTGCGTCGTGCGTTGCGCGGGCTGCCGTGTTGGCCGCTGAGGTCTCGTGCGCCACCGCGCCGGTCTGTGGTTCGTTCAAGCTTGTCATGCTCTCAACTGTATGCGATAGCGCCGATTGCCGCGGTGGCGCCATCGGCGGTCGACGGTGGCATCGTATGGAGCAAACTGCCAAGCGATTCGATTGCTACTTTCAACAAACATTCAGGAAACTTCCAGAGCAGGTATCTTTACTCTTAGATAGCAGTTCGAGCGGCACGATTGCTGATCATGTTGAATGCCGCGAGACGAATAAGGAGCAACAATGGCTGAAGATAATAGCGATCAGAACATCGCCCAGCCGCAGGATGGCACGCAGCAGACCGCGCCGCAGACGCCGAGCGAGAACGTCGCCGACGAAGCACAGACTTCCGTTACCGAACCGATTGCAGTGCCGAACGCGGGCGAGCAGCCCACCACCGCCCTTCCTACCGTGGACGCGGCGGATGGCACGGCAGGCAATACCGCTGACGATACGCCGGATTATGCTTCCGCTGCCGGTGAACGCACGGTGATCAACAACGCGACGCAGGATGCGCCGACCGAACAGTACCGTCCGGCGCCCGAATACGGCGCGTACGGTCCGGTGCCGACGCCGCCGGCTGGCGATGCCAGCGGCCAGACCGCCCAGCAACCGCAGTACGGCGCGCAGCAGCAGGGTCAGCCGCAGGACAACCGTTCGTCGTTCTTCGGCGCTTTCGGCAACCCGTATACGACCGGCAATCAGCGGAACAATGGCAATCCGTTCGGCAATCCGTTTGGCGGCTCGTCCGCGCAGAACGGCGCGCAGCAGAACAATCAGCAGCAGCCGCAGTACGGCGCGAACATGCCCCTGCGGGACCGGGCAACCGCAATCCGTTCGGCGCTCCGGGGCAGGGCTTCCCGAACCAGACGAACCAGACGCCGGTCGTCACCAAGCAGAAGTCCGGCATGACCAGCCATGTGGTCACCGCCGTTGTGGCCGCACTGGTGTCCGGCGCGCTGTGCCTCGCGTCGGCTTCACCGCGATCACCAACGGTTGGGTGCATGTGCCGACCTCCAGCTCGCTGTCCGACGTCAAGTCCAACACGTCCGGTTCCGGTTCCGCCAAGGCGAAGTCCGGTACGGCGGTCGATTGGACGCGGTGGCCAAGGAAGTGTCCGATTCCGTGGTGGCCATCGACGTGGCGACCAGCGACGGCGAAGCCAAGGGCTCCGGCGTGGTGATCAGCGACAAGGCTATATCGCCACCAATAACCACGTGATTTCCGGCGCGCAGCAGATTCAGGTGACGCTCGCCAGCGGCGCCGTCTATTCCGCGAAGGTGGTCGGCACCGACACCACCACCGATTTGGCCGTGATCAAGCTCGACAATCCGCCGAGCGATCTGAAAGTCGCGGAATTCGCCGATTCCGACAATCTCGCCGTCGGCGAGGCCGTCATGGCGATCGGCAATCCGCTCGGCTACGACGACACCGCCACCACCGGCATCGTGTCCGCGCTCAACCGCCCGGTGACCGTGACCGATGACGACAACAACGCCATCGTCACCAACGCCGTGCAGATCGACGCGGCCATCAACCGGGCAACTCCGGTGGTCCGACCTTTAATGCGGCTGGTCAGGTGATCGGCATCAATTCGTCCATCGCCTCCACCGCAAGCTCGTCCGGTACTGCCGGTTCGATTGGTATTGGCTTCGCCATCCCGTCGAACCTTGTCAAGCGCGTGGCCAACGAAATCATCGACAATGGTTCCGTGAGGCATGTGGTGCTTGGCATCACCATCAAGAGCTCCTCGGTGGAAGCGGACGGTGTGACCCGCGGCTGCGCCAGGTGCAGGCCGTGATACTTCCGAGTCGGTGCCACCCGCCACCTTCGGTAGTTTACGGGGCGGCCGCACGGTTACTTTAAACGGGATGTCTGCCCGAATCTTTTGGATGGGTTGGGTTATCTTGACGAAATCATCATACATCGCTTGCGAGACAGCTATTCCGACGGGAGGTTCCGGCCCACCGTCACGGTTGAATACGTTGACAATCTTCGGCAACTCCTGCTGATGTTTCTTGCAATAAGCTTTCGAGCCTAACAGCCCGAACTCTTCTCCGGCAAAGGCGATGAAGAGGATGGTTCTCTTGGGTTTGGCTCCCGACAATGCAGCATACGGGCCGCTTCCATCATGGGAGCAATCCCTGTGCCACAGTCGATGCCGCCTGTACCCGTATCAAAGGCATCTAAGTGTCCGCAGACGATGACTTGCTCGTCCGGGTACTTGCTACCCCGTATCGATGCCACCACGTTGTGATATTTAATTGGTCCGAGTTTGAAATGATTGCGGATATCGAACTCCAGCAGGAAGTCTTCCCGCCGTTCTTTTACCATCTGAGCAATGATGTCGAATTGATGCCGGTCGAGCTTGATGTCAGGAACTTCCGGCAGGTTGTCCGAACGTCATGCTGTCAATCATCTTCCGGTCATAGAGCGCGCGGATGGGTACCTCTGATGACTGAATGAATCCTAAGGCACCGGCTTCAACCATCTCATGGTAGTAAAGCGCCGGGAATTCCTTATAAGGAATCATCTTGTTGTTTTCACCTTTCTCTCTGTTTCTTTTTCGGAGTTCGGCATTCTTCTGGTCGATTTCCTTATTTTCCTGTTTGATAGCCTGACGAATAGAATCAGCCTGTGCCGTCCGGTCGATGGGCCAGCCGTTGTTTGTGCCGGAAATCAGTACCCAGGCTCCTTTTAATTTGAGTTTGATGCGTTCGAATTCCTGGTCGGTACGGGGCTCCATCAAAACGTGGCCACGCTGTACCCCTTTCGTTCCGGAAGTATACGAAGGAGTGGCGAATGAGGGTCATTCCATGGTCGTGGCTCAACAACTTTCCAAACCAAGGCCCGCGGTTAAAACCGACAGAGAGTTCGCCGGCTTCTTCCAGCTGAGCGTCCAGCCCCCACTTTTGTATTCGTGTATCATCATTCGGCAGCATTCTCATACGCATCCGACCCGATGGGCGTCCGCCAAAGCGGTTAGTCAGTATATCCAGCTGGTGTGTGGCCTGA
>ENA-OQIR01001082-OQIR01001082.1-human-gut-metagenome-genome-assembly--contig:-NODE-1082-length-10178-cov-1.884290_pt1 | contig 10178 bp, 14 predicted proteins | sample MGYA00242580_ERZ504745 | MGnify/ENA primary metagenome ERZ504745 (study PRJEB26092, sample SAMD00036214) | human gut metagenome | host: Homo sapiens | study: EMG produced TPA metagenomics assembly of... | reverse complement strand
TGTTTTCGGCGGGAAAGAAGAAAAATCCGTATACTAAGAGTTTGACCGATTACCTAATCCGCTGACTGTTTAACGGCCGTTCCAAGAGAGCCGGAGAGAACTATGTAAAGAGTTTACACACAAACATTTCATTATCCGAAGCAACTGGTATATGGAAAAGGCGGAAACAATTTTGTAAACCGTGTGCTGGAGACAGCAGAAAAAGGCCAGGCACTTTCCGTTGCTTCTGATCAGTTCGGATCACCGACCAGTGCCAAAGATCTGGCAAGAATGATCCTGTATCTTATCGATACCAACGAATATGGAACTTATCACGTAACCTGCAGCGGTGTATGCAACCGTTATGAGTTTGCAACAGAGATCCTTCGCCTTGCAGGAAAGGAAATCGAACTGAGATCCGTGCCGACAGAGCAGTCAGATCTTTCTTCTGTCAGACCGCCTTATGCCGTCCTTGATAATTTTATCCTCCGTATTATTGAAGTGTACGACATGCCGGACTGGAAAGCATCACTGAAAGAATATATGGATGAAAGAACGGAGGACTAGGATGAAAGAAAAAAATATAAAAGAGAAAACACAGCAGAAAAAGAAAATGGGTCTTACCACGAAGATCTTTGTGGCGCTGATCGCAGGTGCGATACTGGGAATCATTCTCTGTTACCTGGTTCCTGACAGCAGCTTCAAGAAAGATGTGATCGTGGAGGGAATCCTTTATGTGATCGGACAGGGATTTATCCGTCTGATGAAAATGCTGGTTGTACCGCTGGTATTCTGTTCCCTTGTCTGCGGAAGTATGTCCATCGGTGATACCAAGAAGCTTGGAACCGTAGGTGTGAGAACACTGGTATTTTATCTGGCGACTACAGCTCTGGCTGTTTCTGTTGCTCTGACTGTGGGTAATCTGATCAATCCGGGTGTGGGACTCGATATGAGCTCTATTCAGTCCTCAGCTTCCTCTGTGGAGACTATGGAGCTACCTCTCTTACAGATACTATCCTGAATATCATCCCGGACAATCCGATCAATTCCCTGGCAAGCGGAACCATGCTTCAGGTTATCGTATTTGCCTGATCGTGGGTGTGATCCTTGCGAAATGGGAGAGCGTGCAGAGACAGTAGCGAACTTTTCAGCCAGTTCAATGACATCATGATGGAGATGACCATGATGATCATGGCACTTGCACCGATCGGTGTATTCTGTCTCATCAGCAGAACCTTTGCAAACATCGGTTTCAGCGCATTTATCCCGCTGGCAAAATATATGATCGGTGTTCTCCTTGCACTGGCGATCCAGTGCTTCGGCGTATACCAGATCCTGCTGAAGATATTCACAGGACTGAATCCGATAAAATTCATCAAGAAATTTTTCCCGGTTATGGCATTTGCATTCTCAACAGCTACATCCAATGCCACGATCCCGATGTCCATTGATACTCTGTCCAAGAAAGTGGGTGTTTCCAAGAAGATTTCTTCATTTACCATTCCTCTTGGAGCTACCATCAATATGGACGGTACCTCTATCATGCAGGGTGTTGCCGTAGTATTTGCGGCACAGGCCTTCGGTATCCACTTAAGTCCGATGGATTATGTGACAGTTATCGGAACTGCAACCCTTGCTTCCGTAGGAACTGCCGGTGTACCAAGTGTTGGTCTTGTTACCCTGACCATGGTATTTAACTCTGTAGGACTTCCGGTTGAGGCAATTGGTCTGATCATGGGTATTGACCGTATCCTGGATATGACCAGAACAGCGGTTAACATTACCGGTGATGCAGTCTGCACAACCATCGTTGCACACCAGAACGGTGCACTGGATAAAAAAGTGTTCAACGAATCAAACTAAATATCCGGTTCAAAAAAAGATCCGACTGTCGGGTGAGATAAAAAACGAAAAACGGCTGTACATATCGTAAGAACGATATGTGCGGCCGTTTTTTACTGAATCAGGTAAGTCCCTGCTTATTCCTGTTCCAGAACTCCCATGACAGAGGGCAGTTCCAGTTGCTGATAGGTGTGCAGGATCTTTTCCAGCTCAAAGATGGCAGGGTAAGAAACTTATTCTTGTGATAGACCAGCTTGAATTTCCGGTTCCATTCCCCTGCTTCGTTGCAGAAAACCCGGACTGAACGGTGACGGATCTCATGAGGCATAAGACGGATGGACATAACAGAGAGCATCTGGTTATACAGCACTGCGTTCAGCAGTGCCTGCGGACTGTTGGCTTCCCAGGCAGTCCGGATCTTCAGATCATGGCGAAGGGTGTAATCCTCAAAAAGCTGTCTGGTACCGCTTCCATATTCCCGGACTGCAAATTTCTGGTTGTTCAGCTCCTGGACATGAATGCGTCCTCTGCGGTAAAACGGGTGTTTTTTTCCGGCGGCAAGGACCAGACAGTCGTCGATGATGGGAAGAACGACAAGATCCGGAGAATGGATCTCACCTTCTACCACAGCAGCGTCCAGCTCAGAACGCAGAAGCTTTTGCTCGATATTTTGCGTGTTGGTGACAAAGGAGTAAACGTCAAGGTCCGGTATTTTTTTCTGCAGATCCAGGATAATGGATGGGGTCAGGCACGTTCCCACAGTGAGGGTGGAGCCCAGCTTCAGAGTGGAAGACTGTCCCTGGTTCTGCATCAGCTCTTCCAGCTGCTGAAACTGGCGGATCATTTCACGGGCATGGGGAAGAAGAAGCTTTCCCCGTTCTGTGAGATAAAGCTTTTTTCCCAGACGCTCAAAGAGAAGGCCGTTATAATGAGCTTCCAGCTCCCGGATGGCCTGACTGACTGTTGGCTGGGAAAGATAAAGATGTTTGGCAGCAGCACTCATGGAGCCCTGTTCCGCAACGGCAACAAAAACAGTGAGATGGCGGATGGTCATGTGGAATCTCCTTTTATTATAAATTAATATATAGGTAAAAACTATCATTTTATAAAATAATATCATTTTTCAAATACATCTTCAAGTGGTATAGTAGGAGGTACGTGAAAACGATTTCAACAGGTGTTACTGTTCAGGAGTAAACAGTAACTTCAACATTGCAAAATACAGGCAAAGATACCGTGGGAAAGTATCGGAATGCCAGTGAGACCAGGAGGAGGAAATATGTCAGCATTAACTGTAAGCAAAGATGAAGAAAAAAGACTGAAGGGTCAGGGATTTTTAAATAACCGGGGAACCGATGAATTTTCCGCACGGGTGATCACCGTAAACGGAAAGGTGACAGCGGCACAGCACAGATGTATGGCGGAAGCAGCGGAGAAATTCGGCAACGGAAATCTTACCTACACGACCAGACTCTCCGTGGAGATCCAGGGAATCCCATATGAAAAGATCGAAGAGTTTCAGGAATTTATTGCGAAGGAAGGTCTGGAGACAGGAGGAACAGGAGCAAAGGTCCGGCCTGTAGTATCCTGCAAGGGAACCACTTGCCAGTATGGACTTCTGGATTCCTATGCAATTTCAGAAGAAATTTTCCGAAGATTCTATAAAGCTACCGTCAGGTTGCGCTGCCGCATAAATTTAAGATCGCAGTAGGCGGATGCCCGAATAACTGTGTGAAGCCAAATCTGAATGATGTGGGAATCATCGGACAGAGGATCCCACATTTTGATATTGAAGCCTGCAAAGGATGTAAGAAATGTGCTATTGAAGCAGCATGTCCGAATAAAGTTGCAAGGTCGTTGACGGGAAACTGCACATTGATGAGGAGCTTTGCAGACACTGCGGAAGGTGTGTGGGAAAATGTCCGTTCCATTCCATCCCGGATGGTACCTACGGATTCAAGATCTATATCGGCGGACGCTGGGGAAAGAAAATTTCTCATGGAAAGGCCCTGAATCGGATCTTTACGTCAGAGGAAGAGGCACTGGATGTTATTGAGAAGGCAATCCTGCTTTTTAAGGACCAGGGATTAAAGGGAGAACGTTTTGCTGAGACTATAGAACGAATTGGGTTTGAAAATGCAGAAAAACAATTATTGGAAAAAAATCTTCTGGAAAGAAAAATGGAAATTTTGTCCAAATAGAGATATAAAAAACTACCTATTATATAAGCTGTCTGAAACTGAAAAAATACAAGTAATAATATAAAATTTTTTTATCTCATTTATATAAATTTTTATTATATCATAATACTTACAAAAACTAAGTGAAAATTCTATTTGAAATATGCAAAATAATGTGATAAAGTATTAACAATACATGAACGGAGGTAAAAAGAGTGGAAAACTACATGTATTTGGTGCCGGTGGCAGCAGTACTGGCACTTCTGTTCGCAGCATACCTTGCAGCAAAGGTCAGCAAACAGGATGCAGGAACAGACAGAATGAAGGAGATCGCAGGTGCGATCGCAGAAGGTGCCCGCGCCTTCTTAACAGCAGAGTACAAGATCCTGGTTATTTTTGTAGCCGTACTTTTTGTACTGATCGGAATCGGAGTTGGAAGCTGGGTAACAGCAATCTGCTTCGTAGTAGGTGCTCTGTTTTCAACAATCGCAGGATACTGCGGTATGACTGTTGCAACAAAGGCTAATGTAAGAACAGCAAATGCAGCAAAAGAGGGAGGAATGAACAAGGCTCTTTCCATTGCATTCTCCGGCGGTGCTGTTATGGGTATGTGTGTTGCAGGTCTTGGCGCACTGGGTGTCAGCGTTGTGTATATCATCACAAAGAACGTTGACGTACTTTCCGGATTCAGCCTTGGTGCTTCTTCCATCGCACTGTTTGCGCGTGTTGGTGGTGGAATCTATACAAAGGCAGCTGACGTAGGAGCTGACCTTGTAGGTAAGGTTGAGGCAGGAATCCCGGAGGATGACCCTCGTAACCCGGCTGTTATCGCGGATAACGTAGGTGATAACGTAGGTGATGTTGCCGGTATGGGTGCAGACCTTTTTGAGTCCTATGTAGGATCTCTGGTATCTGCTTACACTTGGTGCGGTAGCCGGAGCAGTTTCCGGTGTTCTCTATCCGCTGGCTATTGCAGGATGTGGACTGATCGCATCCATCATTGCAACATTCTTTGTAAAAGGTGATGATAATTCCAATCCGCAGAAAGCCCTCACAAGAGGAAGCTATGTATCTGCAGCACTTGTTATCATTGTGTCCCTGATCCTCAGCAAGACTCTCTTCGGAGACATGAAAGCAGCCATTGCTGTGATCGCAGGTCTTGTTGTCGGTGTCATCATCGGAAACATTACGGAGTATTACACATCTGCAGATTACAAACCGGTTCAGGGAATCGGCGAGCAGTCTGAGACAGGTGCAGCTACAACTATCATCAGTGGTATCGCAGTAGGTATGAAATCTACAGCATTCCCGATCCTGCTGATCTGTGTTGGAATTTTTGTAGCATACGGTGTGGATGGATTATACGGAATCGCTCTTGCAGCGGTTGGTATGCTTTCCACAACAGGAATCACAGTTGCCGTTGACGCATATGGACCTATCGCTGACAATGCCGGTGGTATTGCAGAGATGTCAGGTCTGGATGAGTCAGTTCGTGAGATCACAGATAAGCTTGACTCTGTAGGTAACACAACAGCAGCTATGGGTAAAGGCTTCGCGATCGGTTCTGCAGCTCTTACAGCACTTGCATTGTTTGTATCTTATGCGAATGCGGTAAATCTGGATGCGATCAATATCCTTGCTCCTCGTGTTACGATCGGTATCTTTATCGGTGGTATGCTTACATTCCTCTTCTCAGCATTCACAATGGAATCCGTTTCCAAGGCTGCTTACAAGATGATCGAGGAAGTAAGACGCCAGTTCCGTGAGAAACCGGGTATCATGAAGGGTACTGAGAAACCGGATTACAAATCATGCGTTGCGATCTCCACAACAGCAGCTCTTCACGAGATGATGCTTCCTGGAATCATGGCGGTCGTTGTTCCGGTTATCGTAGGTGTTGTTCTTGGCGTTGAGGCTCTTGGCGGACTTCTTTCCGGTGCTCTTGTAACAGGTGTACTGATGGCAATCTTCATGTCCAACGCAGGTGGTGCATGGGATAATGCAAAGAAATATATTGAGACAGGTCATCACGGCGGAAAAGGCAGCGAGGCGCACAAAGCAGCCGTTGTCGGCGATACAGTCGGCGATCCGTTCAAAGATACATCAGGACCTTCCATTAACATCCTGATCAAGCTTATGACTATTGTATCACTGGTATTTGCTCCTCTGTTCTTATCCATCGGAGGACTTCTGTAAACATCATTTCAGAAAAACAGTAAACCCATATTATATAAAAAAGCTCTTTGCAGAAATCTGCAGGGAGCTTTTTTTGATGCGACAGACGGCGGATCTGTACGGATATGGTATTGTGTCATACTTATGATCCGGTTTACGGATTTTTTGCCCGTGCAGCCTGTTCGATCAGTGTCTGGTTTACTTCATCCTCGTAGGTCCGCATCTGCACCTGCATAGGCGTGGGATCGTCGCTTAGCCGCAGCTGTCCGAAATGATTAAAGAAGATCAGTACGCCAAGGCCGATCCCGATGGAGTAGGAAATCTCCAGAATGGTAAAGCCGGAGGAGCTTTTTCCCGTGACAAGAGTGTAAAACTGGTTAAAAAGGCTGCCCATATCTACGTCATTATTAAAGGTCATAATGGAAAAAGCGGCACCGAAAAAGGAAACCAGGCATACAAAAAGGATTTTTATATACCGGAAAAGCTTCCCCTTAGCGGTGCTGATGCGGTAGGTGATGATAAATCCGTTTCACCGATGGGAGAAATATCAATGGAGGGTTCCAGCTTCCGGATCTTTTTCAGAAGATCTGATACAGACATCACATAGCGTCCGGGCTTTTCCGCATCCAGAACAATTACAGGCATGACCCGCAGGCGATTGAGGATTTTGGGATCACTCATGGAAAGTGCAGCAATATCCTGAAGATATACATGTGGGGTGGTGACTTCAATGTTCTGATCCAGCTGCAGATAAAGAGTATCACTCATGAGAAAAACTCCTTTCCCGAAATATTATTTCTTCATTTTTGGACGGAAGAAGAGACTGGCCAGATAAGAGAAGATCAGGGCGGAGGAAACTCCGGCAGCACAGGCAGTGAAGCCTCCTGTAAAAAGCCCAAGAATGCCGTCTTCTTCAATGGCTTTTTTCATACCCTCCCATAATACATGGCCGAAACCGATCAGCGGGACGGAGGCCCCGGCACCTGCAAAATCCACCAGCGGCCGGTAGATGCCAACGGCACTTAACAGGGCGCCGCTGCATACCAGAAGTACCATCACACGGCCAGGCATCAGCTTTGTCTTGTCCAGAAGGATCTGGATCAGGCACAGATAAGGCCGCCGAACCAGAATGCGTTAAAGTAGTCCATGCTCATACCTCCATATGCTCGATGACAACTCCGTGGGCAATACCCGGAATACTGTCACCTTCGTTAAAGCTTACTTTGGAAAGAAGCGCTCCTGTTGGTACAAAAAGGATCCGCTTCCATTCTCCGGATACGATCTTCGGAAGGATATAGGAGGCAAGGACTACAGCAGAACAGCCGCAGCCGCTTCCTCCTGCGTGAGTGTCCTGAGAAGGATCGTCATAGATCAGGATACCGCAGTCTTTATGAATGGGAGAAAGCCGGATATTTTGTTCCTCCAGAAGATCCAGGAGAATTTTCTGCCCGATGATTCCCAGATCCCCGGTAAAGACGGCATCATAATCCGAAGGCGTCCGACCGAAATCCGAAAGCTCCGTGCAATGGTATCACAGGCTGCAGGAGCCATACAGCCTCCCATGTTCATGGGATCCCTGAGACCGTAATCCATCACACGGCCGGCAGTAAGGCCGGTGATAGCAGCACAGCCTTTGCCGGAGCGCAGAGGTGCTTTTTCTCCGGGAGGAGATGTACTTAGGATACAGGCCCCGCTTCCGGTTACTGTCCAGGTGGCAGAAAACGGCCGCTGGTTCCCGTATCCCAGAGGAAAACGAAATTCTTTTTCCGCACTTGCGAAATGGCTGGAGGTGGCACATAAGACCCGTGTGCCGAATCCGGCGGTCAGAGCAAGGGAGCCGAGAGACAGTGCTTCCCCTATGGTAGAGCAGGCGCCGTAAAGTCCGTAAAAGGGAATTCCAAGTCCGGCGGAGCCGAAACAGGTGGCTGCTGTCTGAGCGAGAAGATCTCCGGCGAACATCAGATGGATATCTTCGGAGCTCAGTTTGGCTTTGCTTATGGCTTGAGTGGCAGTTTCTTTCTGCAGCGTGCTTTCCGCAGCTTCCCAGGTGTCACAGCCAAACATGGGATCTTCACAGACCAGGTCAAAAAGATCTCCAAGAGGACCGTCCGCCTCTTTCTGACTGACGATGGATGCGGCGCTTTCGATATACAGAGGCTGTGAAAAGGCAATGCTGGCTGCGCCAAGTCTGAGATTTTTGCTCATGATATCACCTCCAGGATCTTCAGGATATAATAGATCACACCCAGTCCCCAGGCGCTTAAGATGCCGTAGAGAATCACAGGACCTGCAATAGTAAAAATCTTGCACCCTATGCCGAAAACCTGTCCTTCTGCCCGGAACTCAATGGCGGATGCGGCCACTGAGTTGGCAAACCCGGTAATGGGAACAAGACTTCCAGCACCACCGAATTTGCCGATTTTGGGATAAATACCAAAGCCTGTGAGAATGACGCTTAAGAGAATGAGAAGGACAGAACACCAGGTTCTGGAATCAGAAGCATCTGCACCGAGAGCCTGCGCTGTGTTGACGATAACCTGTCCGAGAAGACAGATCAGTCCGCCTGTGAGAAAAGCTTTTGCCATATTCAGCGGCAGACTGTGGGTGGGAGTAAGCTGCTTGACATATTGTTCATATTTTTTTTCGTTGATATTTTGCATATGGAAAATCCTTTCGTGAGATGGTAGAGTGACAGTAAGAATTACATCCAACCCATGGCATAATAAAACAGGGAACCCAGGATTTTTCCGGCAGCAATGGAAATTATTACCGGAGAAAGCCCCTGAGAGAGCTTCAGCCGTCTGGCAAAGACGGGAAAGACTTTTGCAATCTCTGCCAGTGCAAGGATCCAGCCGCCCAGGAAAATTCCGAAAAATACTCCGCAGACAGCCAGGAAAAAAGGCCCCAGCGGAATTCTGATCGGAAACAGGGTGACGACGGTTCCGGCAACTGTTCCCAGAAGTGTCAGATCTTCATAAAGAAAAATCTGGTCAGCTGTATGCGTGATACCTGCATAGCGGGGAACAATGGAAAGGCCGATCAGCAGTCCGGAGACACCTCCTGCAACGATGATCCCGGCACAGAAACCGATAAAGCACAGAATCAGCTGTTGAAGCATGGACAGAACCTCCTTGTAGGATTGTATGGGAATAGTATGAGAAAATATAAATTTTTTATGCGAAAATCTTAAAAAACAAGAATATCTGTACATTTACGGACAGAGATAGTATAATAAAAAGGAATATGGACAGCGGCGGACAGGCGCTGTCTTTCTCAATCAAAAGAAAAAACAGTGTCAGGAGGACGGATATGCAGGATGCTTTTTCACGTATGGAATTGCTCGTTGGAAATACAGGTGTAAAAAAACTCAGCAGGGCGAAAATTGCAGTATTCGGTCTTGGCGGAGCCGGATCACAGGTGGCAGAGTCACTTGCGCGCTGTGGTGTGGGGAGTCTGACACTGATCGATCATGAAAGATCACATTGACGAATATCGGAAGCCAGGTGCTGGCACTTCATTCTACTCTGGGAATGAGCAAGGTAGAGGCGGCCAAGAAGAGAATCCGGGATATTGATGAGAATATTTTGGTGCATACCTACGAAACCTTTTATAATGAGGAGACTGCGGGAATGTTTGAGCTGCGTTCCTTTGATTATATTGTGGATACAATGGGAACACTGTCGTCAAAACTGCTTCTGATCAGCAGAGCAAGGGAAGGACGTGTGCCTGTGATCTCCTGCCTAGACATCGGGGATAAGATAGACCCGTCCAGACTTGAGATTGCGGATATCAGCAGAACCACGGCATGTCCGGCAGCCAGGATCATAAAAAAAGAACTGCGTAAACAGGGAATACGTAAACTCAAAGTACTGTATTCCAGAGAACAACCGGCAAAAGAAAAGCTTTTCAGACGGAGCAGAACTATGGTGAAGAAGCCTGCCAAAGGAAATATTCCTTTGTGACAGGGACTGCGGGATATCTGCTGGCGGGAGAAGTTGTGCG
>ENA-OQIR01001081-OQIR01001081.1-human-gut-metagenome-genome-assembly--contig:-NODE-1081-length-10187-cov-2.653082_pt1 | contig 10187 bp, 12 predicted proteins | sample MGYA00242580_ERZ504745 | MGnify/ENA primary metagenome ERZ504745 (study PRJEB26092, sample SAMD00036214) | human gut metagenome | host: Homo sapiens | study: EMG produced TPA metagenomics assembly of... | reverse complement strand
CTCAGAAGAAAGAATAAGGAACTGTCAGACCTGCTCCTTGAAAAGACACAGGAAACCGACAAGCTCAAGGAAGATGTTCATGACCAGGCAGTCCATCTGTTTGACTCTGAAAAAGCAGAGTATTTAAAGAAGATCGAAGAGCTTCAGAAGATCGCTGATATTGCAGGAGAAGAAATGTCTCCTGAGCGGTGTGAAAAGATGTTAAATGAAGACGGGGTTTACGGGGATGTCTCTATTCTCCACGGAGCCCGCAATGACATCGTTTCCTGCTCTTATTCTGAAAATTTCGCTGTCAAAGTTGTGTTTGGTCCCATTCCGTTTGCGGATGTATGCAAAAATTAAAGAGAGTGGATACAAAGTCCCTGTCAAAATTAAACGATGAAGTGGCTGATGTAAAATTCTTTACAAAAGAAGACGGTGTTTATGCCCGTAAGTACATCAACAGAAGGATAACAGAAGAGGAACTTCGTTCTGTTCTTTCCGAACTGATCGGGTATTTTGACGATGACAAGAAGCGGAGGTAAATAACATGAGTACTTCCTATATTTTTCTGGCAGGTGCATTGTTCCTGTTCGTTATCGCCATCGTTATCCTGTTTATGGGCAAAGGGAAAAAAGACGATAAGAAAGTGGATAAGGAATTTGATGAAAACTATGCTGTGAATATCAACGAGGTTTATTTAAGGACAGGAGATGTCAGGGAAACACTGGTACAGATGCAGGATTCCTATGAAGACTATAATCCGCTCATGTCCGGTCTCCTTGGAAAAGCGATCACTTATCTGGATGGTGATTATGGGGATTACGAGACTGCGCTTGACATGATCAATGTCAACCATGATGAAACAGTCGATAAGGTTCATAAAGATATCATCTGTATGGCAGTATCAAAGAAGAAGGGGTTACCGGGCTGATGCCCGGTTTCCTGGTATTACAGGAAGCGGAAAGGAGATTTTTATGAAGAAAAACAACAGGCTTCTTATCGTGGTATTTGCAGTCCTGGCTCTTATCATAGGGGTACTGAAAGGGGTAGACTATTACAGGTACACCAAGGTTTCCAAAGAAAGAGTTTCAAGCATACAGGCAGAGTTTGTCGGGGAAACTGCCCCGTCCCAGGAACTGTCGATGTCCATGTTTGATGTGACCGTCTATACAGAGACCGGTTCTGTTTATTCCGCAAGGTCGTTTGATATTGATGAAAAAAAGCACCGGCCCATGGAGACAGTTTTGACACAAAGATTGAATATCATGGAAGCACAACTACAGTTACTGTTCCGATAACCCGCTCAAAAGTAGTACAATACAAGGTGGGTTATCCGACAAAGGAAAATGTTCTTGCAACTATCTATAACAATGGGGACCTGGAATTCACAGGTTCCGGAAACACTATGAACTTTGCTAATGGCGATACGCATGGGCTGACGAGGATTACACTTATGTGATCTTTAAAGATGAGATAACACCAACGAATGTCGACTACTGGTTTGAAGGAAACACAGCCCTGACAGGATGCGAAACCCTTCCTAAAAGCATTGAAAGCGCAAGGGGGACATTCCAGGGATGTGAAAACCTGAAAAAAACACCGTCTTTTTTTCAGTGTTCATCACTTAAGATCATTACGGACTGCTTTTCAGGTTGTACAAGTCTTGAACAATCCGATCCGCTTCCGGTAAGTGTCATGGAAGCTGATGGAGCTTTTGAGGACTGTATCAAACTTACAAAAGCCCCGGATATGACAAAAACAAATGCCCTTTCTTCCATCAATGCGATCTTTAAAGGCTGTACGAGCCTGGTAGATGCACCGGTTATCCCGGATTCCGTACTGGACATGTCTGAAGCCTTTTTGGGTGACAGCAATATCTATACGGCATCTGCGTTCCCGGAGAGCGTAGAAGATATCTCTTCTGCTTATGCAGATTGTATCAGTCTGGAAAAAGCAGCTTCCATACCGGCATCCGTGATCAATTGCGATTCCTGTTATTCAGGATGTTCCAATCTGTATGGTGAATTATCCATCAATACAAATACGGAAGATTGTGCCAACCTGCTTTCAAATGCAGTCACTTCCGGAAAGACCTTGAAATTAAAAGGCAAGAGTGGAAGGCTGTTTGAGATCCAGCAGGACAGTGGAAGCAGATATGTTACAATCAAGGATACTGAAAAAGCAGAGAAAAACGCAAAAAAACTGGAACGCCAGAATAACCAGTAAGAGGAGGGGCATACAATGAGGAATTTCTTTGCAGGATTATTTCTTCTGCTCGGAGTAGGCTGTCTTGGTGTGGCAGGGTTTAGTGCCTATCAGGACAGGGTAATCTCCCCTCAAGTGTCAAGCGCATCCAGTCCGGTCCTTTTTTCACAGGTAAGTGACATTTCAAGTTACGTGTCACTGCCTGTACTAGAAGGGATGCAGGTAGAGGAAGTCGTAGAAGAAAAAAACTATGACGATACAGAGAAAGAGATCGTCGACACACTCCTGAAAAATGCAGGGGAGTTAAAAAAGGTCAGCGAAGAGTGTACGGTTTCCATGGATTTTACAATATCCCAGAAAGGAAAATTCGTTGAGAGAAAAAAGAATTACCTTGTAGGGATTGGTAACCGCACCCTGGATCCCGATATAGAAGAAAAACTGATCGGAATGAAGCCGGGGGACTCTGCAGACCTTGGAAAAGTGGAAGAATTTTTAAAATACAAAAATAAAGAGGTTTATGTCAAGGTCAATGCCGTTTACAACATAGAGTACCCAATCACGGATGACTATATGCAGAAAAACACGGAATACAGTTCTCTTGACGATATGGTACGCGGCACGATCAATAAAGATAAGCAGCAGAACCGTACGCAGCGGAGAGAGAAGACCATGGGCGAACTGCTTGACAGGGTTTTGGAAAAAACAACTTTTGTTCCATCCCGGATTCCCTTATCGAAGAAGAACTTAAAGTATTAGATAAGGATGGGGAAAAACATACTTTCAAAGAAGCAGAACAGAGCCTGAAAAAAGTCTTCCTGATCGAGGCGGTCAACGAGAAATATAAGCTGGTATCTGCCGCGGAGATGGAAAAAAGAGCCAAAGATGTGATAGACTCATCTAATGCAGAATATTCAGAATATGAAAAGCAGAGACTGCAGTATTTAGAATGTGAAGAGGATGTGGTAAACTTCCTCTATAAGACGATCGATATTGTGGAAAAGGAGGAGTCTGCTGCAGATGAAGACGGAGGGATAGATCTTTCAGATGCCCAGATCGTTGAGTAACAGCAGTACCGCCACCTAGCGGAGATGAAAAAAAGTGAATTCGAATTCAAATTTTTCATGGTAAAAAATATGGATAGATTGATGTTAAGGCTTGCAGAATTTGTTGTAACCCAGGCCAGCACGGATTACATAGAGGTATGGAACTCCTGGATCAATACGGGGATAAATATTCCTCAGGGAGCCATGCCTACCCTGCTGGCAGTGATCAGGGAACTTGTACTGATCGATAAGGAAACATTAAAAGAAGTGATTAGGGTTGAAAAAAACCAGAATTATGGGATATATGATCCCTCGGTTTTTTATAACGGACGATAGTAACAAAAAGTCTGTTCATTGAATGACCGGTGACTTTCGCCTGTATATTTTGAATCAGAAAGGAGACTCAACATGAAAAAAGAGGATTACAAGATGGAAGAAAGAAAAGAGTACAAAAAAAATGAGAAATTACAGTCAGGAGGTGCTGGCGCAGATTATGAACTCATATAAGATAGCTGCACCTACGGGAATGATGTGCTTAAGAAGGACATGCTTGAAAAACTGTATTATTTTGGACGTTCCTATGTATACAGTGTTATGTGGGAGACTTACCCGACGATCATGAGAAATCCATTACACCGTGATGATGTGATCGATGAGATCTGGTGTGTGATCTTTGAGCAGATTGACAACTATGACTGCAGTAAATCATCTCTTACAACATTTGTTCTTCCATGGATCAGACACGTGGTTACAGAATACTGTTCCCGAAATTTTCATAAGACAACCTCATATTATGCAGATGGCATCAGGAAAGTTTCCGCAGCAATGAACTACTGCCAGGAAAAGAATATCCCTTCCAGCATCGAAACCCTGCAGAAACTGACAGGACTCAGAATCCCTACCATTAAAAAATGTATCGACCTGCTTTCCAAAAAAGATGTGGTTTCTTATGAGGTACTGAGCGAAAATGGATTTGAACAGTCATCTTCCCTCTCCTCCCCGGAAAACATTTTCTTTAAAAACGAAGAGACAGAAAGCTTTAACCACATTCTGGAAGAATCCCTGACAGAGGAAGAACTGGAGATCATGATCCTTCTTCTGCAGCCAGATAACCCGGCCAAGCTGAAAGCCAGCTACAGAGAAATCGCCCAGAAAACACATACCAACGTTCCGTATGTAAAGGACTGCATTTCCAGGGCAACCATGAAACTTAAAAACAATAAGGAACTGCTCCGTAAGTATCCGAACGTTATCAAAATGTATGATGAATCCATGGTGGGAGAATCTGCTCCTGTGCTTGACGATGGCGATCTTATTAAAGAACAATATGAGGAACTGAGCGAAGACTAATATTTTTGGGGGAGGCTTAGACAGGCTCCCTTTTTTTCGTTACAAAATACACACTTTCAAGTCCGGTATTAATATGATGAAAAGGAGGAAAGTTATGGATAAAAAGAATTTAAAGACACGTATCATGCGGGCGTCGGGGAAAGGGTGTGTGGCGGCAGTTTTTGCAGAAAGATCATCCATGGCATGTGTCCCTGCATTTATGGAATCCTGTGAAGCCGCCGGGATCAAACCGGCTGCCGGCGTGAGGATGATGGTAGAGGCTGCCGGTGTCAGGGGAGAGCTTTTATTTCTTGTAAAAGACCGGGCCGGCTACAGGGAGATCTGCCATCTGCTTTCCGATACGCTCGCAAAAGACGATCCTGTTGTCACAATGGAGATGATCGGCCAGGGACATGTGATCATCGTCCATGAAAAAACGGCCTTTTTTGATAAAATATTAATGCGGAATAAGGAGATCAAAAAGGAGATCAGGGAACTTAAGAGAAAAATGAAGGGGCTTCCAAGTGCGGGAGGGGAATCCTGGAAGGATGCTGTTGGAGAATACAACCGTCTGCAGGAAGAGGATGCCGTTGTCAGAATGTCATTAAAACAGGTCCCGGCTTCTGATTCTTATCAGCTGGATTTTTTAAATAAAAAGGCCAAAGAGATTGAGAGCAGGAAAAGAAAAGCAAAGGATATCCTTTCTGGAATCGAAAACGGAATTAAGGAGAGGGAAAAACTGACAGTCCTCCTTGAAACAAAAAACTCCATGCTGGAAGAGGACGTAACGGTATTGTTCCGTGAGGCATATGATGCACTGTCCGTCTATGGGGATATTTATATTGAAACTGATGAAAAAGGAAGAGCGTTATGCCAGATTGCAGAAAGTGACAGCCTTCCCTGTATCCGTGAGATCCGGGAAACAGATGGGATAAAATATATACCCGGAACAGCTGCGGATGTACTGGATATCATAGACCAGTGCAGCTTCCGGTATGAGCCGGAGGACTGGACTGTGGGGCGTAGCGCAGAGAAGGAGATCAAAACCGGGATTGCGCGTTTAAAAGCAGGTGGATGTACATGGACAAGTCTGTATGACACCCGGCTTGAAGCCGAAATAGAAATGCTACGGAAAACAGATACGGAAGGATATTTCCTGACAGTCTGTGATATCCTAAGGCTTGCTGAAGAGTATTATCCGTCAGATCCGTTTTATCCCGGTCTGCTGGTAAGCTATGTACTTGGTATCACGGATATCGATCCTGTCTGTAATGACATACTGACAAAACTTTCAGAAGAGACATTTGTAGCCGGGATCCATCATCCGCGGTTTATGATACGCTCTGAACTGTCCGATTCCTTATATAAAAAGATCAGGGAAAAGTATGCAGTTTCCAGAATATCAAAGGATACCATTGTGATCGGATACCCGGACATCAGGGATTATGTGCCGGTATGCAGGGACCGCATCCAGTGTGACAGGGATGAGGCAGAAAAAATGGGTTTATTCTGCATGGATCTTGAAGAACAGGAGTATCTGAGTATCTTCAAGGAGTGTATCTCTTCCATACAAGATCCCGGTATCCCCATTGATCCGGAGGTTTTTAAGAACGTGATCGCAAAGGGACACCTGAATTTTATCTGCGGATGCGAGGGTATGGAAATACAGAAACAGATCAGGCAGTCTCATCCTGAAAGTATGAGGGAGCTGGTTTCTTTTTTCAGCAGTACTTGTGAAAAAGCAGAGGCATTTTACCGGGCTTTGTTTGTATACCGGTCTGCCTATTTAAAATACCGTTTTCCCTTAAACTATATATCTGCATATATCAGTCATTTTCCGGACAAGATGAGGAGTATCAAATATGATGCTGTCTGTAAGGATCTCGTTTTTCTGGATCCGGATATCAACGTATCAGAAGCAGACTGCTTTGTGGAAAGGGACAGTATCAGGCTTGGACTGAAATCTACAGGAGTATCAGGAAAGACTGTCGAAAACATCTTGCAGGAACGCAGGGAAGGGTTCTTTTTATCCGCGGATGATCTAATGAACAGGGTAAAGCTGTCGGACAGGGAAGCAGAATGTTTAAATGATGCAGGGGTATTCCAGAATATAGGCGGACCGGTCTCTGACAGAAGTGTTCCGGTTGTAGAGGACCCCCGGAGGAGCCGGATAAGGACCTGATACCTATGGAAGGGGTTGTGCTTAAGACAGAGGAAAAGATATCGAAAGATGGAAGCATGATCGCATCCGTAAGGATGGGCACCTCTTCCGGAGAAGTTTATGCCATGTTTTTTGCAAAGGCATATGAAAAGTATGCAGGTCTTTTAAAGGCGGATGCGGAACTCAGGCTTTATGGGGAGTACGTCCAGGACAGATACGGGAATACTTTTTCTGTAAAGGAAGCCTATCCTGTTTCTGATGATGTATATTATATTTCTGCAAAAGTATATGAAGAGGCGGTTTTTTATCCATTCAGAAGAAGGTGCGGATGTCAGCTGTTTCTGATGGAACCGTCTGGAAGGCTGGTCAATACGGGCTGTTTTTATTCATCCGGATCGCTGACGTCCAGGGGGTGCGTATGATCCCCAAAATCTGATTTTTTTACTAAAATTTTTCCATATTAGCGGCAAGGCAGCGATGCTTTGCCACTTTTTTTATTTTGGAGAAAGGAGAGTGAAAGAATATGGCAATTCATAATTACGTGAGCCTTTTCGGGGTAGTCAGGACTGCACCTCAGATAAAAACAGGAATGTATGGAAGGACGGCAATGGTTGCTGTGACAGTGGTCAGAGGTGACAGAAAGGAAGACACCATGCTGCTGCGCACTTCTTTAAAATACAGCAGCCCGATCTTATTTACCCAGGATGAAGATCTGATCGATGGGATTTCCGAATGGAAGGAAAATGACGTGATCTATGCAAAAGGATTCCTTGCAACGAAGGAAGTGGAGAAGAAAGCAATCTGTCCACACTGCGGAGCGGTAAACCTGAGACGTGAGGCTTGTCAGGCTGAGAGCGTCCGGTCAGGTGGAACATGATCTATTTCTCACCGATCTTTGCAGAAAAGGTGCGTTCGTTTGAGGAACAGGGAGAAGCACATTCCTGTGTCCTGAACCGGGCAGAGATCTCCAATACCGTATTCCTGTTAGGCAACCTCACCTGTGAGCCTATTCAATGGTACGTTGAGAAAAAACCGTATACACGTTATCAGCTGGCAATCAACAGGAAGTACTGTCCAAAAGGACTGCAGGAAGTAACGGAAAGGACAGATTATCCTGGGTGTATTCCTTCGGGCAGCAGGCGGTTGATGATTATAAGGTGCTGCATACAGGGTCTTCTGTGTTTGTGGATGGAACCTACGTACACGAAAATATAAAGAAACCTATAAGTGTAAGGAATGCGGGGAAGAATTTGATGTTCCAGGCAGGACCATCGATGTCCTGTCCCATGATACGGAGTATCTGCGCGACTGTGATGTAGACAAGATCGAGTAGTCTTTTCATCTTATATCTCTTTTCTCATATTTTACTCATAAAAAAACGAAAGGAGAATCTAAGATGAACAAGTTTAAAACTGCATGGGATGACTACAATAAATCATCCTATAAGAAAAAAGTCCTTATGGATCAGGTAAGCATCCTGTCTGTAAAAAAAATCAATGACGGGGTCGTCTATTTATATGAGATCTCGCCCATGCTCTTAAGAGGATATCCATATGAGGAGGAAAAGACGTGGAAACTGTCTGATCTTCCGGGATGGGCTATCCGGATGCTTTCCATTACCGGATTTGCATTCCGTATAGAGAAAAAGCTGTACCTGGTAGACGAACTGACATTCCGTTCCCTCAATGATCTGTTTGGATGGACAAGGAATGCGTCAGAGCCTTCCATCTGGAGGGATTTCCATCTGGCGCAACTGTTTAAGGAAAGAGATTACGCGTATCTGCTTTATACAAAAAAAGATAAGTACCGTGTAGTATCAGCAATCCATAAAACAGCACTGGATAAAATTTCCGGGGATCTGTACCAGGTTGCAGAGCATTATCTGGAAGAAGGAGCAGAGGTCGTAGACTTTTTTTATAACGATATCCGTTTCCAGGTGGAGATTGCCCTTCCAAGAGAAAAAAATGGATGGAAACAGGAACTGGTTATCCGTGATTCCTGTGTGGGGCGGGAATCTCTGACCTTCATCAACGCATGGAGAAAAGAGGATGCCCTGATCTATACCGGTGTTTTAAAGCAGAAGCACCGCTCGGAAACATCCCTGGAGGAACTTATCCCGGACATCAATGAACTGATTAATTCCTGCTATAAAAAAATGGAGGTAACAGGTCTTTCTCCGAAAGAGATCCTTCAGGAAGCGTCTTCCTATGTAGGCATCAGGAAAAAAAATGCCCTGTCCTGTTTTATGGGACAATTCTTCCCGATGGATGATCCTGAACGTGCACTGGTTGCCGTCGCAAGCTTCAAAGGGGTCGGAAATGAAACCCAGGAGATTACCTACGCAAAGGTCTTGGAAACTTTTTAGGAGGTGTGGTCAATGCTTAGGATCCTCTCAAGTTCACAGCTTGAGGGGTATGTCATCAAGGGAAGGGGCGGTCCGCCGTGGGAACTTTTGGCGGGAACCGTTGCGAAGATCCAGCAGGATGGAGAAGCTCTTTTAGTCTGTATTTCGGGTTCAAACATTGAAAATGGAATGATAAAGACCAGGACTGCAAAGGTTGTTTTTGTAGATGACTATGGAGAATACCGGAAAATGTTAAAGACCAGAGTGGTTGCCTCAAAGATCCAGATCGGTTCCTATATATCCGTACTATGTAAGATTAAGGCCCAGGAGCGTATCGCTGCGGATTTTAAATATTCCGGTTTATGGAATTTTTCCGGGTACAAAGGGAAGATGAGTGTGATCATCGGAAACACGCCGTTTCTGCGGACAGCAGATGATGGGGCTCTTATTGCAGAATTTCTGGATAAGGACAGGGCACATGAAGTCCTGTATTCCAGGATCGTCCGGTTTTCAGGAGAGGAGATCAAAAAAGCTGCTTCCCTTTACATGACCGGACAAAGCCGTTCCGTATGTATCTGCGGTCCGCGGATAAGGAACATTAAGGAAAAAACAGATGAGAAAGGATTTAAAAGCAGGGACATTTCCTACTATGAATGCCGGGCTTTTGAAACTTTACCATTTTAAGAAATTTTATTCATATTGAAGTGGTAAAAATATTATTTCATTACGAAAGGAGAAAACTATGAACAAGGTTATTTTAATGGGACGTTTAACAAGAGATCCAGAGGTGAGATATTCTGCAGGTGAGAGTGGTACTGCGATTGCGAGGTATACTCTCGCAGTAGACCGTCGCTTTAAAAGAGACGGGGAAGCAACAGCAGACTTTATCAGCTGCGTATCTTTTGGACGTACAGCCGAGTTTGCTGAGAAGTATTTCCGTCAGGGACTTAAGATCATTGTTTCAGGACGCATTCAGACTGGAAGCTATACTAACAATTCTGGGCAGAAAGTCTACACTACAGATGTAGTTGTGGAAGAACAGGAATTTGCCGAAGGAAAGAACTCCTCTCAGCAGGGTGCAGGGACAGTCCCAGCCACAGCCCGCAGGGCGCGTCACAGTCCC
>ENA-OQIR01001080-OQIR01001080.1-human-gut-metagenome-genome-assembly--contig:-NODE-1080-length-10187-cov-3.746223_pt1 | contig 10187 bp, 13 predicted proteins | sample MGYA00242580_ERZ504745 | MGnify/ENA primary metagenome ERZ504745 (study PRJEB26092, sample SAMD00036214) | human gut metagenome | host: Homo sapiens | study: EMG produced TPA metagenomics assembly of... | reverse complement strand
ACGACGTTCAGGTTGCCGGCAACCTCAGCGAGGGTAACGATATCCATGATTGTTTCCTTTCTGGTTATTGCTTGACAAGAAGCAACACTTAAAAAGCCGGCGGTCAGTCGATCTCCGGATAGCTCATATTGATGTACGCGGTGGTCAGGATGGCGAAGATGTAAGCCTGCAGGCAGGCGACCAGCGCCTCGAACAGGAACATGAACATGCCAGCCGCGAAGGTGATGATGCCGAACGGCATCATCAGCTTGTTCACCACATCAACGAGGAAGAACTGCGTGGCCGAGAGGCACAACGCAAGGATCAGGTGGCCCGAAACCATGTTGGCGAACAGTCGGATCGTCAAGAGAACGGGCGGATAATCAGCAGCTCAAGCAGCTGAATCGGGGACAGCAGAATATAGATCGGGGCCGGAACGCCTTCGGGAAGATCTCGTCCCTCAGGAAGTGGCCAAGGCCCTTTTCACGGATGCCGGCAATCCAGTACTGGCAGAAGCACCACATGGCGAACACCAGAGGCAGCGTGATGGACGCGCTTGCCGCGATGTTGAAGCCCGGGATGATGCCGCACAGATTGAAGACCAGCAACGTGCAGAACACGGTGGTGATCATCGGCACATAACGCTTGCCACGCAGCTCGCCCATCACCTGATAGACGATGTTGTCGCGGACAAACTCGATCAGCCATTCGACTGCGCCTGCCAACGGCCAGGGATGAGCTTTGCACGGCTTGCCGTAATTCCGAGAACCAGCAGCATGATGACGGTCGCAAGAATACGAACGAGGATGATGCGGTTGATGGCGAACGGCGTGCCTTGAAAAACAAACGGATCGGGAAGGAAGTCATTGATGCTCGGCATCTCTGGACCATCAGCGATGGTCATGATGCCCTCTCCCAATGCACTAATCATTCACGCCTCCTGCTCTTGTGTCAGCTGTTAGTCTAGCCCAACAGCCGAGTCGAATGTGACATTCCGGTTACCAAACCAGAACATCCTTCGGGTTCTATGCTAACGCGTCCATAAACGCGTTCGCATACCAGCCCCGAATGGCTGCAAAGGATTATCAGCCCGTGGCTAGACAACATTCCGCACCGGGCGCTTTCCCCTACTACCGTATAGCGAAAACCGACGTTTCGCACGTTGCGGGGACTATTAGACACAACCACGGCCGTTGTCGATTCGGCCTATTTCACCCCCATTCACACCAAAATAGACATCGTTTGCAACACTGCTTGATAAAACGTTTTACTTAACATATCGCACCATAATATATGACGGCGAAAATGAAACGATGTCGCAGCAGGCAACAAAAACCGCACAAAAAAGCCCACGACACCGCGTAAAAGCGGCAATCGTGGGACAATCGCCAATACTTGTCAGCAGTTCGCCGATCTTCGTGAAATCAGCCGCGAATGACACCGTATCCATCGTGCGAGAATGGCGTGAACGCGTCGACACGCGGAGAACCGGGCTCGTGCCGGATCGAACGGTCGGTGCCGAGGCGCTTCTCCTCGCGCAGCTGCGGTACTTCGCTCAAATCGTATGGCGTGGTCTGATAGACCCAGTTGAGCCAGTTGCGCCACAGCAGGTTGGCGTGGGCGCGCCAGGCGAACAGCGGTTCGAGCTTCGGATCGTCGTGCGGGAAATAGTTTTCGGGGAACGGCACGTTGGTCATGCCCTTCTTCATATCCCTCTCGTATTCCTCGGCGAGCGTGTACTTGCCGTATTCCCAATGGCCGAGCGCGAACACTTCGGAGAAGTCGCGCGTGGCGATGAGCCCCGGGCCGGACTTCGGACCCCACGTGAGCACCTGCAGCTCGGGATTATGGGCGATATCACCCTCGTTGATCCCCGCCAGGCGGGAATGCGGTTGCAGGCAGATCTCGTCGAAACCGTTGGTGAGGAAGCAGTATTCGTCCTGCAGATACTGGGGAAACACGCCGAAGAGCTTCTCCGGCAGCAACTCCTTGCGCACACCGTACCGATAGTTGAGCGCGCCCATCGCACCCCAGCACAGGTACATGGTGGAGAAGACGTGGGTGGAAGCCCAGTCGAGAATCTGCTTGAACTCGTCCCAGTAGTCGACCTGCTCGAAATCGAGGTGCTCGACGGGCGCTCCCGTCACCACAAGACCGTCGTAATAGTTGTCTTTGAACGCATCGAGCGTCTCGTAGAACTTCACCAGATGGTCGGCACTCACGTGCGTGGCCTCGTGGGTGGAGGTCTTCATGAAGTCGACCTCGACCTGCAGCGGGCTCTTGGAGATCAGACGCAGCAGTTGCGTTTCGGTCTCGATCTTCTTCGGCATGAGGTTCAGGATCACCAGCTTGAGCGGACGCACACGCTGGCGCTCCGCTTCGGGCTTTTCAAGCGCGAAGATGCGCTCGGAGTCGAGAATGTCTCTGGCCGGAAGGCCGCTGGGAATCTTGATAGGCATGTTTCCTATTATGGTGCGGACCCGGATATGGCGTATTCGGCGGTTTTCATCGACGGACCGCAGCGTTATACGAAAAACGGATAACGCGTTATCGGATATGCGATTTCACTAGCAGCGCAATATGCGACACGCCGATTTGACTTATTAGCCAACATCCGTAAAGTAGTTAGAGCTGCCTCAATGAAGGCAAGCCGACGCGGGGTGGAGCAGCTCGGTAGCTCGCTGGGCTCATAACCCAGAGGTCCATGGTTCAAATCCATGCCCCGCTACCAATTGAAACCGGAAACCTTTTGGTTTCCGGTTTTTTGTTTTCCCCAGGACGTTTCGCTCCTTATTATATAAAGTCCCCATACATATCGAACGCAACCGACGCGCACAACGTATGGTCATGCCGCTGCAGCCTTCATAATCGAACATAATCGCAAATCATGTATTAAAACGCTTTACCAAAAGTATTTGAAGAAAGTACTTGTAGCCGCATCGCCGCAATCGTTACGAAAAGGGAAATCACAAAAAGAACACAACTACCTCTATAATCGGCTATATGAATGAAGCAACATCATCAAGCGCGACACCGCGCACAAAGGCAACAGCAAAGACAACAGCTAAGGCAGCGGCCACAAAGACAACGAGGACAGCCGCGAAATCAACCGCAAAGACGACAACCAAAAAACCAACCACCAAGCGCACTTCCAAGCCGAAAACCGCAACGAAGCGAACCGTCGGCGAAACTCCAGCACCTATCATCAACCGCACCAGCCCGGAACAGTTCGGCCGCGTAAACGTTCTTGACATCACTCCGTCCGCCGAAAACGGCCTGTACCCGGCTCGCGTGGAGCTTGGCGAGGCATTCAAGGTCACCGCGCAGGTGTTCATCGAAGGCCGCACCAAGGCTGGTGCCACCGTGTCCGTACGCAACACGCGCGGCACCGAGAAGGCCCGCTTCCCGATGACCTGCACCAATCCGGGCCTGGACCGCTGGGAAGCGATGGTCAAGATCGGCGACCACAGCGACCTGAAGCCGTGGGAAGATGCTACGCCGACGTCAAGAAGCAGCTCGGCGAATGGCACATCGTGGTCGAAGGCTGGGAAGATACGTACGCTTCCTGGCTGCACGACGCGCAAATCAAGGTCGAGGTCGGCGACGATGTGGAGAACGCGCTGGAATCCGGCGCGCAGCTGCTGGAACGTTGGGCTGGCGCACGCGATTCCAAGCTGACCGCCGATGACAAGAAGACGCTGCGCGAAGCCGCGAAGACCGTTGCCGACAAGTCGCTCGACGCGACCGCGCGTCTTGCCGCAGCGACCACCGACGCAATCGCAAGCCTGCACGAAACCAATCCGCTGCGCGACGGCCTGAGCGCGTCGAATCCGCAGCGCTTCCGCGTGGAACGTCCGAAGTCGAGCTTCGCCGCATGGTACCAGTTCTTCCCGCGTTCCGAAGGCGCGTATTCGACGCCGACGGCAAGATCGTGCAGGGCACGCTGAAGACGGCGCTGTCCGGCCTCGACCGCGCGAAGGCCGAAGGCTTCGACATCGTGTACCTGCCGCCGATCTTCCCGATTGGCGTGACCAACCGCAAGGGCCGCAACAATTCGCTGGTGGCCGGACCGTTCGACCCGGGCTCCCCGTTCGGCATCGGCTCCGAGCTGGGCGGCCACGACACCGTCGACCCGCTGCTCGGCACCATGGACGATTTCAAGGCGTTCTGCGATTACGCGCACAAGCTGGGTATCGAAGTGGCGCTCGACTTCGCGCTGCAGTGCTCGCCTGACCACCCGTGGGTCAAACAGCATCCGAACTGGTTCCGCACCAAGCCGGACGGAACGATCGCATTCGCCGAGAATCCGCCGAAGAAGTACCAGGACATCTACCCGATCGATTTCAACGCCGACATGGAAGGCATCGAAGCGGAAACCGAACGCATCATGGGCCTGTGGATCAAGGCCGGTGTGACGATCTTCCGCGTGGACAACCCGCATACCAAGCCGGTGCGTTTCTGGCAGGACGTGATCGCCGCCGTGACGAAGAAGCATCCGGAGACGCTGTTCCTGGCCGAGGCGTTCACCCGTCCGGGCATGATGCGCGCGCTGAGCTATGCCGGCTTCACGCAGTCGCACTGCTACTTCCCGTGGCGCAACACCAAGGAGGAGCTTGAGGAGTATTTGGAGGAGACCAACGGCGACGGTGGTTTCTACCAGCACAACACCTTCTGGCCGTCCACGCCGGACATCATGACCGCCTACCTGCGCGACAACGGTATCGCCGGTCACGCGGTGCGCGCGGTGCTCGCCGCGATGGGCTCTCCGAGCTGGGGCATCTACAACGGCTATGAGCTGATCGAGAACAAGCAGCGTCCGGGCTTCGAAGAGCAGATCGACAACGAGAAGTACGAAGTCAAGGTGCGCGATTGGGACGAGGCCGACAAGTACGGCATCTCCGAGCTGCTCACCTCGCTCAACAAAATCCGTTCCGAGCATCCGGCATGCCGCAGCTACCACAACCTGCACGTCCTGCCGAGCGACGATGCGGCGTGGTGGCGTTCCTGCGCCAGACCCCGGCCGAGCTTACCGGTACCGGCAAGCCGGATACGGTGATCGTGGTGGTGAACCTCGACGGCCACAACGCGCACCAGTCCATCATCCACATCGAGCTGCCGGACTTCGGTTTCGCCACCGACAAGCCGCTCAAGGTGCGCGACGAGCTGACCGGACGCGAGTTCGAGTGGAGCTGGGACAACTACGTCTCGCTGGCACCGTGGGCCGACGTGGCGCACGTGCTGACGGTGGTCGAGGACTGAGTGAGTTTGGGTGCTAGGCACTCTGCCTAGCACCCAGCCAGCACAAAACACATAGATCAAGGGCGGGTTGAAGACGTTTCTCACGTTTTCAACCGGCTTTGTGCACTCCGTAGGTGGTTTTTTTGATTCCGTAGGTGCTCTCCGGTCAATCCACGCAAACAGAATGGCTGAAATCAAGCCTTTTTGCCGCAGGGATACCAGAGCCAACCACCTACGGAAGAGCAAAACCACCTACGGAATTGTTCTTCCAACGTTCCAAGCAGGATAGTCAATCACAATCGGCCAAAAAGATGTTGACCAGCGAGCGCATCACGCCTTATCTCCCCAGCACTGAGCACCATTCATATAGGTATCCGGAAAATGGTGCCGACATGGCGCGAAAGCGGGTATTCTAAGTAACGAACTACTGCTGATCATTCGATCAAGGAGAAAACAATGGCAGAAACCTTCAACGTCGTGGTGGAGATCCCGCGCGGTTCCAAGAACAAGTACGAAGTGGATCACGAGACCGGTCGCGTGTTCCTGGACCGTACCCTGTTCACCTCCATGGGCTACCCGGATGACTACGGCTACATCGACGGCACCCTGGGCGAGGACGGCGATCCGCTCGACGCTCTCGTCATGATCCCGAACTCCGTGTTCCCGGGCTGCGTGGTGGAATGCCGCGCCGTCGGCCTGTACCACATGGTCGACGAGGCCGGCGGAGACGACAAGGTGCTGTGCGTGCCGGCTGACGTGCGTTTCGACGACATCAAGGACGTCGACGACGTTTCCGAGTACCACAAGGCTGAAATCAAGCACTTCTTCGAGCAGTACAAGGCTCTGGAGCCGGGCAAGGAAGTCCTGCCGGGCGATTACTGGACTGGCGCCGCCAAGGCCGAGGAGGAAATCGTCGCAGCCCGCAAGCGCCTCGCTGATAGCGAGAAGTGATCGCTTCTCCCCTTTTTATGTCAAAGCCCACTGCCCCCGGCAGTGGGCTTTTCCTCTTTTCCAGCCAGTGGAGGCCAGGTGCCGTTGCGGGGAGTCCAACGGACCAAAGCGTCCGATTTCTTCGTACCGCGGTATAGTGGTCTCTTGTAATTTTCGGCATGCGAACAGTATTCGCTGAATTCAAAGCCCGCGGGACACCATCGATCCGCGTGCGGCAGTTCTGTGTCGGTACTCCTAGGCGTAGGCGGAACGCAATCCGTCGAGGCCCATCCCGTGGGGAGACCGGCGGGATGAACCTTTTCACCAGCTATGCTCATTCAGATTCTGCTCATTGGCGTGTCCGTGTCCATGGACGCGTTCGCCGTCTCCATCGGCAAAGGCCTGACCGTCAAGAAGCTTCGCGGCGTCGATGCGTTCAAAACCGCCCTGTGGTTCGGCGGATTCCAGGCGCTTTTCCCTCTGCTCGGCTATTTCGCGGCCAGCACGTTCAGCAAATACGTGACCGCCGTGGACCATTGGATCATTTTCGGCCTACTCGCCCTAATCGGCGGCAATATGGTACGCGAGGCGTTCGAAGAGGACGAGGAGAACGCCAAGGAAACCCCTGAATTCGATTGGAAGCACATGCTGCCGCTCGCCGTGGCCTGCAGCATCGACGCCTTCGCCGTCGGCGTGAGCTTCGCATTCATGACGCTCAACATCTGGCTTTCGGTGATCATCATCGGCGTCACCACCGGCCTGTTCTCCGCGGCCGGCCTGTATATCGGCCGCGCGTTCGGCTCGCGGTGGCAGAAGCCCGCGCAGATCGCCGGCGGCATCGTGCTGATTCTTATCGGCGTGAAGGTGCTGTTCGAGCATCTCGGATTCCTCGGTTGACTGCCAATCCAACATAATAAAAGCCCGTAATCATTGCGATTACGGGCTTTGTCATTAGAACAGCCGTTTACAGCACGACGATGGCGAGCGCCGCCAGACCGACTGCGAGACCGGTCAGCATGACCGGCAGCAGTGCGAGGCCGATCCACGGCGAACGCGCATCCGGCTCGGGGTCGGCGTCGCGGTGCCAGAAGTACGAGCACACGGTGAGCGCCACGGCCACCAATACCGTCACGATCGCGGCGACGACCCATGTCGTGGTCACGTTGCTGAACATGTCCACCGTGGCTCCGGAGGCAGCGGACATGGCGGCGGCCCTGGAATGCGTTGTCGGCAGGAGCACCGGCAGGAAGCACCAGCCGCGCTGGCGATCATGGCGACGCTTCGACCACGCTGTGCGACAGCGAGCGGATCAGGTGCGTGCGGTTTTCGCGGGCCATCTGCCGGCCGAAGGATACGATCGATCAGCACGATCAGCAGTCCGCCCACGCCGGCGATCCACGCTTCCTCCATGGAGAAGCTTTTGCCGCCATCCAGCCGGCGGGGAAGATCACATTGCCCAGCATCACGGTCGTGGCGCAGATCGCCGACAGCAGGCCTGCGATCGCGGCGATCACATGGCCGGCGACGCCGTCGCGGAACGGACTGAACACCACCAGCAGCACGACCATCGCCAGCGAGGCGATGATCGTGAACGGAACCGCGGCCGGTTTGGCGGCGTCGCCGTACATCATGCCGGGAACCAATGCGAGCGCCACCAGCACCACGTATGCGATGATCTGAATCGCCAGGACCTTGGCAAAAGCGACTTTCCGCGTGGCTTCCTGGGCGGTGGCCTTCTCAGCGGTCATCTCGGACCCCCTTTTCATATTGTGGTCATTCCGTATGCAATATGAATAAATGTAGCCGTAAGTGTCCACATACTTCGGTTACAATCGAGGAAACGCCGATAACACATACCGAGTGTACAATCGCGGCATCAGTTATAGGGAACATGAGGGAGCTGACGTGACGGATCTTACGCTTATGACGTTCGCTAGCGACCCGGCCACCGTTCTTCCCTGCTGGCGTTGCTGTCCCACCGCGTGCGCGTTCTGCCGATGGATGCGGCGAGCTTGGTGAAGATGCCGGAGAACACCATTCTTTTCCTTGATGCGCGTGACGATTTGGCCACCGCGAAAACGCTGTGCCGCCTGATTCACGCGTCCGGACTGTCCACGCCGATCGTGCTGATTCTCACCGAGGGTGGTTTCACCGTGGTGAATTCGCAGTGGGGCATCGCCGATGTGGTGGTTGGCCTCCGCTTCCCCCGCCGAAGTGGAGGGGCGTCTGCGTCTGGTGTCCGAACGGGGCAATGCGCCGGCCAGCACGGCCGCTAGCACCGGCGAGCAGGGCGTGCAGAACGAGGATGGCCTGATCCGTTCCGGCGATCTGGTAGTGGATACCAACGGTTATACGGCCAGCCTGCATGGCCATCCGATCGACTTGGCGTACAAGGAGTTCGAGCTGCTCAAGTATCTGGTGCAGCATCCGGGCCGCGTGTTCACGCGTGCGCAGCTGCTGCAGGAGGTGTGGGGCTACGACTATTACGGCGGCACCCGCACTGTGGACGTGCATATCCGTCGTCTGCGCGCCAAGCTGGGTGGCGAGTACGAGCATCTCATCGGCACCGTGCGCAACGTCGGCTATCGTTTCGATCCGCCGGAAGAGGATGAGCATGAGGCCGCGGCCAAGGATGCGGCTCACGGCGAGTCCGGCGAAAGCTGACTTTTTCTTGCGATCATTCCGTTGATGTTCGACGGGTTTCGTTTGTTTTCGTTGGCCTTTCGCTGATTTTCTGTCGTTTTTTGCTGATTTTCTGTCGTTTTTTCGATGGATTTTCGCTGTTTTTGCCGATTGCGACGTTTCCGCAGGTTCCCGCGTTCGTCCGCATGCGAGGGGTAGGCTGGGAGGCATGCCTCGGGAATCGAAGAAGGCGCGGATCGCGCGCATGCATCAGGAATACGAGCAGTTGTGCGTGGAGATTCCCGATCCGAAATGCGCGTTGAACTTCAATTCTCCTTTCGAACTGCTGGTGCTACGGTGTTGAGCGCGCAGACCACCGACAAGCGCGTGAACATGGTCACGCCGGAACTGTTCGGCGAATATCCCGGTCCGGCGGAGCTTGCCGCCGCGAATCCCGAGCACGTCGAGGACATCATCCGCACCATCGGCTTCTTCCGTACGAAAGCGCGCAATATCATCGGGCTGTCGCATGAGTTGTGCGTGCGATTCGGGGGCGAGGTGCCAGCCGATATGGCTTCGCTGGTCAGCCTGCCGGGCGTGGGCCGCAAAACCGCGAACGTGGTGTTGGGCAACGCGTTCGGCGTGCCGGTTTTCCTGTGGACACGCATGTGATTCGTGTGACTGGGCGATTGCGGTGGCGGTCCGACTGGGCGAGCCCCTCCCCTGACCCGGTGGCCATCGAACGTGAGGTCACCGCCTGCTTCCCTCCCGAAGAATGGACCGATCTGTCTCACCGTTTGATATTGCATGGCCGCGCCATCTGTCATGCGCGAAAACCGGATTGCGCCGACTGCCCCCTCAACGACACGTGTCCGAGCGCGTTCGCCGCGTGATTCCGACGCATGCCAGCCGCCGCGCCGGCACTCCGTCGAATCGCACCCGGCCATCGGGCGTGTAGCACGCGTCAACTAGACTCGGGTGCATGGATGAAAACGGGCGGAAACGTAATCTGAAAGCCGAGGCGACGCGCTGGCTGATCTTCTTCGGCGTCGCGATCGTGCTCAGTGTGCTGCTGTGGCTGGGACTGTCGCTGACAGGCCGCAAGAATCCCATCACATCCTTCGGCACGCTCGTCTCCGACTCGTCGGTGGCCGTCGGCATCGAAGGCAATGCGCCGAAATCGCTTGACATCCGCACCGAACAAGGCACCGCCGTGGAGCAAGCGCTGCTCGGCAACGTATACGAAACGCTGGTGTCACGCAGCGAAACCAACAAACTGCAGCCGGGAATCGCCAGCTCCTGGCAGGCTTCCGACGACGGTCTCACGTACACGTTCACGTTGAACGACGGCATGACGTTCGCCAATGGGCACAAACTCGACTCGTCCGACGTGGTCTGGTCGCTGCAGAACGCCGTCA
>ENA-OQIR01001079-OQIR01001079.1-human-gut-metagenome-genome-assembly--contig:-NODE-1079-length-10198-cov-1.619104_pt1 | contig 10198 bp, 12 predicted proteins | sample MGYA00242580_ERZ504745 | MGnify/ENA primary metagenome ERZ504745 (study PRJEB26092, sample SAMD00036214) | human gut metagenome | host: Homo sapiens | study: EMG produced TPA metagenomics assembly of... | reverse complement strand
TAAGGTTCAGGAGAGTATTTCTGGTATCCGTGTTTTAAAGGCCTTTGTTCAGGTAGAAGAAGGATCATTGAGGAATTTCAGAAGGCAAATGAAAATAACATGGAAAAAAATCTTGCCGTTGTGAAGCTAAGAAGTTTGTTTGGACCTCTGCTTGATTTGATTACAGGAATCAGTCTTCTTTTGACATTGATCATTGGAGGAAAAATGGTAATTAATGGAACGGTATCAGTTGGTCAGTTTTGTTGCATTCAACTCTTATATCGGTATGCTTGTATGGCCGATGATCGCCTGTGGTGACTGTATAAATACATTTAGCCAGGCATCAGCAGGCTATAAGCGTATCAAGGATATCTTCGATGAAAAGCCAGATATCATTGATAAGGTAAAAGAGAAGGATGGTGAGCATTTAACTGGTGATATAGAGCTGAAGAATCTGACCTTCCAGTATCCAGATGGCGATACACCTGTTTTAAAGAATGTGAGTGTTCACATTAAACCAGGCGAGATGTTAGCAGTACTTGGACGAACTGGAAGCGGAAAGTCTACGCTTGCAGATCTGCTTCTTCGTGTATATGACTGCGAAAAAGGAATGCTTTTGATGGACGGAAGACCTATTGATGAGATTCCGCTTCATGTGCTTCACCGTGATGTGGCTTATGTGCCTCAGGAAAATTTTATGTTTTCAGATACACTTGAGGAAAATATAGCATTTGGACTTGAGGATCGTATTTTTGATCATCCAAGCTTCGCGATAATATTAAGGAAGCAGCTGAGGCGGCCTGCATTCACAGCAATATTATTGATTTCCCAGAAGGCTATCAGACACTTGTTGGAGAGCGCGGTGTAACGCTTTCAGGCGGTCAGAAGCAGCGAAGCTCTATTGCACGTGCGCTTCTTAAGAATGCCCCTGTATTGATTATGGATGACTCGCTGTCTGCTGTCGATACAGATACAGAGGAGCAGATTTTAGAGAATCTGATTCGTCTGCGCAAGGGAAAAACAACGATTATTATCGCACATCGTGTTTCTACGCTCCAAAAGGCTGATCATATCGCAGTATTGACTGAGGGTGAGATGACTGAGTATGGTACACATGATGAGTTAATCCGCGAGGGCGGCTTCTATGCAAAGATTTATGAGAAGCAGCAGCTTGAGCAGGAATTAAATGAGATGTAAGGGGGTGCAGCAAGATGAGTTCAATGACAGATGACAAATTGGAAAGTAATTATAAAGGAAATGCGCTGCTGCATCTTTTGTCTTATATGAAGCCGTATGCCGGATGGGTTATGCTTTGTCTGGTGCTTGTGCTGGCACTTACGGGATTTGATTTGTATAGACCAACACTGATTGGAGATGCGATTGACAACTTCGAGACGCAGGGCGATTACAATGTAATTATTAATACAGCATGGAAATACGGTATTGTGCTTGTAGTAAGCTTTATTTTCAATATGGCACAGACCTGGATTTTGCAGAAGACTGGACAAAAGATCATTCTGACTGTAAGACGAGAGCTGTATATTCATATTCAAAGCTTAAGCAGCCGTTTCTTTGACCTGACGCCTGTTGGAAAGCTTGTAACAAGAGTGACAAATGATGTTGAAGCATTAAATGAGATGTATTCAGGCATTTTGGTGCGCTTATTTAGAAATATCGTAAAGATAATAGGACTGGCTGTTGTTATGATTGCGCTAGACGGAGGACTGGCACTTGTTTCATTTGTGCTTCTGCCTATTGTTATGGTGCTTACAGTTGTTTTTCGTATTATTTCCAGAAAAATATATCGACTTGTACGCACAAAGCTTACAGATATCAATACATTTTTATCTGAGAATATTTCAGGAATGCGTGTAATTCAGATCTTTGGACGAGAGGAGCGAAAGTTCGAGGAGTTTAAGGATAAGGATTACAAGCTGTACCGCGCACATTACCGTGAGATGATGGTGTTTGCGATTTTTCGCCCGCTAATCTATATTTTAAGTGTGTTGTCTTTAATGATAGTGCTTGGTATCGGAAGCAACGAGGTGTTAGATGGAGCAATTTCCATCGGAACTCTCTATATTTCTCACAGTACATTCAGCAGTTCTTTGATCCAATTCAGGAGCTTGCTGAGCAGTTTTCGACACTGCAGTCATCAATAGCATCAGCAGAAAAGATCTTTACAATTCTCGCTGAGGAGCCACAGGTTAAGGAGGATGAAAATCCTATTGTACTGCCAAAGGTTCTCGGACGCATTGAGTTTGACCATGTATGGTTTGCATATGATGGAGAACATTATGTACTTCGTGATGTTTCCTTTGTAATTGAGCCTGGTGAGAAGGTGGCATTTGTTGGTGCAACAGGAGCTGGAAAATCGTCTATTTTAAATCTAATCGGACGTTATTATGATATCCAGAAGGGTAATATTTATATTGACGGTGTGGATATTAGAAAGCTTTCCAAGAAGCAACTTCGAAGTGCGATTGGACAGATGCAGCAGGATGTATTTATATTCGAGGGAGATATTGAGTCAAATATTCGTCTGCACGATGATATCCCGTTTGAAGATGTGAGAGCTGCTGCTGAGTATGTTAATGCATCACATTTTATTGAAAAGCTTCCGCAAAAATATAAGGAGCCTGTTACAGAGCGCGGTGCAACTTTTTCGGCAGGAGAGAGACAGCTTCTTTCATTTGCAAGAACGCTTGCGCATAAGCCGGCAATTCTTGTAATGGATGAGGCAACAGCAAATATTGACACAGAGACTGAAATTTTAATTCAGGAAGCGCTTGAAAAGCTGATGAAGGGACGAACTACTATTATGGTAGCGCATCGTCTTTCAACAATTCAGCATGCTGACTGCATAATGGTTATGCATAAGGGAAAGATCAGAGAGCGCGGAACACATCAGGAACTTTTGGCGCAGAACGGAATCTACAAAAAGCTTTATGAGCTGCAAATTCATCATGTGATATCATCATGATTGAAAATAAAAGATGGCGTTAGTTAAACGCAGAAAGGTGGATTATAAAGGTGAATATTTATTGGGGAGATTTACATAACCATTGTGGGATAACATATGGTTTTGGAAGCTTGGAGAATGCAATACAAAGGGCGAGAGGACGGTTGGATTTTTGTGCATTTACAGGACATGCTATGTGGCCTGACATTTATTCAAAAACACCGGAAACAGAGTTCCTTGTGAATTTTCATGAAGTTGGTTTTAAAAAATTGAGAGATCACTGGGAAGAGGTTCGCGACAAAGTTGCAAAAGCAAATTCTAAAGAGCTTGTTACATTTCAGGGCTATGAATTACATTCAGGAAAGTACGGGGATCATCATTTAGTATCTATAGATGATAATCTTCCATTGGTGTATAGAGATTCGCCAAAAGAGCTTGTGGAGGCATGTGGAAAAGACACTACCATTGCAATTCCTCATCATATAGCTTATACACCGTCTTATCGTGGAATTAACTGGGATTATTTTGACAGCAGTATTTCTCCTGTTGTTGAAGTTTATTCCAAACATGGATGTTCGATAAATGAAGACGCGGCTTATCCTTATTATCATGATATGGGACCGAGAGATACTCGCAACATGGTAGATGAAGGACTGCGCAGAGGATATCACTTTGGCTTTGTAGCATCTACAGATCATCATGCTGGTTTTCCAGGATCTTATGGAGACGGACTGGTGGCAGTTATTGCTGAAAGGAAAACAAGAGAAAGTATTTGGGAAGGCCTTAGAATGGGTCGTACTTATGCAGTAACTGGAGATAAAATTCTTTGTGATTTTCGTATTAACGATGCTTATCAGGGAAGTGCTATTAGCGCTTTGGTACGAAAGCTTCACGTTAATGTGCAGACACAGGCACCGCTTGATAAGATTGTAATTTATAAAAATGAGAAGCCATACCATATTTTGAATGGAGAGAATTATTGGGAGATTAATCAGAGCGGTCACTACAAAATCAGAGTTGAAATGGGCTGGGGAGATCAGACACTTTACCGCTGGAATGGAAAAATCAAAATTGAAGGCGGAAGCCTGACAGACATTGATACTTGTTTCCGTGGACGAAATGTATTGTCACCTACACAGCGAGAGGCAAGCAAAATCGAGCAGATAAATGATATTGCCAGCCAGGCAGAGATGATAAGTGAAAAAGAAATGCAGTTTACATGTGATACAGTGGGAAATCAGTCAACACTTCATCCATGCACTTCGGCAGTTATTGTAACAGTGGAGGGCGATCTGAATACGAAGGTAACTGTTCAAATGAATGAGCAAATTTATCAGGCTACAATCGGTGAACTTTTGCAGTATGGATATACAAGTCACATGAAGTATTATCATTCTCAGGCATTTAAGATTCACAAGGCATTACCAGAAAGCAGATATATATTTAACATTGATATGGAAGATCAGATTCCGGAAAAAGATGAGGATATTTATCGCGTAGAAGTTTCTCAGAAAAATGGACAGTGGGCATACAGTTCACCGATTTTTGTCAGAAACGTATAAGAGGGAAAATAACTAATAAGACGGGGAAATGGTATTCCCCGTCTTGTTAGTTTTAGATCAGATATTTATTACGAAGTGCATTTTCTTCGTCTTCTGTCAATCCAACAGCATTACGCAGAAAATTTTGAATTGAGCCATGATTTTCTTCAATTAGATTATAAAAATGTTGAAGATATTCAATGTGTGCAAGCCAGGTGTATTTTGTCATGTAAACAGCTACATCTGGTGGACAATCCGGTGGCAGTATTTTCTGAATATTGATAATTTCTGTATCGGCTTCTTTCTGTTTGTAAAGATTAGTGGCAAGATAGTCAGCTTCAATATCCTTTTTAGAAATTTGCAGAACTTCACATAAAAGAACTGTGAGGATTCCGGTACGATCTTTTCCACCTGCGCAGTGCCACAAAACACCACCATTAGTTTTGAAGTAGTGTTTGAAAAAAATTATGCATCTGGTGAAAGGTATATGGGACAGTTGCATAATCAGCATAGTAACCAGACATTTCATAAAAAAAGAATTTTGGATCTGTTGAAGTTTTTTCAATTGCATCTTTTTGAAGTTCTTCACGAGATTTTTTATCTTTAGCAATTCCAGCATTACGCTCAGGATTTAGAGGCATTGGAATATATGTAATACCTTCAATCTTTTGATCTGGCTGTTCAGTACGTTCTTCTAGATTTCGAAGATCAAGAATATAACGTACTCCAAGCTTTTTAAGCTTTTCCATATCAGCTTGAGTTGCATTGTGCAGATGATCACTGCGGAAAAGCAGGTTGCTTTTTATTTTTTTCCCAAACATTAGTCATGCCACCAAGATCACGTAAATTATTCATGCCTTTAAAATCAATATGTTTACTGAGCATTGTTTATTTCTCCTTAAAATTGGATTTTTATTCTAAATAGTATTTCTATTGATCTACATCTGTACTCATTGCTGCCTTTATACGGTTAGTTCCATTCCATTTTATTTTCCAGGATTGGATTTCCGATATCCAGAAAAACTTCTTGCTGGTGGAATATCTTTTGATTTCGACGTAATCATATAAATAACGATCTGCCGTTCCTGTAATTGCACACCACAATGGTTTCTGAATAATTTCTCCGTCCATTTCAAACCGAATTTCTTTTATGCCACTTATATTTAATGTAAGCACACGACAATCGTGTGTACTTGTAAGTACTGGCGATTGATAAATTAGCTGATCATCCCCATAAATCTTTAGTACAATAGAAATTTCTTTCTCGTATCGATCCCACACAATATCTGTATGATTTACAATAATTGGCATCCACACATCTATATCAAAACCGATTGTCATTGTTATACGAGAATACATACCATTAAGTCGATATGCGATCACACTATTCCTAGGCATACTGATTCCATGCGGGTAGCGAATTGCATTAATTGAAATCGGCAATTTCCCGTACGCCATATTTGCCATATGATTTATGGTTGGAATGCCTTTTTCCGTTCCCTTAATCAAAATTGGCTTTAAATCTGATAGATAGAGCTCATTAAATGGTCGATTTACTAATGGATTTGGCAAAAGTACGTCCTTTTTTCTGACTCAATTGCAGAAATTACACAGTCAACCGGTCTATCATTACCCAGAAAAGAAAATACATAACATTCAGCTGCCTCATCGTAATAGAATTTTACATCTGGGGTATTTGATGCCAGTTTTAAATTGACTTTTTCTTTTGCTTTTATCTGCATTTCAAACACAGAACCATTTACCGAATTTGCATGAATCATCACTGTTTCATTTGCATGAGAGAGCACTGCATACTGCCAAAGTTTAACAGAACCAAAAATGCGCTCAATCAATGGAAAATTCTCAATGGCATCCTTCACATTCAATCCGTACCACTGTGCCTGATCTGTATTTTCTCTGCTATTCATCAAAACAATGTTTTTTCCACTTCTTGTTAAATAGGCATTTCCTTCGAACCATTTAGGATACCATGTATTCAGAATGCGATTTGTATCCTCTGGTTTTTGAATTTCTTTTATATTCACTAAATGATACTGTGAAAATGAATTTTTTCGCTCACTTGCAAAAGGTAAATAAAAATAACGCAGCTGCTTTGGAAATAGCTCTTTTGCGTGAATAATTCCGTAAAGGTTCTGGAATGTTTTTCGGAACACACCGCCTTCCCAAGCGTCTCCCCAATCTTTTCCACATCCATCAACATCAATCACAGCATGAATCTGCTTTATTATTTCTTCCTTTTTAGGAATTAGATGATTTTGAATAATCGTTCTCAGCAATGATAATAGTGTAATCCCCTGTGGAGAATATTCATACTCGTCAGTTCCTCTCATCTGGATCAGCCATCCCTCGCCTTCCATCGAATAGTAGCATGCACCTAGTGATAATCCAGTTAACAACATTTGAGCAGAAAATACAGCTGGAATTTGTTGTTCATTTCCTTGCAGATATCCGTGATATTGCCCGATATCATCACAAAAACCAGCATCATTCCAATACCAGTTTTCAGCCTGGATACCAATATTTCCAGCAATACCATCTAACCATGCACCAAGAATAGCTCCATAACAAGAATATGAAGCATTTGCATGGTTCTGCTTGTATGAAAAAACTATATATTCTGAATATTCGCGCAGTACATCAGTAAATATAGGACGGCGAATAACTGCTGCAAGATCAATATCATTACGGTTTCCATCGGTGTGCAAAAATGGGATTCCATATTTTCCGCATAACATAACCACTCGTTTATAAATTCGGTTCAGCCAGTCATTTTCAGATCTTACCCCCATATAAATTTCTAGTCCAACCACTGCCTTTAAATTTTGGGCTGATGACAAAATTTTTTCTGCAATTGGCAAAGGCACAATCACATATTTCCTATTAATTACCTCTGCATGTGAAAAAAAATGTGCTACCCACGGATATCCAAGCTTATCGAATGCCATATTTTTTTCAAACAAGTCCTCGGGTCCATTTGCCCAGCCAGCTCCCCCCATAATCGCTGTATATTCCCTCAATTCTTCTGGAAGTACATCATACTCTGCACCTGTTCTATGAATACTGTGATCAGCGATTGTGATAAATGGGTGTTCTCTTGTAATTTGTGTCTTTAATGGCGCTTTGGAATGAATATCATTTATGCAAATATGAATGATTTCGGTTGATGTTCCTAGATCTGACACTGCCTTTACATACCATTTTCCAGCTTTAAGCAATTCATCATCTTCAGGCAAATAATATACATTATCACAGACATCTTTTTGCAATACGTGTACAGTTTCTGCCTTTACAAAATCAGGATTTTCGGATGCAAATATTGTATATTCTTTTGCTCCTGGTTCTGCTTCAAATACATAATGAAGCGCAATATCCGTAATTTCCTGTTGATCTGTTGGTGCATACCATTTTAATATTCTCATTAATCAAACTCCTTTCTTGTAGTTAAATGTTATCATTTTAATAGCAATTCCATATTTCTTACTATTAAAATATCATGTTTTTTTGAATTGTCAATCGTATATTTTGCAATGTTTGTTATGTTTGACATATATTAACGAGAAAAACACTGAAAAAACCATGAAAAGTAACATTGCGCAAACTGCAAAAAAGCAGAGGATACAACGATATATTTAAAAAATGCGCAACATAAAGTAAAAAAGATGCTATAAATGCACAAATAAAACAAAAGAATTATGTATACAAAGCCAATAGAAATCTTCTTATAAAATGTGATATAAAAGAAGAAACAAAACGTGTTAAAATTCTAGAACAGGAGGATATGATATGAAATCAAAGAAAATGATTAGTTTGACATTGGCAGGGATGATGGTATTACCGATGGTGCCTATGGCAGTGAGGATCCGCTGGCAAATTTGCCAGAAACTCTTGGACCAGAAAATCCGGTTGCAGCAACACCAGAAATGTATTCAAACATTGACTTATCAAAGAAAGTAAACGTAAATATGATTATGGTTGGAGATAAGCCTAATGATTGGGAAGATGTTAATGAGGCAATTAACGAATATCTTGAACCGTTTAATACAACTCTGTCTGCAACGTTTTTAAGTTGGTCTGATTATACAACGCTGTATCCGCTAGAGCTGCAGGGAGATGAGGCTGATATTATTTACACAGCAAATTGGTGTTTTCTTGGATCAGAGGCACAGAAGGATCTTTTGTAGAACTGACAGATGATTTTATTCACGATTACATGCCATTAACGGAAAAGTATCAAGCAAAAGATAGTTATTCAGAGGTTTTGGTTGGTGGAAAGCTGTATTGCTTACCGCAGAATATGACAGAGGCATCCTCTAAATTTGTTGCGATTCGTAAGGATTTGGCAGACAAATATGATATTGGCGAAATGAAAACTTGGATGAATATACAAATTACTTGACGACAATTGCTGAAAAAGAAACTCCAGAAAGCGGAATTTATGCTTATGCAGCATCTGGAGATAATAAAGAATTGTGGGATGTATATTATTCGAAGTATAGCTATTGGACGCTTGTTCAAGATGATTTTCTTCAGTACAAATATATGTTTGATGGAACTAATGCACCAAAGCCAGAAGATATTGAGTTTGTTTATACTGGAGAAATATTCCGCAATTTCTGCACTGAAATGAAGAAGCTTGCCGACGCAGGCTGCTGGAGTCGTGGAGCTCTTACGAACACAACAACAGATGATGAGTCTTTTGGCGCTTTGCAGGGTGCATCAACGGCATGGAATTCTTCTGTATTTACTTACATTAAGCAGGCAGAAGAAACTGACGGAGTTGAGTGTGCGGTGTATGACTTGTCTGAAGGAGCACCTACATCTGCTTCGTATGGAACAGGTGGAATGGCGCTAGGCTCTCTTTCTTCTAATAAAGAACGCGCAGCTATGATCTTGGATATTATGAAGATGGATACTACAGTAAATCGTTTAATTACACTTGGCATTGAAGGTGTTCATTATGAAATGATTGACGAAACTCATTATAATGAGCTGGAAAAATCAAAGGATTTTGCGATTTGGACATTAGCGGCATCTTGGGCAATCAAAAACTATAAGTTAGTAGAGTCAAGTATGGATCCAAGACAACAAGCTATCGAGGCGCAGATTGAGGCAGCAGGTGTTGTAAATCCAGTAAGAACCTTTGCATTTGATGATACAGAAGTTGCTGATTATGCAACAAATATTAAAAATATTTTGAAAGAATTCATCCCGAATTTGCAGCTTGGCATGATTGATGACGTTGATGCAGAAATTGATAAGATGATGGATCAGCTGAATGCAGCAGGACTCCAGGAGTATGAGGAAGCACTTAGAACACAGTATACTGAATGGTATAATGCACAGTAAAAATGTGTAGTAGTATAAAATAATAACTGCAAAATAATACAGCCAAGAAAGGGTAACGAAAATAGTTACCCTTTCTTATATAAAAGGATATTTTATAGAATAAAAAATAGCAAATTTTGCAGATGGTCGGATAGTATTGGCGCGTAAAGGTTGCGAAAGATAAGGAGGTTCACATGAAACAGAAAATTCCTAAAAATGCAAAATACCTTTTATGAAAGTAATAAAGAAAAAATGGCGTTTGCTTGTAATGCTTTTTCCAGCAATGCTGTTTGTTTTTATTTTTTCCTATATTCCTATGGCAGGAATTATATTGGCATTTAAAAAGTATCAGGTTGCTGGTGGTGTCTTT
>ENA-OQIR01001078-OQIR01001078.1-human-gut-metagenome-genome-assembly--contig:-NODE-1078-length-10200-cov-2.078527_pt1 | contig 10200 bp, 8 predicted proteins | sample MGYA00242580_ERZ504745 | MGnify/ENA primary metagenome ERZ504745 (study PRJEB26092, sample SAMD00036214) | human gut metagenome | host: Homo sapiens | study: EMG produced TPA metagenomics assembly of... | reverse complement strand
TGCATAGCGTGCCACCCATCCTGTTGGATGATGGTTTCGCCCGGATGCACTGTTTTTCAGAACAGAATAGCAGCTCAAGGGATGGATTTTCCATCGACTGTGTAGTCCACTAATCTGAAATCAGCCGAACGATCTGTTTTCACCATAAGATCGGTGCCGGCGGCGACAAAGGAATTTTCTGCCACCTGGATGACGAAGAAGGGACGGAAGCCCGAAATGTTAGCGCCGCATAAGGAAATGGTGTTTCCTTCCTTTGCCCAGCCTCTGGTGATATCGCCGGCTTCATCCTCTACGACAATTTTTACCGGGATATTCCGCGCCGGCAAAGGATCATAAGGAATCCAGTCGGTAGGCATCGTGGTTTCGTCAGTGCTAAGACGCTCTGTAATGCGTATTTTTTATTGTCCAGAGGGATTACAGTATCGTCACGCCGAACCAAAGGAAGAGAATTCAGCAGCTTAGGATCACACAAAGACAGGGGGTCGCTTTCGTTATAGCCCATATGCCACCGGATACAGCCTTTTCCGACTTTTTCGATACCAGGCAGTTCCGGAATTTTACGATGCCGGGCGAATTCTCCGTTTTCATCCAACTGCATGTTGTCGTTATGGGCGAACACCACGCTCCATCGGCCGCGAATTTTCTCAGCCGCCGCCAGGTTTCCTCCGGTAGCCTAAGGCGTAATAGGGAGCGAACACCGCTTTGGTATGGGAAAGGTCAAAGTCAGCGAAATCCCGGTCGTTTACGCCGATAAAGGAATATGGTTCTCTTTTAAATAAACGGTGTATTCATAGCCGCCGCCCTCTAAACAGGTTTTAGGATAGATAAATACGACCTGCTGATTAGCGGTTTGGTCAAAAGCCAGGCCTTCCATAAGAGCAGCCCAGTTGCGCATAGTAATTAGGCCGTGGCGCGGAGTGCCATCCGGATGGACGCAGCAGCCTAATTCCAGATCCCAATAATCTACAAACCCAACCTTATAGCGCCAGTTGACCATGCTCATATTCCAGTTCCAGGGCATCAATCCGCAGCCTCCGAATTTCAGCGTCCAGGCAAGCTTTTGCTCAGGTGGTCCTCCAGGTCCTTTTCCCCTTTCGAGTGAAGGTGTGGGAACCCAGGCCTCCTGAAGCAGACAGGGCTTACCGGTGCGAAATTCATCCTTGGTTTTGCAGCAAGGTGTGTGAATCGAATGCCAGTCTGCGGATTCTCCCAAAGCGACGTTGTCCTCACAACCATAGGTGCCAATGCCGATCATCTGTCCGGTTTTTCCCCATATGCCACGCATCTCCGTCAGCCATTCTGATGTAGGATACATTTCCGTGTCTATTTCATTACAGATATCCCAGGAAATCGAGGCACAGCCTCCCAGCGTTCCATAATTTGCTTGGCAAAGGCCATTTGCGCTTTTCGATAGGCCTTGACCATCGTGAGCCTGGAACTGCCAACCAATGAGCGGGATTTCCCATTTCAGGCCCTGTTTGCGTATAAACGGTGGGCATGAGAATCAGATCCATGTGGGAGAACAAGGCTACGTGAGCCTCAATCGCGCGCAGATGCCGCTCGCTGATTTCTGGACCCTTCTCAAAGGAACGGTAGAAATCGCCGTGGGTTTCCGCAAAGATTTCTCCCGGCATGACGCGGAACCAGCCTGGCATGAAATAGTGGGTGCGCACTAGTACCATTCCGGCTTCATGAAGCGCTTTAGCGTCCGAAGCCAGCCGAAGCGGATTTGGATTATGCCATGTCAGGGAATACTGACAGCGATCCTGCCAGTTTGTTCCATTAATCCAGCGGGAATGGGAAACCTGTTTGCCGTTTTGATATTCCGAAAAGTAGCAGCCATCCGCCTCTAAGCGGCGGGTATGACGCAGGCTTTCCGGATCCCAGGTTACAAGAGCAGACTCTGAAAAGTCCCGCACCTGATGTGTCTCATCTAAAAGCTCGAACCGAATCGGCTGCAGCAGCAAAGTCTTATCATAAGAAACCTGGATGCTATCCTTTTCAGAAATAGCCCATTCGAGGGATTTGCCGCCGCGAAGCTCTTCCTTGGTCAGTTTTGCCTGCCCGCTGCGGATATGCCAGCCTATGGGAAGTGTGCCGCACAGCTCCGGCAACACCTCAACAGTATCTCCATGATGTAAGGCTGCATAGGGAAGTTCAATGTTTTTCAATACCGCCGGCAAGCACAGCCAGTTCAGCATAGAATCAATCAGCTCCTCAGGCAGCGGACCGTTTAAAACTCCGGTAAAAATCGCCCAAGGATGAGGAATCACCGATTGATCCTTATTATATGGGTTTCCCCAGAATTTTGTCAGCAGGAGAGAGGGCATGACTTTTTGTCCATCCGGTGTCGTGACCCAACCGCGGGGATGGTTTCCCGGCAAATCGGCCTGCCATGATAAGAGCGGCTGTCAATCAGCTCCAGCTCTGGAAAGGTCAGCTCCAGGGGAACGGTTGTCGTAAGATTTACGCTGCGCTCCGGCATGCAATTGGTCAGCGTTAAGTCTCCCACAAGCGCCTTATCAAAGGTTTGCTTCCAATCCATAAAAACGTTCTCATAAGCGGGGGAATATGGAGTAAAACCAAGTCTAGCCCGAAAAATATCCATTGGCATCGACAAGCCGCCGTATCCTTCGTGATTTCTGAGATCGCCTAAAGTACGGATGACCTCGCGCCAGGCTCCATTTTCACAGACCATAGCCTTTTCAAAGGGCATTCCGCCGATGTGAAGCAGTCCTCCGCCTTGGGCAAAGAAAGAGAAAAGAGAGTCTTCGATTTCCATAGGATAATATTCGCCGTGAGCGTTGAAGAAATAGTCTCCGGAAAATTGGCCGGACATAATCCCTTTGGTATCGACAAATTGAAGCTCCGCTTTTTGGGAAAGCTTTTCTAAAACATCGCCGCAGCCCTCTGAAACGGGAAGTCCCGTCTGCTGAAATACCAGTATTTTCATATTCTTTGCGGGTTTCTCTGCCCTTTCAATGAAAAAGCAGGATTTCCCAATCACCGTCCTTTTGTAAAATGATTAAAATTGTGTGTCGACAGAAGCCCGAAAGGATTACCAATCCTCCAGTTCAATTCCGTTTTCTTTATCAGGGTCAGTGGTCGTTCTTTGCACTAAACCGATGGGGATTTCATAGGTAATTTCTCCAGAGGGAAGAGTACCCTCGATCATCTCTGTTAATTTTTGCGCGGCAACGGTTCCCATACGGACTTTGGGAACATTGATAGTAGTGAGTGAGGGAACGGCGATGGAGGAGACATAGGTATTGTCAAAACCAATCACCTTCACTCGGCTAGGACAATCTATGCGGTTTTCCTTCATGGCCTTTAATACGCCGATTGCCATCTGATCATTGCAGGAGAAAACTCCGTCAAATTGGATCCCATTCATGATAATGCGCTTCATCGCTAAATATCCGCTGAGAGTTGTATAATCTCCGTATTCGATCATGCTGGTGTCATAGACAAGGCCAGCATCTTCCAGTGCGGCTCGGTATCCGCATAATCGGTCATAGACCACATCGTGAATTTTGGGCCCGGAGATTACTGCAATATGGGAACACCCTCCCTCTAAAAGATATTTGGTGGCGATTTTTCCTCCCAGAAAATTGTTTACATGAACGGAGAAAATCCCATAGCTGGATAAATTTCTTTCCAGGCTCACCACAAAAACCTTTTTATGACTGGCGGTTAGCGAGGCAAGCTCACGAAAATACTTTTTTTTCCAGATAACTGGCCACTGAATTCAGAATAATACCGTCCACCTTATGATCCAATAAGAGAGAAACGCAGTGCTTTTCTTTTTCAAAGCTGAAATCCGAGGAATAAAATAAGATCTGGTAGCCATGCTCAGAAGCGTATTTTTGAATTCCATTCATTACCTGGGGAACAAAAATAATATGAAAGGAACTGACAATTACGCCGATCATTTTTGTATTCCTGATCTTCATATTACGGGCTGTAACATCAACCCGGTAATGTAAATCTGCGATCGCTGCCTGTACCTTTTGAGTTAATTCATCGCTGACATATTTGGAGCTGTTCAATACATTAGAAACAGTTGAAATGGAAACTCCCGCCCGTTTTGCCACATCTTTAATTGTCGCCATTCATAATCAGACTCCGTTCTGTCTATTTTTGAATTCACCGGTTTGTTGCAAGCGAGAATAACAGGAGGATTCCAATTTGCTTTTAGAAAAGGCCGCCTCCTATTTAAAAATCATAAAAAGGAGGACAGCCTTTGTTTACAAAGAATCAGTGAAAATAGGGGAAAGCGTTATTCTCCTATCACCTCTGCGGCAACAGCTGCCACAGAATCGGCGGCCTGCTCAGGAGTCATAGTACCGGCAAAAAGATCCACGATCCGCAGCTTCAGCTCTTCAATTACGGAGGTGTCAAACGCCCAGTCCGCCAAGTTCATCTGAGGCAGATCCATCTGCTTTGTAAAGGCTTCTTCCTGGAACAGGGGATCCATTTCCATTCCTAATTCTTCCATAGATTCATTAAAGGACTTATTTACTGTGTACATAGCGGAATCGGCAAATTTTGCCTTGCAGCCGTCAAAATTAAAGGAATAATCCAGCCAAGCCGCCGCGGCCTCCTTTTCGGCATCGCTGGCGCCGCTATAGACCGCGTAAGCGTCGTTGGCAAAGAACATTTGTCCCTGAAGCTCGGTGCCAGCGTCAATCTTAGGCAAGGAAACCGTGTGGATCTCAAAAGGAACGCCATCACGCCCTCCGGTCACAGATTCCGGCCACCAGGTTCCGCAATACATAAACAGAGTCTTTCCGGAAGCCCAAGACTGATTGACAGACAGGTGATCCGAGGATTCAAAGCCTGTAATAAAGGCGCCGCTCTGTCCAAGCTTTTGTAAAGTACCGAATACCTCCAGCACCTCGGGAGAATCATTCCACTTTACCGCCCCACTGTTCAAATCATCAATGAGCTGCGGAGTCGCTACCTGCATAAAGTAGTCGCCCATCATAATAACACCGGGCCAGCGGTCCAGGTTACCGAAGGAAAGCAGCTGATAGCCGGCGCCGTTGACCGTGTCCTTTAAAGCGATGAACTCATCGATTGTCATGTCCTGCTTCAGATCAAGTCCCAGCTCTTTAGCCATATCAGCATTATAATACAGCGTCTGCCAATATCCGCCGGTAGAACGAGGAATGGCATAAAGAACACCGTCCTTGGAGCAGGCGTCATAAATGTCCTCGTAGCTCATGTCTTTCCAGCCATACTGCTCCGAATAGGAATTCAAATCCGCGCATGCCCCGGCCGCAATTAAGTCGTTCAGCTGAGAGCCTACCTTGGGACGGAGAATTGTGGGAGCCGTACCCGCCTGGATAGCGATTGTGGTTTGCTCCTTCAGTTCGTCATCCTGGTAAAGGGTGTACTCGATTTCATATTGGGGGTATTTTTCACTGAAAGCCTCATAGTAGGCCATCTCGTTTTCCAGGGGCGCGTTCAGCCAAGCCGTAATTTTAACGGTTTCGCCGCCGCTTGAGCTGGAAGCTTCCGCTGAAGAGGAAGCCTCATCAGAAGAAGCAGGCGCGCTGGAATTCGCAGAGTCTCCGGAACAACCTCCCATTACCATTGGGACCGCTAGCATACAAGCTAGAACTGCCAGGAACTTCTTTTTCATTAGTGTTTACCTCCCGTTTTTTTAATTTGTCCTTTTTCAGCAAGGACAGAAAAATATTTGAAATACTGCTTTCAGCAGCATTCCCACCGACTAAAATTACGCATTTCCAACGCTCCGGTCTACTGAGCCGCGGAATTTATTGAACAGACCGGTTAATACCAATGCCAGCAGGAACACGATTACCGCCATTGCACAGGCATAGCCAAAACGATTTTCGGTAAAGGCCAGGCGGTACATAAGAATTGATGTCACCTTGGTAGCGCTGCCGGGACCGCCTTGCGTCATAACATAGATGATATCAAAAGCCTTAAAGCCGCCGATTAGGTTAATCGCAGAGCCAGTCAGCACAGTAGGCATTAGAAGAGGCAGAACCACCCGCCAGAAGGTTTGGGTTTTGGAAGCCCCATCAATTGCGGCGGCTTCGATGATGTCATGGGGAATATTCATCATTGCGGCACAGGTCATTACCATGCCAAAGCCTGACCACTGCCAAATTACTGGTATAAATGCCCAGAATAGCGCCATATCGGCATTGCTTAAGTACTGAATGGGATTTACCGGATCAATGAGTCCGAATAGGCCGAGAACACTGTTGACCAACCCCAGATTGGGATCGTAGATCAGCTGCCATAACAGCCCGATCGCTACATAGGACATCATCATCGGCATAAAAAGTATGGTACGGAATACGCCGGAAGCCGCCCGGTTTGGAGAGAGGTATTCTACCATGACGCCGTAGAGCAGTCCTGTCAGCGGCAGAATGACAACGGATAATACCACCCAGATAACCGTCACCCAGATAGAATTCCAAAATTCGTTGTTATGGAAAATTTTGTCGTAATTGCCCCATCCGATATACGCAGCCTCTTTAAGGCCATCCCAATTCGTAAAAGAAAGCCTGAGAGAGTCCAGCATTGGATAGAACAGAAAAGCGGAGATCACTAAAATGGAAGGGAGCAAATAGAAGTAAGGTTCCAAGCGGCGCATTGGATGAAATTTCTTTTTGTTTTGTCATCACATTCTCCTCCTCAACCCTTACCGCGCCGGCAGTTAAGCCGCGGATAAAATATTTTGCAGGAACAGATAAAGGATAATAATCGGAATGACCGAAAGGGAAAGAATCGCAAAAATTTCGGCCAATCGGAAGCGTATCTGCCAACAAATACCGTTAAAGTCAAGGGAAGGGTTTTCACATCGTTGGCGCTTAAAAATGTAAGTGCGAAGATATACTCATTCCACGCAAACAGCGCCTGGTAAATGATAACGCTGGCGAGCCCTGGCTTGCTCAGTGGGAGCATAAAGCTTAGGTAGTAATGAAAGCTGTTGCAGCCGTCAATTTTGGTGGACTCATAGATATCCCTGGGAACCTCTTGAAAGCTGTTGCGGAGCAAAAGCATGGAAAGAGGAATCCCCACTGCGGTATAGGCGATCACCGCAGACACTGGGTATTCAGCACCTGCATAGATTTAAACATTGAGAATAGGGGAATCAAAATAATCTGGGCAGAGATAATTTGTCCAGCCAAAATGAAAAGGTAAAGAGCGTTTTTCCCTTTAAAGTCCATAACCGCAAACGCGAATGCGGCGAGACTGGAAATCAGGACAATTAAAACAACACTGATCACCGTGATCATCAGGCTGTTCATCAGCGCCTGAGAAAAATTAGCGGCGATCCACGCATCCCGATAAACGGTAAAATCAAATCCAGTGGGGAATGCCAGCGCATTTTGATAGATCTCGTTGTTGGTTTTAAAAGAACCCAGGAACATCCATAAAATAGGGTAAAAGGAAATGATGAGCAAAAGAACTAGCAGTAAAAATAGAAGCCAGCGGCCGATTCCTTTTTTTCCTACTTGAGTTTGATTCATTTCAGACACCTTCTCCTTTTTATGATTTCTCCCCCGAGGATTCCATGTATCACAACCACAGCAACCGTGCGGGTTATCCAAACATTTGAATGGAAAAGCGGCAAATGTTTTTCATCGGATGTATCCTCCGCATTCTGAATGTAAAAAGGTAAAAGAAACAGTGGGAAAACCGAAAGCAGCTGGCTTTCCCGGTGCTGCAGGAAGAAATACAGAGCTTCCAGCCGAGGACCCGCGCCGATAGAAATCGGCGCAGATCCAAGCGGCATCGGGGAAACTTAAAATTCTCTAAAAGAAGAATGGTTAAGCATAGCACAGAGTATACATATCAAAGCAATCCAAACGGTCGATGGAAATTTTCACTTTACCGTTTTCATAGGTAAAAGCCACCGGCTCGTCATTATAGGACTTTAGCACCTTGACCGGTTTTTCAGGAGATTTGATTTCCACGTCGAAATGATACACCGGAAGGAAACGGAAATCCTCCTGAAGGTTCACCATGCCAATATATTTTTCTTTGTATTCCGGCGCGTCAAATACTACAAATTCTACCGGCTCAGGAGCGGTGGAGGAAGAAAATACAGGTTCTTCCGAAAGCAAGGAACGGATCAGTCCGGAGAAAATATCGCTGTGCTGGAAGCGCTCGGCCTTTTCAAAGGGAACGCAGGACCAGATTACGGTGCCCTTGCCATATTGAGTTTTTAAAACAGCAGGATAATCAGTAAAGATTCCAGGAGGATTGGCGTGAATTGTCGCAAAAGGATATCTGGGATCATCCTTTGTGACGATCTCACTGGCGTAGGAGCACAGATCGGTGAAAATTCCCAAAGGGTTCGGAACCGTATAGGGAAGGGTCAGGGTTCCTAAAACCTCTCCGTTTTTCTGTCCTATCATTTAAAGGAACGTTCAAACATGACCAGCGGATAATCCTTGGTAAAATATCCCTGCATCCAGTCGGTGCCTTCCGCTGGAGAGATGTAGGTGATATCCTCTTGGGTTAAGCCCTCAATGGTACCGCCAAAGAATTCCTCAGCCAGTTCTGGTGCGGAATGGCCGCTCATGTATAGGCGGCCGCCGTCCTTTACATACTTCCGTAAAGCATCGCGCTCTTTTTCTGAAATCATTGGAGCATCCGCCAATACCACAACCTTTGTATCCTTTAAAAGCTCAAGCTTCCAGTTATTCAGAACCGTATAGGGGATATGGTGCCTCTGTAAGGATTTTCCAGCGCCGATGAAGGCATCTAAATGAGGCATTGTATCATCGGTTTCCTCCTTGGAACCGATTTTGACGCCGTTGTTTTCCACGTCCATTTTACCGTTGAGATTGAAATAGACGCCAACGTCATAGGCCATTTTCCCTCGGGTTAAATATTTTTCATAATGCTCCATCTCGCCGTGAACCTGGCCAATCGCCTCATAGACCCTACGGTCATGGGTCCCTTTAGGATCGATAGCGTCGATCATCAGGCTTGCGCCGTGATGCAATGCCGTAACCAAAATGCTGGCCCGGAGCTGGTCCATAGACTTGGTCGTGGTATGCTGCTCAGGGCGGGATAGCACCGAGAGGTCATATACTCAAAAGGCTGTATCTGGGTTAAGTTATAATATAATTTGCAGGCGAAGGATTGCTGAGCGATACCGCCGTAAAGATCACCGCCTGCGTAATCACTGGCCTTTGCAATATTTTCGTTCACGCCTCGATTCCACATATGTACAGCATTGGAATACTGATGCTCTACAGCACATTCCGGCTTATGCTTTTTAATTTCCGCCGTCATATCTAAGGCGAAATCTTCCATCCATTCCTGACGCTTGCGCTGGAAAAGATTCCAACGGTCATCCTTCCAGTCAATCACCTTGGGCATAGGGCCGCCCACCTCTTTTTCCCAGCGAGCGCGGCATTCGTCACAATAGCAGACCATGGGCCAGAAAGTCATATCCAGGAAAATACCCTCAAAATCAAAATAGTCGCAGAATTCGGCCATTTGCGTGCGAATGAAATCCCGGTATTCCATATTGTTGGGACAGCACAGGCCATAGCGTTTACCAGTTGCCCTGGAACCTCTTCCTTCCAGATCACGCATCTGCCATTCCGGATGCTCATGATAGGCCAGTTGTTATAAATAATGCTGTAATAGGCTACGACAGCCATACCGTCGTCATGGCATAGGTCGAAAAGCCTTTTCATAGCATCTTCCTTGCCAATCAATCCGCTATGCATCTCTCCGGATTTGGTAGGCCAATAGCACAAGCCCACATGGGACTGAATATAAATCATTGGCGCGTTAATCTTTGCGATTTTCAAGCTTTCAAAATAGGCTTCAGGGTCAAACTGGGACATAAATTCCGGATTCCAGTTTTCGATGTGCATATCCATGAGAGTACGGCGAAGCTTATCGCGGTAATTATAGGTCATCCCAAACTCTTCCTTTCCATAAATGGTGATAAGACCGATTTACCACCGACGGATATTTCATTTTTACTTATCCCGGCGGCACTTGCGCTTAGGGAAGCTTTTTGCGCAGGACCTCTGGCAGTTCCCGACGCATCCGTTCGTTGATATCACCTCCTAGTTCCAGTTTCATCGGAAGATCAACACGCCGGTGCTCCAACGCGCTGATACACATTGCTTCCAGTGCTTCATACTCCCGTCAAAGGCCTGTTGGATATTGCAAGGATTGGAATTT
>ENA-OQIR01001076-OQIR01001076.1-human-gut-metagenome-genome-assembly--contig:-NODE-1076-length-10219-cov-2.315993_pt1 | contig 10219 bp, 8 predicted proteins | sample MGYA00242580_ERZ504745 | MGnify/ENA primary metagenome ERZ504745 (study PRJEB26092, sample SAMD00036214) | human gut metagenome | host: Homo sapiens | study: EMG produced TPA metagenomics assembly of... | reverse complement strand
GTGTTTGCGGAGTTTGGGTATGAGCTTCCTCGTGTTGCTGCGGCTCAGTGTGCGGCTTCTGAGAAGAAGAGTATTGCGGATATTGAGGCTGGTGATCTGGTTTTTTATGGTGATGGCGGCATTGATCATGTGGCTCTTTATATTGGTGATGGCAAGATCGTTCACGCCAGTACAGCGGCTACAGGGATCAAGGTTTCCGACTATGATTACCGGGCTCCGGCTGCTGTCGGTACGTTTGTGGCTTAGGATATAGATATAAATGATTTACTGATATGAAATATAAACTGTCTGAGGAGATTTTCTGGCCGGATAGGCTGAAAAATAGCTGCAGGCAGTTTTTTTTGCAGAAAAATAGTGTATAATCTGGTACAGCGAATATTAAGTAACCGCCATATTGACTTGTCTGATTTTTCATCTGCTGCGTTGTCGTCAATCGACGTAGCCACCGCTACGCCTCATTCCTCCGCCTTGCAGATGAAGAAATCATCCTGCGTCAATATAGCAGAAACTTAATTTTCGCTGTACTACTCAGAAAAATTCAGAAAGGTTGTGGGGTATGAATACAAAAGAGTTCAGCGGCAGGCGGCAGATGGAGTTTCTGGCCGGGTTTGATTTTGTCAGAGAAGCGGGTACTGTGGGGGAAGTGAAGGCGGCGAAGATGATCCGGGATACTTTGGACAGCTTCGGAGCGAAGAATTGGATGGAGGAGTTTGATTTCTGGGGCTTTCGGATTAACAGAGCAGTGCTTAAGGTTATGGAGCCATATCAGAAGGAGTATGTGGTGACCGGGTATGGAAGATGTGGAAATACTGGAGAAGAAGGTCTGAAAGCCCCTTTTTTGTATGTAGAGAACGGGGATGCTGTCAGCCTTTCCCGTGCGAAGGGCAAGATCGTTATGGTGAATGGCCGGGTGAGTGGTGATGTGTATCAGAGACTGGTGAGCGCCGGAGCTGTTGGTTTTATCAGTGTGGAGGGTTCTCCGCTGGATGAAGGAGTGGACAGGGTTCCCTGTCAGCGCAGCCTGCCGACGATCTTTCCGGGGGATGCGGCAGAAGAGACAGAAGGATTGTCGGAGTCTGCAGAGGATATTCACAAGATGCAGGAAAAATATAGTGGCAGGATTCCGGGGGCGAATCTTCATTATAAGGATGCAGTGGAGCTGGTGACTGAGGGTGCAGCCGTGGTGTGCCTGGCTGTAGAACAGGAAGTGACAGCATGTACATCCCGAAATGTAGTGTCAAGGATTGAGGGAACGGATAAAAAAGATGAGATCTTAACGATCACTGCGCATTATGATTCGGTGCCGGAGGGACCGGGGGCCTATGATAATATGTCCGGGGCGGCGATTATCATGGAGCTTTGCAGATATTTTCAGCAGTACAGACCGCGCAGGACTATGGAGTTTGTGTGGTTTGGTGCTGAGGAGAAGGGCTTGCTGGGCAGCCGGGATTACATCAGAGTTCATGAGAGCGAGCTTGGAGCGCATCGTTTTAATATGAATGTAGATCTGGCCGGGCAGCTGATCGGAGGAAATGTTCTGGGAGTGACGGGAGAGGCTTCTGTTTGTGATAAGCTTCTTGAGATCGCTGACGGAGCAGGGATCGGAGCGTCTGTGAAGAATCAGATCTGGGGAAGTGATTCCAATTCTTTTGCATGGAAGGGAATTCCGGCCATGACTCTGAACCGGGATGGTTTTGGCATGCATACCCGTTATGATACTATTGATCTGCTGTCTGCCTGGTCGCTGGAGAGAAGTGCGATCCTTCTGGGATGCATTGCGGATGCGCTTGGGAATGCGGAGGTTTTCCCGTTTGAGAGAAAGATGCCGGAGAAATTTATCAGAGAGCTGGATGAATATATGTGCAGATGATTTGATCAAAATACGCCAAAACAATAAAAAATAATACTAAATAATTGACAGTAAGATACCGAACTGTTATACTGAAATCACAGGCTTTCCAGGGACCAATGCGTCGGATATTGTTTTGCGGAGCATTGATTTCCGGAACTTTTATCACAGAAAAATCAAGAATGAGGAGATAGGATCATGTTTACAGAAGAACGACAGAATGCAATAGAGAAATGTCTCCGCGAAAAAGGAAAAGTCAGAGTCAAAGAATTAAGTGAGATGTTTCAGGTTACGGAGGACTGTATCCGCAAGGATCTCAAGATCCTTGAAAATGCAGGCAGATTAAAGAGGACTTACGGCGGAGCAATCCTGTCACAGGAGTATCCTCTGGAGAGAAACGTAGTAGACAGGCGTATGTACAATCTTGATAAGAAGAAAGTGATTGCTGCGAAAGCCTTCAAGCTGATCAAAAATAACGAAACGATCTTTCTGGATGTTTCCACTACAAATATAGAGCTGGCAAGACTTATCGCTTCGTCGGGCATGCATGTTGTGGTTATCAGCAATATGATCGATATCCTGCAGATCCTTGCTGCGAATCCGTCCATCACGGCCATAGGCACAGGGGGAACTATGTACCGTTCGGTGAATGGATTTATGGGAGCTGCGGCCATTGAGGTGATCAAGCAGTACAGCTTTGACCGGGCCTTTTTGGGAAGCTGTGGCGTGGATATGACAGATCTTGCAGTCACCACATCCGGAGTGGAGGATGGGCTGACCAAGAAGGCGGCAGTTCAGAGCAGCAGACATAAATATGTGGTTATGGAGAGAGAGAAGTTTTATTTTAACGAATCTTATAAATATACACATTTTGATGATATCAGCGGGATCATTACCGATGAATTTCCGGATGATACCATTGTGAATACATTGAGGAATGCCGGAGTGAAATTACTCTGAGCAGACAGTAACAAAGGGGATTTTACATGAAAGACTATATTCTGGAAACCTGTGTGGATTCTGTGGAATCCGCCATGGCAGCAGCCGAGGGTGGTGCGGATAGACTGGAGCTTTGCAGCAATCTGATCATCGGGGGGACAACTCCCGGCCCATGGCTTTTTGAGGAAATAAGGAAGCGTTCAGATATCAGGATCCATGCGCTGATCCGTCCGCGGTTTGGAGATTTCTGTTATACAGATGCGGAATTTTCCATGATAAGGAATGCGGTAAAGGATTTCCGCAAAATGGGAGCGGAGGGTGTTGTGGTAGGTATCCTGAAACCGGATGGCACCTTGAATATGGAACAGATGAAAGAACTGATGGATGCTGCGGGAGATATGTCTGTTACGCTGCACAGGGCTTTTGATGTGTGTGCAGATCCGATCGAGGCTATGGAACAGGCGATCTCGCTGGGAATCGATACTATCCTTACCTCCGGACAGAAGAATACCTGCCTTCAGGGTGCGGAGCTTCTGAAGGAACTGGAAACCAGGAGCCGGGGGCGTATTACCATCCAGGCGGGGAGTGGCGTCGGTGCGGAAGTGATCCGCCAGCTTTATCCCTTACCGGGATCAAGGCTTATCATATGAGCGGCAAGGTTGTAACGGACAGTGCGATGCAGTTTCGCAAGGAAGGTGTCAATATGGGACTTCCGACATTCAGTGAATATGAGATATGGCGTACAGATATTGAAAATGTTCGTGCTGCAAAGAAAGTTCTGGAGGAATTATAATGGCTGAGGGGAAGATTTTTCTGAAAGGAAACCGTGATCGGATCGAAAAAAAATATCGGGAGCAGGTGATGGGGTTACCGCAGGCTTTTGCGGATATTGATAAAAAGCTTGCAGAATGCACAGACGAAGTGGCTCTGGCGTGCAAATATTTATATGCGTTCATGCCGTACAGTGATATCGGAAATTACGCATTTGAAGTATTTCTGGATTATGCGGAAAATGGCGTACATTTGTGGAAGGAAAACTCCGGGGTGGCAGAGCTGCCGGAAGAGATCTTTTTGAATTATGTGCTGTTTCACAGAGTGAATGAGGAGGAGATCGCACCCTGCCGTACATTTTTCCGCAGGGAGATCGGAGAGAGAACTGAGGGAATGAGCTTCAGAGAAGCTGCCCTGGAGGTGAACTACTGGTGTGCACAGGAGGCTACCTATCATTGTACAGATGATCGTACTCTGTCTGCCCTTGCCGTATACCGCAGAGGAAACGGAAGATGCGGAGAGGAATCTGTATTTACCGTTAATGCACTGAGAAGTGTTGGTGTACCTGCCCGTCAGGTATATGCACCAAAGTGGTCTCATTGTGATGACAATCATGCCTGGGTGGAAATCTGGTGCGATGGAAGCTGGTATTTTCTGGGAGCCTGTGAGCCGGAAGAGATCCTGAATAAGGGATGGTTTACCAATGCCTCCTCAAGGGCCATGATGGTCCATTCAAGAGTTTTTGATACCATGATCCCGGAGGAGAAGTGATCGGCAAAGATGGTATGGTGACTATGCTCAACGAGCTGAAACGATATGCGCTGACAAAAGAGATCACTGTGTCCGTAAAGGATTCACATGGAAAACCGGCAGAAGGTGCAGAAGTTTCTTTTGAGGTGCTGAATTATTCAGAATATGCCCCGATCGCAGAACTGAAAACCGACAGTCTGGGAAAAGTCTGCCTGACAACAGGGCTTGGAAGTATCCATATTTCTGCAAGGATGTATGCAGATGGAGAATGGCTGCATGCAGAAAACAGCATGGATACAAAAACAGAGGACTGCTGCGAGATTTGTCTGATGCCCGTGGGAAAGGAAAATGGTATTTTTTATGAGGAGTGGGCGGAGAACGATATGATCGCACCTCATGATGCGCCTGTAAATAAAGATATGCCGACACCGGAGCAGAAGGAAAGAGGCAGCAGACGTCTGGCAGAGGCAAACGCTTACAGGGAACAGAAGGTAAGAAACCTGAGCAATCCGGAGTGCCGGAAATTCCTGGAAAAAGAAACCGGAGATTCTTCAATGAGAAAAAAACTCCTTGAAGTCCTCACAGAGAAAGACAGAACAGACTGCATCAGCCAGGTTCTGGAGGAGCATCTGAAATTTGCATTACCGTATGAAAAAAACATGGATGCAGATATTTTTGTACCATATGTACTGAACCCGAGAGTTGACGATGAAGTTTTGCAGAAATACAGAAAAGCGATCCTTGAGCAGCTGTCGGAAGAAGAGAAAAATATGCTGCAAAAGGAGCCGGCAAAGATCTGGAAATGGATTGAGGATAAGATCATTTCCAGCCCGGAGAAAGAACGCAGCAGTGTGATCACCACGCCGTCCGGATGTCTGAAAACGGGAACAGGAAGCCTTCTGTCAAAGAAGATCCTTTTTGTGGCAATGGCGAGAACACTGGGAATTCCGGCACGCCTGAACCCTCATGACCGTTCCATGGAGTATATGAAAAACGGAAAATTCATCCCGGTATCTGCGGAAACGGAGAAAAACGCATCGATCCTTCTGAAGGCAAGTGAGGATACACAGTGGAAATATTTCCAGAACTGGAGCATCGCAAAACTGGAAGCCGGAAAATACAGCACACTGAAGCTGGAAGCCGAAAATTTCAGAGATCAGATGATGAAGCTGCCACTGGAAGCGGGAAATTACAGGATCCTTACCTCAAACAGACTGCCAAATGGAAATATATTTGCCGCGGAGTATTATTTTGAGGTTCAGATCGGAGAAATGAAGAGGGTGGAGCTGGCATTTCGAAATGCAAACCTGGAAGACATGCTGGAGAATATTTCCATACCGGAATTTACTCTCAGAAAAGAGGATGGAAGCACCGTGAAGGCGTCAGAACTGACGGCAGATGGGAAGCATATCCTGGCGTTTCTGGAAGAGGAGAAAGAACCGACGGAGCATATCTTAAATGAGATGATGGAGCAGGAGGAAGCTTTTTCCCGATATGCGACGAGAATCATTTTTGTAGTAAAAAGCAAAAAAGCGCTGGAGACACCTACTTCGAGAGCACTGGGCAAGCTTGGAAATGTCCAGATCTTATATGATGATTTTTCAGAGATCATCAATACACTGGGAAGAAGAATGTACGTAGATCCGGATAAGCTTCCGCTGATCATTGTGACAAACAAAAGCCTGAATGGGATTTATGCAACCAGTGGATACAATGTGGGAACCGGAGATATGCTGTTGAGACTGATGTGACAGATATATCGGATATATACAGAAGGAACACAGACCGTATCATCGACTGTGTCGGTGACGGTCTGTGCCCCTGCAAAAGCTGTGAAATTATTGCAGTGGTTCAGATGTTCAGAATATGAAGGCAGATCGGAATGAGAATACCTGTTGTGATTCCCGAAACTGTCGTAATAAAAGTTGTTTTGCACTACTTACCATCAGAAAAGAGGTTACGCACAGAATCCCGGTAAATGCATTCCGGCTTCAGGCGGATCGTCCTTGGAAAATCGCAGTAGTCTCCGTTCAGTCTGCGAAGCAGCAGATCACAGGCATGCTCTGCCAGACCTGCCAGCGGCTGACGGACAGCGGTCAGCTGAGGAGAAAGCAGCATGGACAGTTCAAAATCATCAAAGGAGACAACAGACAGGTCTTCCGGGATACGGATGCCAAGGCTGTAGATCGCTTCATAAATACCAAGGCATAGTGTATAGTTCGCAGAAAATACGGCAGTCGGACGTTCCGGAAGATTCCATAATTTCTGCATTGCCTGATATCCAAAGTCGTTTGCGTAATTTTCAGCGATGATATAATCGGGGTTAACAGGAATATCGTAGTCTTCCAGTGCCCGGAGATAGCCTTTTTTTCGTTCGCATGCGGTATAGGATGCAGGAGGACCGGTGACAAGGGCGATCTTCTGATGCCCCATTTTTATCAGATGCTCCACGATCTCATAGGCTCCGGAGGTACAGCTGGTCTGTACACAGTCTGTACGGTGGAAATGACTATGCTCTTCCAGCTCCACAACAGGGATCTTGGTATGTTCCACGGCGGAACAGATGTCCTTGCTCAGACAGAAAGAAGAAATGATAAGACCGTCGATCCCTGAGCGGAGCATATGGGGGATAAATTTATTAACATGATCATTATATTTGTCACCGCTCATAAATGTGAGAGAATAACCGTGAGCGCGCATGGTGTTTTCTATTTTGCTCAGAAGAAAAGCATTATGCGGATTATTGGGAGGACCGGATATCAGACCGATACGGTAAGTCTTGGAGGAACGAAGTCCCCGGGCTGTGTTTCGTGGAACGTAATTCAGTTTCCGGATCGCTTCGTCGATCTGTTTTTTATTTTGCGGCCGTACAGTTCCGCCGTTGATATATTTTGAAATGGTGGCCAGTGCCAGACCGGTTTCTTTGGCAATGTCCTTGATGGTTGCACTCATAAATCAATCCTTTCCGGATGCTGTACTGTTGTGACTGGACAGGTTTTTACAGAGCGTCGCGGGTGAAATACAACATCCAGCATGTCTATTTTTGGAAAATCCGTATAGTCTCCATGGATCCTTTTTAAAAGTAATTCCACAGCATGTTTCCCTATGCTTGTCAGATCCTGTGAGACACAGGTCATAGCCGCACTCATGGTCTTGAAAAGCGGATCATCATCAAAGCACACAAAGGAAATATCCTGAGGAACGGAAATCCGTGCCTGGCTGGCAGCACTTAAACCACCCATTGCGGAGAGATAGCAGTCAAAAAAACAGCAGTAGGGGATCGGAAGAATCAATAAGATTCTGGAAATGCAGGTTGCTCTGGATGATAGTTTCTGCAGTGGAACCAAAAGAAACAGGGGGGAAAGAATCCTGCTGTTTCAGAAGGTCAATGCCATTTTTCTGATATACATCCACAAAGCCCTGGATCCGCTGCTCGATCGTGTAGGCGTCCAGATACTGTTCCATGATCCAGACCTTTGTGTGGCCTTTTTCCAAAAGGTGCTCTGCCAGCAGTGCACCGCCTTTGTAATTATCAGAAATAACACAGTCTACAGGAAAATGTCTCATGGAAGCAGGAATCTGATCGAGCATTACAACCGGTATGCCGGCATTCTGTAAAAGCTGGTACAGGTCATCATGCCAGCAGGATGGGAGCATGATAACTCCGGCAAAGTGCTGGGAGATAATATCCTGTATCGTATCGATCTCCTTCTGATGCTCAAAAAAGAATGAACAGACAATAACTGTATAGCCATGATCCGTGAAATGCTTGATAATGGAATTGACAAGCTCGCCCCAGAAATAATTACCAAGATCCGAGATCAGGATACCGATGGTATGTGTGTTTTTGGCACGGAGAAGCTGGGCATTCCGGTTTGGGGTATATCCAAGCTCCTGAATTGCCTTTTCTATAAGGATACGATTTTCTTCCCGTATTTTTTTGTGGTTTATATATTTGGAGATCGTTGCGGTGGACAGGCCTGTCGCACGGGCGATATCATTGATCGTAACGTTCATGTAAAACCTCCGGTTCTGATACATTTACAGATAATAGAGTATTCTCATATTATATCATGAAAAAGAAAACGCCTCAACACATAAGGCATTTTTTACACATAAAGTATGAGAAAAAACAAGTATATTGTATAGAAAATTGATAAAAATGAAACGTTTAACAAAACCTGATACGAAAAAATACACAAAAACAAGACGGAATAATTGTAAAAAATAGGAAAAATGATTTTTACCCCATGATTTTACTTGAAAAACTGTTTCGGATGCGGTAAGATAGTCTTAACAAAAAACGAAACGTTTTACGTAACAAAAAATCAGCTATACGAAACAAGGAGAAGGCTATGGCAGACACAAAGCAGCAGTGGTATAAAGATGCCAAATACGGATTATTCATCCATTGGGGACTTTATTCCATCCTTGCAGGAGAATGGAAAGATCCGAAGACTGGCGAAGTCACCAAGACAGACCGTATCGCAGAGTGGATCGAGAACACTCTCAACATTGACAAGGAAGATTACAGAAAGCTGAAAGATGAGTTCCATCCGGACAAATTTGATGCGGACATGTTTGTGAAAAGAGCGAAAGAGCAGTGGGGTGTTAAATATATCGTTCTTACTTCCAAGCATCACGAGGGATTCGCAATGTACGATTCCAAGGTCAGTGATTTTAATGTAGTGAAGGCTACAGGAAGAGATATCTTAAGAGAGCTTTCCGATGCTTGTAAGAAATATGACATGACAATGGGTATTTATTATTCACAGGCTCAAGACTGGGATGATGACAATGCCTATAAGAAGGATTACGAAGACAAGAACGAATGGAAACCGGAATTCCGTACATACTTCGATGAGAAATGCAAGCCGCAGTTAAAAGAGCTTCTTGAGAATTACGATAATATTTCTCTGATCTGGTTTGATACTCCGATGGGAATGACCGCAGACGAGGCTCAGGAATTAAGAGACTGGGTTAAGGGTATTAAGCCTGACTGCATCATCAGCGGACGTATCGGACACCAGAAGGGCGATTACATGACCACCGGTGATAACTTTATCCCACGTCTTCCATACGACGGTGACTGGGAAGTACCGGCAACTGTAAATGATACATGGGGTTACAATAAATACGATACAAACTGGAAGAATCCGGATGATATCCTGAACCTTCTTCTTAAGATCGTCGGCAGAGGCGGAAATTACCTGCTGAACGTAGGACCAATGGCAGACGGAACTGTTCCGGAAGCTTGTGTCGAGGTTATGAATGAGGTTGGTAAATACGTGACTGAGAATGCGGAAGCAATTTACGGAACCAAGAATGTTGGTATCTATCCGTATGAGATTCCGAGCATTGAATTTACCAAGAGACCACATAAACTTTATGTACATGTACTTGCACCGAGATATCGTGTAGAGCTGCTGAACATCGGCAACCAGTTAAAAGGTGCATATGTGGTAAGCACGGGAGAGAAACTTCCATGCCGCGCATTAAAGTGCTGCGAAGGAAACTCCATGGTAGAGGTTGAACTTCCAGAGAAACTTCAGGGAGCAAAGAACTACTGTGTATGCCTGGAGCTTGAGGAAGAGGAGCCGATCTTTGAGGCGATCATCGATTAACTTAAGAGCATCAATGGGTAAACTATATAAATAAAATCATATTAAGGGAGGATTTATTCATGAAGAAACGAATGAAAAAAGTTGCAACACTGTGTCTCGCCGGTGTAACAGCAATGTCTACAGTAGGTGTAACAGGAAGCGCTGTATTTGCAAAGGGTGACACAAACTACGATGTAGAGAGTATGGATTTTGAAAACGTTGAGCTGCGTGTAGCATTCAGATTTAACAATGGCTCTGATACAGACGGACAGGCTAAATGGTATTACAAAGCACTTGAAGAGTTCAA
>ENA-OQIR01001074-OQIR01001074.1-human-gut-metagenome-genome-assembly--contig:-NODE-1074-length-10229-cov-5.157890_pt1 | contig 10229 bp, 11 predicted proteins | sample MGYA00242580_ERZ504745 | MGnify/ENA primary metagenome ERZ504745 (study PRJEB26092, sample SAMD00036214) | human gut metagenome | host: Homo sapiens | study: EMG produced TPA metagenomics assembly of... | reverse complement strand
GAGCCTCTTTGCGTCCTGCGGAATGTTTTGGGAGGTAGCCCAAACAGCCCCGGCGGGGGTCCTGTGTAGTCACCCTTTAGGCGAAACTCTCCTAATTATTTGGATGAGTCGTTTACTTACTTGTACTGTTACCGTCTTCCCGCTGTTGTTGGGGTATGCTTTGTTCGTATGTAACGTATGACATGTTGATGGGGGAGGGTGCTATGGCTCGCGAGGGCGCTCGTTCTAAGGATTCTGCTAAGCCTGGCATCAAGGAAGTTGCAGCGGTGGCGGGGGTTTCGCCCACTACGGTATCTCGCGTGCTTAATAATCGCGGCTATATTAGCCAAGAAACCCGCGATAAGGTCCATGCCGCGATGGAGCGCATCAACTATACGCCCAACGATATCGCCCGTGCCATGCTCAACGGTCGCCTGAACCTTATCGGCATGATCGTTCCCTTTGTGAGCAGCCCGTTCCATGCTCAGGTTGTGCAGGCGGTCGAGCGCACGTTGGCGGAAAACGGCTTTAAGATGTTGCTGTGCAACAGCGCCAATCGACCTGATCTTGAGCGTTCCTATATTGACATGCTCCGCCGCAATATGGTCGACGGCGTCATCGTCAACTCCCTCAATATCGGTGCCGAGGCGTATGCGAGATGGGCTTGAGCCTGGTTGGTATCGACTGCGACCTTGGCGAGGCCTCTGTTCAGATTGCGAGCGACAGCTATAGCATCGGCGAACTTGCCACGCGTCGCCTGATCGATGACGGGTGTTCGCGTATCTTGTGCCTGCGCAACAATAGCCGCATGCGTATGCCTGCCAATAAGCGTACCGATGCCTACTACGATGTTGTGGAGCAGGCCGGTTTGCCCGCGCTTGTCCGTGAGGTCGAGTTCGTTAAGTCCGACGACGAAAAGAGTGCGGTCGTTGCGAAGATCCTCGATGAGAACCCCGATATTGACGGCATCTTTGCGGGAGACGACACGATGGCGGCCATCTGCCTCAACGTTATGAAGCAGCGCGGCTTGAGCGCTCCGGATGATATTAAGGTCGTGGGCGCGGATGGCGCCCGCCGCACTATGACGTTTATGCCTGACTTAACAACCGTACGTCAAGATATCGATCGCATCGGAGAGCTCGCGGCGCAATCCATCATCGCTCTTGTTAACGGTGAAAAGCCCGAATCGAATATCAAGCTTCCCGTCGAACTTATCGAGGCAAAACCGCCTAGTTCATTCCGAGCCAAAAGAATCCCTCGAACGCCTCTGATGACCGTTCATCGGCATATGTCAACCGTTTGCCGACGACTGGAACTGCGAAAAGACGTATTGATGTGAAAACGTTTGACATATGAAAACGATTGACATATCTTGCAGTTGTACCGAGTTAGTATCTCGTGGGAAAGGAAGTCTCGGATGCACAAGGTTTATTACCAGCCTGAGGGAATTTGGGTAGGCGACATCATGCCGTACGGCGAGGACGGCACGTTCTATCTCTATCATCAGCGTGACACGCGTAACCCCGGACCTTTCGGAGAGCCGTTTGGCTGGGCACTCGCGACGACCAAGGATTTCGTCAACTACAAGGACTTTGGTGAGAGCCTTGAGCGTGGCGGCGACGAGGAAGTCGACCAGTACGTTTATGCCGGCACGGTGTTTAAGGTGGGCGACAAGTACCATGCGCTCTACACTGGTTGCAATCGCGATAAGGTCCGCGCACGCTTGATGAAGCAGGTTCTTCTTCACGCAACGAGTGACGACGCCGTCAAGTGGGAGAAGAACATCGCCGAGACGCTGCTTCCGCCCCAGGAGGGTTACGATGACCGCAACTGGCGCGATCCCTTTGTTCTTTGGGATGAGGAGAACGAAGAGTACATGCTCATCCTCGGCACGCGTGTGGGCGAGGACAAGCGTCTGATGACCGGTCGTCTGGTCAAGTTCACCTCCAAGGACCTGGATACCTGGGAGTTCCAGGGCGACTGGTGGAATCCGGGCCTGTACACCATGTTCGAGATGCCTGATCTCTTTAAGATGGGCGACTGGTGGTATCTGGTGTTCTCTGAGTACAGTGATGGCAACAAGACCCGTTACCGCATGTCTCGCTCTATCAACGGTCCTTGGATCACCCCCGCTGACGATTCCTTCGATGGCCGCGCGTACTATGCTGCACGTACCGCATTTGACGGCGAGCGCCGCGTTCTCTTTGGTTGGGTTCCTACGCGCGACGAGGGCGGCGACCCCAGCTCTTACCTGTGGGGTGGCACTTTTATGCCTCTCGAGATCGTTCAGCGTGCCGACGGAACGCTCGGCACCAAGCTTCCCGACAGCATGCTTGGCGCCTTTGGCGAGGCTAAGGCAGTCGAGGCCTTTGAGCTTTCGTGCGAGTCGGGCAAGGTCGAGCAGGTGCTCGCCGCGGATGCCGGTTCTACCTATATGCTCGACGCCGACATCGAGCTCGCCGGTGACGCTGCCGGCTTCTCGGTGAAGCTTGCCGAGGACGCCGAGTCCGGTCTTGCCTATGAGTTCCGCGCCAACCTGCGTGAGGGCAAACTCGAGTTTACGGCGGCCCCCCAGTATCCGTGGTTCCAGGTCAACAGCATGGGCCTCGAGCGTCCGTTGTTCTTTAAGGGCGAGGGCACTCACCATGTGCGTCTGGTCGTCGACGACGACATCGCGACCATCTTTGTCGATGATGTTGCGCTCAACGCTCGCTTCTGCAACAAGCAGGGCCAGGGTGTGGCGCTTACCGTCACCGACGGTGCGCTCAAGTGCGCAAACGCAACGATCGCGTCTCTGTAGCGGCAACGAACCGTTTTATGATTTAGAAAAGGAATGGAGAGGAACATGGACTACAAGGCAGTGTCCCAGCAAGTCGTCGACAACGTCGGCGGACTGGAGAACATCGAGGGCGCCACGCATTGCGTGACCCGTCTGCGTCTGGTGCTCAAGGATACGAGCAAATACAACAAGGCCGAGCTCGAGAACATCGATGGCGTCAAGGGCGTGCTGTACAACAGCGGCCAGCTCATGATCATCTTCGGTACCGGTACCGTCAACAAGGTTTACGATGAGTTTATGGCTCTGACGGGCGTTAAGGAGATCAGTGCTTCCGAGGTCAAGGGCGCCGAGGCGGACAAGAAGGGCAAGTTCTTCTCGGTCCTCAAGGTATTCTCGGATATCTTTATCCCCATCATTCCTGCCTTCGTCGGCGCTGCAATCATCATCGGCCTTAAGTCGCTGATCGTTGCCAACGGCCTCTTTGGCATGGAAGGCAGCCTCGCCGATCACAGCGAGTTCCTCAAGAACCTCGCAAGCTTCTTTGCCATTATCGCCACCACGTTCGACTACCTGCCTGTCCTGGTTATGTACAGCGCGGTCAAGCGTTTTGGCGGTAACCCGATCCTGGGCATCCTCGTCGGTATCGTCATGGTTCACCCGAGCCTTATGAACCGCAACACGTTCGTTATGGACCGACGGGTGCTGAGTACTGGAACTTTGGTCCGCTATCCATTCCCATGGTTGCTTTCCAGGGCGGTGTGTTCCCCGCAATCCTGACTGCCTGGTTTATGGCCAAGGTCGAGAAGATTGCCCAGAAGTACATCCCCGAGGTCGTTTCGTTCGTTTTCGTCCCGACCGTTACCCTGATTCTTGCTAACGTCGCCCTGTTCACCGTGTTCGGCCCGCTCGGCAACCTGATCGGTGACGTCCTCGCCGGCGTAATCGATATCCTGTACAACAGGATGGGCGTCTTTGGTGCCTTTGTCTTCGCCGCGTTCCTGCAGCCGCTCGTCGTTACCGGTACGCATCAGTTCATCCAGGGTATCGAGGCCAACCTCGTTGCCACGACCGGCTTCAACTACATCCAGGCCATCTGGTCGGTTTCCATCATCGCCCAGGCGGCGGCGCCATCGGTATGTACCTCATTCACAAGAAGCACTCCAAAGAGCGCAACATCTGCATGTCGTCCTTTATCCCGACGCTGGTCGGAATCTCCGAGCCCGCTATCTTTGCTGCAAACATGCGCTATTCGATCATTCCGTTCATCTGCGCATGCATCGGTGCAGGCTGCGGCGGTGCCTTCGTGAAGTTCTTTGAGGTGCGCGCTATCGGTCAGGGTCTGACCGGTGTGCTTGGCCTGCTCATCGTTACGCCCGAGACTCTCGTGTGGTATGTGGCTGGCAATCTCATCGCCTTTATCGTGCCGATCGTCTTGATCTTTGCCTACAACAAGGCAAAGGGCGTTCCAACCACCGATGAAGAGGGCGCTGGCGCAGGCTTCGATGTCAGCTTCTAGTTGAGCCATTCAGTGTAATGTGCGGATAAGTCCATTTGAGGAAGGGCGTTCGGCTCGTGTGAGTCGGGCGTCCTTCCCTATAGACGAGAAGGTCAATGGCGATGTTTAATCAAAACAATAAGGTGACACGCGCGGACTATGAGCAGTGGCGTGCCGGACAGGATGAGACGGCGGGTCGCATCGCGTCTGACCCCGATAGGCTCCTGTTCCATGTGGAGCCTGAGCTTGGCTGGCTCAACGACCCCAACGGTTTGGTTCAGATTGGTGATACGTATCACATCTATCATCAATACGATCCGTTCGATGCTGCGCATGGCGGTCCAGTGCTTTGGAACCATCTGACGACAAAGGATTTTGTGACGTACGAGAATCACGGCCCCGTGCTGTTCCCCGATTCCGATTTGGATTCGAGCGGAGCGTATTCTGGTTCTGCCTTTGTACGTGATGGCAAGATTCACTACTTCTATACCGGCAACGTCAAGCATTTTGACCGCGATGATTACGACTACGTGTTGACGGGCCGTGAGCAAAACCAGATTCATATGGTTGCCGAGAACCCCGACGAATTGGGCGAGAAGCGCATGGCTGTTGGACCAGTCGATTACCCCGACGATATCGGTACGCATGTGCGCGACCCCAAGATCCTTGAACACGACGGTATCTACTACATGGTTCTGGGCGCTCGTACGAAAGACGATCGCGGCTGCGTGCTTGTCTATACCTCGCGCGATCTAGAGGTCTGGAGCTATGCGACGCGCATTGAGCTGGGCGAGAAGCTTGGCTTTATGTGGGAGTGCCCCGATCTGTTTGAGCTCGATGGTGAGCTTATTCTCGTTTGCTGTCCGCAGGGTGTGCCTGCCGATGGTTGGCGTTACCGCAATCCACATCAGTGCGTGTGGTTCTCCATCGAGGCCGATTGGGAGGCGCCGAGCTTTAAAATCGTCAGGCAGGGCATGCCTCCGATGGTCGATGCCGGTTTTGATTTCTATGCTCCGCAGTCCTTTGAGGATGCTGCAGGCCGGCGTTTGATGATCGGATGGTCGGGTTGCCCCGACGCGACGGCAGAAAACCCGACGGTGGCGCGCGGGTGGCAGTGCGCGTTGACGGTGCCGCGAGAGCTGAGCATACGCGATGGTAAGCTCTGCCAGCAGCCGGCGTACGAGATTGAGAGGATGCGCGGCGGCTGCGTTCGCGCGACAGGCGGTGAAACCGTTGAGGAGCCGGGCCGCCTGTTTGATCTTGTGGTTTCCTGCGAGGGCGCCAAGATGGTCGAGCTCGAAATCCGCAAGGGTGTCTTTGTACGTTATGCGGACGGGATGCTTACCCTCGACATGGGTGACGAAGGCTATGGGCGCGACCAAAGGTCGATCGAGCTCAGCGAGCTTCGCGACCTGCGCGTGCTTTCGGACACTACGATGGTCGAGATTTTTGCAAATGGCGGCGAGGCGGCACTTACGAGCCGTACCTATTCGCCGGCGGTTCCGGCGATGGGGTTGCATGCCGAAGGTGCGGCGTCGATGGAGTTCTACCGCCTCGCGCATTAACCGTGCGTGGAGCACGATTGGACTTGCTGGGCGGAATGTGTTGCAGTTGCCGCAGCGAACTACCGTTTATCGCGTATAGCTACCGTTTGCGGAGTAAGTAACACCTATTAATAAACCGTGTAGAATCTCAGATAAGCACGGAGTTTTCCAGGGAGACGCTGTCCTTTGTTGTGTGCAAGGGGCGGCGTCTCTTTGGCGCTCTGCCGCCGTTGTGCAACAGTGCGGCGGCGCGTGCCATGTATTGAAAAGCCAATGTCGAGATGGGTCGTGATAATAATGGGCAAGTACGTAATCGTGGTTGAATCTGGTTCGGATGTGACGCCAGAGCTCTGCGAACGCTACGGCATCGTGCGCGTGCCTATGCATGTCACGATTGGTGACGAGACCGTCGAGGACGGCTCCATCGATCCGCTCGAGATTTACTCGCGCTGCAACGAGTTTGGCGTAATGCCCAAGACCAGTGGCTGCGCGCCTGCGGATTTTGCTCACGTGTATGACCGTATCCATGCCGAGCAGCCCGATGCGACCATTCTGCATCTTGCGTACTCCGAGGCCACGACCTGCTCGCATCAATCCTCCAAGATTGCGGCCCAGGGGCGCGACTACGTGTTCTCCATGGACACGCGTTTTGTCTCGGTGGGCCAGTCGCTCGTTGTCGTCGAGACCGCTAAATACATCGAGGCTCACCCCGATGCCACCGTCGACGAGATCTTTGCATATACGAATTCCGTCATGGACCGTGTGCTGCTGGGCTTTGTTCCTACCGACCTAGCCTTCCTTAAGGCGGGCGGTCGTCTGTCCAACGTGGCATTCCTTGGCGCCCACCTGCTCAAGATTAAGCCCTGCATTGAGGTGACGGGCGGCAAGTTCGTGGCAACCAAGAAGTTCCGCGGCTCTATGCTCAAGTGCGCCCGCGCCTTTATTGACCACATGGTTGCGAAGGGCGAGATTGACTACTCGCACATTGGCCTGGCGTATTCGGTAGGCCTTTCCCAGGAGCTGCGCGACGACATGGAAGTCTATGCGCACGACCTGGGCTTTAAGGACATTACCTGGACTCAGGTCGGCGGCGTCATCTCGAGCCATTGCGGCCCGACCGCCTTCGGCGCGGTGCTCACGCTCAAGGCGTAAAGGCCGCAGGCGAGCGTTCTTCAGCCTGACATCTCGACGTAGACCCCAGCCATGGTGATGGGGGATAGATTAAAACGTGCCATTCTACCCGAGACGTTTAAACGCAAGCGCATGGGCTAGAATGGCTCTGGCATTTTAATTGGTTGCATCCAAGGAGAGGCAAGGTAGCGGGAATGGCTGAGATGACGCTTGAGGGTGTGGACGCTCGTCCTGAGGATTCCGCATTTGCCCTAGGCCGCGTGCATTCAATCGAGACGATGGGAACGGTCGACGGACCCGGCATCCGCTTCGTAGTGTTTGTCCAAGGCTGTCCCATGCGCTGCGCGTATTGCCACAATCCCGATACCTGGTCTGTTAACGGCGGCACCATGGTGACCGTCGAGCACCTGATGGACGAGTTCCAGAGCAACCATGAGTTCTATCGCAGCGGCGGCATTACGGTTTCGGGTGGCGAGCCGCTCCTACAGCCTGAGTTTTTGGCCGACCTGTTCCGTGCAATGCACAACAACTCCGATGGCCGCGTGCATACCTGCTTGGACAGCTGCGGCTATGCGTTCGATCCCAACCACCCCGAGAAGTTCGATGCCGTTCTCAACGAGACCGACATGGTGCTGCTCGACATCAAGCATGCCGATCCGGCTGAGCATAAAAAGCTGACCGGTTGTGATCCCGCACGCATCCTGGCGTTTGGCGATGAGCTTGCACGTCGCAAGATCAAGGTCGTTATCCGCCACGTGGTGGTGCCGGGCATTACCGACACGGTGGAGGAGTGCGAGAAGCTCGGTCGCCTCATCGCTCCATGGCACAACGTGGTGGGCCTGGAAATGTTGCCGTATCACACCATGGGCGTTGTTAAATATGAACAGCTGGGGATTCCCTATAAGCTTGAGGGAGTGCCTCAGATGGATACCGCTCGCATGCCCGAGCTGCGTAATGCCGTTATGACCGGCATGAAAAAGCGCCGTGCGGAGCTCAAAAACGCCATCGGATAGCAAGTCATTTTTGCCCCTTTATGATACCCGCGCTGCGCTGGTCTAACGGCTTCGTATTGCGCGGATGAGCCAAAATGCTGGTACCATACCGTGGATAAGCAGTTTTCACAGGTTTGGGGGATGGTATGCCTACCATCGCAATCATCGGTGCGCTCGAAAAAGAGGTTGCGCAGATTAAAGCAGAACTGAACGGAGCTCACGTGTCGCAAGAGGCGGGCTTGACCGTTGTAAGCGGTGGGCTTGACGGTTTGACTGTGGTCGCAACGACGGCAGGTATGGGTACCGTTAATGCCGCTGCCGCAACGCAGCATCTCATCAGCAAATATGCTCCGCAGGCCGTTGTGTTCTCGGGTATTGCGGGTGGCCTAAACCCTAACCTCCATATTAACGACGTGGTTATAGGCAAGTGCCTGCGCTATCTGGATACCGATACGGCGCTCATCGCCGAGTCGGCACCGGGGCTTGAGGAATTTGCCTCGACACCGGCGTTGGTTGATATTGCAGCTGCCGTGCTTGTCGAGCACGGGTTTGTGGACGCATCGTCGGATATGGCGGCTGCCGAGAAGGACCCCAAGCAGTTCCTGGTTGGCACCATGCTACGGGCGACCGCTTTGTAACGGGCGACGCCATGCGCATCGCCGCCATCGAGGCGACGCATGCCGATTGCGTTGAGATGGAAGGTGCTGCGATTGCCCATATTGCAGCCAAGAACGGTGTCGATTGTCTGGTGCTGCGTGCTATCAGCGATAATTGCGACGAGGCATATGACGCGTTTTGCGAGCGAGAGTTCGATCTAGATGAGTACGCTCGCACCGCGAGCGGCATCACGCTTGACATCGTTCGTCGTATCGCCGCCGCGCAATAGCACGCCCGTTTTGTAAAAACCTACGACCAAGGAGTGTCCATGGCCGATTCCATTAATTACCAGCTTGCCAAGTTCGTCGCCAGCTACGGCAAGGTTTCGCAGATCCCCGAGTCCACCTGTCCCGAGGTGAGCTTTGTGGGCCGCTCCAATGTGGGCAAGTCGTCCATCATGAACAAGCTCTTTGGTCGCAAGAACCTGGTCAAGGTTTCGAGCACGCCGGGCAAGACGAGCAACATCAATTTCTTCGAGGCCGACGACGTGCACTTTGTGGACCTGCCGGGCTACGGTTTCGCTCGCCGTTCCAAGGCCGAGCGCGACCGTTGGGCCGAGCTCATCGGCGACTTCTTCGACTCCGAGCGCAGCTTTAACCTGGTTGTGTCGCTGGTGGACATTCGCCACGACCCCAGCAAGCTTGACCATGACATGATCGACTACCTGCAGGGCAACGAGTTCAACTTCATCGTCTGCCTCACCAAGCCGACAAGCTCAGCCGCACTCAGCAGGCCCGCCAAGCGGCAGCCATCAAAAAGCAGCTCAACGTCCCGGCCGAAAACGTAATCATCACAAGCTCCCAAACCGGTGCGGGCATCGACGAACTCAAGCGCCGCATCGCCGAGGCCTGCCTCTAATAAGTGCTCCAGCCTAGCAAGAGCCCCTATCAATAAAAAGCCAAACTATCAGCCCGGCGCTTTTACAGAGCGTAGGTCCCTGTAGCCGCCGCCAGCGAAGTTAACGTAGGGGAGGCCAGGGACTTTGCCCCCAAATCTTTCCGCAGGACGGCAGGACCCCCGCCGCACGAAGTGCGCAGCGGGGTCCTGCCATGTCCGAGACGATTTGGGGGCAAGCCCCTGGCTCCCGGCGGGTATACGGGACGGCGACTACAGGTATTCGATCTGGGCGCCTCGGTGTCGCACGTTAGAATATGCGTCTCACACTTGGGGAACTGCTCACGCAGCTTGACCTGCAGGAACTTTGCCACGATGGTGTCGTCGGTTACAGCCATGAGGGTCGAGCCGGAGCCACTGATCCAGATGGTCTTGGCGCCGCCGTTAAGGCAGGTGTCGCGCACAGCGTTGTAATCGGGAATCAGGCGGCGGCGATAGGGCTCCTGGATGCGGTCGTCGTTGGCGGCGGCAATCAGTTCAAGGTCGCCGGTCTCCAGGCCGCGCGTCATGCCGGCGATGCGGCCCATTTGCCATACGGCGGTGGAGAGTGGAATCTCCTGCGGCACGACCTTGCGCGCCTCACTTGTATGCACCTCGTAGGGCGGAATCACGGTAATAAAACGCAAGCGATCGCTCACCTCGTAGCGCAGGCACTGGGGGAGCGAATCAGTCGGCGTAAAGGAGCAAACGGCACCGCCCAGGATGGCAGGGGCGACGTTATCGGGATGGCCTTCAACCTCGGTGGCGATGCGGACGAG
>ENA-OQIR01001073-OQIR01001073.1-human-gut-metagenome-genome-assembly--contig:-NODE-1073-length-10230-cov-1.847372_pt1 | contig 10230 bp, 11 predicted proteins | sample MGYA00242580_ERZ504745 | MGnify/ENA primary metagenome ERZ504745 (study PRJEB26092, sample SAMD00036214) | human gut metagenome | host: Homo sapiens | study: EMG produced TPA metagenomics assembly of... | reverse complement strand
AGTGCCCCGCATGAGCCGGAGGTCTGAGTTTGCTGCCCGCCGCGCGTGCGCCCCGCATGGTCATGCACAGGTGCTCCGTTCGATGATCACCAGCCACAATCCGTAGGTTCCAATTTCAAAAAGAAAATCCGCAATCTGAGCCGTAAGCCGTTCTTGAACCTGGGGACGGCGCGCAAAGCAGTCTACGATCCTGGCAAATTTGGATAAACCGATAATATTTCCCTTTTGCGGTATGTAGGCGATATGAGCCGCGCCGATAAACGGCAGCAAATGATGCTCACATACCGAATACAGAGGAATATCTCTCACGATTACCAGCTCGTTGTGCTGTTCAGGCTCGTGAAATATTTTCAAATGCCTGGCCGGGTCGTCGTGGAGGCCGGAAAAGATCTCCTCATACATTTTCGCCACCCGCTTTGGGGTTTCCTTCAGCCCCTCTCGCTCTGGGTTTTCTCCCACTGCCAGCAAAATTTCAGTTACCGCCGCTTCGATCCGTTTTTTATCCATAATACCCTCCGTTACCGGTACAGCAGCTCAATAGTCACCGCCCGTTGATTTTTGTCCAAGACATAACGCGCCTCCCCTTCCTGCAAGGGGGCCTTCTCTTCACCGAAATAGGCATTGGCGCAATGCACGTAATAAGCATATTTATAGGGCTCCTCCGTCAAAAGACGAGCAACCGCGATGTCAAAATCTAAATCCGGACTGAATTGAAAGGAAATGGTGCGTTCCCGTCTGGCGGCCGCATTCAGCACCGCGTCCATTGCCTCCTGGTCATCTTCATTGCCCAGGGTATGAATTTGTACTGCTTTCTGATGATAATAATTGTATTCCAGGGAGGTGCATTCCGGCAGATACAAATTATATAGGGAACGGTCCCATTGCGAGTCCCCGTCGGCGGGAATCAAGGGGTCCATTGTATGATTCACAGAGATCTGCTCATCAGTAAGGTTAAAATACTGATAAATAGACATAGATGCCGCGTCATCCCAGGTCAAATCCAAATGGTACCATTCCCCCTCAATTCGGATCAGGTTCCACATATGGGCAATCTCCTGGCTCACGCCGGTGACCAAAGCGCACTGCAGGCCCAAGCAGTTCGATAATAGCTGCATAGCCCTGGAATACCCTTCGCACACAGCCTTGCCGTCCACCAAAGCGCCGTACGCGCTGAACGCCATTGGATATTCTGAGGAATGGTCTTCGGCCTCATCGTGGTATTCCACCAGGCTGATCAGCTGGTCATGCAGGTAAAGCTCCCGCTCAAATTCGGAGGAGCCTTTCGGCGCCTTCTTCAGCACCGCTTTCAGGGCGGTATCCATTTTCTCAGAGGCCTTCTGCACCTGCGTACCAGAAAAATAGGAGCATAGCTGTATTACCGTGCTTCCGTCGCTGACGCCGTAGCGCAGATCATTCAGCACCCAGAACAATTGCGGATTATCGTTGCGTAGGGCGATGACCACCTGCATCACCTGGTTTTTGCTGAGAGCGACGCCTTCCATCACAACCTTTTTCACCCGGTAATGGCCATCCACGCTTTGTTCGTTGGAAACCCGGTAAACCGCGTCCAGGAGAAGGCGGTAGCATTTACGCAAGGTGTCGCCCTGCAAATGATTGAAGCCGGAAAGCTGCCGCTGATAGCCGTACTCCTCCGCGAGAGATTCCGGCGTCCAGGTAATCAGGGCGTAATTTTCCTCCAAATTTGCAATGCTGCTGCCAGGGTCGTTAGGGGAATGGGCCTGCCCTATGCTGACGGAGCCGCTGGGATCGCCTTGCTCCCAGGAGCAGGAACAGCCGGCCGTTAAGACGCAGACGCAGACAAAAACACAGACAGATCTTTTCCAGCTCATAAACAGCCCTCCTTTTCCTGGTTCAACAGCCTGCTGCCGTCGCTCAACCGCCCTGAAGCGGCAAAAGCCGGCGGCATAGAAAGCTTCTCGTCCTATTCTTAGTTTCGTCCTTTCTTTCCGGTTCTAAACCGGAAAGCAGAAAACCGCACCTCTCATGATATTAGAAAATCCCGAAAGATATCCTGTCACATTTAGTATAACATAACAAAAGAAAAACCTACAAGAGAATCTTGCAGGTTTTAAAATTCCGTAAGAATTTGTTCCAGCCTTTTTCATTTCCACAGGCTGAAACAAAAAGCTTTTGCAAAAAGGCGGTTTCAGCGCCGCGCCGAAACAGGGTGTTTTGCCTTTGCCTTTAAGTGAAAAAAATAAATTTCTCACCGTTATCCTCCGCCTGATGCTGTCTGACATGAAACACCGACTCCAGCACTCCGCTGGCCACGCAAGCCCGTGTGTCTCCCTGGTAGCGTATGCGCCGCCCATCCAGCACGACGATGCGGTCGGCGTACCGCACGGCCTGGGACAGATTGTGCATGATGACCAGAAACGTGATCTTGCGTTTTGTTTTCAGCGTCTCCAGCAGGCGGAAAAAAGCGGCCTCATATTCCATATCCATATAAGTGGTAGGCTCATCCAAAATCATAACCCTGGTATTCTGAGCCAGCACCATAGCCAAATAGGCCTTTTGCCGCTCGCCGCCCGAAAGCTCCGTCACCAGCTTATCCCGCAGGCCGGAGATTCCGATCGCCTCCAGCGCGTCGTCTACGGCCTGCCAGTCCTTTGGGGACATCCGTTTTCCAAAATCCAGATAAGGGTTCCTGCCGAAAGCCGTCAGCTCCTCCACCGTGACAGCCGGAGAATGAAGGTTTGGGGCAGAATTGAGATCAGCTGCGCCCGCTCCCGTAAGGTCATCACCGCCAGATTGCGGTCGGAAAAGGTAATTTCTCCGGTATAGGGAAGCTCCTGGTTGACACAGGAAACCAGAGTGGATTTGCCGCTTCCGTTTCTGCCTACTACGGCGGTAAGCTTGTGGGGCACCAAAGAGAAATCAATATGGTCCAGCACCTGATTTTTCCCATAAGAGGCGCAGACCTGATGAAGCTCAGCATGGCCGCGCAGACCTCCTTCGCATCAGAAGAATGAAGAAAAAGGGAGCGCCGATCAGGGACATCACGATCCCCACCGCACCTCCGAGGGGGCGAAGGCTGTCCCGCCCCACCAGATCTGCCGTCAGCACCAAAATACTGCCCACTGCAGCGGATACCGCCAGCAGGGGAGCGGTTTGGGTTCCCGCCAGCTTGCGGGAAATATGAGGCACCATCAGGCCTACGAACCCCAGCAGGCCCGCGAAGCTGACCACCGCGGCAGCGGAAGCGCTGGCGCACACCAGACAGAGCATCCGCACCTGCTTGACTTTTACCCCCAGCGAGAGGGCCATGCTGTCTCCCAGGCACAAGAGCTGGATCTTGCCGGAAAACGCTAAGGACACTGCGAGTCCGAGAAAAATAATCGTGCCGGGCAGCCATAGCAGATCAGTGCTGGAGTTGGACAAGCCGCCCACAGAAAAGTAATTGTAGGACACCAGCACGTCGGTATCCAGCAAGGAAAAAAAGGAAATTCCCGCGCTGAGCACCGCCTGGACGGCGATTCCGGCCAAGATCACGGTAGCCTTAGAGGAATCCACCCGGTTGCGATGCCCATAATAGCCAGGGTCGTAAGAAAGGCTCCCAAAAAGGCCGCCAGCGGAAGGCCCATGACCGCGGCAGGAAAATAGCTTAGAATTAAAATCACTGCAAACCCGGCGCCCGCGTTGACGCCGATAATATTCGGGCTGGCCAGGTCTTCCGGTGACGCTTTGCAGAAGCACGCCGGAAACAGAGAGCCCGATGCCCGCCAGGACTCCCTGCAGCAGCCTTGGAAGCCGTAAGGAATACAGGATCACGGACTGGGCCTCAAAGCCTTCCTGACGGAGCAGTCCGCCGAAAAAAGACTGCCAGTCCATGCCGGAGCTGCCGAACCGTAGAGAAAGCAGGAGGACGCACAAAAGCAGCAGGCAAAGGGTCAGCCATCCGGCCTTCGTCCTGCAAAAATAACGGTGCTCCTTTTGTTCAGCCCCTTTTCCCATACTCCGTCAGCTCTCCTTTGGATATAATAAGTCCGCTAAATACCGGTAAGCCTCGCCCCACCTTTTATTGGGCTTAAACTGAAACAATTCCTTGGGAAGATAGGCGTACCGGCCTTCTTTGACGGCGTCCAAGTGCTGCCAGGCTTCCTCCTGAAGCACGCTGTCCATATAAGCCTGGCGGCCTCCTCCTTGCCCATGGTGGAAATGAAAATATAATCCGGATTTTCCATCAGGATTTCCTCCTGACTCAGGCCATCCAGAAGCACTGGAGCGTTCTCCGCGATATTGTAGGTGCCAAGCTCCTTCAGCATGACGCACACGAAATTGTTCTCTGCGGTTTTCGCCTTGGTAGCGCTGTATTTCGAGCCCGCCCGGATAAACAAAATCCGCTTCTGTTCGGCTTCTCCGGTCTCCGCACCGACGCCAGCACTGCTTCGACCTCCTCCCGCACCTGGGTGCCGTAGGTCTCATAGGCTTCCTGGTCCCCGGTGATATCCGTGCAGATTTTCAGCATATCCAGATATTCCTGAAACTCCTCCACATGGAATACCGCCGCCGGCACTCCCTGCTTGCGCAGAAATTCCGCCGTTTTCACCTGTTCCTCCAGATCCGCCGAGCAGATCACGAAATCCGGCTCGTAGGAGAGAAGCAGCTCCTGGTTAATGGTTTTGCCCGCTCCGTCATCCACCAAAAGGACGTCCTCCGGGGCGAAGCCCCGTTCTACGCTTTCCCCCACGGTGATATCCACCCGGCCGCCGGCGGTCTCCCACACATCGGCGAAGGAGGAAAACAGCACCGCAACCCTTTGGGGCTTTTCCCTCAAGGTGATCTGCTCTCCGGAGGCATCCTGAAAGGAATAATACGCTCCTCCAGAGGCGGAGGCGCTTTCTGCTTCAGAATCCGTTTCTATGCTGGATCCTTTCTGAGAGGAGGCTTCGTGAGTATTACCGTTTGTTCCATTGGGCTCCTGTCCGCCTTGGCAGGCGGCCAGAGAGGCCGCCGCAGCAACGCAAGCAGGAGCGCTGTCAGTTTCTTCAGCAAGTCGCTCCGCCTTTCATATGTTTCTGCGCGGAAAGATTCTCCTGCTTTCTCTCCAGAAGCTGGTTGGAAAGCAGCTGCTCCTGGACATTCTCAAAGCCCAGCCTGGCGACCGTATCCGCGAACCGTTCGCCGGTATTTCCCTGCTCACGGAATAGGAGGATAGCCTTCTCCACCACATTCAGGACCTCTTCCTTGGTGGTGAACACCTTATCCAAATATTTTCCCTGAGCCACTTTTTTGCCCCAGCGGCCGCCGATATAGACCCGGTAGCCGTCCTGATGGGCTTCCACCGCCTTAAAGGGGCATTTGCCTACGCACCGTCCGCAGTGGTTACAAATGCTGTCGTCGATGACCACCTTGCCGTCCCGGACCTTCGCCACCTTAATGGGGCAGGTATTTTCCACCTGGCACACCTTACAGCCGCGGCACTTCTCCAGATCTACCTGAGGGATCCGCTGACCGATAATACCCAGGTCGTTCAGATCCGGCTTGACGCAGTTATTGGGGCAGCGCCTACGGCGATTTTAAATTTATGAGGCAGCTTCACATCATGATAGCCGTGATAAAATTTTTCGTGGATCTCCTCGGATAAGGCAAAGGTATCAATCAGCCATACTGGCAGGTGGTACCCTTGCAGGATACCACCGGGCGCACCTTGGAGCCGGTGCCGCCGGTTTCCAGGCCGTTCTGGGCTAAAAATTCCCGGAGAGGCTCGATATTGTCAAAGGGCACGCCCTGGATTTCCACCGTCAGGCGGGATGTCATGGCAATTTCCCCGCTGCCGTACAGCTCCGCCGCCTGGGCGATGGCCCGGCTTTCCTCGGCGGTAATTTTGCCGTTGCGGGTGATGACTCTGCCGTTGAACCGGTCCTGGGTCCGCTTGTCAAACAGAAACCCAAGGCCCTTCACCCGGGTCACCTCCGCGGGAGGCACTGCCGCCTGAGCGTTTTTCACCTTCACGTCGTTAAAGGAGGTAGCGCCCTCCAGCACCACCGTATTCTTATAGCCGTAATATTTCATCCGGTTCTGGAGAAAATAGCCCCGTTTGCCCCGGACGCACACCAGCAAAAGCTTCTCGTCCCGACCAATTCCCGGGATCTCTCCGTTGACCGAGGCCAAATCCACAAAGGTGGCTCCCCGGATAGACGCGCCGGCGCCACGTCGATAACCCGATAGCCGTCGGCGGCTCCCGCGGCGTATTCGGCGGGAGTCATACTCACCAGATCGCCGTTGATTTTATTCAAAAGGATATAAACCGCCTGGACAAAGGATGAATCGCGGTAGAAAACGGCGGCGCATAAGCGAAATCGGCGTTTTCGAAATCCTCCAGGACAGCCCCCATGTTGATGGCCATTACAGCGATATCCACCATCTTATCCACCGCTCCCGGGCCGAACACCTGCATTCCCAGCAGCTTATGAGTTTCCGGTCGGCGATCAGCTTAGTAGCGAAAAACGCCGCGTCCGGATAATAATGGGCCTTGTCGTCCGTAACCGCCAGGACTGTCACCACGTCGTAGCCGGCCTCCTTGGCCTGGGCTTCCGTCAAGCCGGTGCGGCCGCAGTTCAGGCCCGGCAGCTTAACCACGCCGGTGCCCAAAACGCCGGGATAGGTTTTCTCCTTGCCGGCCAGCACCTGGGCCAGGGTACGCCCCTCCAGGTTAGCGGAGGAGCCCATAGGCGACCACTGGCGGCGGCCGGTGATCCGGTTGGTCACCAGAGCGCAGTCGCCGGCAGCATATACGCCGGGGAGATTGGTTTTCAGCTGGGAATCCACCACAATAGCGCCCTTCTCCATCTCGATGCCGCTGGAAGCCAAAAACGCCGTATTGGGACGGATGCCCGCCGAAAGCACCACCAATTCTGCGGGCAGCGTGGCGGAGGCGGTTTTCACCGCCGTTACCCGGGCATCCCCCACCAGCTTTCCGCTTTCGTTCCGGTCAAAACACGGACCTGCTTCCGCAGATGCCGTTGGCGTAATCCGCCATTTCAGGATCCAGCACATTGGGCATAATCTGAGAAGCGAAATCCATCACGGTCACATCCACGCCCTGGGCCAGCAGGTTTTCCGCTACCTCCAGGCCAATAAAGCCTCCGCCGATCACTACGGCCTTTTTTACCCTTTCCGCTTCCACGTAATCCCGAATCCGAATAGCGTCGTCAGGCGTCCTCATTTTGAACACGCCCTTCAAGCCCACTCCCTCGATGGGAGGCACCGCGGAGGACGCTCCGGTGGCGATCACCAGCCGGTCATAGGAATAGGCCTCCGTTTCTCCGGTAATCAGGTTTTTGGCCGTTACCAGCTTCTTGCCGCTGTCCAGCTCCACAGCCTCACGGCCGGTAAGCACCCGAACGCCGGTAAGAGCCGCGTATTTTTCAGGCGTATTGACGATCAGCTCGTCTCTGCTTTCGATCATCCCGCCTACATAATAAGGCAGTCCGCAGCCCGCGTAAGAAATATCCTGATCCTTTGTGATCAGAGCTACGTCCAGCCCTCTGTCTTCCCGTTTTAGCTTCGCCGCGGCTTTGGTTCCCGCGCTACGCCGCCAATCACCAATACTTTCACTGATACCAACTCCATTTCATCTTTTTCCCAATGACATTTCTATTTCGACTAGATGTGCTCACCCTTTCCCCGCGTCCGCGCTCCGGCCACGGCAGGCTTCTGTCCACGAGCCTCTCCGGAAAGCCTTTTCCGTTTTGCATACAGCTCTCTTGTGCCCAGCCAACCCGGCCCGGGCGGCTTACCAGCCGATTTCAGCCTCGCTTTTAAGATCGCGCTTCCGCCGGAGCCGTCTGCATAAGGCAGCCTTCTCCGCTTATTCTCCCGGGCTTTTCAGCCGGTGGCAGCAATTCTTTATATGCCTGCATTCCGGCCGCATCGCCGCACAGACCCGGATATCTCCGCCGGAAATGGTGATCCGTTTTCCGTTCACCAGAGCGTCGGCAATCTGCTGGCGGGCGTGTTCGTACATTCTCGCCACAGTGGATCTGGAAATACTCATTTTGTCCGCGCACTGCTTTTGGGACAGCAGTTCGTAATCCAGCAGACGAATCACCTCATATTCGTCATAGCCGATATTCACCGTCTCACCGCCCGGCTGACCATGAGGCTCAAAGCACGTGGTTTTGGGCACGGAACAAATACACCGGCATTTAGGTGGTCTGGCCAAGGTAAGCACCTCTCTTTGGGCAAAGTATAACCTAGTTATGGGAATATGTCAATAATTCCAACGTAGATTCTCACACATTTGAGCTTAAATTTTTATGAAAATTTCCAAAGAGCAGGGCAGCCGCTCTACCGGGATAAAACGGAAGCCCGCGGCGCGTTTTATTCTGTCGGCTTTCCGCCTGGTTCTCCATTTTTTCTTTCATCATTAATCCTTTAGCGCAGCCTAAAACTGCCGCTTTCCCTTATTTCTGTCTCTGCTCCCGGTAGCGCTTGGGACTGACCCCCTGAAGCTGTTTAAACTGCCGGCTGAAATACAAGGGGCTTTCATAGCCCAGCACAGAAGCGATCTCCCCCATGTTCAGCCTGGAGCTTTCCAATAGCTCCCGGGCCCGGCGGATTCTGATTTGGATCAAATACTGGTTTGGTGATTCCCCCGTCACCTGCTTAAACCGGCGGATCAGCCAGCAGACGCTGACATTATGCCGTTTCGCGTAATCCTCTATGGTATAATTGCGATAATACGTCTTATACATATCGTTAAGCACCTGTGTCACCAGGCTGTCGCCGGCGAGCTGGGGATTTTTCAGCCGCAGGCGCTGCCGGCCCATAGACAAAAGCAGTTCCTCAAAACGCAGGGCGCACAGCCTCTGAAACCCCGGAGGCTGCAGCTGCAGCTCCTGAATGATCTCCTCAAAGCACCTCAAATAGCGGTCCTGTTCCCCCACAAAGCAGGAATGTCCATGAAAAAGCCCCCACTCCTCCAAAAGGCCTTCCGCCCTTTCCCCGGTAAAGTGTATCCAATAAATCTCCGGGGCCTCCTTCAGCAGATAAAAATAGTCCTGAGGCTCTCCAGGGGGATACACCACAACGCTCCCCTGTTTTACCCGCTCCTCCCGCGGGCGGAAAAAGTGGCCCGCGCCCTTGGCCACATACAATAGCTGCCAGTCCCGGCGGCCCTGGATTCTGACTGTGTGCAGCTTTTCCAGACGCAGCAGGCGGTAATGGCCGCAGCTGAGGATCGTAAGCTCCTTTTCCGGCTCTGGGCTGACATCCGTCTCCGTATCCACAAGCGCTCCAGTGTTGCTGAACATGCTGCCCCTCCCGTTTTTCTTTCATCATAGGGCTGGAACCGCTTTCTGTCAAGAAGAGATTGTATCATTTTGTGCATAAACCAGCTTATCTTTTCCATATGCTTTTTCTTCCGTGTCTGCTACAATAGCCCTAAGATCACTTTCCCGCTTCCGCGGGTTTTTAGAAAGGGTGCGATTTTATGAATCTTTCTCCTTTGAACGAGAAAATGCTGCACGGCGGCGACTATAATCCTGACCAATGGCTGGACCGCCCGGACATTTTAAAGCAGGATATCGTTTTAATGAAGGAAGCCCACGTCAACTGCGTTTCCGTGGCGATTTTCGCCTGGGCCCAGCTGGAGCCCCAGGAAGGCGTATATGACTTCGGTTGGCTGGGGCGGATCATCGGCCAGCTTTATGAAAACGGTATTTACACGATTCTGGCAACGCCCACCGGCGCGCGCCCCGCTTGGATGGCTCAGAAGTATCCGGAGGTGCTGCGGGTTGATTCCAGCCTGCACCGAAATCATATGGGAGAGCGGCACAACCACTGCTATACCTCTCCGGTCTACCGGGAAAAGGCCCGCCAAATCAATGTAAGGCTTTCCCAGGCCTTTGGCAAGCATCCCGGCGTTATTCTTTGGCATATTTCCAACGAATACGGCGGCGAGTGCTATTGCGAGCTGTGCCAGGAGGCCTTCCGTCAATGGCTCAAGGAGAAGTACCGGACACTGGAAGCCCTAAACCATGCCTGGTGGACCGGCTTTTGGAGCCATACCTACACTGACTGGAGCCAAATCGAGCCGCCGCTTCCCAGAGGCGAGAGCCATTGCCACGGCCTGAGCCTGGACTGGAAACGGTTCGTCACCCATCAAACCGTGGATTTCTGCCAAAAGGAGATCGAGGCGGTGCGGGAAGGCGGGTCGCAGCTTCCCGCCACCACCAACCTGATGGGTTTTTACAAAGATCTGAA
>ENA-OQIR01001072-OQIR01001072.1-human-gut-metagenome-genome-assembly--contig:-NODE-1072-length-10232-cov-3.888273_pt1 | contig 10232 bp, 13 predicted proteins | sample MGYA00242580_ERZ504745 | MGnify/ENA primary metagenome ERZ504745 (study PRJEB26092, sample SAMD00036214) | human gut metagenome | host: Homo sapiens | study: EMG produced TPA metagenomics assembly of... | reverse complement strand
TCATCGTCCCACAGCCATTCCTGTACCAGGTCGCCGGCGTGGAAACCGAATTCTTCAGCGTTATCAGATGCCGTTTGATTCACGTTCGTCAATATACCAACACTGCTCGAACATATACGTTACGAACCGTGGAATTGCTCACTTTGCGAGATTGTTTTTCTTTATATCTCGGAATGCGTCAAGAATGCGTCACTCTTCTGCAGAGCATTGCGGCAGTGATGCACCCTTGCCGTCTCGGATGGCGATCAGCGCATCGTATGCCTCCTGCAAAGTAGACACTTTCACCACGTTCAAGCCTTCCGGAATATGGCCTACAACGCTGGAACAATTGGATTCCGGGGCGAGAAACCAGGTTGCGCCGTCACGTTTCGCTCCGAGCATCTTCAAACGGATGCCTCCGATTTCGCCGACTTCACCTTTGTCGTTCATCGTGCCCGTTCCCGCGATGATCTTACCCCCGGAAAGTTTTTCACCGGTTACCTTGTCGATCAGACCAAGCGTGTACATCATGCCCGCCGAGGGCCCTCCGATGTCGTCCACATGCATGGACACCTTCATGCCGGACACGTCATAGCCATGCTCTTTCAGAAACTTTTTCGCCGCCGCGGTGGCGGAATCCTGCGATGACGCCATCTCCTTGTCGCTGGACTGCTTGTATTCCTCTACGGTTTGTCCAACAGGAACCACCGCCTCCTGAGGCATCACCGTGGATTTCGAATCGGCCCACGCCACCAATGCCTGAGCGTTCGACACCGGTACCCTGGTACACCTGAAGCATTGACCGTGACTAACAGCAGTTGGCCCGAATCCTTATACGTTTTCACACCGGAAACGGCGATGACCTGCTTGCCGGAAACCTCCCCGAGCACATTCTGCGTCGGACCGGGCATCTGCACCACATACGCGCTGGGCATAATCAACACCAATACGCACAGTACCGCCACCAACGGTCCTGCAAGATAACGCCATGAACGCGCGGACAGCCAACCTTCCGCGCCTATCAGCCATCGTTTGACACGTCCCGGAGCACCGTTACGTGTGTCTTTGCCGTGAATTCGTCGTGTTTCCTTCATCTTGGGCATACCTCCCATAGCATAGTATGGAACCAACCAAACTTGAACAAACGCTTAGGAAAAGGCAGGGCCGGCATGGACGAGAACGCGATCCGCCAATGGTTTATCGATTGTTTCGGACCAATTCAAGGCGAGATGGCATGGAACCAGTTTTCCAACATGCCGGAGGAGTTGCGCGACCAGCTGATGAGTCAGGATGTAAGCAAACTTCCCAAGCCGGCTGAGGTCAGGTCGATGATGCAGGCGTTCACCGCGGGCGGGCTCAACACTTTCGGAGACATCCAGCACATCACCGAAGAAGGTCCTATCAACGTCAAATTGGCAAAATCATTGGCACTGCAGCAGGCCAATGGCGAGGGATCTGAAACCAGCGTGAGCGCGGAATACGGAGAGATGGCCCGCCGTGCCATCAGCGAGGCGAATCTGTGGCTCGATACCGCCTGCGAGTTCAATCCAGCACAGGGCGAGACGCAGGTGCTCACCCGCGCTGGATGGGTGGAAGGCTGCATTGATTCCTGGGCGCAGTTCGCGTCTCCCATAGCCGAGTCGATGAGCGACGCGCTGGCTTCGATTTTGTCTCAGCGTTTTGGAGATTCGGAGTTTCATACGGAAGTTTCCGGCATTTTCGCCGGTCCGGTGCAGATTCCGATTCCTGATGACATGAAGGATCCGGCAAAGCTGATGCGTTTCGTCGGCAACACGTCGTTCGCCATGCAGCTGGGACGCGCCGCCGGCGATCTGTCACATGAGGTGCGCGGCAGTTTCGACCAGGGCATTTCGCTGCTGAAGAATCCGGCTGGAGGCCTGATTGTACAGAACGTCGTTGAATACGCCAAATCCTTGGAAATCGATGTGACCGAGGTGATGGCTATCTTGCGTTGCAGGAGCTCGCCCATTCACGCCTGTACGCTTCCGTGCCGTGGCTGATGCCACGCTTCGAGGCGCTGTTGGGCAAATATGCCCGTGGCACCAGCATCGATTTGGACGCCATGGAGGAGCAGATCCGCGATGCGCAGTCCGTCGACCCGGATTCCATGGCCGACGCGGTGAACATCACCAAGGTGGCGTTCCCCGACACGCCTGAACAACAGCAGGCCATGAAATCGCTGGAGAATCTGCTCGCCTTGGTCGAAGGTTGGGTAGACACCGTAGTGTGGCGCGCAGGCATGGCCCATATTCCGCATATCGAACAGCTTCGTGAGATGCTCCGCCGCGAGCGCGCCATCGGAGGTCCTGCGGAACGAACCTTCGAAAGCCTGATCGGCTTGCAATTGCGTCCGAAGCGCATGCGTGAAGCGGCCGCATTGTGGGATAACATCTGCGCCACGGAAGGCGCGCAGGCACGAGACGCGAAATGGTCGCATCCCGATCTGCTGCCGCAACTGCCGAATGATGACGATGGCAACGCCTCACAATCGCAGAACAACGGATCGTCGGAAAACACGGAAAATACGACGTTCGCCGCTTCCAACGCAACCGGCACGGCACCACAGCCCCTTGGCGACGCCGATGGCATGACCATCGATTGGGATGCCGAACTCAGCAAGCTGCTTGACGAAGAAGAGCACAAGGGCAGCGAATCCGATACCAATGGCAGCGACTCTGACGATTCCGCAGAATCCGGCAGCAACAACGAAACTGACGCCGAATAATCACGCTTCTTCCGTTAACAGTATCAGCGGAAGAAGCGTGACACCCGTCGTGCCCTTTCGCCCTCATTGCCTTCACGGGTGCGCGCATATGAAACGTCAAGCGTGTCCTCAGCGCGCGTCACGGCCACATACATGAGTCTGCGCTCCTCTTCAAGCACGTCGCCCTCCTGCGGCGCCCCATACGGTATGAGCCCTTCCGAGCAGCCGATGAGGAATACGTGTTTGAATTCCAGACCCTTGGATGCATGGATGGTGGAAATGGTCACGCCGCTAAGATCCGCACCGACGCCCAATGCCTCCAACATGGCCAATCTGGTTTGTACATCGTCGGAAAGCGCAGAATTCTGCCACCCGCTATCCCTGCGCACGCGATATCTCAGATGCTGTTCGCCCAATGCCTTGCACAGGATTTTCTGCTGTGCGTTGACTCTGGTGAGGATCGCGCAATCGGCCGTCGACTCCCCCGCATCCACCAGTTTGCGAATACGTGCTGCTACGCCTTGCGCTTCTTCCCAATCATTGCCGTATATGGTTTCCACAACCCTCCGCCCTTTGCTCCTTTCAGAGCTAAGCTTCAGATAATCGGCCCGTTGCGGCGATGCGGCAAGTATACGATTGGCATAGTTGACGATCTGCGGCGTGGAACGGTAGTCATTGTTGAGGTTGATATCTGCGGTGAGCGGACCGAATTCCGAAGCGAAATTGAGCAGACTATAACTGCTTGCGCCCGCGAACGAGTAAATGGTCTGCGCGGGATCTCCTACCACACAGATGTTGCGGTTTGAGCCAAGCCATCGGGTGAGCAAGCGGTGTTGCAATGGCGAAACGTCCTGATATTCGTCGACGGTGAGCATGCGATATTGGAACGGATGGCCGAGGCCACGTCATCATCGCTTTCCGTCAAATGGCATACGATCAGCAAAATATCGTCGAAATCGATTTCGTTGCGATTTGTTTTTTCCGCTTCATACGCTTTGTATACATCTACGAATTGGCTTGGTTCAAGACCTGAAGGCGGCTGACGATGCGTTGCCGCGCAAACGCGCACGTAATCTTCCGGCGCGATTAGTGAGATTTTGCACCAGTTGATTTCCGTCTGCAAGTTGCGTATGGTGTCGTCATCCACCTGGAAGGTGGTGACGCGGCGTAGCGAACGCTCCACCAGTTCCCGTGGATTTCGACAGATGAATGGCATCGGCCTTCGCACACGTCCGGCCAAACCTGACGAAGCTGGTGGAGGGCCGCGGAGTGGAAGGTCGCGGCTTTGACGTCGGCTGCGACATCAAGCTTCGACAGTCGGCTACGCATTTCCGCCGCTGCTTTGACGGAGAACGTGACCGCCATCGTGCTTCGCGGATTCCATGCTTTGGTGGCGCACGCATAGGCGATTCTACGGGTTACGGTTCGCGTTTTGCCAGCGCCAGCGCCAGCGATAATGCGCACCGGACCGTCCACTGCCGTGGCGGCAGCCCGTTGCGCGTCATCTAATCCGTCGAGAATCTCTTCCACTGTTGCACTCATGCGTTCCATTGTGGCAGATTGCCGTCATCGGCGCATGCGTTTTCACGAGATGTCATTGCATGTCTTGCCTGACTGCACCCAATATGCCCGTCATGACTGCGCAATATGATGCAACGTCGATTTACCGGCGGTTTGCCGGCAGTTTTACGGGCAAGTCGGCGCATCTTCGCCCCTACTGTGTATTAAGGTTGGAATTGTGACCGAACGAAGCAAATTTATGATGGCTGCCCTGACCAGCGCGACAATGCCCAATGCCGCCATTGCCGGCACGCGAGCCAGCGAACAGACCAACTCGACCGACAAGGGGTATGGCGTCGACCACGCCGTGGTTCAGGATACGGCAGGCAAACTGTATGACGTGTTCGCATCCAATACGCCTGAAGGCCGCAAGCGTCTTGCCGGCCGTGTGCGTGCGGCTCAAACGTTGGCGCAAGCCCGCGAATTGGGTGGATTGGGTTTCGCTATCGATCACGTAGTGGCTTTTTCCAACGGAGATTTAAAGCATTCCGCCACTGGAGACACGTCCGTGCTCGTGTCCACCCACATGTGGGCCAGGCACGACCGCTGGAACTGCTGACGTTGGATGATTGTTCCAGTGTGGGCACCGCTCTGGGTGCGATCCATCGACTTCGTCCTGATTTTCTTCAGGAAGCGGGTTATCCGGTGTTTGTCACTGACCAGATTCGCGCTCAGCTGACCGCTTGGATCAAACGGTTGCGCCAAGCCGGGCATGTTCCGCAGGAGATCACCACTAGCTGGGCGAATATTCTTGAGACCGACGGGCTATGGTCGTTCTCCACTTGCCCGGTGCATGGCGGGTTGCGCGACGGCGATCTGCTGTTTTCCGGTTCGTCCATCACCGCGGTCACGAATTGGCAGGACATGCAGGTAAACGATCCTGCTCGCGATTTGTCTTGGATTTTCGCCAAACTTGATGAGAATCACCGTAACGCCATGCTTTCCGCATATGGTCGCATGTTGGGTAACCGTTTGGATGATCTGATTATGCTGCGCGCGAATCTGTGGCTGCAGATGGAACAGGTCGGCGATTTCATTTCCGCTTTGAACAAGGCGGACAACGCCAAGATCATGCAATTCAAGGCACAGGTGGAACGTTTGGCGCACCAGTTGGGTGTTGTCACGGCAAAGAATCGCGCACAAACCGAACCGAGGCAGGAATCCAAGGATCGTCCCCAGCGCCCGCCGAGCACGATCACCGTAGGCACGTTACTGAACGAATCGGAGCGTCGCCGTAACGCGGCCGCACAGCAGAATAGTTCCGACACGACCGGCGAACGTCATATCGACGCCGTAGACATGGATGATTCCACTGGAGATTTCGACGTGACCGGCTCCCAGCCGGTCCGCAAGACGAAGGAAATCGTCAACGACGCGACGGAAGCGTTCGCACCGGCCGGAACCCAGCAATCACAAGCACCGTCCGACAATACGAATGAGCGTGAGGCGACCCCGGTCAGTACCTTCATTCCGGAACGTTCCGCGAAAGAACGGCACGAATCCATGCCGTCAAGTTCCACCATGGTAATCAGCAGGCTGGGAACGGCCGACGACAACGACGATACGAACGAAGAATCGATTCCCGCATCGCATAGCGAGGCCGCAACAGTACTCATTCCACTGTTGGAACGAGACGAGGCGACCATGCAGAAAGCACAGGCGCAGATCAATCAGTGGGAGGCGGAAGACGCCACCGAGGAGAAGCCACGCGTAGAATAGGCGCACATAACCCGTACATACATGTGCGCATGCATTGCGCATTATCACGAAGGAGCATCCATGGATATTGAACTCGGCATTCAGAATGTGGCCCGCACCGTCACCTTCAGCACCGAACAGAGCGCCGATGAGGTCAACACGGCCATCGCCGACGCCGTGGAGAACGGCAAGACCATCAATCTGACGGACGCCAAGGGCCGTCGCATTGTGGTGCCGGCAGGCTCGCTCGGCTACGCCATCATCGGTTCCGAAACCAAGCACGCCGTCGGTTTCGGCAACCTCTGATCCGTTCGCATCACCAGATTTCAGCTTCGAGCTGAAACACACGTTTTCGACGTAACAAGAAAAGCCAGACGCTCACGTCTGGCTTTTCCATTTTGGGCGATCAACTCGTTCCTGGTTTCATATCGCGATTACGCATCGATGATTGCGTTTCGGTCTTTTATTTTCGCCTTCGACGATTATTTGCTCAAGTGAACGCCTCGATTGATGATTTCCTGAACCGTTTCATCATCGGTGAGGTTCTCCCCCAGCACGTTCGGCTTGCCTTTGCCGTGCCAGTCGGATCCACCGGTTACCAGCAGATCATGCTTGCCGGCAATGGCAAGCAGCCGCTCACGCTGCTCGGTGGATTGCCGCGATGCCACACTTCCAAACCGTCCAACCCTTCGGTGATGAGAGATTCGATTTGCCGGTCAGTCAGCAGGGTCCGGTTACGCCGGGGGTCTCCGGCGTGGGCGATAACCGTCACCCCGCCCGCACCCTTGACCGCGGCCGCCACGTCATGTGTGGTCGGCGATGGCGTGGGAATGTAATATTTCGACGTTGCGCTCACCGCGTCGGCGAACGCGTCGGATCGCGTTTCATACACGCCGGCAGCCACCAATGCGTCGGCGATATGCGGCCGACCGATCGTGGTGCGTTTGCCTTCACGCACCTGCGCGAGCACATCATCCCACGTAATCGGAAAATCCTGCGCTATCAGTTCGACCATGCGCTTGGTTCTACGCAGTCGCGCCTCGCGGGTGGACGCGAACATCTCGCTGATATTGGCGTTCAACGGATCATATTGGAACGCAAGCATATGCACGGACACATTGCCGTCGACGGCGGTGATTTCCGTGCCGCGCAACAACGGCAATCCAATCTCCTGCGAAGCGGCCAACGCATCCTGCCAACCGGAGGTCGTGTCATGATCGGCAATCGCAACACCATGCAATCGCAATGATCGTGCCTCTTTCAGCAACACACGCGGCGTTTCCGTACCGTCGGAAAAAACGGTATGACAGTGAATGTCCCAACCTTCAGCGGGCGGTGCCGCAGTGCCTACGCGAATCATGTATCCATCGTAAGCTGTTTTTCGTCGCAACGCGGCACAATACCGCGTAAACTAGGCGATGACAACGTTTGTATTTTGATTCAAGGATGCATGATGAGCGATTTCCCCGGCGGACTGGTTGCCGAAGCCACTCTCGACGATGATTATACGAAACCGCGCGGCTGGCGTCACGGCGCCACTTGGACGTATCTGATTATGCTGGTCGCTTCGGCAGTCGCGCTGGTCGTATCGTTCGTGCTTTCCGCTGAGACACTGAAATTGGCTCGCAATCCCGGTCAAAAGCTCAGCTGTGACGTGAATGCCGTGATGTCGTGTTCCACGGTTGCGGAATCGTGGCAGGCTGAGATTGTGAAGTTCGCCGGTTTGAGTTTCCCGAATGCGTTCTTCGGTATCGCCGCGGAATCAGTGTTTGTAACGATTGCGGTGATTGGATTGATGAAGGTTGCCGTGCCTCGCTGGTTTGCGTTGTGCACATGGTGGGCGGACTGGCCGCGCTGGCTTATTCGTATTGGCTGACCTCGCAGTCGTTGTTTGTGATCAACGCGCTATGTCCGTGGTGTCTGTGCCTGATGTTCTCCACCACCGTACAGTTCATGGCGTTGTCTCATGCCACGGCGGTGGTTCAGGAGATTCCGGCCAAAGGCGAGGGCGTGCGCACCTACTACCGTCTTAATTACGATCTGATGGTCGATGCCTTATGGATTGTGGCATTGATTGTGATCATTCTCGTCAAGGATGGTCCGATGCTGTTCAGCTGACGTCAGCCAACAATCTATGCAATATCAAATATTTGCCTGAATACAAGAGAAGCCGACTGGAAACAGCCGGCTTCTCTTGTATTTATTTGCGGATTTCGGTTTCTCATATGAGATTCGCGCGAAAACCGTCTTACAGCAGTTCGATTTTGCCGACGATGGTGGCCGATCCGGTGAGTTTCACATCATCGTCGGTCACGTCGACGCGCAAGGTGCCGCCACGTACGGTGATCGTCCAATGGTCGATACCTGTTTTGGTGCACAGGGTGATGGCGGTGGCGCACAGGCCCGTACCGCACGACAGCGTTTCGCCGCAGCCGCGCTCGTTGACGCGCATGGTGGCGCTGCCCTCGTTGTCGCCTTCGCTTTGTTCGTCGATACGCACGAATTCAACGTTCTGGTCGCTTTCGATCTGGGGCGAAACGACCGGCTTGGTCACCAGATCAAGCTGTTCCACGGTCGGCAGGCTGGAGAACGCGTCTTCGATGACGCGACCACATGCGGATTGCCCATGTCCACGAACGTGCCTCGCGCGGAACCCTTGGTTCCCGGAATCGTTACCTCGTAGAAGTCGAGGTCACCACGCTTCCACGCGCCCATTTCCACCTGGAACACGTCGTTGCCGAGGCCGGGCACATTGCCGAGCGACGTCAGCACTTTCACGCCGGCGCGCGTGCCAAGGCGGAATGGTTTGCCACCCGGCTGGTCGGCGATACCCTGGCGTTGCGCGAACAGGGTGATGGCTCGTGTGCCGTTGCCGCACATTTCGGCCAATGATCCGTCGGCGTTACGGTAGTCCATGAACCATTGCGCGTCCCCGGCAGCGCATTCGTCCACTTGGGCATCATTCAGGTCGGAAACGTCTTTCGGGTGGGCGAGACGAATCAGTCCGTCGCCGCCAATGCCGAAATGACGCTCGCACAGCATTCGCACTTCGTCGGCGGTCGGCTCATACGCTCCTTCGGGGTCAACATACACCACGAAATCGTTGCCTGTGGCGTGCGCTTTGTAAACAATGTTCGGAATGCTCATACCAATTCACTCTACACGCGGTAGGCTATTGGAGGCAGGCTAAGTCTGGCAATCGCAGGAGGAATCATGACTTCAACGGCACCAATCGGCGTATTCGACTCCGGTTTGGGAGGTATTTCCGTGGTCCGTGAGATCCGCCATAACATGCCGAATGAGCGTGTGCTCTATTTCGGCGACTCCGCAAACGCCCCATATGGCACGAAATCTCCGGAACAGGTGCGCGACCTGTCGAACACCATCGTGGAACGTTTCGTGAAACAAGGTGTGAAAGCGGTGGTGATCGCCTGCAATACCGCAACTTCCGCAGCAGCCAACGAACTGCGCGACCGCTACGACATTCCGATCATCGGCATGGAACCGGCATTGAAAGTGGCATGCGACCGTGGTGAGGGCCATCGTCAGCGCGTGATCGTGGCCGCCACTCCCCTTACGTTGCGCGAGAAGAAATTCGCCGTGTTGATGGACCGGTTCAAAGCCGATCATACGATTTTTCCGGAACCATGCCCCGGTTTGGTGGAGATCGTCGAACATGGCCTGCTTGACGATCATGACACGGTGATGCGCACGTTGCATGAGTATTTCGACCAGTATGATTTGTCGACGATTGATTCGGTAGTGCTTGGCTGCACGCATTTCGTGTTCTATCGTGACTATTTCCGCGAATTGCTGCCGAGTTCAGCTGCGATCATCGACGGTAACGCCGGTACCGTGCGCCATCTTGGCGTGGTGCTCGAATCGTTGGGCAAACTTGCGCCGGACCATGCCGACGGCGGTATTGAACTTGCGAATTCAGACACTTGCGAACGAATTGCACGGTTAGCGCAGTCGCTGCTCGATCGCTGATCGGCGAATGAGCGCAAATGTCCTCAATACGCGCGTAGAGTCAAGAAGACAGCAGCTTCAGAGAACGATGAAGTGGTGTTGGCCAAGGAATACGAGAAAGACGGCCGCGTGCTTATTCTCGCACCGGAAAGCCTGTATGGTTTAAGCACGTTGAGCAAGTCGTTCGAAGGTTTGGAACGCATGTACGCGCGGGCTATGCGGCGGCCGAGGCCATTCCCTCATTCCTGGAAAGCTGAGGATGGCGTCCGCACACGCATTGGATGCGGACACGCCGTATTCA
>ENA-OQIR01001071-OQIR01001071.1-human-gut-metagenome-genome-assembly--contig:-NODE-1071-length-10235-cov-2.594183_pt1 | contig 10235 bp, 15 predicted proteins | sample MGYA00242580_ERZ504745 | MGnify/ENA primary metagenome ERZ504745 (study PRJEB26092, sample SAMD00036214) | human gut metagenome | host: Homo sapiens | study: EMG produced TPA metagenomics assembly of... | reverse complement strand
GGTGGATGGCGGGCAGCCGCGACAGAGCGGATGCGGAACACGGCTCGGAACAGGTTGGTGCGCGGGCGCAGGTGCTGCTGGGTGCGCAGGAACTCGACGGTTGCGCGCTTCTTCTGCAGCGGGTAATCCGGGGCGCTGACGCCTCGACCTCGATGGAGGTGGCAGAAAGCTCGAAAGGCTGGGGCGCATCGGGGGTCAGCTTGACGGTGCCGGTGCAGATGAGGGCGGCCGAGACATTTTGATGGGCGATCTCGTCGTAGTTGTCGAGCGCCTCGCGGTTCATGACGACCTGCAGGTCGCGGAAGCAGCTGCCGTCGTTGAGCGTAACAAAGCCAAAGTTCTTCATGTCGCGGACGGACTTGACCCAGCCGGCGACGGTGACGGTCTGGCCGCCGAGCGACTCGGCGTCGGCGTAGAGCTGCGCGATTTTGGTGCGGTTCACGTATCCTCCCATAACGGTTGAATGATAGTTATCCATACAGTTCGATATTCTAGCAGCTCGGCTCATTTGGGCTATACAGATAAGGCATTGGCGGGATGGTTTTCAAACGAAAAGCGCCCGCGGCCAAATGGTCGCGGGCGCTTGACGAGGTGCCTTTTGGCTGTGTGGCGCGGGGCCTGACTACTTGGTCTTGGCAACCAGCAGCGGGTCGCCAAGCTTGACGAGCGGGTTGCCGCCGATAAGCGTTCCAGACTCGCCGACATGGTCGATGCTCTTAAGACGATCGAGCTCGGAGACGATGACGGTCACGATGTCCTCGTGGCCAGCGGCCTTAATGGCCTCGCGGTCGAAGCTGATGAGCGGCTGGCCTGCCTTGACCACATCGCCCATCTCGACAAAGCGGGCAAAACCCTTGCCGTTCATTTCCACGGTGCCCAGGCCAACATGGATGAATACGCGAAGACCGTCCTCGGTGATCATGCCAATGGAGTGGTTGGTGACGGTGGTGGCGCCGATGCGACCGTTGGCGGGCGCATAGATGGTGCCGGTAATGGCTCGATGCCATAGCCCTGGCCAAGCATGCCCGAGGCGATCGTCTCGTCGGGGACTTCGTTCAGGTTGACGAGCACGCCGTTGACGGGGGCATAGATGATGCCTTCGCGGGTGGCGAAGCTTGCTGCGGGCGGAACGGACGCCTCGCCCGTCGAGGTGAAGGTGGACTTAAGCGAATCGAGCAGACCCATAGTTGCCTCCAACTTAAATAGGCGCATATCGCGCGTTTGGTTTGCCGGAAACGTTTCATATGTGTTTCGCGGCTTGGTCAACGTCCCCTATTCTACGCTGCTCAGCGATGGTCCTGAGCTGGGATTATGTGATATATCAGTTGATGGGAAGCTTGTTGCTGAAGTGTTTCTGTGCCACGGGCTCAAGTGGGGTACGCTTGAAGACGAAAAACAAGGGCGCATAATTTGCGCGAAGGGAGCACATATGATTTTCGAGAACCACGCGCTGTGGGGCGAGGAGCCGACCGAGGAATATCCAGCGACGTTTACGTATTTGGGTGCCGAGCCGCTGCCCGATAAACCGAATGGCCGCCGCCCTGCCGTGATTATCTGCGGCGGAGGTGCGTTTACGCATATCGCCCCGCATGAACAGGATCCCGTGGCGTTTGCGTTTTTGGATCACGGTTACCAGGCCTTTGTGCTCAACTATGTGACGAGTGGCACGGGTGACGTGAGCTTTCCGCACCCCCAGCAGATCTTGCCAAGATGGTCGCCACGGTTCGTGCGAATGCCGACGAGTGGCATGTCGATCCCAAGCGCGTGTGCGTTGTGGGCTTTTCTGCGGGCGGTATGATCTGCGCCTCGCTGGCGACACAGTGGAAGACCGGCCCCTTCGCGGCACTTGCCGGGGCGCGTCCGGACGACGTTCGTCCCGATGCCGTGGTGCTGGGCTATCCGCTGCTCGACTTTGCCTATGTGCGCGACATGCAGACGCGCGATCCGCGCATTGACTTGCGTGTGCCCAAGACGGGCGGCAAGACGGGGCGCGATCTGCTCAACGACTACCTGTCGATGGTGACGGGTGGCGAGGCAACTGACGAGCACCTGGCCGATATCTGCCCCTCCACACATGTTTCGCGCCAGATGCCGCCGACCTTTGTGTGGGGCGTGTCCGATGACAAGACGGCGCCGATCGCGCAGGTCTATCCGTTTGCGCAGCGCATGGCCGAGGAGGGCGTCGCATGCGAGATGCACGTCTTTGACCAGGGCGGCCACGGCCTTTCGCTCGGCAACGCCAACACTGCGGTCGACAACGAGGACAAGCAGGCGGCTGTCCGTCCTTGGATTCGCCTAGCCTTCCGCTTCCTGGAGCGCCACGGGTTTTAGTTACGGCGTTTTACCAAACCGCGTAACCACTTGACGCTGCGAGCCCGCCAGGGCGGCAATCTGTTAATTGAACGTCACTATGTGTTCGCGCTATCATGCGTGGTTAAATGGTTAGCCATGCAAACGGTTAGCCAAGATAAACAAAATGCAATGCCCGTGGGCGCCGGGGGAGGAACGCGGACGTGAGACTCGATACACTCGAGATTGGAAAGGACGCCGTTGTCGCATCGGTGGCATCGGACGATCAGGCACTCCGACAGCATATTTTGGACATGGGCCTAACGCCGGGCACCGAAGTCACCATGATGAAATACGCTCCTATGGGCGACCCGCTCGAGATTCGCCTGCGTGGCTACGAGTTGACGCTGCGCAAGGACGATGCCGCTCGTATCGAGCTCGTGGGCATTCACGACACCGATACGGGTCCGCGCGCTAACGCCGCAATCGGCACGACAGATCACCCGGCACTGGGCGAGGGGACGTATTCGCCCCGCGCGGCAAAGACGGCCGTGCCCGAGGGCGCACCGCTACATTTTGCCCTCGCCGGCAACCAAAACTGCGGCAAGACCACGCTGTTCAACCAGCTTACGGGCTCCAACCAGCACGTCGGTAACTTTCCCGGCGTGACGGTCGACCGCAAGGACGGCACTATCCGTAACCATCCCGAGGCAAGCGTTACCGACCTGCCCGGCATCTATTCGCTGTCTCCGTACACGGGCGAAGAGATCGTCAGCCGCCAGTTTATCCTGGACGAGCACCCCGACGCCATCATCGATATCATCGACGCCACCAACATCGAGCGTAACCTGTACCTGACGCTGCAGCTTATGGAGCTCGATCGACCCATGGTCATCGCGCTCAACATGATGGACGAGGTGACGGCCAACGGCGGCGCCGTGGACGTCAACCTGCTCGAGAGCCTGCTGGGCGTGCCTGTTGTTCCCATTAGTGCTGCCCGCAACGAGGGCATTGGCGAGTTGGTGGATCATGCCTTGCACGTGGCGCGGTTCCGCGAGCGCCCCGGTCGCCTGGACTTCTGCGCGCCCGATGGTCCGGACGGCGGCGCGCTGCATCGCTGCATTCACGGCATCGCCAACCTTATCGAGGACCATGCCGCGACGGCGCACATTCCCGTGCGTTTTGCGGCGACCAAGCTGGTTGAGGGCGACGAGCTGGTGACCGAGGCGCTTCACCTGGATCGCAACGAGCTCGACGCCATCGAACACATCATTACCCAGATGGAGGCGAGGCCGGCACCGACCGCCTGTCCGCGCTGGCCGACATGCGCTTTAGCTTTATCGGCGACGTGTGCGGGCGCTGCGTCGTCAAGCCGCACGAGAGCCGCGAGCACGTGCGCTCCGTCAAGATCGACCGCATCCTGACAGGTCGTTACACAGCCATTCCGGCGTTTCTGGTGATCATGGGCCTTGTCTTTTGGCTGACGTTTGGCGTGATCGGCGCGGCGTTGCAGGGACTTATGGAGGACGGCATTGCTGCCATCATCGCCTCGGCCGATGCGGGTCTCAAAGCGTTCGGCACCAACGACGTGGTGCGCTCGTTGGCTGTCGACGGCGTGCTTACGGGCGTGGGCAGCGTGCTGACCTTCCTGCCGATTATCGTCGTGCTCTTCTTGTTCCTCTCCATTCTGGAAGACTCCGGCTACATGGCGCGCGTGGCCTTTGTCATGGATAAGGTATTGCGTCGCTTTGGTCTGTCGGGCCGCAGCTTCGTGCCCATGCTCGTCGGTTTTGGCTGCACCGTGCCGGCTATCATGTCGACCCGTACGCTCCCATCCGAGCACGACCGCAAGATGACGGTCATGCTCACGCCGTTCATGAGCTGTTCGGCCAAGTTGCCGGTCTACGGTCTGCTGTGCGGAGCGTTTTTCCCGCAGGCGACAGTTCCCGCCATGGTTTCGCTCTATCTGATCGGCATCGTGGTCGGCTGCATTGCCGCCCTGGTGCTCAACCGCACGGCATTTAAGGGCGACCCGGTGCCGTTTATCATGGAGCTCCCCAATTACCGCCTGCCGAGCGTCAAGACGACGGTGATGCTGGCATGGGATAAGGCCAAAGACTTTATTACCAAAGCCTTTACCATTATCTTTGCTGCTACCGTGGTCATCTGGTTCCTTCAGACGTTCGACATTCGCTTTAATGTGGTCGCCGATCAGTCGCAGAGTCTACTTGCCGGTTTGGGTAGCATTATCGCGCCGGTGTTGGCCCCGCTCGGTTTTGGCGACTGGCGCGCCTCGACGGCACTCGTCACGGGACTCATTGCCAAGGAGAGCGTCATCTCGACGCTCACGGTGCTTTTGGGCGCAACCTCTCCCGTGGCACTGTCAGCCATGTTTTCGCCGTTTACCGCCTACGTGTTCTTGGTCTTTACGCTGCTGTACCCGCCGTGCGTGGCGTCCATCGGCGCCGTCAAGAGCGAGCTGGGCGCGCGCTATGCCGTTGCCGTGTTCGCGTTTCAGGTGACGGTCGCTGGATCGTGGCGTTTGTCGTGCATTCGGCAGGTATATTGCTGGGGTTGGCTTAGTTATTTATTGACGGCGCAACCTCTGTGTATCGAATTGTTTTCGGCCCCGCATCTGTTGCTGACGGATGCGGGCCGTTGCTATATAATCGCCTCCGCTCAAAACGATTGGAGACGTTATATATGACTCAGGCAAGGCAAGACGGCATCACGCTCAAGCAGTGGCTTCCGCTCATCGGACTCACCTGCTGCGCCTTCGTGTTCAACACGTCGGAGTTTATGCCCATCGGTCTTTTGACTGACATCGCCGCGTCGTTCTCGCTCACCGAGTCCCAAGCCGGCATCATGATCTCAGTCTATGCCTGGGGCGTCATGCTGCTGTCGCTGCCGCTCATGGTGTTCGCTTCGCGCTTTGAGTTCAAGCGGATGTTGCTGGGCGTGCTGGCCGTGTTTTCGCTGGGCCAGTTTCTGTCCGCTGTGGCGCCGACTTATCCCATCCTGGTCTGTGCGCGCCTGGTGGTCGCTTGCGCACATGCCGTGTTCTGGTCGGTCGCTTCGATTATGGCCTCGCGCCTGGTCGACACTCGCCACGGGGCGCTCGCCATCAGCATGATCGCTACGGGCTCGTCCATCGCGCAGATCTTTGGTCTGCCCCTCGGTCGCGCTATTGGCTTGGCCGTGGGCTGGCGCATGACGTTTGCCGTGGTCGGGGTCCTCTCGGCCATCGCGGTCGTCTACCAGGCGACCGTGTTCCCGGCCATGCCGGCGGGCGAGCGCTTTACCGTCAAACAGTTGCCCGAGCTGCTCAAGAACCCGCTCCTGATCGCGCTCTACGCGGTCACGGTTTTTATGGCGACCGGCTACTACGCGGGTTACAGCTATATCGAGCCGTTCCTGGCACAGGTCGCGCACGTCGACGCGGGCGCCATCACCATGACGCTGACGGCGTTTGGCTGCTCTGGTCTGCTCGGAAGCTGGCTGTTTGGCCGCCTGTTCGATGGGCATCGCTTCCCGTTCTTGGCTATCACGCTCTCTGGCGTGCCGGTGGCTCTGCTGCTTATGGGTCCGGCCGCATCGTCGCTCGCTGCGGTTCTCGCTGTTTGCGCGCTATGGGGCTGCTGCGCCACGGCCTTCAATGTGGCGTTCCAGGCCGAGCTCATCAAGAACACGCCGGCGGATTCGTCGGCTGTCGCCATGTCTATCTTCTCGGGCCTGTTTAACCTGGGCATCGGCACCGGCACGGCGATCGGCGGCGCTGTGGTGTCGGGCCCCGGTATCGCCTGGATCGGCTATGCAGGCGGCGCGATTGCGGTCGCGGGCGTCATCCTCGCCATCACGGTGATGTTCCCGGCCATCCGTCGCGCCAAGCCCGTCGCCTAGCCACATCCTCCTCATCAGTTGCGTGAAATACGGACTGCTGGGCCCAATAAACCGGCAAACAGTCCCTATTCCACCGCAACTTATTTTGGGGGAGGGGATGCACGGCAGGCATACAATGGATGGCGTTGTGTTGAGCTTACCGGGAGGCTGTTATGTGGGCATACGAGACGACGTTCTATCAGATCTATCCGCTGGGCTTTTGCGGGGCTCCGCGCGAAAACGCCGCGCCCGTTGCCGAGGATGAGCTCGCCCAGCTGCCAACGCCGCGCCCAACCCCGATGCGCCCATCATGAAAATCGCCCAATGGGCCGACTACCTGCAAGAACTCGGTATTGGCGCTGTGCTGATCAACCGCCACTCGAGTCCGATAGCCACGCTATGATACGCGCAGCCTGCGCCATATCGACCGCCGCCTGGTGGGGATGCCGATTTTGCCGCCGTATGCGAGACGCTGCACGCCCATGGCATCCGCGTGGTGCTCGATGCCGTCTTCAACCACGTCGGTCGCGGCTTTTGGGCCTTCCGCGATGTGCAGGAGCGTAGGTGGGACTCGCCCTACAAGGACTGGTTCCACATCAGCTTTGACGGTGACTCGTGCTACGGCGACGGCTTTTGGTACGAGGCTGGGAGGGCCATTTTGAGCTTGTGAAGCTCAACCTGCAAAACCCCGCTGTGGTCGATTACCTGCTTGAGTCTGTGCGTCACTGGGTCGAGGTCTTTGGCGTCGACGGTCTGCGACTGGACGTCGCCTATATGCTCGACCGCGACTTTATGCGCCGCCTGCATACTTTTACCCGTGAGCTCAAGCCCGACTTTGTGCTGATTGGTGAGACGCTCCACGGCGACTACAACCAGATCGTCAACGAGAGATGCTCGACTCCTGCACCAACTACGAGTGCTACAAGGGCCTGTACTCCAGCTTTAATTCGATCAACATGTTCGAGATTGCCCACTCTCTTCATCGCCAGTTTGGCGGTGACCCGTGGTGCATTTATCGCGGCAAGCATCTGCTGTCGTTTGTCGACAACCACGATGTGCCGCGCCTGGCGAGCATCCTGACGGACAAGTCCTGCCTGCGCCCCGCCTACGGCATGCTCTTTGGAATGCCGGGCATTCCGTGCGTCTACTACGGCAGCGAGTGGGGGATTGTCGGCGAAAAGGGCGGCCCCGATGGCGACTGGGCGCTGCGCCCTGCGCTCGATGAGCCTGCGCCCAACGAGCTGACGGCGTTCATCACGCAGCTCACGCACCTGCGCTCGGCCGACGATACGGCGGCCCGTGTTCTCAACTACGGTGCCTATCGCAACGTGGTGATCCAGAACAAGCAGCTGCTGTTCGAGCGCGCCTGCGACGGCGCGACGGTGCTCGTGGCGGTGAACGCCGTGGACGAGCCTTACACCTTTGGCGCCGGCGAGCTCAGCGGGTCCTTTGTCGACCTGCTTGCCGACGGCGTGCCTACGGTCGAGCTGTCTGGCTCCCTTGAGCTTGCGCCCTACGAGGTGCGCTATCTGCTGAGGGCCTAGCTCGTGGCCGCGCCGGACGAGGGCTATCAACATATTGAGCATGGGTTTGAACCCGTGTTTGACGAGCGTTCGCGCGTTTTGGTGCTGGGGTCGTTTCCCTCGGTGCTCTCGCGTGCCAATGATTTTTATTACGGCAACCCCCAGAATCGCTTTTGGCGCGTGATGGCCGCGTGCCTCGGTGTGCCCGTGCCGCCCAACGAGGGCGACCTTTTGGCGGACAGCGAGCCTGCGACGCTCGACGCCTCGATTGTCGCCAAGCGCTCCATGCTGCTGAACGGCGGCGTGGCCCTGTGGGACGTGATCGAGAGCTGTGACATTAAGGGCTCGAGTGACGCGAGCATTCGCAACGTTGTGCCGGCACATATCGAGCGCATTACCGGCGCAGCTCCCATTGAGCAGGTGATATGCAACGGAGGTACAGCTGGCCGGCTCTACAAGCGCTATCTACAAGAACGCACCGGGCTGCCCGCCACCGTCCTGCCCTCGACGAGTCCCGCCAATGCCGCCTGGCGTCTGGAGCGTCTTGTTGAGCGTTGGCACGAAGCCGTTGACTGGGCCGCTCTCTAATTTAGATATCTGATTGGGCGCGGGCGCCGAGGCGTTTCAGAACGCCTCGCCAGATCGGCGCGGGCACGGCTGGCTCGGCGCAAACCATGCCGTCGACGTTGACGTTGACGGCATTGCCGCCGCCAAGTCGCTGCGCATGCTCGACGGAGCAGCCCATGCGAACGGCGCCTACGAGCTTGTCCATCGCTTCGGAAAATGGCCGGCGCAAGAGGCCCATACGCGGGGAGTGGCGAAGCGCCGCAATACCGCTGCCGGCACAGACGACAACGCCGCCACACCACAATTGGTCATGGCGCTCACATGCCTTGTGCAGACGAACGGCGGTCCCGCGCGCCTGCTTAGCGCCCTCTTGTGCGGCTCGAATCGCGGCATAGACGCGCGTTCCCGTACCGCCAAAGCGTTCAAGCGCCTGCTCGATAGCTGTCAACGTCTCATCGTCAGCCACATCTTCAATGGCTAGCACGATGCCATCGACTGCACCGGCATCATCCGCTTCCAAATCGATCGGGCGGGGGAGCGCGGTGTCGGAAAGCTGAGCATAGGCGGCGATGGCATCCTGCAGGTCCCAGAGCAAAAACTCAAGATCGGCGCTATCGGGAATGCTGATATACGCAATGGTTCGCAACGTTTTTGGCACATCGCCGCGTGTGGTCGTCTCCATGCCGCCTCCTTTCCGGTTGGTTTCCGTTTAGGTTACACCGTCTGGCGGTGCCTCGCCGCGCTATCCTAGTGCAACCCTTACGAAAGGAACGCCATGCGTCTGCCCATGAACACCTCGCTTGCCACGCTCAAGCCCTCCGGCATCCGTCGGATTAACGCGCTCGCTGCCCAGTACCCAGGATGCATTGCGCTCGCGCTCGGCGAGCCCGATTTTTCCACGCCCGATATGATTAGCGCCGAGGTGACCGCTTCGTTGGACCGCGGCGACACGCACTATCCGCCCAACAACGGTCGCCCCGCTCTGCGCGAAGCGCTGTCTGCCTACATGGGGGATGCGGGCCTTACGTTTTCGGCCGACGAGGTCATCCTGACCGACGGCGCGACCGAGGCCCTGTCGGCAACATTCATGGCTATGCTCAACCCCGGCGACGAGGTCATTATCCCCACGCCGGCCTTTGGCCTGTACGAGAGCATCGTCGTGGCCAATCACGCCAAAGCGGTCTTTTTGGATACAGAGCCTGCGCAATTCCAGATTGATGAGGAGGCGCTTCGTGCCTGTGTGACGCCGGCGACTAAGGCCATCGTCATCTGCTCGCCCAACAATCCCACGGGTTGCATCCTCGACGCGGCATCGCTCGACGCGTGGCACACGTGCGGAGCAGGCGGGCATCTACGTGGTCTGCGACGACGTATATAACCGCCTGGTCTACGTGGACGGCTACGAGCGATTTGCCCAGCGCCACCCGGAGCTACGCGAGCAGACGGTGGTCATCGAGAGCTTCTCCAAGCCCTGGGCCATGACCGGCTGGCGTTTAGGTTGGCTCGCAGCGGCAACCCCCGTCATCGCCGAGATCGCAAAGGCCCACCAATACCTAGTATCGAGCGCCGTCTCCTTTGAGATGGACGCCGCGGCCCGAGCCCTGACCGTCGACCCAACCCCCATGCTCAAAGTCTACCGAGCCCGCCGCAAACGCGTGCTCGCAGCCTTAAACGCTATGGGCCTCGACGCAGTAGAGCCCGCAGGCGCCTTCTACGCCTTCCCCAGCATCAAACAATTCGGCCTAACAAGCGAAGCCTTCTGCATCAAAGCCATCAAAGAAGCCAACGTAGCCCTAGTCCCGGGTGACTGTTTCGGCACCGAAGGCCACATCCGCCTAAGCTACTGCGTATCCGACCAAGATCTGGACGAAGGCCTAAATCGCCTGTCCACCTTCATTCAACCTTGTAGCCATCGGGACGCAACACATCAGCCACCGACATAAGGTTATGCGTGGGCGTCGCTCAACGGAAACCGGC
>ENA-OQIR01001070-OQIR01001070.1-human-gut-metagenome-genome-assembly--contig:-NODE-1070-length-10237-cov-3.256874_pt1 | contig 10237 bp, 12 predicted proteins | sample MGYA00242580_ERZ504745 | MGnify/ENA primary metagenome ERZ504745 (study PRJEB26092, sample SAMD00036214) | human gut metagenome | host: Homo sapiens | study: EMG produced TPA metagenomics assembly of... | reverse complement strand
CTGGTGCGCGGCTACGAGCTTTCCATCCGCAAGGAGGAGGCCGCCGTCGTCGAGGTCCAGTAAGGACTCGCGGCGCATATTTCTGCAGATAAAGTTAGGTTTTTCTAACTTAATGCAGCATCTTTGAAGCACATTATCCAGCCCGCGCGGAGAAAGCAGCGCAGGCACACAAGGAAGAAGGATTGAATGGCGGATTCTCAGATCCATGTCGCGCTGGCGGGTAACCCCAACTGCGGCAAGACCACGCTTTTCAACCTGATCACCGGCGCAACGGCTACGTTGGCAACTGGCCCGGCGTCACGGTTGAGAAAAAGGAGGCCAAGCTCCTAAGCGACAAGAACGTTACCATTACGGACCTCCCCGGCATCTACTCGCTTTCCCCCTACAGCCCCGAGGAGCAGTGCTCGCGCGACTACCTCATGAGCGGCGAGCCCGATGTGGTCGTCCAGGTTGTCGATGCCACCAACCTCGAGCGCAACCTGTACCTGGCGCTTCAGGTTATCGAGACCGGCCTGCCCGTAGTCGTCGCCCTCAACATGGCCGACTTGGTCGAGAAGAACGGCGACAAGATCGACACGGACAAGCTCTCCAAGAAGCTCGGCTGCCCGGTCATGATGATCTCCGCTCTTAAGAACAAGGGCATCACGGAGCTGTTCGAGCAGGTTAAGAAGTCCGCTGCTCCAAGGGCCAGGTGCCGGAGCACAAGTTCGACTCCTCCATCGAGGATGTCCTGACGCACATCGAGAACAACCTGCCGGCGAGCGTTTCCGCCAACAAGCGCCGCTATTACGCCGTCAAGCTGTTCGAGCGCGATGCGGACGCCTGCAAGCTCATCAACCTCACCAAGGAGAAGGCCGCTCGCGTGGAGGAGCTGGTCGCCCAGTGCGAGCAGGATTGCGACGACGATGCCGAGTCCATCATCACCGGCGAGCGCTATGGCGTCATCGCGCACATTATCGACGAGTGCATGACCAAGGCTCCTGCCAAGATGAGCACCTCCGAGAAGATTGACCGCGTGGTTACCAACCGTATCCTGGGCCTGCCGATCTTTGTGGTCATCATGTTCTGCGTGTACTACATCGCCGTTTCTACCTTGGGCGGCACGGTGACCGACTTCACCAACGACCAGCTCTTCGGTACCGACGGTTGGTATGTGCTCGGCCAGGGTCGCGACGCCTACGACGCGGCCGTCGAGGCTGCGGGTGACAATGCCGACTCGGTCGACCCGGCACAGTACGGCCCCTATGTCCCGGGTATCACCACTGTGGTGCACGACGCCCTTGTGGCGGGCGGCACCGAGGACGGTGGCCTGGTCGATTCGCTGGTCTGCGACGGCATCGTCGGCGGCCTGGGCGCCATCTTCGGCTTCGTCCCGCAGATGTTCCTGCTGTTCGTCATGCTGTCCATTCTGGAGGATGTGGGCTATATGTCCCGTGTCGCCTTCATCATGGACCGCGTGTTCCGCCGCTTTGGCCTGTCCGGTAAGTCCTTCATCCCCATGCTTGTGTCCTCGGGCTGCGGTGTCCCCGGCGTCATGGCTACCAAGACCATCGAGAACGAGAAGGACCGCCGTATGACGGTCATGACCACCACGTTTATTCCCTGCGGCGCTAAGCTGCCGATCATCGCCCTGCTCATGGGCTCCATCATCGGCGATTCTTCCACCACCGCCGCGTGGATCAGCCCGCTCTTCTACTTCCTGGGCGTCTTTGCGTCATCGCCTCGGGCCTCATGCTCAAGAAGACCAAGCTCTTCGCCGGTCGCCCGACGCCGTTTGTTATGGAGCTTCCTGCCTACCACTTCCCGGCGATTCGCTCTTGGGCGCTGCACGTGTGGGAGCGCTGCTGGGCCTTTATCAAGAAGGCCGGCACGGTCATCTTCGCGTCCACCGTCGTCGTTTGGTTCCTCTCCAACTTTGGTAGCTACAACGGTTCCTTTGGCTTCCTGCCTGCGATGGACGGCATCCCCGAGGAGTTCATGGACTACTCCGTGCTTGCCATGCTCGGCAACCTGATCGCCTGGATCTTCGCCCCGCTCGGCTTTAGCACCTGGCAGGCAACAGCACTGTCCGTCTCGGGTCTTGTCGCCAAGGAGAACGTCGTCGCCACCGCCGGCTCGCTGCTGTCCGTTGCCGATGCCGCCGAGACCGATCCGAGCCTGTGGACCGCGTTCGCCGGCATGTTCCCTACCATGGGCGCTTGCGTTGCCTTTGGCGCTTTCAACCTGCTGTGCGCTCCGTGCTTTGCCGCTATGGGTACCATCCGCAACCAGATGGACTCCGGCAAGTGGACCGCGATTGCCCTCGGCTACGAGTGCGCCTTTGCTTGGGTGATCGGCCTGTTCATCAACCAGTTCTACAACCTGCTTGTGTTGGGACAGTTTGGTATCTGGACGGTGGTGGCCATCGTGCTGCTGGTTGCGATGCTCTTCCAGATCTTCCGTCCCATGCCAAAGCATGCATGGACCGACGAGGACGAGACCAACGCTGCTTCCGCTGCAGTTTCCGCTTAAGTCCGAATAAGGATTAACCCCTTTCCACGAGCCCGGGTGTCCCAGCGACACTCGGGCTTTTTGGTGGGGAGATGTGGCGTTTCCGCAGATAAAACCGACCAAAATTAACCTGTCCCTTTTGATAGGTGGAGAATGGGGTAAAGTAAGTGGTGGTTAACTAGAGGAGGCTTGCTATGGCACCTATCGATATTGTTGTACTGGCCGTTATCGGTATTGCGTTTGTCGCCGTGTGCGTGCGCATCTACCGCAAGGGCACCTGCGCCGACTGCGCTCAGGGTGGCGTTTGCACGGGGCATTGCTCCAACAAAAAGACCTGTGCCGCGCTTAAGGGCGTGGATAAGATTGCCGAAGACCTGGGCCGCGGCATCAAATAAGGTCCAGGCATCCAGGCGCCCCGCGAGCATCCGTTCGCGGGGCGCTTTGCACATTTGGCGGCGAGCGCAGCGAGTTGAAGAGTATTTTTGGGTATCGTTAAATCAGTTGCGGTGAAATACGGACTGTTTGGCTGTCAAAAGGCCTTATCTACTCCGTATTCCACCGCAACTTTTTGTGGGTGGGCTAGAGACGCTGCATGCGGTACCCGACACCCATGTGCGTCTGAATCATCTTAGGGTGAGAGGGGTCTGCCTCGATCTTCTTGCGCAGGGTGCGCATGAACACGCGCAGGCTCGCCAGATCGCTGTCCCAGCTCGTGCCCCATATCTCGCGGGTGATGAAGGTGTGGGTGAGCACCTTGTCGACGTTTTTCGCCAGAAGGACGAGCAATTTGTACTCGGTTGGGGTGAGCGAGAGCTCGCGTCCGTCTTTCGTCGCGTATCCCGCGGCGTAGTCGATATGCAGCGGACCGTTGTCGAACGTGCTCGCTTCTGTCGACTCGCTCGACGCCATCGAGGAGCGCCTCAAATTCGCGCGGACGCGCGCGAGCAACTCATCCACAGAAAAGGGCTTGGTGAGGTAGTCGTCTGCCCCTGCGTCAAGTGCTGCAATCTTGTCGGAATCTTCGGTGCGCGCCGAAATGACGATAATGGGGACTGCCGACCAGCTTCGGATCTTCGTGATGACCTCGATACCGTCAATGTCGGGAAGGCCGAGGTCGAGCATGATGAGGCTGGGGCCGTGCGACACCGCATCCATGATGGCGGCCTGGCCGTTGCAAACCTTGCTCGCGACATAGCCGTGGAGGTCAAGCGCGGTCGAAACGAGGTTTTGAACGGTCAGGTCATCTTCGACCAGGAGGATGCGTGGCTTAGCGGCATTATTCATGAATCTCGATCTCCTCAGCGGGCAGGGTAAAACGGAAGACGGCCCCATGGGGGTGGTTGTCGCGAACTTCGATGACGCCGCCATGCGCCTCCACGATGGAGCGGCAGAGCGACAGCCCAAGGCCGATGCATCGACGCGAATCCACGGGCCGCGTATTGCTTGAGGTGAAGAAGCGCTCAAAGATATGAGGCTTGTCGCAGTCTGCCACACCCGGCCCATCGTCTGCGACGTCCACCACGACGAACGCACCCTCGCGACGTGCGCTGATGGTGACAGTCGAGTCCTCGGGCGTGTATTTGAAGGCGTTCATGATGAGATTCGTAAGCACCTGCATGATGAGATGGACGTCGATGCGTACCAGCAGGATGTCGTCAGTGTGCTCGATGGTGACGGTACGTCCATGCGATGCTTGGGCGACATGGCTGAGGGCGGCTCGATGACCTCGTCGATGAGCTCGGATGTAAAGTTGAGGCGAATGGTGCCGTCCTCGACGCGTGTGATGGCGAGGAGGTTCTCCACGGTATCGATAAGCCAGAGGGAGTCATCGTATATGGCATCGGCAAGATCGCAGCGTTGTTCGAGGCTGAGCCTCTCGTCGCTCTTCCGAAGGATTGCCGCAGATCCGGATATAGCCGTGAGGGGTGTCCTCAAATCGTGGCCGATGGAGCGCAAAAGGTTGGCACGCAGCTGCTCGTTTTTCGCCAAGACCGCAGCCTCTTCGCGCTCTTGCGCCGCTCGGTCACTTTCGAGCGCCAAGGCGCATTCACCTACGATAGATAGGACGATCGAATGCTCGAAGGCTTCGGTCTCGCGCCCCTCCAGGGCGATGCCGATGACACCGAATACCTTGTCGCCGGTGCGAACCGCGAGGTAGAGGCAGCGCGCCTCAGGCAGGGTCCGCGTGCTTGCGCCCGCGCGCTTGTTGTTGGTGAAGGTCCAGGTTGCAACGGCGCGCTCGTAGTCGGTGAGCAGCGACGCGGATCGGTTTTCGGTGCCAGCGGACTCATAGAGCGCCTTGCCGAGCGTGCCGTGTTCGGCGGTGTAGAAGACCACGTCGAGTTTTAGCAGTTTGATGAGTTGGTTCATGGCGACGCGGGCGCACTCCTCCGCGCTATGGGCTTGCTGTAAGAGCTGGTTCGTTTCGAGGAGTACGCGCGTTTTGAATGCGTTCTCGGCGGAGGTGCGGGCATTGTCGGCGATGCGCGCAGTTAACTCGCCGGCGACCATAGCGGTAGCGAACATGATGCCGAACGTGACCAGATAGCTTCGGTCGTAGCTGGCGAGCGAAAACAGAGGCGTTACGAAGCAGAAGTTGTAAAGCACTACAGAGAGCACGCTCGATACAATCGTGCAGATACGCCCCGTCGTGGTGACGGCGGTCAGCAGGGCCGTGAGGATATAGAGGGATATGATGCTGGAATCGGCAAATCCCAGATGGCGGAAAGCCGTGCCGATCGCCGTGGCGACAAGAGAGAGGGCCAGCGTGCGAAGCACGTTTCGGCTGCTGGGCGGCTGCAGGGCGAGCGCATGGCGGCGTCCTTTGGGTCGGGAGGGCGGAGTCGACTGGTCTGGAATGATGTAAATGTCGAGGTTCGGGGCGAATGTTATGAGCTGTTCTACGAGAGATTTGCGGCCAAAGAGGGCCTGACGGACGCTGCTGTGCTCGCCCGTGCGCCCCATGACGATCTTCGAAATACCCGACAGGCGCGCGAACTCGGAGATCTGAAACGCGACGTCGTCGCCATAGACGGTTTCCATATGTGCTCCGAGCTGCTCGGCTAGGGCGATATTGTCTGCAAGCTTGGCGCGCTCATCATCGCTCATGGCTTGCGTGCGCGGGCTCTCTACGAACAGGGCGACGAGCTCGCTGCGAAACGCTTTCGCCATGCGTGCGGCGGCACGGACGATGCGGGGATTGGTCGGCGCCGGGGAGACACAGACTAAGATACGCTCCCTGGTGTAGTAGTCACGGTTTCCCAGCACGCGTGCGGCGTCTGTGAGGTGGCCGGTGCGATCGGCACAGCGGCGCAGCGCGATTTCTCGGAGTGCGGTGAGGTTTTCGACGGTAAAAAAATGCTGTTGCGCTCGGTCGGCTTGTGCGGGACGGTAGACGAGGCCGGCGCGAAGGCGCTCAAGTAGGTCTTCGGGCTCTATGTCGACGAGCTCGACCTGGTCGGCATCATCGAAGATACGGTCGGGGATTCGTTCGCTCACGACAACGCCGGTGATGGATGCAACCATGTCGTTTAGGCTCTCGATATGCTGAACGTTTACGGTCGTATAGACGTCGATGCCCGCATGTAGAAGTTCCTCGACGTCTTGATAGCGTTTGTCGTGGCGAGACCCCGGCGCATTCGTATGGGCGAGCTCGTCGACAAGGATGAGCTGAGGGGCGCGCTCGATAGCCACATCTAGATCGAACTCGCTGAGCGCAATGCCGTTGTGCTCGATGAGTTTACAGGGCACGTTCTCAAGCCCTTGTGCAAGATGGGCAGTTGCCGGACGTTCGTGCGGCTCGATGTATCCCGCGACGACGTCGACACCTCGCCGCTTGGCGGCGTGGGCGGCTTGAAGCATCGCATAGGTTTTGCCTGTGCCAGCAGCGTAGCCAAAGAAAATCTTGAGGTGTCCCCGGCTGGTTCGAGTGTCATCGGCGACCTCGTCTTTCTCAATTGCCTTGAGGATGAGGTCTGGATTGACGCGAGTGTCCGATGCGTCGCGCTGCATAGCGTAGCCTTTCTGAAGCGTTGTCCATGCGTGCATACGCGGTGAAGACACCACTGTATGCTCGCGAGGTCGAGTATAGGCGCACTGCAGCTGCAATAGTGCTTTCTACCTGCATCTTTACGGCATCTTAAGGACGTGAGCCCCGGCCCTCACGCCTCTTTAATCCCTAGAAGCGTTTACTGTCCCCAGACGCTTGCGAGAGCAGGCGTCCGAGACATCGGACCGCGCGTGAAAGGGGCGGTAAATGGACATCCTCATTCCCATCATCGGAGTCGTCTGCATTGGACTCCTTATCTATTACATCTACATTCTGATGAGGAGTGATTCGTAAACTATGGACGCTGCGATTCAGTACATCTTGTACTTTGCCGTGCTCGTCGTCCTGGCCGTTCCGCTCGGTCGGTTCATGGCCATATCATGGATGGTGAGCATACGTTCCTGTCGCCTGTGATTGCTCCTGTGGAGCGTGGCGTCTATCGTCTGCTTCGCATCGACGCGGCAGAGCAGATGGGGTGTAGGCGCTATCTGGCGAGCGTGCTGGTCTTTTCGGGGATCGGCCTCGTGGCTCTTGTGGCACTCCAGGTGTTTCAGTCCTTCTTGCCAGGCAATCCCCAGCACCTGCCGGGTGTGTCATGGGACCTGTCGTTCAATACGGCTGCTTCCTTCATAACCAACACCAACTGGCAGTCCTACTCCGGTGAGACCACCCTGTCCTACCTTGTGCAGTTCATGGGCCTCACCGTGCAGAACTTCGTTTCTGCTGGCACCGGTATCGCGGTCATGTTCGCGCTGATCCGCGGCTTCCGCCAGGTCAAGGAGCAGGGTCTGGGTTCCTTCTGGGTCGACCTCACCCGCACCGTCCTGTATGTGCTCATCCCGTTGAACCTCGTGTTCGGCATCTGCCTGGCTGCCGGTGGCGTCATCTCCAACTTCCAGCCGGCTCAGAAGGCCGAGCTCGTAGAGCCCGTTGCTGTCCAGCCTAATGCAGACGGCGGCTGGAGCGTCATCGACGGCGCCCAGATCGAGGGCGACACGGTCAAGGTCGACGGCAAGGTTGTCGAGGGCGCGCGCGTGGTCACCGAGCAGTTCCTGCCCCAGGGCCCCGCGCTCCTCAGGTCGCCATCAAGCAGTCCGGCACCAACGGCGGCGGCTTCTTCGGCGTGAACTCCGCCCATCCGTATGAGAACCCCAGTGCCTTCACCAACATTATCGAGATGACCAGCCTGCTGCTGATCCCGGCCGCCTGCTGCTTCACCTTCGGTATCGGCGTCAAGAACACCAAGCAGGGCAAGGCCATCTTTGCCGCCATGTTCATCCTGCTGGTGATCTTCACCGGCATCATCGCCCTCAACGAGCATGCGGGCACCCCGCAGCTGGCCGATGGCGGAGCGGTCAATATCGAGATGACCGACGGCCAGGCCGGCGGCAACATGGAGGGCAAGGAGAGCCGCTTCGGTATCGCCTCCTCTTCCACCTGGTCCGCTTTCACGACGGCTGCTTCCAACGGCTCGGTTAACTCCATGCACGACTCCTACACCCCGCTGGGCGGTTTTGTCCAGATGCTCCAGATGGCTCTGGGGCGGGGTCGTCTTCGGCGGCGTGGGCTGTGGCCTGTACGGCATGATCGGCTTCGCCATCCTCACGGTGTTTATCGCCGGCCTTATGGTCGGCCGCACGCCTGAGTTCCTGGGCAAGAAGATCGAGCCGGGCGAGATGCGCTGGGCGGTTGTCCTGTGCCTGGCAACTCCGTTTGCCATTCTGGTGTGCTCGGCCATTGCCTGCATGGTGCCCGGTCTTGCCGACCAGCTCAACAATGGTGGCGCGCACGGCTTCTCCGAGGTGCTGTATGCCTTCACCTCATGCGGCGGCAACAACGGCTCGGCGTTTGCAGGCATGAACTGCAACATTCACTGGATCAACGTCACGCTCGGCCTCGAGATGCTGTTCGCCCGCTTCATGCCCATCATCGGTACGCTAGCTATCGCCGGCTCGCTGGCCAAGAAGGGTAAGGTCGCGAGAGTGCCGGTACCCTGTCTACCACCAACGGCATGTTCGTATTCCTGCTCGTGTTCATCGTTCTGTTGATCGGTGCCCTGAGCTTCTTCCCGGCCCTGGCGCTTGGCCCCGTTGCCGAGTTCTTCCAGATGATTGCGTAAAGGAGGGCGCAGATTTATGGCTATGCAAAAAGACATGATGGGCCGCGCGGTCCGCGACTCGTTTGCCAAGCTGGATCCTCGCGTCCAGATTCAAAACCCGGTCATGTTCCTGGTGTGGCTTTCCGCCGTCATGACCTCCGTCCTGGCCGTCGCTTCCATTTTCGGTGTGCAGGACGCGGGTGTGCCCACCTACTATGTGGTCGCCATCGCGGTCATCCTGTGGCTCACCGACCTGTTCTCGAACTTCGCCGAGGCGCTTGCCGAGGCCGCGGTAAGGCCCAGGTCGATTCCCTGCGTGCGGCCAAGAAGGATGTCGAGGCCCATCGCATCGAGTCCGTTGAGGACAAGGAGCACTTCATCGTCGTTCCCGGCACCGAGCTCACGCGCGGCGACCTGGTGATCGTACGCGCCGGAGAGCAGATTCCCGGCGACGGCGACGTCATCGAGGGCGCTGCCTCCGTTGACGAGTCCGCCATCACCGGCGAGTCCGCCCCCGTGGTCCGCGAGGCCGGCGGCGACCGCTCTGCCGTTACCGGCGGTACCACGGTGCTGTCCGACTGGATCATCGTCAAGATCTCCAGTGAGCCCGGCCAGAGCTTCCTGGACAAGATGATCGCGATGGTCGAGGGTGCCGCGCGCAAGAAGACCCCTAACGAGATCGCTCTGGAGATCTTCCTGGTGGCCCTCTCCATCGTCTTTATCCTGGTCACGCTGGCCCTGTATTGTTACTCCTGCTTCTCGGTCGGTCTTAACGACATGGTCAACCCCACGGCCGTGACCACGCTCGTGGCGCTGCTCGTGTGCCTGGCTCCCACTACCATCGGCGCCCTTCTGTCCGCCATCGGCATCGCGGCATGAGCCGTTTGAACGAGGCCAACGTGCTGGCCATGTCCGGCCGCGCCATCGAGGCCGCCGGCGACGTCGACATCCTCATGCTCGACAAGACCGGTACCATCACCCTGGGTAACCGCCAAGCCGCCGAGTTCATCCCGGTCGACGGCGTCGATCCCGCGGAGCTGGCCGATGCCGCCCAGCTTTCCTCGCTGGCCGACGAGACCCCCGAGGGCCGCTCCATCGTCGTCCTCGCCAAGGAGCAGTTCGGTCTGCGCGGCCGCACACTCGAGGATAAGGGTATGGAGTTCATCCCGTTCACCGCGGCAACACGTATGTCCGGCGTGAACTACGAGGGCAATGAGATCCGCAAGGGCGCTGCCGATTCCGTGCGCACCTATGTGGAGGCAGCCGGCGGCGTGTTCTCAAAGGAGTGCGACGAGGCCGTCGAACGCATCGCCAAGGCCGGCGGCACCCCGCTGGTCGTGACCAAGAACTGCCGCGTGCTGGGCGTTGTGTACCTCAAGGACATCATCAAGTCCGGCGTTAAGGAGAAGTTCGCCGACCTGCGCAAGATGGGCATCAAGACCATCATGTGACGGGCGACAACCCGCTCACCGCCGCGGCAATCGCCGCCGAGGCCGGTGTTGATGACTTCCTGGCCGAGGCCACCCCTGAAGCAAGCTCGAGAAGATCCGCGAGTTCCAGCGTGAGGGCACCTGTCGCCATGACCGGCGACGGCACCAACG
>ENA-OQIR01001069-OQIR01001069.1-human-gut-metagenome-genome-assembly--contig:-NODE-1069-length-10242-cov-2.001878_pt1 | contig 10242 bp, 14 predicted proteins | sample MGYA00242580_ERZ504745 | MGnify/ENA primary metagenome ERZ504745 (study PRJEB26092, sample SAMD00036214) | human gut metagenome | host: Homo sapiens | study: EMG produced TPA metagenomics assembly of... | reverse complement strand
CTGCTTGAGCAAGTTTGTAAGTGCCTCCGGCTCGCCCCTTGCGGGGCAACCGCCGGAGATGCGCAGTCGTGCTCCCCAGTTCTCCGGGAAAGGGGCAACAAAAAACGGCTCTGCCGAAGCAGAGCCGTAAAGTTGCATCTGAAATATAATCAGCGCTTGGAGAACTGGGGACGCATCGGCTGGCAGGCTGCGCCCTGCACGCGATGCTTGAGCAAAGTTTTGTAAGTGCCTCCGGCTCGCCCCTTGCGGGGCAACCGCCGGAGATGCGCAGTCGTGCTCCCCAGTTCTCCGGGAAAGGGGCAACAAAAAACGCTCTGCCGAAGCAGAGCCGTAAAGTTGCGTCTGAAATATAATCAGCGCTTGGAGAACTGGGGAGCACGACGTGCAGCCTTCAGACCGTACTTCTTACGCTCCTTCATACGAGGATCGCGGGTCAGGAAGCCAGCCTTCTTCAGCACAGGACGGTTCTCGTCGCTCTGCTGCAGCAGGGCGCGGCTCAGGCCGTGACGGATAGCGCCAGCCTGACCGGAAACACCGCCGCCGGAAACGCGGACGACGACGTCATACTTGCCCTCCAGGCCCAGCAGGACCAGCGGAGAACGGACGATCAGCTTCAGGGTCTCCAGACCGAAGTAGTTGTCGATATCACGATCGTTGATGGTGATCTTACCGGTGCCGGTGTAAACGCGAACGCGGGCAACGGAATCCTTACGACGACCAGTGCCGTAGAAATAAGGTTTGGTTTCGTACATATTCGATTGCCTCCTTCTTAGAACTCGATCTTCTCGGGCTTCTGAGCAGCGTGAGCGTGCTCGGCACCCTGGTAGCAGTGCAGGCGGGTCAGAGCCTTATCACCGATGGTGTTGGAAGGGATCATGCCCTTGATAGCGTAGGTCATAGCCAGATCGCTGTTCTCAGCCATCAGCTTGCTGTACTGGACCTTCTTCAGGCCGCCGATGTACTTGCTGTGGGTGATGTGGAACTTCTGCTCGGCCTTCTTGCCGGTCAGAACAGCCTTGTCGCAGTTGATGACAACCACGAAATCGCCGCAGTCCACGTTGGGGGTGTAATCGACCTTCTGCTTGCCGCGCAGCAGAACAGCGGCCTCAGCAGCGACGTGGCCCAGGCTCTTGCCGGTAGCGTCGAGCAGGTACCACTTACGCTCGACTTCAGCGGGCTTTACGAGAGTAGTGCTCATATCTATTTCCTCCTGATAAGCTTTTTGTACGTTTCAGGCGCCCTTTTGGGGCGCGAGTGTCAGTATACAACACAAAAACGCGCCTGTCAACATGATTTTTGGATTTTTTCGGCGGAAATTTTTGAAACTCTCAAAATCGCTTGTTTTCTCTCAAATCCTCTTGATTTCTGAATTCCGATTTTTGTAAAAGTTTTTTGCCCACACCGGCATATTTTTGCCATTTGCCTGCTACAAATCCCGCTGCGGTTGTGGTATACTATAAAGGATATGGCGGTGCACAGCTGCCCTTGCCAACACAAGGAGAATACATCCATGCCAAATGAGATCGACCGCACTTCTTCGGCGCAGCGTCGCAGCTCCAAGCTGCTGACGGCGATGGCCATTTTCATCTGTCTGGGCATCGCAGCCTACATGGTGCTCACCCTGCTGGTGAACCGGCAGACCCCCGCGACACCCGACACCCACTATACCGGCACGAACGGCATCTCTGTCTACTACGACAGCAGCGTGTGGAGCGTGTGCCGCATGACCGAGGACGCAACCCTCGGCACCGTGCTGGAGCTTGCCACCGCCGACACGGCAGACAGCGAGGACTATCAGGCCGTTTTGTTACAGCGGGGCACCGCCGACAGCTACGAAAGCTTTATCGAGGACTCGGAAGCCGACCTCAAGCAGGCCTACGGCGTCATCAAGCCCCGCAAGGTCAACCTGACCGTGGAGGGTGCAGCGGTAGAGGCGGTGCGCTGCGATATCCGCACCTACTACGCCGTGCTGGCACCATCACCTACGACAGCGGCGATGTGGTCTATGTCTCGGCGCTGACAAAGCTGGCGTCCATCAGCGATGTGGTCAATCTGGTAGAAAGCGTGAGCCTGTCATGAGTGATCTTCGTGCAATGCAGCGGCTCTGCGGTTTAATGCGCAAGGCCGTACAGGACTATGAAATGATTGCCCCCGGCGACCGGGTGATGGTGGGCGTTTCCGGCGGCAAGGACAGCGTGGCGCTGACCATCGGTCTTTCCATGCTGCGCAAGTACATCGGCTTTGATTACGAGGTGGTGGCGGTCACGCTGGACCCGCAGTTCGACCATCAGCCATGGACTACTCCGCGCTGGCAGAGCTGTTCCGGCAGCACGGCATCCCCTACGAGGTGCGCCGCACCGAGATCGGCCCTGTGGTGTTCGAGTACCGCAAGGAGAAGAACCCCTGCGCTGTGTGCCAAGCTGCGGCGGGGCGCGCTGCACACCGCCGCGCAGGAGCTGGGCTGCAACAAGGTGGCGCTGGGGCATCATCTGGACGATGCCGTGGAGACCTTTTATATGAACCTCTGGCGGGAGGGCCGCATCGGCTGCTTCTCGCCGGTGACCTACCTCTCCCAGCGGGATCTCACCCTCATCCGCCCCATGCTGCTGGCAACCGAGTACGAGGTGCAGTGCGCCGTGCGGGAGGCGGGCTTGCCCATCGTGAAGAGCCGCTGCCCCGCCGACGGTGTGACCGTGCGGGAACAGACCAAAGAATTTGTGCAGGAGCGCTGCCGCACCGACCACGCCTTCCGCCAAAAGACTCTCCATGCTTTGCAGGAGAGCGGCATTGACGGCTGGTGTCCCGTCCACACGGGCCGGGGCAGCTTTATCGTACCAAAAAGGAAACAGATCATGCAGAAACAACCGTTTGAAAACACGTCTGGGCCGAGATCGACCTCGAGGCCCTTCGGTATAATTTCCGGGAGGTAAAGGCCCGGGCAGGGGCGCTGCCCCTGTGCGCAGTGGTCAAGGCCGACAGCTACGGCCACGGCGCGGTACAGTGCGCCCGGGTGTTCGCCGAGGAGGGCGCCGCATGGCTGGCGGTCAGCTGTCTGACCGAGGCTGTGCAGCTGCGCAAGGCGGGGCAGACTTTGCCCATCCTCATTCTGGGGCATGTGCAGCCCGCCTACGCCGCCGCCCTGATCCAGAACGACATCACTGTGGCCTGCTACTCCCTTGCGCAGGCACGCGCCTGAGCGAAGCCGCCGTGGCGGCAGGGGGCAAAGTACACATCCACCTCAAGGCCGACACTGGCATGGGACGCATCGGCTTTGCCCTGCGCACCGATTTTGACGCCGCCATCCGGGAGATGCTGGAAGCCTGTGCGCTGCCCGGGCTGGAAATGACCGGCCTGTTCCAGCATTTTTCCGTGGCCGATGATACTGCCCCGGAGAATGTGGCCTATACTGCCGAGCAGCACGCACTGTTCGTGAAAGCCTTCCACGCACTGAAGGCCGCCGGGCGGGAGCTGCCCTTGTGCACTGTGATAACTCTGCCGGGGTCATGCTGCACCCGGACTGGCCGGAGGGACTGCCCCGGGAGCGCTGCATGGCGCGCCCCGGCATCATCCTGTACGGCTACGACCCCAGCGACGAGGTGCGCTTTGGCCGCTTTAAGCCGGTAATGACCCTTAAGACCGTGGTGAGCATGATCAAGGAGATGCAGCCCGGCCAGTGCGCCAGCTACGGCCGCCGCTTTACCGCCGAAAAGCCCACCAAGGTAGCCACCCTTTGCACCGGCTATGCCGACGGCTATCCCCGGCTTTTGAGCTGCGGCAAAGGCGTGGTGGAGATCCACGGCAAGGCCTGCCCGGTACTGGGGCGGGTGTGCATGGATCAGATGATGGTGGACGTGACCGATGTACCGGAAGTGCGCGAGGACGATGAAGCCATCCTGTGGGGCGGAACCGTAAGCGACACCGCAGAGACCATTGCCCGCAAGACCGATACCATCCCCTACGAAGTGCTGTGCGGCGTTTCCCGCCGCGTGCCCCGCGTCTACCGCGACCACGGACAGATCGTGGCCGTGGAGGACTGGATCTTAGAAGCATAAAGCTGCCCGGAGGAACTACATGGCAAGAGACAACATCCGCAACTTCTGCATCATTGCACATATCGACCACGGCAAATCCACCCTGTCCGACCGCATTCTGGAACTGACCAAGAGCGTGGACGAGCGCACCATGGAAGACCAGATCTTGGACAACATGGATATCGAGCGCGAGCGCGGCATCACCATCAAGGCGCGTGCCGTGACCATGAACTATACTGCAAAGGACGGCAAGACCTACGAGTTCAACCTGATCGACACCCCGGGTCACGTGGACTTTGCCTACGAGGTCAGCCGCAGTCTGGCCGCCTGCGAGGGCGCCATTCTGGTGGTGGACGCCACACAGGGCGTGGAGGCGCAGACGCTGGCAAACACCTATATGGCACTGGAGCACGATCTGGAACTGGTGCCCATCCTGAACAAGATCGACCTGCCCAGCGCCCACCCGGACGAGGTGGCGCAGGAGGTGGAGGACGTGATCGGCCTGCCCTGCATGGACGCGCCCCGCGTCTCTGCCAAGACCGGCCTGAACGTCGATCAGGTGCTGGAGCGTGTGGTCAGCGATATCCCCGCCCCCACCGGCGACCCGGACGCCCCCTTAAAGGCGCTGATCTTCGACAGCATCTACGACAGCTACAAGGGCGTCATCGTCTACATCCGCGTGTTCGAGGGCTCGGTGAAGCCCGGCGACACCATCCGTATGATGGCCACCGGCGCAGAGTTCACGCTGGTGGAGGTGGGTCACATGGGTGCCACCTCCCTGACCCCCTGCGCCCAGCTGCAGGCCGGTGAGGTAGGCTACCTGACCGCCAGCATCAAGACCGTGCAGGACACCCGCGTGGGCGATACTGTCACGCTGGCAGAGCGCCCCACCGCAGAAGCGCTGCCCGGCTACCGTCAGGTCAAGCCCATGGTGTTCTGCGGCATCTACCCGCCGATGGTGCCAAGTACCCCGACCTGAAGGACGCGCTGGAAAAATTGCAGCTGAACGACGCCTCTCTGACCTTTGAACTGGAGACCAGCGCCGCGCTGGGCTTCGGCTTCCGCTGCGGTTTCCTGGGTCTGCTGCACATGGAGATCATCACCGAGCGCCTGGAGCGGGAGTTCGATCTGGACATCATCACCACCACCCCCAGCGTGCGCTACCGTCTGACTTTGACCGACGGCACAGTGGAGATGATCGACAACCCCTCCAGCTACCCGGACCCCAGCAACATCGTCAAGCAGGAGGAGCCCTTTGTGGATGTGCATCTGTACACCCCCAACGACTATGTGGGCGGCCTGATGGATCTGTGCCAGAGCAAGCGCGGCGTCCTGATCGATATGAAGTATCTGGACGATGTGCGGGTGGACCTGCACTATGCTTTGCCGCTGGGCGAGATCGTGTACGACTTCTTTGACGCCATCAAGAGCCGCAGCCGGGGCTACGCCAGCTACGACTACGAGTTTAAGGAGTACCGCGAGAGTGATCTGGTCAAGCTGGACTTTTTGCTCAACGGCGACCCCGTGGACGCCTTGTCCATGATCGTGTTCCGGGACAACGCCTACGCCAAGGGACGCCGCATCTGCGAAAAGCTGCGGGACAACATCCCGCGCAACCTGTTCGAGATCCCGGTACAGGCAGCCATCGGCGGCAAGATCATTGCCCGTGAGACGGTCAAGGCCATGCGCAAGGATGTGCTGGCCAAGTGCTACGGCGGCGATATCTCCCGTAAAAAGAAGCTGCTGGAAAAGCAGAAGGAAGGCAAAAAGAAGATGCGTCAGCTGGGCAGCGTTTCCCTGCCAGCGAGGCCTTTACCGCCGTGCTCAAGCTGGACAGCGACGACGATTGATCTGCAAATATACAAAAGGGATGCTGCGTGCGCGGCATCCCTTTTTTGATGGGAACTCCCAAATGTGAAATCCGCTCATGGCAGAGATGCACTCTTTGCTTTTCCTACTAAATATGTTATAATTTATTTATATATCAATTTATATATCCGTTTTTGGAGAGATGGGCCGTGGTCTGGTGCCGCGCGCGTCTCCCTGCAACGTTCCCCCACAGAAAGGATGTGGCCTTTATCAAAGCAAAACACGGAAAAGGCGCAGCGCAAAACAGCAGACATACACACAGTGGCGGCGCACAGAGGGCAACGCCCCTCTGGAAGCAGGTGCTGCTGACGCTGCTGGTTCTTGTTGCCCTGCTCGCCCTGCTGGGCGGGGCGCTGTGGCAGAATATCTGCTATAACCGCACCCACTATACGGCAGAGTTCTATCAGATTCATTCCCGCAAGCTGACCCAGAGCTGCCGGGTCGTTTTTCTGACCAATCTGCATCTGCGGGAATACGGAGCAGATAACTGTGAGCTGGTGCAGGATGTCCGCAGCCTTGCCCCGGATCTGATCCTGCTGGGCGGCGACTTTGTGACCTACGGCGAAGGCACCAATTATGATAATATGCTTTCTCTGTTCCGTCAGCTGAGCGAGATTGCCCCGGTATGCGGAGTGCTTGGCAACCACGAGGACGAGCTGTATTTTCTGGACAACGACCGGGAACTGGTGGAAAGTTCACCGCCGCCGGGGTGACCGTCCTGCGCAATCAGGAGGCGCGCTATACCATCCACGACAATGTTATCAGCATTCTGGGCGTGGAGGGCAGCCCGGCGGATTTTTCTAACTACGGTGCCAGCACCTTTATGGACAGCGTGGAGCCGCAGACAGACTACGACCTGCGCATCTGTCTGGCACACGTTCCCACCTACTTTCCCGAGCATCTGGAAATTATTCCTTTGAGCTGGGACTGGCCGGGCACACCCACGGCGGCATCGTGCGTCTGCCGAAGATCGGTCCGCTTTATACCGCCGAGGAGGCTTTTCCCGACTATGCCGGGGCAGCTATACGCTTGCCAACAACGCCACCCTCATTGTAAGCCGGGGACTGGGCGATTCCAGCCGGGCGCCCCGCATCAACAATGTGCCGGAGCTTTCGGTCATTGACATCGACTAAGCAACCTGCGCTGCGCGTGCAGGCCGCTGCAAAAGGGTAGAATGCCATGGATGACATCAAAGAAAAAATCAAACAGGCGCTGCGTCATATCTGGACAAATAAATACCGCCTGTTTCTCTGCCTGCTGACCTTGTGCTGTCTGTTCGGGCTGGTTCACTATTTCAAAGTGCGGACAGCGCCACTGCCAGCATCTCCTTCAATTACTCCGAGGCGGCGCTTGGCATGAACCCCAACAAGACCCGCTTCAACGCCTACGAGATCGTGTCGGACGAGGTGATGGAGCGCGCCATCCGGCGGGTGGGCTTGCAGGACAGCCTGACTGCCTCCCAGCTGGCAGAGTGCCTTTACCTGAGCCCGGAAGGCACCGGCAGCGCCAACGGCAGCGAGTATATCAGCACCAACTACTATCTCTCCATCAACACCCGCAAGCTGAACCTGGGCAACCGCAAGCCCACGGATCTTTTGCAGAGCGTGTGCGAATCCTTACCGGGAGATCTTTCTGAGCAACTACTGCGATAACCAGAGCATCCTCAAGGAAAAGCTGGAAGTGACCACCGCGTGCGAGCCTTACCTGCGACTGAACGAGCTGGAGGTGCGCGCCGCCGCGCTGAACCGCTATCTGAACGCCCGTCTGGGGGAAAACAAAAGCTTTACGGACGATACAAACCCCGACCCTTCCACCAACAACTTTACCACACTGGGCAAAATGATCAACAATCTGGTGGATTACGACCTGCCCAACGCCATGGCCTTTGTCATTGAGGGCGGCGTTGCCCGCGACCCGGCTATGCTGACCAGCATTCTGGAATACAAGAACAAGATCGACGATATTGACATGCGCACCCAGCAGGCTTACTATGACGCCGACAAAAAGGGCATTTCCATCTACGAAAAGTCCATGACCTCCATCATGATGATCCCCACCGTGGACGAGGACAGCGAATACTATATGTCCCGCACCAAGACCGCCATGGATGCGCTGGCGCGAGCGGCAGACGCTTCTCTGGCCGATGCCACCGACTACCAGTCCGAGATCGTGAGCACGAATTATGTGATCCAGAAGATCCGGGAGCTGGATGCCGGCCAGCCGCGTCTGGCCGAGGCGCAGGCCATGGTGAACAAGCTGGAGACCGCCATCAACGAGATCTCGGAGCAGCTGTTTGTACTGGACAAGGCGTATATCAAGTACAAATCCCAGAACTATATTACCTTTACCTACGGCTCGGCCTCCTTCCTGCAGCGCCTGAGCCTGAAAAAGACCCTGATGGAGTCCGTTGCCGTGATGCTGGGCAGCGCATGGCTGCTCCACGAACGTAAACGCAGAAAGGCAAGGCACCGCAGATGAAAAAGTTTGAGATCCTGCGCTATCTGAAGCGTTTCAGCCTGCTGATCTTTCTGGTGTCGCTGGCAGGTGCGGCCGCCATCTACCTGTATGCAGACGGTAGGCAGAAGTACACTGCATCGGTCATTATCCGCTATACCAACGACGGCATCTCGGACGGCTACACCCCGGACGGCAGCGAGCTGGACGTCAACGAGATTTACTCCTCCACCGTCATCTCGCAGGCCATGGATGCACTGGGTGCTTCCGGGCGGCTGAGCACCATCCGTTCCAACATCTCGGTGACCCCGGTAATCTCGGAAGATCAGCAGACCATCAACGAGGCACTGCTGCAAAAGGGCGAAGAGGTGACCTATTTCCCGGATACCTACAAGGTGAGCCTTGTGGTGGATGGAGAGCAGGGCGCGGGTTATGCCCGCAATATGCTGGATGCCATCATCCAGAGCTACTGCACCTATTATACGGAAAAATATGTGGAGCAGAAACTCTCGCTCAACCCCTCGTCCGGTCTGCTGGACAACGGCTACGATTACTACGAGTGCATCCGCATTCTGGAAAACGATACCAACGAGATGCAGGACTATCTGCTGAGCAAGCGGGAGCACTACCCGAATTTTCGCTCCTCCCGCACTGGCTACACCTATGCAGACCTGTGCGATATCTATTCCGACTTCAAAAAATACACCATCCCGGCGCTGTACGCTATGTGCTCAACGGCCCGCAGGTGCGGGACGGCACGGTGCTGCAGGAATATCTGGCCAACACCATCGAAACTGCAAAGCAGAACGAACAGATCACCACCGAGCAGCGGGACAGTCTGTGGAGCCTGACCGACCAGTATGTGTACAAGAACGCCGATCTGCTGCAAAACTACTTTACTGACCGGGGCGAGGTGGTGTCCTCGGACTATATCCTGAATAACATCGAGCTGGAAGGTGCTGGCGATAAGGCACAGACCACCTACGACGGTCTGGTGCTGAAACTGGTATCGCTGGAACAGCAGGTCGCATCCAGCCAGATCGACCGGCAGTTTCAGGAGGAGATCCTGCAAAGTTTCCGCAACGTGGATTTTGGCGGTACAAGCGAACAGCATGCTGCAATGGAAAGCATGATCAACGACTACGAGGCGCAGCTGAAAAGCTACTACGAGATCATCAATACCAGCAGCAAGGAGCTGAACCTGTACATCAGCGCGGATTATCTGAAGATGATCAGCTCGGTGCAGGTGTCTGCCGCCATCAATGTCAAGCTGTACCTGATGCTTGCGCTGGTGCTGTTCTTTGTCATCGGCTGCTGCGGCGCAATTCTGCTGGGCCGCATCTCGGATGCGGTGGATTATCTGCTGTATGTGGACAAAAAGACCGGTCTGCCCAACCGCGAAAAGCTCAACGTGTATATCACCGGCATGGCCGACCGCATCCTGCCGGAGGACTATACCTGCTTTGCTTTGCAGCTGGACAACCTGACCGAGATGAGCCGCCGCTTCGGCTACCATGTGGGTGACGGCATCCTGAAGGATTTTTCCGGTCTTTTGCAGCTGATGGGCGATACCGACGGCACGGTGGGCTACAACGGCGCGGACAAGTTCCTTGCCTTCTTTGATGAATGCAGCACCCGGAAGGCAGAGGTCATGATCCGCATCCTGCAAAGTCAGGTGGACGAGTACAATAAGCTCAACCCGGAGTACCCCATCCTGTTCACCGCCGCATGGGCCACCACCTCGGAGGAGGAGCTCTACCATGTGCGCGACCTTGTGCGCTGCGCACAGAAAAAGATGTCCCTGATCGCAGAGGAGGCGGCGCTGTCCTTGCCGGAACGGAGCGCGGTGAAGCATGATCCAGAACCGACGCGCTTACCAGCTGATCCA
>ENA-OQIR01001068-OQIR01001068.1-human-gut-metagenome-genome-assembly--contig:-NODE-1068-length-10243-cov-1.693752_pt1 | contig 10243 bp, 12 predicted proteins | sample MGYA00242580_ERZ504745 | MGnify/ENA primary metagenome ERZ504745 (study PRJEB26092, sample SAMD00036214) | human gut metagenome | host: Homo sapiens | study: EMG produced TPA metagenomics assembly of... | reverse complement strand
CAAGAGCAGTTCTTTTACCATTTTTATTGGCTCCAATCGCAGAAATCAGGACCGGACATGCAGCACCGACACCGATACCAAGAATGATCGGGAACGCACTTGCAAACGTCAGGATACCGGTTACGGAAAGAGCCTGGAGCACACCGACTGTTGCAGACGCACTCTGGAGTACCGCAGTAAAAGCAATACCTACGAGAATACCTGCGATCGGATTGGAAAACATAGTCAGCATCTTGATGAACATCGGACTCTCACGCAATGGAGATACCGCACCACTCATCATCTGCATACCTGTCATCAGGATTGCAAAACCAAGCATGATATTCCCACGTTCTTATGTAAGGTACGCTTACAGAACATACGGAAAATAATACCAACTACAGCCACAACAGCAGAAATCGTTGCTGTGGAAAGAACGCTGGCGATTCCATTGGATCCTTCAATATAAGAAAGACATAAGATCCAGCCAGTAATACTGGTTCCGATATTTGCTCCCATGATGATACCTATCGCCTGTTTCAGTTTCATCATACCGGAGTTTACAAAACCGATCACCATAACTGTCGTCGCGGAAGACGACTGGATCACACTGGTAACACCCGTACCAAGCGCGACACCCTTCAGCGGAGTATTGGTCATCTTATACAGAAACGCTTCCAGCTTATTACCTGCTGCCAGCTTCAGACCATCGCCCATTAAGGACATTCCAAACAAAAATAATGATACTCCACATAACAAAGATAAGATCATTGAAAAAATTGCCATAATTTTCTCCTTTGTCATACTCGCTCCCTGTCATAATCTGTCAGGAGCCATGTTATCCTGAAAATGCAACTTTACATTTCCTTAATCTGGATTTTTCTTATTTTTAACATTTTCCCATTTATTATGCCACATCAATTTCCATATTACAACAACAGATTTATTTCGAAAATAAAAAAAATCGAAGGCAGCGGATCATCTTCCAAAACTCTGCCTTCGAAATGAGTATTTTTGAGTTATTTTTCACAAAATTTTCTATTTTCCAATCGCATCAGCATATCATCCAAAATACCTTCCAAATACCCGCCCGTTGTTTTTCCCCATCTTTTTTTATCTGGAGCATCGCTTTCAGGTCTTCATCGGACAGACAGATAATCAGTTTTCCGCTTTCCCGGAGGCTTCCCCGTGCGGCCATTTTCGCATTTTTATCCGCTCCTTTTCTGGAAATAATGATCGCAACTTTACGGAGAGCTTTTTCGTACAGATATTTTTCTGTAGTGTAGATTTCCCTCTGGGTAATAGTCTTTTCATAGTTTTTAAACTCAAACACGATATACTTCGTAGAAAAATACTTACAGATCGTGTCAAAAAAATCCTGTGTTACCCCGTTTTTGATCTTACAGCACATGTCAAAGCGATACAGATTTTCTTCTGTTGTCTTCTGCTGCTCCCACAAAGTCAGATATTCTCCAAGGATATATTTCAGGATAGAAACACAAAGTTCCTCATATTTCTTGAAAGCTGCACTACCAGTCTCCAGCGCTTTTAACTGCGCTATATAGCTGTCAGCAACAGATTCCGGATCCGTATTCTCCACCTGGCTGATTTTCTCAAAAATAAAAGGCTCCGGTCTCTCCGGTTCTATGTTTTCCACCGAATAATTCAGGATTGAGATCAGTTCATTCTTCAGTTCCGGATAGTCCTCAAAGAGCCACAGCACATTTCGGATGTCCCAGACATATCCAAGCTTCGCCTCTTCGTACTTTCTCTTGGTCTCATCAGAGATTAGATTCGCCACTACACAGATATTTTGTAATGGCAGATCCTTTTTCTGATCTGACACTGCTTTTCCAGCCAGACGGCTATAACTCTGCAGCCGGTTAAGTGTAGCGATTTCTTTAGAATCACTGTACATTCTGGTCACAAAAACCCATTTCTCATCGCTTTGGAAAGAACCTCCTTTATATGTAAGGAATTCTTCAAAAAGCTGCTTAAAGCGGGCCGTATTTTCCCAGTTTTTCATTTGTACATCACCCTCTGAATTTATATAGGGTTCTGCGCAGAGATTGCGAACAATCTGTTCTGTCACTTTTATGTTCGGCGCATATATCAGGCTTCTGTACATCCGGCTTTTGTTTGGCACAGAACGTGGAAAATCTTCCGGAAATCCCTTTAATCTGGCTATTTCTTTGTGTGTGATCTTATGATAGACGCCATGGATACGGATCAGCGGCATTTTTCTCAGATTCAGACGAACCTGCCCGGATTCCCGATAACCGCCTTTTTCCCAACACAAAACGCTGTCGCCGGCATGCGAAGCATCGATCTTCTCTTTCGCAAAATCAATCCTGTAATACCAGGAATCCTGTGGATTCATTTCCACCCAGCCATCCAGCAGAATACTGCTCTTATGGAACTGCGCCGGCATGACCATATCCGAAGCATTCACTCTTTTTAACACAATATATGCAAATTCTTCCCGCAGCGGAAATGCAGTAACCTCCGAACTCTGGATATTTTTATGCGTGATATGGTATCCATATTCTTGCAGCTGAAAAAATGTGTTCCTTTATGAACCCTTTCCATAATTGCTTTTTCATAACAAAAAGAATGACCGGCGGCCGTCTTCTTTGCACCAGGGCCCAACTACGAAACACCTCTTCTTCTTTCGACTGCGTCAGATCAAAAGCCCAGACATTACTGTCCGGAACTGTGGCAGGATCTATGGAAGAAAGGCTGCATACAGTTACATTTTGACTTATATTTTCTTGATAGATCTCTGTCACTTTCCTGTCCGGCTCATATGCTTTCAAAATCTCATAACCGGCATTTTTAAAACCCAGAGTCAGTGCACCGATACCGGCATTAAAGATCACTACTGTATTCTTCATATGTTTTTCCTATCTTATTTTTTGTACTGTGACAGCAGCTCCAAAAGCTTATCACTGTTGATTAGTTTGTTATAATTGATCCCCACAAGCCAGGATATTTCCTGTACATTTCTGTAAAGACTCCGGATAATCTTTCTCCTTTATCTGCTCCATGGCTGTCCGAGTGCTCTAGTTTCAGTGCAATCTCCTCTCTGGCACTACCGGCATAAGCATGTACCCGTCACCCCTTCTTAATATTCCCTGAAAAGCAAAATAATTTCACAGCATCATATGTTTATATGATACCATGAAACTATTTTTGCGTAAAGATTTTATAAAAAAGCCTCAGAGTATTTTCGCATATACATACTCTGAGGCTTTCTCTATAATCAATATATATTTTTTACTCCACTGTCACGCTCTTCGCCAGATTTCGTGGTTTATCCACGTCCAGTCCTTTGGCTACGCTTACGTAGTAGCCCAGAAGCTGAAGCGGGATCACTGCCAGGGATGTTGCAAAGTGCGAGTCTGTTTTCGGGATGTAGACGGTGAAGTCTGCGGTATCCTCGATATTGTAATTGCCAAATGTGGTCAGGCCCATAAGGTAGGCGCCACGGCTCTTGCACTCAACCATATTGCTGACTGTTTTTCGTAGAGATCCGGCTGGGTCAGCACACCGATCACAAGAGTCCCGTCTTCGATCAGGGAGATCGTTCCGTGTTTCAGCTCTCCAGCAGCATAGGCTTCAGAGTGAATGTAACTGATCTCTTTCATCTTCAGACTGCCTCCAGCTGATAGCGTAATCAATTCCTCTTCCTACAAAGAAAGCATCTTTTACATTTGCCTGTTTGGAGGCAAACCACTGGATACGCTCCTTATCTTCCAGGATCTTACAGATCTTATCCGGAAGTGTCTGCAGTTCGCTGATATAATTACTGCAGGCTTCTTCTGTGATCGTCCCTCTTACCATTGCAAACTGTATCGCCAGTGTATAAGCTGCGATCAGCTGTGTGCTGTACGCCTTGGTAGTAGCTACAGAAATCTCCGGTCCGGCCAGAGTATAAAATACATTATCGGCCTCACGTGCTATGGAAGATCCCACTACATTAACGATTCCCAGTGTATGAATACCATTTTCCTTGCATTTACGAAGTGCTGCAAGGCTGTCTGCTGTTTCACCGGACTGGCTGATGATCACTGCAAGGCTGTTGGTGTTAAGGGCCATTTTTCGGTAACGGAATTCGGAAGCGAGTTCTACCCTTACCGGGATCTGTGCAAGATCCTCGATCACATACTGTGCTGCCATTCCTACGTGATAAGCGGAGCCGCAGGCTATGATATAGATCTGCTGGATGTTCCGGATGCTTTCTTCTTCCAGGCCAACTTCGCTGAGGTCGATCTTTCCATCCTTGAGCACGGAATTCAACGTATCCAGCACTGCCTTTGGCTGTTCATGGATCTCTTTCATCATGAAATGCTCATATCCGGCTTTTTCTGCTGCTTCTGCATCCCATTCAATGGTTTTCAGCTCTTTCTCAATCTCATCTCCATCAAGATTGTAGAAGGTGACTTCGCCTTTTTTCACACGCGCCATCTCCAGATTGCCGATATAATATACATTGCGGGTGTATTTCAGGATCGCCGGTACGTCAGAAGCGATAAAGGATTCATCTTCTGCCACTCCAAGGATCATGGGGCTGTCTTTTCTGGCTACATATATTTCACCCGGATAATCCTTGAACATGATCGCAAGGGCATAGGAACCACGGATACGCACCATGGAATGTGTGATGGCATCCACCGGTGTTCCCTCATATTTCTTGTAATAATAGTCAATCAGTTTGACTGCTACCTCGGTATCGGTCTCAGAATAGAAAGTATATCCTTTACGGGTGAGCTTATTTTTCAGTTCCTGATAGTTCTCAATGATGCCGTTGTGACTGCTACGATATTACCATCGTCTGTCATATGAGGATGTGCATTGTTCTCAGAGGGTTCACCATGAGTTGCCCATCTGGTATGGCCGATACCACAGGTTCCCGGTACTGTCTCTCCGCCGTTTGTCTTTTCTGACAGAACTTTCAGTCTTCCCTTGGCTTTGATCACTTCAGTCTCGCCCTCTCCGTCACGTACGGCGATTCCAGCGGAATCATATCCTCTGTATTCCAGCTTGGAGAGTCCATCTAAAAGGATCGGAGCTGCCTGGTGTCTACCTGTAAATCCTACAATTCCACACATATTTATCTGTCCTTTCTGTCTATGCAGGTATTTCGCAAAGACCGGCTGTTACATCATATGCAACAGTCCGGTCAGAAGTTTCAGTTATTGCAATATAACATGTCCTACAGTATAGCACGTACCACTCTCGGTTTGCAACCCGCTTTTTCCAGAGCTGCAACGATCTGATTCTTATGATCTGTTCCGAAAGCTTCCATGGTGATCCGAAGTTCTACGGCTGCATTTCGGTTCGTACTTACAAACTGGTTATGATCCAGTTTGATAACATTACCCTGATTTTCAGCGATCACACTTGCAACACGTACCAGTTCACCTGGCTTATCCGGGATAAGTACGGATACGGTAAAGATACGGTCACGCTGGATCAGTCCGTGCTGTACAACAGATGACATGGTGATCACATCCATATTTCCACCACTTAAGATGGAAACGATCTTCTTATTTTTACATCCAGATGACGGAGAGCTGCTACGGTAAGAAGTCCTGAGTTCTCTACGATCATCTTGTGGTTTTCTACCATATCCAAAAAAGCCACAATCAGCTCATCATCATCGATGGTAATGATATCGTCCAGATTTTCCTGGATATATGGGAAGATATTTTTTCCCGGAGTCTGTACTGCAGTACCATCTGCGATAGTATTTACGTGAGGAAGCGTTACGACCTCCCCCTTCTCCAGGGATGCTTTCATACATGCCGCGCCTGCCGGCTCAACACCGATGACTCTGATGTGCGGGTTCAGAAGCTTCGCAAGTGTGGAGACACCTGTAGCAAGTCCGCCTCCTCCGATCGGTACCAGGATGTAATCTACAAGAGGAAGTTCCTGCACGATCTCCATGGCGATGGTTCCCTGACCGGTTGCTACTGCCGGATCATCAAAAGGATGGATAAAAGTATAGCCTTTTTCCTCTGCAAGGGCAAGTGCATGTGCACAGGCTTCGTCATATACGTCTCCGTGAAGAATAACCTCCGCACCGTAACTCTTGGTACGCTCTACCTTGATCAGTGGTGTGGTAGTTGGCATGACAATGACTGCTTTTACTCCATATTTGTGTGCAGCATAAGCAACACCCTGGGCATGATTTCCTGCAGATGCCGTGATCAGACCTTTATTTCTCTCTTCATCAGAAAGTGTGCTGATCTTGTAATATGCACCACGCACTTATATGCACCGGTACGCTGCATATTCTCTGGTTTCAGATAAACCTTGTTTCCTGTCATATCCGAGAAATAACTGCTGTATATCAGCTTTGTTTCCTGTGTCACTTCTTTTACTTTTGCTGCCGCTTCCTCAAAGCTTTCTAATGTAAGCATTTGTATTTAGCTCCTTTCTTCTACGTCAAAGAGGGCGTTTACAAATGCATCTGCGTCAAATTTCTGCAGGTCATCGATACTTTCGCCTACTCCGATGTATTTTACTGGTATGTCAAGCTCAGACTGGATTGCTACTGCGATTCCGCCCTTGGCTGTACCATCAAGTTTGGTAAGAATGATTCCGGTAACATTGGCGACCTCGGCAAACTGTCTTGCCTGAGAAAGCGCATTCTGGCCCGTGGTTCCGTCAAGAACTACCAGCGTTTCCAAATATGCTTCCGGATACTCACGTTCCAGAATACGGTAAATCTTGCGAAGCTCTTCCATAAGATTTTTCTTATTATGAAGTCTTCCTGCGGTATCGCAGATCAGAACATCTGCATTTCTGGCTTTGGCCGCTGCCACTGCATCATAGACAACAGATGCCGGATCTGCTCCGTCCTGGCCGCCGATGATCTCAACGCCGGCACGGTTGGCCCACTGTGTCAGCTGCTCCCCGGCTGCCGCACGGAAGGTATCTGCTGCTCCGAGGATGACCTTTTTTCCCTGATCCTTTAATTTACCGGCCAGTTTGCCTACAGAAGTAGTCTTACCTACTCCATTGACACCGATCACAAGGATCACGGATTTCCGATTCTCGAACTCATATTCTGTGCTTTCTACCTGCATCTGTTTTTGATGCTGTCGATCAGAAGCTGTTTGCACTGGGACGGCTCCTTGATATGCTGCTCAGCAACCTGCTCCTTTAAATGCTCCAGAATGGAGGTGGTTGCGTTAATGCCGATATCTCCCATGATCAGGATCTCTTCCAGTTCTTCATAAAAATCTTCATCAATACTGGAAAAACCGCTGAAAATGGAATCAAAGCCGGCAACGATATTGTCTCGCGTTTTGGTAAGTCCGCTTACCAGACGTTTAAAAAATCCTTTTTTTTCTTCTGCCATACTGATTCATCCCCTCTGCTACTGGGTAAGCTGGTTCTCTACTAAATCTACGGATACCAGCGTGGATACCCCTTTTTCCTGCATGGTAATTCCATAAAGCCTGTCTGCTGCATTCATGGTACCACGTCTATGTGTTATTATAATAAATTGTGTGTTCTTCGTCAACTTCTGAAGATATCCCGCAAAACGTCCTACATTGGAATCATCCAGTGCAGCCTCGATCTCATCCAGAAGACAGAATGGTGAAGGTTTCAGATTCTGGATAGCAAAAAGAAGCGCAATGGCTGTCAGTGCTTTTTCTCCACCGGAAAGCTGCATCATGTTCTGAAGTTTTTTTCCGGGCGGCTGGGAAATGATCCTGATCCCTGCCTCAAGGATATCCTCGTCTTCCGCAAGTTCCAGAGTTCCCCGGCCTCCGCCGAACAGTTCTTTGAAGGCTTTATCAAATTCCTTCTGGATCTCTCCGAATTTTTCGCTGAACTGCTTACGCATGCCCTCATCCAGCTCCTGGATGATCTGCTCCAGTGTTTTTTCCGCTTCCAAAAGATCGTTGTACTGACCACTCAGGAAGGTATGCCGCTCCAGCAGCTCTTTGTAATCCTCAATTGCATTGACGTTGACGGAGCCGAGAGAGCGTATCTCCTCTTTTAATTTATGGATCTGCTGCTTCATCACATGCCTGTCATTCATTTCTTCTTTTCTGTACTGCAAGGCATTATTCGGAGTGATCTCGTATTCTTCCCACATATAAGAAATTCTTGCTTCCCGGTTCTCCTCGATCTTTTCTGCCTGAGTCTTCAGTCGGAAGCATTCTTTGTCCAGAAGACTGATCTGGCCGGACAGCTCATCACGCTTTTCAAAAAACTCCTTATGACTTTTTGTGCGCTCTTCCTTTTCCTGCTGCCATTTTTCCAGCTGTTTTGCAGCCGCCTCTTCTTTTGCGGCAAAGCCTTCGATCTCCTTACGGACCTTGTCGATAGTCTTTCTCTTTTCTGCAGTTTCCTGGCTGCCTTTTCCAGCGAATCCAGAATTTCTTCCCTCTCTTTCGAAAGAACTTCAATCTCCTCTTTCAGACGCCTCAGATTTTCCTTTATGAAGCTTTCCTTCTGCTGGGATGCAGATGCGTCAAGACGGATCCTTTCCAGCTTCTCTGAGGTCTCCGCTTCGTCCTTTTTCCAGTCTTCCAACTCCTTCTGCCGGGTCTCGATAAATGTCTCCAGCTCTTCCTCATCCCTTTTAGATGCTTCAAGCTCCTGTGTGATCTTTATGTTATCTGCCTGCATGTCTCTTGCCTGAAGACGGATTTCCTCCTGCTCCCTCTCGATCCTGGTATATCCGCCGCGGATCTCCTCCGCTTTTTTCTCCAGCTGTTCAATGTTCAACCTGGCTGTATTCTGCTGAATGGATTGTTCCTGAAATTTCTGCTGCAGCGCCGCCACAGTATCGCGCATCTCATTTCTCCTGCTGCGGTTATCTTCCATGGACTGTCGGATCTCATTATACCGGCTGCCAGCTCTTTTACCTTCTTTTCCAGTTCCTCGATCTCACGGCGACGGCCGAGAAGATTGCTGTTGTTCTTAAAAGCTCCACCGGTCATAGAACCGCCTGGACTCAAGGATTCTCCCTCCAACGTTACCATACGGATACTGTGCCGGTATTTTCTGGCAATGGCAATAGCATGATCGATATGATCCACCACCAGCACTCTGCCAAGAAGATATCCGATCAGACCGTCATATTCCTTCTCTGCAGTTACCAGCCACTGGCAAGACCAATAGCTCCCGGTTCGTTCAACGCACCTCTCTGATTAAACTCGCCTCTTGAAGAAATGCTGTTTAATGGGAGAAAAGTCGCACGACCATACCGGTTTTTCTTCAGGAATTCAATCATCTGCTTGGCAGTCTGCTCGTTATCCGTAACGATATTCTGAATGCTTCCGCCAAGAGCTGTCTCAATAGCGATCTCGTAATTTTTTTCTACGTGGATGATATCCGCCACTACGCCACGGATACCAGGAACATGATCCTTCTGTTCCATGACACGACGAATACTGTTTCCATATCCATCATAACGTTCTGTGATATTGCGGAGAGATTCCAGTCTGGATGCCTCTCTGTGATAGGACGTCTGTTCCTTTTCCAGCTGTGTATTCTGCTGTTTAAGGGTTTCCTGAATGGCATGGATCTCCTTTGTAAGACGGCTGCCTTCTTCTCTGGTTTCCTGAATGGCCTTCGTGATAGTGTCGTATTCCTTCTGTGCCTGATCGATCGCTGACTGCTGCTCCTCTTCCTGGGTTTTCAGGGAAAGGATCCTCTGACTGATCCCTGCTTTCCGGATATCCAACTGCTCCTTCATGGCATCAAAACGCTGTGCCTTACCTTTGGTGTTTGCACGCGAATTAAGGATCTCAATGATCTCATTCTTACCATCTTCCACTGCCTGGGTACATTCTTCTATGCTGCTCTGGATATTGTCCATTTTTTTCTGCTCGTCAGCAAGTTTTCTGTTGATCTCCCGTAAATTTGCCTGAAGATCCGATTTTCGTTCTTCCAGAGCCTCCTGGTCTGCAGATTTTTTCTCCGTATCTTCCTGAACTGCTAAAAGACGGCTGCGATAATGACTGTCGTTCTGCTCTCCTGCCAGGATCTGCTCATGAAGAACATTGATCTCACCGGACAGTTGTTGTTTACGGATAGCACGATCCCTGCTTTCTTCCCGCAACGCTCCATCCGCTCATTCAGCTCTTCCAGTATTTTTCCAGACGTTCATATTCATCCTTAGTACGACTATGAGTATCCTGGGCTTCTTTTAACTGATTTTCTGCGATCCTGGTTTTTTCTTCCAGCTCGCGGATCAGATTTCCGGTGTGTTCATATTCCAGGAGGAACATATTTA
>ENA-OQIR01001067-OQIR01001067.1-human-gut-metagenome-genome-assembly--contig:-NODE-1067-length-10244-cov-2.112978_pt1 | contig 10244 bp, 15 predicted proteins | sample MGYA00242580_ERZ504745 | MGnify/ENA primary metagenome ERZ504745 (study PRJEB26092, sample SAMD00036214) | human gut metagenome | host: Homo sapiens | study: EMG produced TPA metagenomics assembly of... | reverse complement strand
ATTTTCATTTTGCCTGCTATGTTCTTTTTTCAGAAAGGAGAAGCTGCACGTGCAGATCCGAAAAGTATTTTTTGCCTTTCTTTCCAAAAGAAAAAAGGCAGATGCTTTTCTTAAAGTTCTGTTCTCTGACTTATCGGACATTTGCGAATTTTCTTGCAGGTCAGTGTCTGGAAGCTGTGATCCTCGGATGCATGTTTGTGGTGATACTGAGTATTTTGAGGATGCCATATGCACTTTTGATCGGAGTTTTGATTGCGTTTACTGCATTGATTCCGATTTTCGGGGCTTTTATCGGATGTGCGGTGGGAAGCTTTTTGATCTTTATGGTAAATCCGAAACAGGCAATTTTATTCATTATAGTATTTCTGGTGCTGCAGCAGATCGAGGGAAATCTGATCTATCCTCATGTTGTGGGTGAATCCGTAGGGCTTCCGTCAATCTGGGTTCTTGCAGCAGTTACGATCGGCGGAAACCTTATGGGAATTGTGGGTATGCTTGTTTTCATTCCACTGCTTTCCGTGTTCTATACTATTTTTCGGGAATTCGTATATCTGCGCCTGAAAAAAAGCATATCAAACAGGTAACAAAGACAGAAATAGAGGAATATACGGCGGAGGAAATTGCTGCTATAGAAGAAACGTCAGGAAAAGAACAGAGACCTTCAAAAGTTCAAAAAAAATGTTGACAAGAGATGGCAAGGCAAAAGAAAAGTAAATTGTTCGAAAAATAGAGTTAAAAACAAAAAATCATATTTTTTGAATAGAATATCAAATGTTCATATCCATCCCAAAATGCTAAACTATCACACGGTAAAGAAATGTGTACAAAGAAAGGGCATAAAAGAGGAGATAGAGGAATGGATAATAACAATAAAAGCAGTGTGGTTTACCAGGGTAAGATTCCTGGAAGAGTAAAGTACTCGTTTGCTTTTGGAGCATTGGGTAAGGATTTGATCTATGGAATGATAGCAACTTTTTCCATGATTTATTTTACAGATATCATTAAAGTAGCGCCGGCGTTTATCGGAACCATGTTTTTCGTGGCAAAGATCTGGGATGCGTTTAATGATCTTTTCATGGGAATGGTTGTTGATAATACAAGAAGCCGTTTTGGCAAATTTGTACCGTGGCTAGTGATCGGAACGTTGATCAACGCATTTGTATTTGTAATTGTATTTACAGATTTTCATTTATCAGGCGTAAGCTTTGTGTTTTTGCATCTGTTATTTATGTATTATGGGGAATGACCTATACAATTATGGACATTCCATACTGGTCAGTAATCCCGAATCTTACATCTGATCCTCAGGAGCGTGAAAAAGTATCCGTACTGCAAGAATTTTTGCAAGTATCGGACAGTCACTGATCATTGCCGGATTTGGAGTACAGATCATCAAAGGTCTTGGCGGTGATTATACAGGATATCATAGATTTGCTTTGATCATTGCAGCAACATTTATTTTTACAATGGCTGTATGTGTACTGAATCTGCCAAAGATCCAGCATGATGTTGAGAAAAAAGAAAAAATGAAATTTAAAGACATCTTCACAGTCATCAGAAAAAATGACCAGTTAAGATGGGCAGTATTGCTGATTCTTTTATATAATGTGGCAATTCAGGCAATCATGGGAGTTGCGACCTATTACTTCAGTTATGTATGCAACAATGCCGGAATGTTATCTGCATTTATGATCAGTGCATCTGTTGCAGAGGTTGTAGGACTTCTGATCTTCCCGAAGGTAACAAAGATCTTGTCCAGAAAGCAGGCGTTTTTGTTTGCGTGTGTTGCCACCGATCGGATTGATTCTTCTTCTGGTGGTAGGAATTGTGTGTCCGAATAATATTGTTTGACAGCGATTGCTGGTATTATTGTTAAGACAGGAACCGGTCTGGAGCTTGGATGTGCAACGGTATTCCTTGCGGATGTTGTGGATTATGGAGAATATGTTCTCGGAAACAGAAACGAGGGTGTTGTATTCTCTCTGCAGACCCTGATCGTAAAATTGACAGCAGCATTTACAGCGCTGGCTATTGGATTTGTACTGGAGCTTACAGGATATGTTCCGAACACAGTGCAGTCACTTGCAACACAGAATTCTATTCGTGTCTGATGTGTGTAGTGCCGACTATCGGAGTTATTCTTGCATATGTTGTATTTAAGAGCAAATATAAATTAGATGATAAATTTATGAAAAAAGTTGTTGCGAAACTGAACGGCTCAGAAGAGAAATAAGAGCAGTCCCCTGTTTTAATTGTGAAAACAATAAACAGGGGATTTTTGTATTTTATGTATATTGATAATATGCTATCATAAAATACAGTAAACATCAGGGAGTATGGAGTGTGAGAGTATTTAGTATTATTTTGGCAGATGATGAACCGAATATCCTATATGGAATGCAGAAGGGAATAGACTGGGAGAGCCTTGGATTCTCTGTAGTTGGAACAGCACAGAATGGAAAAGAAGTGCTTGATATGATGGATGAATTTCATCCGGATTTAGTGATCAGTGACATAAAAATGCCTTTCATGGATGGTCTGGAGCTGGCAAAGAATATCCATGAAAATTATATGAATACAAAGGTAATCCTGTTTTCCGGATGGGATGATTTTACATACGCACGTCTGGCTATCAGTTATGGAGTTTCGGAATATGTGATGAAACCCATTGATTACGAGGAGATGCAACGTCTGCTCATAAAAATGTATCAGGAACTGGAGAAAGAATATAATGAAAAAATAAACCGTGTCCGGCTGGAGAATGCATATACACAGAGCTTGCCGTTATTGCGTCAGCAGTTTTTTTCCAGGCTTATGACAGAGGTTATGGAGGAGAAGGAATACAGGCGGCAGATAAAAAATCTGAAGCTGGATCTTTCGGATCAGGTGTATTCAGTTATAGCAGTAAAAGTGGGAAAAGAAGGGAAGAAGGACATTCTCAGCGAACTGTCAATGAAGGAAACGTTGAAGGAAGCACTGGAAAAAATTGCACACGTTCATGAATTTGGTATGGGCGATAAAGAAGTATTTCTCCTTGGTGGCAGCAAGAGACATGAGATTGGGAAGATCACACGAAGTATCCAGGAAACAGCAGTTATGATCCAGCGTATTTTCGGAGCGAGGATTTCCTGCGGGATCAGCAACAGCGGAGAGAATCTGAAAGATATGCCGGCGTTGTATGCTCAGGCAGCAGAAGCATTGGATTATAATCTTGTTTTGCCGGAGGAGAGCTATACTTACTATAACGATATCATGCCGCAGCAGGAGGAAGAGGACTGGAACTCTCAGGTGGAAATGATCGGAAAATCCATCACGTATTGTACGGAAGAAGAATTGAAAAAACAGGTCGGTGATCTGATCGCATGGCTGCATAAGGGTCACTATAATTTGAATGAATATCAGATCGTTATTCTGGAAATCTCTTTTTCTGTTGCCAGATTTTATAAGAAATACCAGATTACATCAGATGCAGAATTTGCGGGATCCAAAAAGATGGCGGTGAAGATCCTTTCGTTGAGCACGGGGGAAGAATTAGATCATTGGCTTTTGAATTACTGCCTTCTGATACGATCACTGATCCAGAAAAAACAGATCGACAACAATGTGGTTCTGGCAGAAAATGCAATGAAGATCGTGGAAAAAAAATTCCGGAATCCGGAGCTGAGTGTGGAGTCGATATGTGGAGAGTTACATGTTAGTACCTCCTATTTTTCGAAAATATTCAAGCAGGAAACAGGAGGTACATTCATTAATTATCTGATCAGTCGACGTATGGAAGAAGCAAAAAAACTGCTTTTGCAGACTGATTATAAGAGTCAGACCATCGGAGCGATGGTAGGGTATCCGGAGCCAAATTATTTCAGCTACGTATTTAAAAAAAACTGTGGAATCTCACCTGTAAAATACAGAAAATCTGCACAGTCAGATACATAGATCGGAAATAATATACAAGGAGCTGAAAATGAAAAATAAAAAGATAAGTATCCGTATCATTTTTCCGGTGGTTATGTCTGCTTCCATTGCAGCCTGCATCATCAGCTGTATTCTTCTGTTTTCCTACTATTTTTCAACATATTTTCAGAAGGATGCCATAGAAAAAATAGGAAAGCAAAGGGATTTTCTGGCGCAGAGTCTGGAGACACAGATTGAAAATATCAATGTACTGATCAACAGGATCTACTATCAGAATATAAAGAAATATGATGTGGACAGTGCCAGGTTTGCGGAGGAAATGGAACAGCAGATATTTCTTGAAGAAAAGTGTCTGTATGGACTTGCCTTATACGATATAGACGGAGAAAGTATATGGCATTCAGGGACATTTGCAGAACAAGAGGATGCGAAAGAGATGGCCTGGTTTTTACAGGCAAAGGAGAATATTGAGACGATCAGTTACGGACGGCGGAGACTGGTACGTCCTCAGGAGGATAGTTATGTATTTGAGATCAGCCGTTATGTAGAATATATCAAGGATGGGAATATGAGATCAGGAATTCTTCTGATGGAGTATTATACAGATTCTGTGGATGAGATACTGTCGCATTATAGAAATCAGAAATCAGCTTATTGCTATTTGCTGGATGATCAGAAGAATATGCTCTATCATCCTTTGATAAAGAGATCGCATCCGGATTATATAAAGAAAAGACCATAGAGTCTGCATTGTCCTGCAAAAATTATAGGATAGAAAAGGCGGATGGTCAGCAGTGGCTGATAGAGGGTCAGCAGATCGGTTACACAGGATGGAATATGGTGGTTGTAAATTCCATGGACAGTCTGGTATTGGAAAGCCATAATCTTCATTATCTTGTATGGTTTATACTCCTTCTGATCGGAGTGATCCTGATCTTTCTTGATACTCTTGTGTTTCACAATTTTACAAATCCGATTTACAGGCTGCTTCGGACAATGGAAAAATTCGGAAAAGGCGATTATAATGCCAGAGCACAGGAGGAAGGAATCGGCGAACTGAAAAATGTAAGTATACATTTTAATATTATGGCGGATAAGCTTCAGGAGCAAATGGAAGAGATACGCAGAAATGAGAGAGAAAAGCAGAAGATGGAGAAGAAGCTTCTGCAGTCACAGATCAATCCTCATTTTTTGTATAATACGCTGGATTCCATTATCTGGATGATCCGAAGTGAAGAATATGATGGTGCCGGGGAGATGGTCTCTCTTCTGGCTAAATTTTTCCGGATCTCCTTAAGTCAGGGAAAAGATATGATCACTCTGGAAAAAGAACTGGAACATGCTTCCAGCTATCATGGCCATTCAGAATATTCGTTTCAAAGGATAAATTTGAATTCATGTGGACGCAGATCCGGAACTGCTGAAATATTTTGCCCCAAGCTATTCTATTCAGCCATTGCTGGAAATGCTATTTATCATGGAATGGATGGAATGTATGAGGATGGAGAAATCGAGATCCGGATCTATGAAAAGAATGGAGATATCAAAATCGATGTGTCAGATAATGGACCCGGTATGACACAGGAAAAAATAGATTATATCATGCACAATAAAGTAGTATCCAGCAAACGTGGTTCCGGAATCGGAGTGTGCAATGTAAATGAGAGGATACAGCTGATCTATGGAAAAAATTATGGAATTGCGATCAGTAGTGAACTGGATGAGGGAACCGTTGCCACGATCACGATCCCGAAAATGGAGGAAATGGATGAGCAGTAAGAAAAAACATATCATTCTGATTCTGGTTCTGATCGCACTTATATCCTTTCGGTATATGACAGTGCGAAATCATAGGGCAGAAAAAAGCAGAATTACCATCGTCCTGCCACAAAACACACAGGAAGATTTAAGCAGTGTCCAGGAGGGAATCCGGGATTATGCTTATGACCATCAGATAAAGCTGGATGTCTGGTACAAAAAGCAGATGTCCGAAAAAAGTTTTGCAGAGCTGGTGAAAGAGGAAAAGCAGAATCGAAGCATGGGAATTCTTCTGGTATATCCGGAATTTTATCTGAAAAAAAATCAGAATGGTTACAAATATAAGGAAGTACTGGCACTTACAGATACCATGAAGGAGTCATTTTTGCATTATGCGGCATTTGTGCGGAGGGAACAGGAAGAAGAAACATACAGGATGCCAATCAGTGAAACTGTTTTGGGACAGATCAAAAGTGGCCGTAAGAAAGAGGTTTATATGGAAAATACATACAGACTTGGCTATGAATGTATGCAGATGATAGAAGCTTACGGAAAGAAAAAAAAGATGGAGAGTATCTTTCTGCAGCCGTTAAAGCTTGATCGGGAAATTCTGGAAGCGGGCAGTCTGGATGCATTACTTGTAAGGTAGAGGGAGAAGATGAAGTGGAAAACTGAAAAATATAATTTTATACTGGCAGGTCTTTTTGTGCTGATGGCAGGTCTGATCGTGGCATGGAAGCTACCAAAGAGAGAAGACTGTTATATCCACATGGGAATTGCGGTATATGATCTGAATGATACCTTTATGGAGAAATATATACGGACTTTGCAGGATATGATTGAAAAACAGAAATTGCAGGAAGGAAAATATCCTACGAAATCTATAATGCAGATGGGAAAAATAAGAAACAGGAAAAACAGCTGCAGTATATGTATGCGCAGGAGTATGATATCATGTTGGTTAACCTGGTAGAGCCTGCATCTGCAGCCAGTGTGTTGAATGAAGCGGAGGAGAAGGAGATCCCCGTCATTTTGTATAACCGTGAAGTTGCCGAGAAGGATCTTCAGATCGTGAAGGATGTATGGTATGTAGGAACAGACGGAAAAGCTGCCGGAGAGATACAGGGAAAGCTGCTGAAGGAGCTTTGGGATAAGCAGAAGCAGAGCGTGGATCGGAATCAAAACGGAAAGCTGGACTACATATTGATTGAGGGGGAAGAGTCTCATTATGATACGATTCGGAGAACTAACGGATTTTTGGAGTCAGGAAGAGAATTGCCGTTAAAGCAGCTGGGAAACCTGACTGCGGATTGGAAACGGGAGATTGCCCTGGAAAAATTTGCGAAGCTGGATGAAGAGACGATCCGGAATACGGAGCAGTCGTATGCAACAATGATGACATGGCACTTGGGGTCTATGATTATTACAAAAAACATCAGATGAAACTTCCGGTTATTATTGGAATTAATAACAGTCAGGAAATGAATCAGAAGATCCGACTCGGGGAAATCTATGGAACTGTGGATAACAATATGGAGGATCAGGCTGCAAGAATTTATGAGATAATGAAATCTGTTTTAAATGGAGTTATAGATAAATATGATAAAATCTGGTACAGTATGCCTTATGAAATTGTTAATAGTGACATATCAGAAGAAAATGATACGATGAATGCAGAATAAGTATTCCCCGCTTTAGGTGTATGGAGCACTAAGCGGCGGGCCAAGAAGGGGGTATAATATGTGGTTTGTGTTTGCCTTGCTGTCTGCCGTATTTGCGGCGCTGACATCCATACTGGCAAAGGTAGGTATTACCGGTGTTAATTCGAATCTTGCAACAGCGATTCGAACGATGGTGGTGCTAGTTATGGCGTGGGGAATGGTTTTCCTCACAAATACCCAGGGCGGGATCGCAGCGATCAGCAAAAAAGCTGGCTGTTTCTGACCCTTTCAGGTCTGGCAACGGGTGCTTCGTGGTTATGCTATTATCGTGCCCTGCAGATAGGCGATGCATCCAAGGTTGTGCCGATAGACAAGCTGAGTGTCGTGATCACACTGGTACTGGCATTTGTTTTTTGCATGAGAAATTCACAGCAAATCGATGATGGGATGTATTTTGATCGGTGTGGGAACATTATTGATGGTTTTGTAAAAATGCATAAGAAAACTATATACAAAAGGAGAGTGTTATGAAAACACGAAAGAAAATTTCAGCAAAGCTGCTGGCGATCATGATTATTGCTGCATTGCTGCTTCCTCTTGCATGGAATGTTCCGGTGGAAGCAGCCGAGGCAAAACAGATCGATGTTTTGTTCAGCCATGATACACATTCGCATTTGAACAGCTTTTCAACCATCGTAGATGGAGAACAAAAAGAGGTTGGCGGATTTGCAAGGATCAAAACCCTGATTGATGAAAAGAAGCAGGAAGATCCGGACACCCTGGTGCTGGATGGCGGTGATTTTTCCATGGGAACCCTGATCCAGACCGTATACGATACGGAGGCGGCAGAGCTTCGAATGCTGGGATATCTGGGGTATGATGTGACGACTTTGGGGAATCATGAATATGATTATCGTTCAAAGGGACTGGCAAATATGCTGGAGGCTGCGAAGGATTCCGGTGAGACAGTACCGGCATTGGTGGTATGCAATGTGGACTGGGACAGCATGGAGCAGTCCGGATTAAGTGATGGACAGAAATTGATCCGATCAGCATTTGAACCTACGGTGTGAAGGATTATGTGGTAGTTCAAAAGGGAGATGTAAAGGCTGCAGTAGTCGGTGTGTTCGGTAAGGATGCCCTGGAATGTGCACCGACCTGTGAATTAAAGTTCAAGGATCCGGTTGAGGCCGTAAAACAGACGGTAGAAGAGATCAGAAAAAATGAAAAAGTGGATATGATCGCCTGTGTGTCCCATGGAGGAACCTGGAGGATGAGAACAAATCGGAGGATGAGATCCTTGCAAAAGAGGTGCCGGATATCGATCTGATCATCAGCGGACATACGCACTCAGAGCTGAAAGAGGCAATTCAGCATGGGAACACATATATCGTATCCTGCGGTGAATACGGAAGAAATCTGGGATCACTTTCCATGACACAGAAGCAGGACGGACGGTGGGAGCTGACATCCTATGAGCTGATTCCTGTTTCTGAGGATGTAAAACCGGACCAGGCGACACAGGAACAGATCGATGCCCTGATGGATACGGTGGATAAGAATTATCTTGCCGATTTTGGCTATACAAGGGAAGAGGTTCTTGCTGAAAATGATGTTGAATTCAACAGTCTGGAAGAAATGGGCACGAAGCATGAAGAGTTGAATCTTGGTGATATCATGTCCGATGCATACATATATGCAGTGGAAAATTCCGAGTATTATGATGGTGATCCGGTTGATGTAGCCGTTGTTCCAAGCGGAACCGTGCGGGACACATACACAAAGGGCGATATCACAGTAGAGGATGTTTTTAATTCCTTTTCACTGGGGATTGGAAAGGACGGTGTTGCCGGATATCCGCTGATCAGTGCATACCTGACCGGAAAAGAGCTAAAGCTGGCAGCGGAGGTGGACGCTTCTGTATCGGATTTTATGACAACGGCAAGGTTATATTGCAGTGGATTGAATTTTGCATACAATCCACATCGGATGATCCTGAATAAGGTGACAGATTGTTATCTCACCAGGCAGACGGAGAGCGGATCGAGATCCAGGATGACAAGCTGTATCATGTTGTGACAGATCTGTATACCGGCCAGATGCTTGGTTCAGTGATGAAAATGTCCTATGGACTGCTGTCTCTTGAACCGAAGGACAGGGATGGACATCCTATTGAAAATCTGGAAGATCAGGCGATCATGGAGGGTGACAGGGAATTAAAGGCTTGGGATGCGATCGCAAGATATATGCAGTCCTTTGCGGATACAGACGGCGACGGAATTGCCAATGTGCCGGAATATTATGAGACGACACATGGACGTAAGGTTGTGGAGGACAGCAGAAATATCATTGATCTGGTGAAGCAGCCGAATAAGTTTTCGGCAATGATCGCAGGTATTTGTCTGATCTTTATCGTGATCATTGTGCTTGTGGTATTTCTGATCCGAAGGATGATCCGCAGGATCAAAGTCAGAAAAGGAAAGAAAAATTCAAAATAAATATACGGCTGAGAAGAAAGCTGTCGCTTTAGCGGTTAATAGAGGATAATCAAAGTTCTTGAGGGTTTGCCAAACTTGTTGAGGGGCTTTCGTGAGGATTTCACTATAAAAACAAGCATAGTTGTTGAGGGTTCTTTGTGAGGGTCTTTTATGAGGGGCAAACTTGAGGGGCGAAAATGAGGGTCTGGCGGAAGCCAGACCCCTTTAATGTAAGAACGTTATTATTCGACGGGATATGGGATACCGTGATCGTTAAGTAATGCCTGTAGTAATTGAATGTATTCATTTTTTCGTTCAATTTCAATCCAGTTTGCCTGGCATAAAGAGCCGGCTTCTTCTAGTTCATATCTTGTGAGTTCATAATCAGTCCAGTTGAGGCATTTATGATTTTACTGAATGCTGCAATAGTTTTCCA
>ENA-OQIR01001064-OQIR01001064.1-human-gut-metagenome-genome-assembly--contig:-NODE-1064-length-10262-cov-2.742181_pt1 | contig 10262 bp, 9 predicted proteins | sample MGYA00242580_ERZ504745 | MGnify/ENA primary metagenome ERZ504745 (study PRJEB26092, sample SAMD00036214) | human gut metagenome | host: Homo sapiens | study: EMG produced TPA metagenomics assembly of... | reverse complement strand
GGTTTCCTTTTGGAAGAGCTTATCCGAATCAAAAGGAGGTAAAAAGATGAAAAAATGGAATGTTCAAACAATTGTATTAACGGCGATGCTTGCAGGTCTTGCAGGAGCTTTGATGTCACTGGAATTTTCTTTACCAATGATGCCACCGTTCTACAAGATTGATTTTAGTGATGTGCCAAGTATTATTGCCCTATTTAGTTTAGGGCCTGTATCAGCTGCTTTGGTTGAAGTCATTAAATTAGTTGTAAAAGTTGTGACAGTAGGAACAAATACAGCTTATGTAGGTGAACTCGCAAATCTTTTAGGCATTGCCCTGTTTATTTTACCAACATGGTTTGTGTACAAGAAGATGAATAAAACAAGAAAAGCTGTTATTGTTTCTTTAGTAGTTGGAATTCTAATTCGTACCGTATTCGCATGTTTCTGTAATGCATGTATTACTTTGCCATTATATGCAAAGGCCATGGGTATGCCACTTGATTCTGTTGTGCAAATGGTAGGTTCTGTAAATCCAAGTATTAAAGATTTAACTTCCTTTATTGCGCTTGCGACAATTCCATTTAACTTGATCAAAATCTCAGCTAACTACATCATTGGATATTTTTGATGGAAAGATTGGCAGCCATTCGTCCAAGTTTTAAATTTATCTACGAGGCAAAATAAGTATGATTTGTAAGTATCAAGAATTGACACGTTTAGAAATGGAACAAGTTGATCGAGAAAACACAATTGTTTTGATTCCATTAGGCGCATTAGAACAACATGGAAATCAAGCACCACTTGGTACGGATACACTCATTGCCGGTGCAATGTGTGACTATATTGAAAAAGAGTTAAAGGACGAGGACATAAATTTAGTATTGTTTCCAGTTATTCCTGTCGGATTGAGTACAGAACATAAAGACTTTTGTGGATCCATTACTTTTAAACCTATGACTTACTATCATATGTTGTATGACATATGTGAAAGTCTAGCGCATCATGGATTTAAAAAGCTGGCTTTTCTTGTATGTCATGGAGGAAATACACCGATTGCCAATTTAATTTCTAGAGAAGTAAGAAGTGATTTTAAAGTGTATCCATTTGTCTTAAACTCAGGAGCCTTTGATCATCCTGATGTAAAGGCAACGATTTCTAAAGGGAATACATTTGATTTTCATGGTGGAGAAATGGAAACTTCTATGGTCATGGCGATTGATGAAAGTTTAGTTAAATTGGAAACAAGTGAAAAGGGTATTCCTAAAAATACAGCTATGAAAGCCCACTTGTCTTGGCTTGCATCCGATTGGGTAACGGAAGAAGGAAAACCCATTGGGATTGGTGGAAATCCTAGTGGTGCAACTAAAGAAAAGGGAGAAATCATTTTAACAATTAGCGCAAAAGAAATTGTTAAGGATTTGATTTTGATTCGTGATTTTAAAGAATAATATTTTGAAACGGTTTACATTTGATAAAAATGCGTTCACTCTTTATAATTATAAGTATGATAAAAGTAGCCATATTAGAATATGAAAAAGAAACTAAGGACATCGTTTTTCAATTATCTAAATTGTTTATGCATGAGGATTGGTGTTTTCGTCATTACTTAAAGGCGAGTGATCTTGCGAAACGAATGAAGGAAGAAGACTATCAATTGTTTGTGTTTGATGAAATGTTTAAGACGAGTCGAATTGAAAGTGTATTTGTACATGATAATCCCAATGCGATTGTGATTTATGTGTGTGAAAATCCCATTAAAACGCGTGGTGATGATGAAAGAAGTCGTGTGTTTTATATATCAAAGGATAATATCGCAGTTGATATTTCGGCTTATGATCAAATGATTCGTTCACAGTGTATTCAAAGTCATGTCTATGAATTTAATTATGATGGAGTACGTATGAATATTGCGTATGAAGATATTTATTATTTGGAAAAGAATGAAAAGATGGTGTATTTCTATACGAAAAAAGGCGTTTTTCATAAGCGTGATAGTATGAATGCACTTGAAGAAATTTTTAAAGAGTTTGGCTTTTTACGTGTACACGTATCGTATATTGTGAATTCCAAATATATTGTGGCTTGGTACAAAGATGAAGTTGAATTAATAAACAAAGTTTTAATTCCGGTTTCGAGAGGAAAAAAACGAAAAATATCGATGAAATAACCGGTTTTACCAGCTAAAAGACAAGTTTTACCACTTGCCTTTTCTTTTTGTTTTTCTTGTATATAATGAAAGTGTAAAGAGAAGTAAGAGCAGAGAAAACTTCTCTTAAGACAAAAAGAGAGCGGTGAGAAGATGACAATAACATAGAGTTGAAACGGAATGTTTTAACTATAAAAAGTTGAAGCTATGGAGAGAAGGCTCCAAAAGTTAAGCTAGAAGAATTCTAGAAAAAACATTCAATGGAACTTAACAGGAAAAGGAAATAGGATTTAGATAAAGGGTTTTTATCGAGTGAATAATCACAAAAAGGATAGAGTACTTGAAATGTTAAGAATATCATCCAATCTAAGTCATGGAACTTAAAGATACTCATATATGGTCATACTTGAGAAAATGCTTAAGGAAAATGAATAGAATAAAATCATAATGTGGATGATAAAAAAATTGGATAAGGTAGAAAAGTTATCCGGTTAAAAAAAGTGAATAAATAAATCAGAGCAGATGGAATGTCTGCTCTAATTTTTGTATAATGGTTTCGGTGAGAAAGATATGGAAATTGATTATTATAAAAATCCATTCGCATCCAAAAGAATGAATGTGATTGCACGAAATGGAGTTGTTTGCACGGGAAATAATTTGGCTACGCAAGCTGGCTTGAGAATGCTTTTACAAGGTGGAAATGCCGTAGATGCAGCTATCGCAACAGCTGCTTGTTTAACCGTTGTAGAACCTTGTTCAAATGGTTTAGGATCGGATGGCTTTGCGATTGTGTGGATGAAAGATAAGATGTATGGAATGAATAGTTCAGGCCATTCTCCTTATGCGATTTCAGCTGATCAAATAGATGAAATCCCAAAACGAGGATGGATACCGGTAACGGTTCCTGGAGCTGTAAAAGGATGGAAAGCTTTAAGTGAAAGATTTGGTTCTTTACCATTAAAAAAATTATTAGAGCCCGCTATTGATTATGCAAGAAATGGATATCCGGTAAGTGCAGAGATTGCTCGTATGTGGAAAAAAGCATTAAATGCGATTCCAAATAGTGAAGAGTTTAAGGGCTGGTATGAAACTTTTACTTTTGATGGAAAAACACCAGAACCAGGACAGATGATTTGTATGCCAAAACTTGCAGATGCACTTGAAAAGATTGCCGACACAAATACAGATGCTTTATACTGTGGAGAATTGGCAAGTCGCATTGATGAGGAATCAAGAAAATTTGGTGGATTTTTGCGTAAGAAAGATTTAGAAGATCACAAGGTGGAATGGGTCGATCCAATTCATGTGAATTATCATGGCTATCAAGTTTGGGAATTACCTCCAAATGGACAGGGAATTGTGGCTTTAATGGCTTTGAATATTTTAAATAATTTCCAATTTAAAACTAGAGATGTAGATTGTATTCATACACAGATGGAAGCTTTAAAAATGGCTTTTGCGGATGCCAAAGAATATGTGACAGATCCAAAATGTATGGAAATGCCTGTTCGTGATTTGATAAGTGTTGAATATGGTAAACAAAGAGCCAATCAAATTAAGCATATGGCTCTACCGCCTCGTAAAGATAAACCACATGGTTCAGGGACTGTCTATTTATGCACGGCAGATAAAGATGGCAATATGGTTTCTTATATACAATCAAATTATATGGGATTTGGCAGCGGTATTGTCGTAGATGGAGTTTCCTTACAAAATCGTGGGTATGATTTTAGTTTAGATCCAACTCATGTGAATTATTTGATGCCACATAAAAAGACATATCATACAATTATTCCTGGTTTTTTGACAAAAGATAATAAGCCGATAGGCCCATTTGGAGTAATGGGAGGTTATATGCAACCTCAGGGTCATATGCAAGTTGTCACAAACATGATTGATTTTCATTTAAATCCACAGATGGCCTTGGATGCCAAACGATTTCAGTGGATAGAAAATAAGAAGTTTATTTTAGAGCCTGGATTTGATGAGAATATAATTTCTGAACTAAAAAAACGGGGCCATGAAATCGAAATTGAAGAAGAATTAGCTATGTTTGGCCGTGGACAAATCATAGTTCGACTTGAAAATGGAGTCTATATTGCAGGTTGTGAGTCAAGGACGGATAGTAATATTGCTTGTTATTAAAATTATGTGATAAAATCATAGTAAATAGAAAAGTTGAGGAACTAAATATGAAGCTTTTAGCTACAGATTATGATGGTACATTGCGTTATGCACAGGATGTAATGCCAGAAGATTTAAAATCGATTGAAGAATGGAAAAATAAGGGGAATAAATTCGTAATCGTTACGGGTCGTTCTAAAGAATCAATTGATGCGCAAATTAAATTATTTAATTTACCATGTGATTACTTGATTACAAATAATGGTGGTATGGTTTTTGATGAGAATGGAAATGTTTTACTATCAAATTATTTAAATTTTGATGTTTGTGTAGATATTTTACACAACATAAAAAAATTAGATAGCGTAATTAGTTATGTTGTAAATGATGGTATTCATCGCCATCGTATTGTTTTACAGTCTGATGCTGTGGATCATCGCTATCCAAATTTAAAACCAGATGTTACAGAGGCAGAATTGTTAGATATGAGTCATTTTGCACAAATTGTCTTATCTATGGAAGATACAGATTCAGCTTTAGAAGTTGCTGGCAAGATCAATGATTTGTATTATGAACAAGTTGTTGCATACCCAAATAATTTTGTCGTTGATATTGTACCAAAAGGTATTTCAAAAGCAACGGGTTTAGATTTCTTGATTGCGTATGCCAATATTAATGAAGATGATGTATATACAATTGGTGATGGACATAATGATATTCCATTGATTGAGTTTGGTGTTCATGGATCTGTAATGTCTTGTGCAGATGAAGATGTAAAAGCACATGCGCAAGTAGAGTATGATTCTGTAAGTGATTTAATTTCAAAAATATGTAAAAATAAGGGGGTATTTTAGATGGGTTATACCTTATCTGATATTACATTCCTAATTCGATTATTATTGGATATTTTAGTAGTATGGGGATTGATATATTCTGGACTTAGAATTGTTCGTAATAATTCACGTACAATTCAACTTGTGAAGGGTGTATTGATTATAGTTTTAGTCAAGGCTTTAGCTGTATGGCTAGGCTTAAACGCATTGAACTATTTGATTGAAATGTTTTTGAACTGGGGTGTTGTTGTTATTTTAGTTGTTTTCCAACCAGAAATTCGTGGCATGTTAGAAAAAGTGGGTAAAACAACGGCCATTTTAACAGTGGATGTTTCCGTTTCGCAAATTCAACAAATGATCAATGAATTGGTGGAAGCCTGTTCACAAATGTCAAAATCAAAAACGGGAGCTTTGATTTCTATTGAAAGAACACAGAGTTTGTCCGATTTTATTCGTACAGGGATTGTGATGGATTCTGAGGTTTCAACTGAATTATTAGGAACTATATTTCAGTATGGAACGCCAATGCATGATGGTGCTGTCATTATTCAGGGGAATAAAATAGCATGTGCAGCTGCTTATTTTCCTCCAACCACAAAGGATTTACCAAGTAAGTATGGAGCTAGACATAGAGCGGCTGTAGGAATCAGTGAAATTACAGATTCAATAACAATTATAGTTAGTGAAGAAACAGGTAATATTTCAGTAGCGGTTAATGGACAATTAACGACAATATCCACCAGAAGGATTACAGCGCTACCTAACAAATATGTTAGTACAAAGTTCAAATCAAAATCCTTCTTCGATTCTTGTTCCTATGTTGAATCAAGCTAAATCGATGTCAAAGCGAGCAAAAAAGCAGGAAGAAGATATAAATAAGGATGAGCGTGTTAAAGCAATTGAAATTGTGAATTTAATCGAACAAAAAAAGGAGGGCAGTCAACATGGAATCTCCAAATAAAAAAGGCCCTTCTGTATGGTTTAATGAGTTGCGTGGTTTATTGACTCTGATCTTTCAAAAGGTGAGTAAGTTAGTAGATCGTGTATTGTTTGATAAAAAAGGATCTGTGATTATTTCTTTGGTTTTATCCATTATGATTTGTGTTGTGATCAATTATGAAGATATTAGTTTAAAATTGTTTAATGATACAAGAACTACTGTGGATTTAAGAAATGTAACTGTAGAAGTATTGGCAGATACAGATCAATATGATGTAGCAGGTGTACCGAGTACTGTGGATGTTTCTTTAACTGGAGATGCGACAAGTATTCAGGTATTCCGTTCAAAGGGTAGTGTACAAGTTGTTGCGGATTTGAAAAAATATTCTGAGGGTGAGAATATTATTAATTTAAAGGTAAAAAATTTACCTGAGAAAATTGAAGCGGTGGTTGATCCTGCAACGATTGATGTTACACTTTCGAAAAAAATAACGAAGACATTTACAATTCAACCGGAATTGTTGGTAGGTACAAATCAAAAGGTAAGTGATTTTGAAACGCCTATTCTAGATACAATGACAGTTAAGATTACGGCAAGTCAAAATCAATTGAATTCAATTCGTATTGTCAAAGCGTTGATTGACTGTACGGGTCAGATTCAAGATTTTGAGGCAAATGCGACTTTAGCAGCTTATGATGCCAAAGGAAATCGAGTAAATGTTTCGTTGTCACCGGATACGGTACATGCGAGTGTAAAACTAGCGAAAAACACATCAGATAAGGAGGATTCAGAGTAATGGGTAAGTATTTTGGAACAGATGGGGTTCGTGGAAGAGCAAATGAAGGTTTAACTTTAGATATGTCTATTAAGATTGGACAATATTTAGGGTGGTATTATGGAAAAGAAAAACATGCGAAAATCTTGATTGGTAAAGATACAAGACTGAGTGGAGACATGTTTGAATTAGGTCTTGCAGCAGGTGCTACAAGTATGGGTGCACAAGTTTATTTACTTGGTGTTTGTCCAACTCCAGCAATTTCATATTTAGTTCGTAAAGAACGTTTCGATTGTGGAATTATGGTGAGTGCAAGTCACAATCCATATTATGATAATGGAATTAAATGTTTTAACCATAATGGTGAAAAGATGGAAGAAGAATTACTTCTTGAAGTTGAAAAATATATGGATGGTTTAACAGATTTAGATTTAGTTACAGGAGATCATATTGGAGAATATTTCGAATGGGAAGATGGACTAGAAATCTATATGAGTTGGTTAAAAGAATGTGTTCCTGTTGATTTATCAGGAATGAAGATTCTTTGTGACTTGGCAAATGGTTCTGCCACAAGTACAGCTGTTGAAACATTAGATTCATTAGGAGCTACTGTAGAGGCCATCAGCAATTCACCAAATGGTATCAATATCAACAATAAGTGTGGATCCACACATCCTGAAGCTTTACAAAGAATGATGCGTGAAGGAGATTATGATATTGGTTTGGCATTTGATGGGGATGCCGATCGTTTGATCATGGTTAACTCGGATGGCGAATTGTGTGATGGAGATTACATCCTATACATTTGTTCTCGTTACATGAAATCTGTTAATCGTTTAAATAAAAATATGGTTGTTACTACAGTTATGGCTAACTTAGGTTTATACAAGGCTTTAGATACAAATAAGATTGACTATATTCAAACAGCAGTTGGTGATAAGTATGTATTTGAAGAAATGCAGAAAAATGATTACTATATTGGGGGAGAACAAAGTGGACACATTATTTTCTTAGAACATGAAGTGACTGGTGATGGTTTAATGACGGCTTTAAAGATTTTAGAAATCATGAAGGCTACTGGTAAATCATTACAAGAATTGAGTGAAGGATTATTTATTTATCCTCAATTGTTGAAAAATGTAACAGTTAAAGATAAAAATGCATGTTTAGAAAGTAAAGAGTTACAAGAAGTAGTGGATTCAGTAGCACAAGATTTAGGTGATGAAGGACGTATCTTAGTTCGTCCAAGTGGTACCGAACCATTGATTCGTGTCATGGTAGAAGCTAAAACAGATGAATTGTGTGCTGAATATGTAAAGCGTGTTACAGATTTTTTAGAAGCAAATAATTTTTAGAAAGAGGGTGACCCTATGAAAAGAGTCATAAACATTGTTGAAGATGAAAAAGACATCAATAATTTAGTTGCCCAATATTTACGTAAAGAAGGATATGAAGTTCATTCATATTATACATATGAAGAAGCGAGTGCTCATGTCGTAGATGATGATGTGCATTTGTGGATCTTGGATATTATGTTGGATGATAAATCTGGATTTGATTTGATTGAAGAAATTCGTCTACAAGGACCAGAAACGCCTGTTATCTTTATGTCTGCGCGTGATAAAGAATTTGATCGTATTATTGGTTTAGAAAAAGGTTGTGATGACTATATCACAAAACCATTTTCACCAAAGGAACTTGTATTAAGAGTTAACAATATTATCAAGCGTGCATATCGTGATGACAATAATCGTATTAGTATTGATGGTTATGAATTGGATGAAGAACAAAGAAAGATCTATGCGGATAATGTGGAAATTGAATTAACGACAAAAGAATTTGATTTGTTGATGATGTTTATTAAAAATAAAGGAATCGCATTCTCTCGTGATAAGATTTTAGAAAATGTTTGGGATGAAAACTATTTCGGTAGTGATCGAGTTGTAGATGATACTTTGCGTCGTTTACGTAAAAAACTTCCAAATCTAAATATTCATACATCTATGGATATGGATATCGTTTAGGGTGATACAAATGTATCCCCTTTTCTTTTTCTTATGGTAAAATGATAGTGATGAGGTGATATTTTTATGAAGGGACCTTCTTTTTATTTTCAAAAAATGTCATTAACACGACAAATTCTTTCGATTATTTTGACGGTTTTGATGTTTTTTATCATGTTTTTCTTTGTGTTCGTCAGTGATAATATTGATCGAACCATTACGAAACAAATGTATGAGTTGATTCTAAATCGACAAACCCCGATTGTTGGTTTAGTGGATTCAAAACAAAACAATAGTTTAGATGATATTTATGCTTTCTTAGCAAGTGATAGTGTTCAGACAAATTGTCTAATTCAAAATGATGAAATGAATGTGATCTCAAACCAGAATTCAAATCGAAAACCGGTCAATCATAAGGTGTATGAATATTTATTAGAACAATCGAAAGATATGGATTCTAAGACAAATAATGTTTTACAAGGAACATTTACAGTCGCAAATTCAAAATATTATTATCGTATGATCTATTGTCATGATGATATTATTTTGGCAAGTTTTATGGATGATACATATGCGACACAATTTAGAGATTCATTAATTGATTCAACAGTGTATGTTATTGTGATTGCGTTTATGATCGTATTCTTGATTATTCTAATGTGGGTATTCTCTATTATTCATCCTTTGAATTTAATTCGAAATTATATTGAACAAATCAAGGATGGTAAAGAAGTTGAGCTTCATTTAAATCGAAATGATGAAATAGGTGAAATGGCAACTGCGATTGTGAAGATGAATGATGAATTAAAGAAACAGGATAAAGCCAAAGAAGATATGATTCATAATATTTCGCATGATTTAAAAACGCCGATTGCGACAATTAAATCCTATGCAGAATCTATTAAAGATGGAATCTATCCTTATGGAACACTTGAAAGTAGTGTTGATGTCATTTTGGACAATGCACAACGCCTTGAGAACAAAGTACATTCCTTGTTATATATGAATCGTGTTGAATATTTAGTGGCTAGTGATGCCGAGGGTGTAGTCACAAATATGAAGGATGTTGTGGAGCAGGTTGTATTGAATGCGGCTGTGATTCGTCCGGAAATTCAAGTAATCACAGATGTTGAGGAAGTTTTCTTTGATGGTTTGATCGAAGCATGGCGCGTAGCCATTGAGAACATTATGGAAAATGCCTTCCGTTATGCGAAATCGTATATTAAGATTGAAGTAAGAGAAGACTGGCTATGTATTAGTAATGATGGTCCGAAAATGCCAGAGGATAGAATTCAATCTTTATTTAGGCCTTATGAAAAAGGGGAAGGTGGTCGATTTGGACTTGGATTATCCATAGTTTCTAAAGTTTGTAAGGCCAATCACTATATTGTTAAGGGCGAAAATAGTGAAGATGGTGTTCGTTTTATCATTTATCGAAAGGTGAAAAAACAAAGAAAGAAAA
>ENA-OQIR01001063-OQIR01001063.1-human-gut-metagenome-genome-assembly--contig:-NODE-1063-length-10267-cov-2.366667_pt1 | contig 10267 bp, 13 predicted proteins | sample MGYA00242580_ERZ504745 | MGnify/ENA primary metagenome ERZ504745 (study PRJEB26092, sample SAMD00036214) | human gut metagenome | host: Homo sapiens | study: EMG produced TPA metagenomics assembly of... | reverse complement strand
ATTTTTTCCCTCTGGGAGATGAGGAAACTGTGCTACTGATTGACAGTTGGGAAAATCAAGAGAGCATTGACTTTCACCATCAATCACCCATGATGAATAAGATTGCGGAGTTAAGAGATAAATATAATCTTCACATGAAAGTAGAGCGATATCGGTCAGAAGATACGATTCCTGACACTGATCAAAAATATATAAGAAATTGACAACTTCCAGTTTGCAGGGCAGGCGGCTGTCATGGAGATGAAGAAGAATGGATGAGAAGAAAGCTTACTGGTTTGAACAGCCATATATGCCGCAGATGAAAAATATTGCGGTGGCGCCTGTTATTCTGGAAAATGGAAGGCTGTTTTTCTGTGTTCCGGGAGATGGTGGTCCTCCGTGGTCAGGGGTATGGAATCTGACGGGAGAGGTTGTTCTGGACGGGGATGATTATTTTGAGTTCCAGTGTGATGATGAAGTGATGCACAGACGGGGCGGAACATATAAGTTTTATGCATTGGATATTGATACATTCCGACGGGAAACACGCCGGTGGATATCTCAGGGAAAAGAAATTGCAGACTGCTGTAAAACAACAGAAGAACTGCATGAATGGTATCTGAAACACTGGACTTACAACAGATAGGATGATTATATTTACGAAGGCATCAGTCAGTTGGCTGGTGTTTTTTCGTGGGGAAATGGAGGTGGCGGGATGTATCCTGTGTCGGGTGCTTTTCTGAGGGCAGTCAGGAGTAATACAAGGAAATATTTCTGGACGGGTACGATCGTTACTAAGGGCGGAATGACGTATGAGTTCAGGGCAAAGGAAATCGTGAAGAGTTCCGGATATATTTCCAGGCAGTGCTGCGGAAGCACGGAGATTGAACTGGGGACGGTGTATGCTGCGGAGATGGGGATCACACTTCTGAGTGATATTGACAGGTATACGCTGGAGGATGCGCTGGTGACGTTGGTATTTCATCTGGTGCTGGCGGATGGTTCGGTGGAAGATGTGCCGATGGGAGTTTTTGAGGTCAGTGAGGCGAACCGTCTGGCGAAGTGCCTGGAACTGAAGGCGTATGATTTTATGCTGCGGTTTGATAAGAGTTTCAACGGATTTGAGACTGTGGGGACTGCTTATGATTTTATTGCTTTGTGCTGTAAGCGGTGTAAAGTGGAGTTTGCGAATAAAAGGGCGGAGATTGATGCCATGCCGAATGGCGGGGTGACGCTTTCTGTTTATACTGAAAATGATATTGAGACCTGCCGGGACGTGCTGTTTTATGTGGCACAGGTTCTGGGAGGTTTCTTTATTATCAACAGGGAGGGAAAACTGGAACTGAGAAAGTACGGGAAGGATCCTGTGATGAAGGTGGAGCAGAGACACAGGTTTTCTTCCAGCTTTTCGGATTTTATTACCAGGTATACGGCGGTGAGTTCCACGAATAAGCAGACGCAGATTGCAGAGTATTATGCTCTGGATCCGGATAATGGGTTGACCATGAATCTGGGAGTGAATCCGCTTCTGCAGTTTGGGCTTGAGGAGACAGGGAGATGCTGTGCAGGAATATATTGACGGATCTGTCAGTGATCAACTATGTACCTTTTGATTCGGATACAATCGGGAATCCTGCGCTGGATGTGGGTGATGTGCTGAGGTTTGCAGGGGGACAGGCGGATGAGGGGCAGATTACCTGTATTACGTCCATCCAGCAGAAAATCGGGGGAAAGCAGAGACTGAAATGCGTGGGTAAGAACCCGAGGCTGGCTCAGGTGAAGTCAAGGAATGACAAGAATATTTCGGGACTGCTGAATCAGATTGAAGACAATGCGAAGACTGGGAAGATCGGGATCCACACGTTTACCAATGCTTCCGCACATGATATCGGGCAGACGAAGGTGAAACTGGTCAGTATCCAGTTTGCTTCTTCTGAGGAAAACCATATGCAGTTTTTTGCACAGGTTGTTGTGGATGTGGCTGCGGATCCTGTGGAACGGTCTGCGGAGGCATCCGGGACTGTGGTGATTCCGTTTCCGGGTGGAAGCGGCAGTGGGACTGGATTTTGAAAAGAATCTGCTGTATTCCATCACCTTTGGGACTTCCAGTGTGACCATTACGAAGATCCGGATCCCGGTGTTTAACATCGGGCTGAATGAGAAGCTGGATGATACCACGTATACCGTACTGGAGGAATAGACACTGACAACGGAAAGTTTTACGTTCCTGGGGGATTATACGAAGTACGGGGAATTTATGGACGGACATGACGGATACTGGTATGGATTTTCCAATGAACCGAATTCTTCCGGGGATGCGAAGATGGTGTGGATCCGGATCTCCAAAAAGGATTATTCCTTTACGGAGGGAAGCTGGACACTGTCCAAGGCGAAGCTGTCGGAAGTGGGCACAAGGGCAAAGGATGGTTCCTATCCGGAGCGGAATGTAAAATGCTGTGTGAGGAAGGGATATCTGTATGTGCCTTCCTATGATAAAAAGGGAGTTTATAAGATCAATACTGCAAATTCAGCGGATGTGACATTGATCCCGCTGGGCTTTACTTCCAAGCTGAAATCTCTTGGCGAGGCCGGTTCCTGTGAGGTGTATATGACGCTTCTCGGTGACATGATCGTGGCAGGGGATTTCCAGATCACGGCGGATGACAGGGTGATCAAGACGCAGGGGAGCGCAAGGTTTGAAGCCATGGCAACGCCTTTGTCCAGTATAAGAACTTTGTGTTTATGTGGGGCGGCAGTTACGGGAAGGAGCACAGGTGTGCTTATCTTCTGACGCCTTATCTGGCAAGTATCAATAATCTTTCGTCAGCGGTGGTGAAGAATACGGACAAAACGATGAAGATCACGTATACGCTGACGGAGGAAACAATGTAGGTCTTTCTGCCGCAAGGCATGGAGATAGAAAACTTATTTACGGCAGTTCTCAGAAATGGGGGCTGCTTTTTTCATGGGAGGAGGATTCTGGCATGAAGGAATTTTGAAACTTTATTCAGATGGTTTTTATGGCTGTAGGCGGATGGCTGGGCTGGTTTATGGGAGGCTGTGACGGACTTCTGTATGCCATGATCGCTTTTGTGGTGATCGATTACCTGACCGGGGTGATGTGTGCTTTTGCGGACCATACGCTTTCCAGTGAGGTGGGATTCCGGGGAATCTGCAGGAAGGTGCTGATCTTTTTACTGGTGGGAATGGCGAATATTCTGGATGTGTCCGTGATCGGGAACGGATCCGTGCTGAGGACAGCGGTGATCTTTTTCTATATTTCAAATGAAGGTGTGAGTTTGCTGGAGAATGCAGGGCATCTGGGGCTGCCGATCCCGCAGAAGATGAAAGATGTGCTGGAACAGCTGCATGATAAAAGTGAAGGAGACTCCGATGATGCATCAGAGATGAGGAAGAAGGTGAGGGATTATGGGATACAGTAATAGTTCTTTGGTGGCGTACACGCTGCTCAGTCCGAACCATTCCGGACTGAGAACGAAGCGGATTGACAGAATATCACCGCATTGTGTAGTAGGTCAGTGTACAGCAGAAGGTCTTGGGGACTGGTTTCATAAATCTTCTACTCAGGCTTCTTCGAATTATGGAATTGATAAGAATGGCCGGATTGGATTGTATGTGGAAGAGAAGAATCGCTCCTGGTGTACGTCCAGTAATGCGAATGATCAGAGGGCAGTGACGATTGAATGTGCTTCTGACAAGGCGGAACCGTATGCTATGCATCAGGTGGTTTATGACCGTCTGGTTGATCTGTGTGAGGATATCTGCAGAAGAAATGGAAAGAAAAAACTACTCTGGTTTGGTGATAAAAATAAGTCTCTAAATTATCAGCGAAGGCGGATGAAATGCTCATTACCGTACACCGGTGGTTTGCGAATAAGAGCTGTCCTGGAGACTGGCTTTATGCGAGACTGGGAGATCTGGCTGCGAAGGTCACTTCAAGACTTGGTAGCGGAAATGTGGAAGTGATTCCATCAGGGATGCAGGCCGGGAAATTTCAGGGGCTGACAGAAGAACAGGTGCTTGCAAAGGTTGGCCCCCTGTTTACCGCAGATCAGAAAAAATCAGGGATTCTTGCTTCAGTGTCTATGGCTCAGTTTATTCTGGAGAGCGGTTATGGAAAGAGTGAGCTTGCGTTGGGAGCCAATAACTGTTTTGGAATGAAGAAGTCACTTTCCGGTAATACCTGGAGTGGTTCGGTCTGGGATGGTGTAAGCATTTATAAAAAGAAGACACAGGAGCAGAAGGCAGATGGAAGCTATGTGACAGTCACAGCGGAATTCAGAAAATATGCGAATGTAGAGGATTCCATTGCGGATCACAGTGCTTATCTGCTCGGCGCTAAGAATGTAGAGAAGTTCCGATATGACGGGCTGAAAGGATGCTCAGATTATAAGAAAGCAGTGCAGATCATTAAGGACGGTGGTTATGCTACCAGTTTTACTTATGTAGAAAAGCTCTGCAGTATTATAGAGAAATGGAAACTGACGCAGTACGATGTGACCGGTGAGACTTCGGATGTGATCAAGTATTACAGAGTAAGGAAGACCTGGGGAGATGCGGCTTCACAGATTGGTGCGTATTTCATATTTGATAATGCGAAGGCGATGGCTGACAAGCATCCGGGCTATAAAGTTTATGACTGGAATGGAAAGCAGATATATCCGGCAGTAATGTCGGGGGAGGCAGACGGAATGAGCAATGCAGACTGTCCATTTACAGTGAAGGTTAGTGTTCCGGATCTGAATATCAGGAAAGGCGCAGGAACGGATACAGCGAAGACCGGGAAGTTTACCGGAGTTGGCGTGTTTACTATTGTAGAAGTGAAAAATGGTAAGGGTGCTGTGAAAGGATGGGGAAAACTGAAGTCTGGTGCTGGATGGATTAGTCTGGATTTTGGGAAGAGAGAGTGATTGTATAAGGCATAGGAAAAGCCTGCGGGAATGATATGTGTTCCGGCAGGCTTTGTTTTAAGATAGATAAGGTTTTAATTTTTTTACGAGTTCATATACTTTTGTTCCGGGAGCAGAAGCTGACGGTAGTTTATTTTTATTGATTTTGTCAAGCTTTTCTGCATTTGCAATAGCGGCATCCATGTGTGGTAGGAGAATTTGGTACATGTCGGTACGATTTTTTACATATTCACCAACTCCGAGAGAGGTAAGCATTTCCGTGAGCTTTGGCCAGTAGGATGTTCTGTGAAGATCGGACTGCATGAAACTGAAATGCAGCAGGAACCATAATTCTATGCATTGGTTTGACCAGATGGCATGATAGGTGGTCTCTTCGGTTGATTCAGAAACACAAAGCTCTGCAGTTTTATTGATATGGTCAGCTGGAAAATCATCAGTGTCGTATACAACCCATACATGCTTATATCCATTGGCCGAGGATGCTGCCATGTTTTTGCCTTTTGAAAAAGGCTTAGTGTATTATCACCGGCACCGTGGACACCAAGCTGAATACGGTCAGAGTAGGTGCTGTTGATGATATCTCTCATGGCTCCGAAGTATGCTGGTTCGGTGTCGGTTCCTTCGGTTATGATGAGATGATATTCTGGTTGAATTTTCTTTGGCTTGTCACGTCTGGCTTTCATCCAACTTTTGTCAAGATCGCTTTTTTTAGGTGGTTTTAGGCTCATTAAAATTCACCTCCAAGCATATTGGATAGATATGGATCTGCTCCGTAGCGTCCCTCCAGATATTGCTTGTCATAAGCTGCGGTATTCTTGATTCTGTCATTATCCTCACCACGAATTTCGTGGAGAGAATAGATTTCACTCTCATGTGCATTATTCTCCGCAGCGAACCAAATCTCATCACGGCGGAACACAGTATTTTTTAAAGTATACATATCATGAGAGGTAAAAAGGAGCTGAGCACCATATTGATTAATTTCCTTATTTTTAAATAAGAAAATTACATACTTTAAAAGTTTTGGATGGAGCTTTGCATCTAATTCATCAATGATCACCATACGTCCTTCGCGAAGTGCGAGAAGAATAACCGGAAGAGCAGCAATAAGCTTTCTTGTTCCATCGGATTCTTCAGAGAATGGAAGCTCGTATTCTGCAGTGCCTAAGTTTCTCTTCATGAAAAGCTGATGACTATCTTCGTCATAGCGGTAGTCTGTAATATCAATGTCCATGTCATTTAAGGCACGAATAAACTGCTCCTTGTAAGGTGCATCCTTTGCAAGCATGATCTGATGCTCGACTATTGGATTTGCATAGCTACGGATAATGCAGCTCTCGAACCAGGTCATGACTTCACTAATAACCGAAATGTCATAGTTGATGGCAAGGAAGGAGAGATATGGCATCTTTGGATTGACACTTGTATTGATGCTTTTCTTATTTATAGAAGGACCAAGTGTGATATTGTCTGTTTCGCGCTCAAAGATGGTGGCAGACTTCTTGCCGGTGATTGACTTACGGTATAATGATTCTGAAATAATCTCGTCGTTTTTGAGAGAGATGTAGTAGCAATACTCATTTTTTGCAATTCTAAAGAACATACGGAACTCTGTGGGTTCGTTTGCTGAATCCTGGTCGAATAGGAATGGTACTGCATCAACCTTTTGCTGAAGGATGAGATTCTGTCGGTTCTTTTCCAGTTCATGTACAGGCTTTACGATAGTGGAAATTACGCATGAAAGAGCCTGGAGAAGGTTAGACTTACCACCTCCGTTTGGTCCATATATAACACTTACAGGTAACAGGTCAGTTGCCTTTTCTTCTGCGATCAATGTTTCTTTGAATTCAGGAAGCGTGGCTGCCTGAAAATCTAAGGTTGTTTCTCCCTTGTAAGACTTAAAATTCTGAAATGAAAACTGGCATAACATGATTTGTAGCCTCCTTTCCTAAGAATATTATATGCTTAATAAATGGAAAAATCAAGTTTTATAAGCTAAATAAGAAAAATAATTACTGAAATTAAACATAAAACAAAGATATCTGTACTAAATCTCTTGCCTTTTGTGATTGTTTTGATTATTCATGTATTAGGGTATCCCAGATTTATTTGATTCAATTCAGATATATGCAGGCTTTTTAATCTTTTTTCAGCATTTACCGGAATTATCTCGTCAAAAGGTGCTTAGGAAGATAGAAAGGTTCTGGGACGGAACTGGATTGGAAAGGAGACGCACCTGAGATGAGCGGTAACGAAAAGAAAGAGCTGCCTTGGTGGCAGAAGTACACATTGACATTAAATGAAGCATCGGAGTATTTCGGAATCGGTTACAAGAAGCTGAAGCTGTTTGTGCAGGAGCATTCAGATGAGGATTTTGTCCTTTGGAATGGGAACCGGGCACTGATCAAACGGGAGCAGTTTGAGAAATACATGGACAGTCAGATGAATGTGATTTAGTTTACAGAAATTTATAAAAATTTTTGTAGCAAAAGAGCCAGGGATGTGGTAGTATTATTTTACATAGTCGGATACATACTATGTAAATGAATATCATGTACTTGGCTCCCTCGATTTTGAAAGGAGACGATGTTCAATGAGCGAAAAGAGGCGCGATAGTAAGAATCGCATTCTTCGCACAGGAGAGAGCCAGGAAGCGGATGGACGCTATAAATATAGATATATTGATGCCAATGGAAAGCGTAAATCAGTTTACAGCTGGAGATTGGTGGCTACAGATAGCGTTCCATACGGAAAAAAAGATAATGCACCTTTACGAGACCAGGAGAAGCTTATCAATAGAGATCTGGATGATATGATTGTTCCTGATGGAGGCGGCTTAACGGTTAGTCAATTAGTCAGCAAGTACATTGCGACAAAGACAGGCGTTAAGCATACAACCAGAGCAGGTTATGGAACAGTGATGAATCTGCTTGAGAAGGATCCATTCGGAGACAGGAGAATCGATAAAGTAAGATTATCCGATGCAAAAGAATGGCTCATCAAATTACAGCAGGTGGATAAGAAAAGCTATTCAGCAATTCACTCTATCAGAGGTGTTGTGAGACCTGCATTCCAATTGGCAGTTGATGATGATATATTAAGGAAGAATCCTTTTGAATTTCAGCTTGCAACTGTACTGGTAAATGACGCGGTCACTCGTGAGACCATTACAAAGAAACAAGAAAAAACCTTTCTTGAATTTATTAAAAATGATGCGCACTATTGTAAATATTATGATGGTATGTATATTCTGTTTAAAACAGGGATGCGTATTTCGGAGTTTACAGGTTTGACGCTGAAGGATCTGGACATGGAAAATAGAACCATCAATATCGATCATCAGCTTCAGAAGACCGGGACGTTGGTTTACATTGATACAACAAAAACCTACGCCGGTACCAGAGTGATTCCGATGCAAGATGATGTGTATGAATGCTTTCAAAATATTATCAAGGCGAGACCTAAGCTTAAGGTGGAACCCATGATTGATGGCTATTCCGGTTTTCTTTGTTTTGACAAGATGGTAAGCCGATGGTGGCCATGCACTGGGAGAAATATTTTCAGCATGCAGTGCAAAAGTATAATCGCATTTATCGCATTCAGCTTCCAAAGATCACACCACACGTATGCCGTCATACTTATTGTAGTAATATGGCAAAGTTGGTATGAATCCAAAGTGCTTCAGTATTTGATGGGACATAGTGACATCTCCGTAACGCTTAATACTTATACACATTTGAAATTGGATGATGCGAAGGAAGAAATGGAAAAGCTGGCCAAGGCACAGGAAGCAACAATGGCAGTAGAAAGAGCTGAAGGAAAGTCAGATTTACACAGTTTGAGGGGACGCAAACGTGCATAAATAAAGGAATTTGTGGCATAGTGCCACATATATTTTTTCAGTGTAATCTGCCATGGACAATAGTCAAATGCCGGAAAATCTGAAACTGTATAAAACGGGTTTTTGAGGGTGATTTTACACAGATTTTTACACGGTTTTATGGGAAAAGACACCGAAATATGCTGTGAAAAGCCGAAAAAAGAAAAATATTTTGAAATGTGAAAATGGCGGAAAGCCGCATAAAACCTAGATAAAATCAAAATTGACCGAGATATGACAGGAGGAAAATAGTGATAAGTGTGTTATTTGTCTGCCACGGCAGTATTTTCCGAAAACGCTGAAAACCTTGAATTTATAGTATGTTTTGGACTCTGAGGGAGCAATTTACTAAGAATTTACTAAGAACAAAAATTAGTAAGAAATCCCTAGCACGAACTTAGAAATGAATATGAAACTTAGGACTTTATTAGTTGTGAAAAACAATTAGTAGAGTCCTTTTTATTTAAAAAAAAGGAGGTTCAGAACATGAACAATACAGCGTTAGGCGCAGAGAGCATTATTTTTATTAGCGAAGCACATGAGAAATTCTACTATGAGAAATTGAAAGAGGTAAGGTATCAGGATGTGTACCACAAGGCACTTTGCTATTGCCTTGGCATTAACGATGATACCAGAAGAAATGCGAACCGCATTTATGATTTTAAAACAGGCTGTGTAAAAACAGAATGTTTGCATGAAGGCTGGCAGACCAGCGGAAGCGTGAAAGTAGTCAGAATGGCATTTAACCTATATTGCAATGCCACACCAAGCGTGGATGATTACACGGACGCAGAGGAGCAGATTAACGAGTGCAGGCAGTACACAGTGGAAGAATTGTTTTGCTGTGCCTATGCACCATATTTTTGGCAGGCAATACAAATCCGGTATCCGGAGTATGCAACCTATAACCGGAAACTGTATGCCCTGTTTGGAGGAGCAGATTGATGTTAAAAGTTCGATTGATGGGAACAAAGAATGATATTAAATGGTTTGGGAAGATTTTGCAGAGAAATTCCAAAATCGAAGTGACAGAGTTTTCAGATTTATACCCGAATAAAGGGACAAAGAAGTTTTACAGAGCGTATGTAGAAGTGAAAAAGACTAATGTAGCAGAAAGTTAGCAGAGAGTAAAGGAGAATGTATCATGTGTAAAATAATAGCAATCGCAAATCAAAAAGGCGGAGTCGGTTATGGAAAGTAAGTTATTATGAAAAGTTCGGTAGTGTAAAATAGTTTGTGTTTTTGGTAAAAAATAACTCCTTTTGGTAAGAATTCAGATATGACAATTCTTATCGAAAAGGAGTATTTTATGGCAGTTGCAAAAGAACAAATTCGACAGATCATCTCAGAAAACAACATTAATAGCGTTGCAGATATATACACGCTTCTGAAAGACAGTTTCAAGGATATCCTGCAGGAGCTGATGGAGGCAGAACTGGATGCAACTCCTGGCTACGAGAAAAACCATAAGGGAGAT